>Ga0114903_1000669_pt1 | contig 17244 bp, 29 predicted proteins | sample MalvirDeepMed_s2_FD_87289 | JGI IMG/M metagenome (GOLD analysis project Ga0114903, IMG submission 87289) | Marine viral communities from the Global Malaspina Expedition - Malaspina viral metaG DeepMed_s2 | ecosystem: Environmental > Aquatic > Marine > Oceanic | place: Mediterranean Sea... | reverse complement strand
GTTCAACACGACGATCTACGGTTTTTCCGACCGCTTGCGTGGTCTTGAAGGCTCGCGCGAGATCGTCCTGATCAACCGCGATGAGATGGCCCGGATGGGCCTGACCGAAGGACAGAAGGTCACGCTGGTGTCGGATGCCGGCGACGGGGTCGACCGGCGGGTCGGCAACCTGGCCGTGACGGCCTACGATCTGCCGGCCGGCTGTGTTGCGGCCTATTACCCCGAGGCCAATCCACTTGTGCCAGTCTGGTATCACGAAAAGAAGTCGCAGACGCCGGGATACAAAAGCGCGCCGGTCCGGATCGAACCCTGACCTTCCCCCCCAAACGGAAACGGCCCGGATAGACCTGACACATTCCGCGGCTTAGGACATGTCGCTGACGGCCTGCCGGAGAACATCCGGCAGGCCGTAATTATTTGGGACTCTTTTAGACGTTGTTCGCGCACAACCGAAGAGTGAATGTGCGCGCACCTGCGCCAGGAAACACTTTATACGGGATTTTCGATCATTCCGCTTCGTAGAGGGCAAAACCAGCCAATCTTCGGAGCGACACAATGATCAAGAAGCGAGGTAACTTGCAGGCCCAGACTCTGCCGAAGCTCACCGTCTCTCAACTCTATCCCGACCAACGAAAGGAAATCAACCTCAACACCTGTGGCGACCCCGACTGCGGCAACTACGGCGTGTCCCCTGATCCTGTGTTCGACCAATTCGTAGGTCGGGGAGCAGAAGCCCGACGCCAAGCGGCAGGACGAGCGGACCCGAAGATTGCAGCGGGCCTTGGTTTCTACACGATGAGCTCCGTAAAAACGAGGAGCGCGTCTCGAAGGTTTTCAACTTCCACAATGCTCCTGTGATCTGGAGCGATGGCCGTCGGCTGGTGTGTCGCCACCAGCAGGACGCCGCAGCGTGCAAGGTTGGTTTTGCTCTACTCTCGAACCAGCACTTTATGGATGAACTCGAACGACTCAGAGACCATGATGGCGTCTTGGATGGGCCGAAGCGGAGCCTGTGGAAAACGCTATTTCGAGGCTCCGGATGAGTTCGCTCTGAACGGCGCCAACGGTAAAGATCCGAAGACAAAGCGGCCTCGCGGGATTCGCGTAATCCACAAGCCCTGCAAGGGCCGGAAAGGCGCGCGTTTCACCGTCTCGAAGGACCACCAAGGTCAGCGCGACCGAGAAGACAACATCAAGATTCTGAAGATGCTGGTGAATGGGGCGTCAATCAACAGCATTCAGCGGGTCCTTACCTGTCCCAGAACCGGCAAGCGCGCCGGCATGTCGAGGGTTTATGATCGGATCTTCTGGCTCGAACGGACGCTTCTTGCGTTCGAACGCGCCCAGCTTGGAAAGTGGCGGAAGGAACTGAAGCGTAGAGGCGTGTTTCGTCATACGCGCATCGCGCACGACGACATCGTGCTCGGCATCAACTGGGAGACCTCGGCCGATCGCCGCATCACCGCGCTGAACTGCACCGCCTCGACCGACATCCAGAGCGGGTATGTGCTCCGTCTGGATGTGGATTTCGATCCACGCGTCGATCCGGTCGAGGTATTCAAGGACGCCTACCTCGACGCGAACCGGCATCCGAAGAACCTGCTCAGCCAATATCACAACTCGACACAGAGCTTCGTTGCTCCGCTCCTACACTACCAGCGACCCACCGGGCGTTTCGATGAGGCTGCGTTCTTCGGAGCTTGCCAGTCAAGCTTGCGCTTGTTCGCAGTGCAGACGGAGGACGCCTTCGGCGGAGCCACCCTGCCGCCGGATGTCCAGCAAGCTGTCGCGGACGCGCGCTGGTTCGCCGACGCTGCCGAGGCCGTCGGGGAGGGGTGGTTCGGACTTTCCGAGCACCGGCGCGACAGCCGAAACACCTTTACCGGCATCATGACGCGCGATGCTTATACGAAGGCGGCACACTTGGCGCTGCTGAAGGAGATGCTTCCCGACGGCAAGATGACCCTGGTGTCGGAACAGGAAGCACTCATCGCGCGGACTGTGCCGCACATCTTCCGCGACGACATTCTCGCCGACCGCTTCGAATGGCTCGCCATCGCCTTCGATAAGGACGCCACGAAGCCCAAGGTTCAGCACCGGGTGGGCGTATTCCGCAGCAACCTGGAGCAGTTCCGAAAGTCCTACACGGGTCAGGAGATCTCCAACTGGGAAATGCTCGAGCTCTTCGTCGAGCACTCGATGAAGCCAGCGACCTCCAACCCTCGAAGCGGGAAGCCCGGGCCAGCGCACGGCGCTACCTTTGAGTCGCGTGCGTTCCCTCAGGTATGGATTAAGTCGCCCGCCGAAATCGCTGGAGAAACGCAGAAGATCGTGGGATTTCCGATCCTCTCGCCGCGGTATCGGTCGCGGCTGCGTCCGCTTCCATACAGTGCCAGTCCGACTGACCCGGAGCTTCGCGCCGCGCTGGCGCGTCGCGTTCTTCGCGCCACCATCCAGCCAACGAGCACCTTCTTCAATGCTCTGCGCACGCGCCTTGCTCTCGCTGGACGCGCTGGCGGCAGATCCGCGCGAAGCGGCCCGAGCTTCGTCAGCGGCGCCCCCTATAATCCGCGGGTGCTGATCGCCGTGCTCAACATCTACCGCATCTACTACAACTGGTTCGACCGCGCTCATATGTCTCGGAGCTCAACGAGGGCGACGCCACCGAAGCGGTCTCGGCTGGAACTACGACCAGGCGCGTTCCGGGCTCGTTCGACCGGATCTCGATCCCAAAGCGATGGAAGCGAGTGTCGATCAAGAGAACGCCAGCGATGCGCCTTGGTCTTCAAGATCGGATCGGAAATCGCAAGCCACTCAAGGCGCCGGATCTTCACCGAGTCCTTTACAAGCCGTGGATGTTCTATGGCACGCCACTTTGGACTCGGTTCGAAGGCTGAAGCCTGAACAAAAGAAGCCCGCCCCGTTGCCGGGGCGGGCTGTGTCCTAAGGGCCGGAATGTGTCAGGATAGACCGGGCCGTCATCTTATTCATCTATCGCGATGATCAGGCGGGTTCGAAAACACCGCAGGCAATCCGATCACCGGAATCGCCGGCCGGCTGCGACATGTAATCGTCGGCACCGGCATGAACGATGAAGGCGGCGCCGTCGTCGTCCATGATCATATTCTCGATCTCGAGCCGAGGATTGAAATACTCGGCATTCAGATCGCCGGAGCTGTCGACCACGGCGTTGGGAAGATCACCCGGGTGCGGACCGTTTTCGGCAAAGACGCCATGTTCGGCATCGCCGGGAATATGACCGCCCGCGGAGGTGAAGTCGTCGGCCGAACAGTCGCCCGTCTCATGCAGGTGGATGCCGTGGCTACCTTCGGGAAGGTCCGACAGGGCTACGACGACCAGCGAAGTGCCCGACAGCGTTTCGTTCAGCGTAACGGTGCCGATCTGGTTGCCCTCCCGGTCGGAAACCGCGGCGCGGGCAACCGTCTGGAACCCGTCGCCTTGCAGATCGCCACTGCCTTCGCTTTGCTGGGCCTCAGCGCTGTCCTGCTGATCGCCGCTGGTGTGCTGTTCGGCAATCGCCGGCAGCCCTGTCAGGGCAACGATGGAGAGTGAACCAAGAAACGTGCGTAACAATGTAAAGCCTCCGCTTTAAGGATTCTGTCCGGACAACAAGTGGATCAAAGACCGGTTCCCCTTGCCGTCCGCGCCCTGCATTGAGTATTGGAGCCCTCGAGCGGTCCCTTAGCTCAACTGGATAGAGCAGCTGACTTCTAATCAGCAGGTTCGGGGTTCGAGTCCTCGAGGGATCGCCAGTAACGATCAGACGCCTTAAAAAACAATCACTTATCCCCCGATACTGTAAACGACTGCGAGCGGTTTACAAGGAACACGTTGCGCCGAGACGCGCGGCGGGTGTATCTCTCAACCTCAGCCAGCGTCGTATGCCCGACCCATGATTGCATCGCGAGCAGCGGCACGCCTGCCTCAGCCATCTGGTTCATCCGATATTTTCTCAGACCGTGAGCTGTCAGCCCGACCAGCCCGGCATCGCGCGCAGCCTCAGCAAACCATCCGCTGACGGCCTTTCCTGATCGCGCTTTGCCGTGGACAGTCGTCAGGAACACCATGTGCGAGTGACCCTCCAGGCAGGCCATGAGGTCGGCGCGCTGGTGATCGAGGCCGAAGGCGGGCACCGTCCAGGGCACGTTGACCTCGGCGCCCGTTTTCTTCTGAGAGAACCGCAGCAGCCCGCCGGACACCATGCCGGGTCCTATCCTAACGGCATCGCTGCACCGCGCTCCCGTCCACTGGATAAGTTCGCAGGCGAGGCGCTGCGGCGTTCCTGCGGGCCAATGCGCCCGGAAGGCGGCAAGGTCGCCATCCAACCATTCCGTGTGCCCGTCAGAGCGGGGCATGGGCTTGCGCTTCACATCGTTGGACGGGTCGGCGTCGACCATCCCATTGACGGTCCAGAACGCGCCCAGCTTGCGCCACGCCTTCCGGCGGCTACCCGCGACGGCGGGCGAAAGGGGCGCGAGGTCTGCGGCGATATGCTTTGCGCGGAGGTGCCGCATCATGGCTGTGTCACCTTGCGTTGCGATGGCCTCGACGTGTCGCCGGATCACGGGGCGATAGCTTTCACTCAGTTCGTGATATTCCCGACTGGCAAGGTATGCCTCGCACCCTGCGCGCACGGTACCTACCTTTGCACGGGAACGGACGGCAGGCTTCCCATTCTCTTCGGCCTGCCATGCCGCGATGAAGTCCGGGTGATCCTCGGGAATGTCAGACGGCAGCGGGCGGCGGGTCTTGCGGTGATATTTGAACACCGCGCCGCTCGGCTTCGTGACACGATGGACGCGCGGCATCATGAAACTCCGAACGCCCCGTCGCATGTGTTGTCCTCCGCCTCTTCGCCCTCAGTTGCGAGGCCATCGGCGTAAGCGTCAAGGTCGTATCGGTCATACAGTCGCTTGCCACCCAAGATGCGCCTGGGGATCGACAGGCCGCGCAACGTCGTCTCGCTCACGCCGATGTAGCGCGCAGCCATAGGCGCAGGCAGCAGGCGCGGAACGAAATCTAGGCGCGGCGTTCCCATGTCAGTCCTTCCCGCCCCCTGGCATCTCGTCCCACGTCCGCCCGTCGAGCATGCGGCCGGCGGCTTTCTTGCCGACGCGGTGTGTCACCCATGACGTCGACGGGTAACTCATGAGACCGGAGGTAGTCGCCCCATCCGGTGCCAGGATCAGCGATTTCCGCGCGTCGACCAGGTCTTCTGGCAACGCCAAGCGATCTGGCGCCCACGCGCCCCATTGCTTGAACAGGAACGCCACTCCGGCCGCCTGGCACTGGTCGCGCAGGGACCGCGCCCAATCGGGGTGCATGGGCCGGGCCCGGCGTCCGCTTTCGCCGCCGACAATGATCCAGTCGAGGCGCGGGCAGAACAAACGACCCGGACCTATCGTGCCGGAGCGTTTCACTGTCATTGGGGACAGGTACGGATCAATATCAACCGGCCCCAGCAGCGGCTCGGCCGAGACGAACCGCACCGCGGCGGGCGTGGCCAGCAGCTCGGGGATGCGTGCGTCGGCCGTCGCCTGGTCCTCGACGCTGGTGCCTAGCCAGACGTTCGGGAGGGGCCATGTCTTGACGTGGCTGGTCACGCCCGGCGACAGGGCACGCATCGCGTAGTGAACGCGCCACAGGCGATCCTGCATCGTTGGCGCGTCGGGTGCCGGGTCGGTTGCGGCCAGATACTCCCGCATCCGCCCCGGGCGTTTCGTGAGGCACTGGAACGTGTGCTGCGGGGCCAGCGCCATGACGGCGAACACCCGGTCGATCCATTCATCCGGCACGCTCTCGTGGAACAGGTCGCCATGGGCGCAGACGAAGATCTTGCGCGGCCGGGTCCAGCGCAGCGGCTGGTCGAGCCACTGTTCGTTGAACCGCACTTCGCCGGTGAACTTCGCCTCGCCCGCGGCGTTCTTCCGCGCCAGGCCTTTCCGGCTCGGGATGTTTTTCAGCCGGGTCGCGGCTAGCTCGGCAGCGTAGCAATGCCGGCATCCCTCGGAGACGAGGGTGCAGCCGGTGATGACGCTCCAAGTGGATTCGGTCCATTCGATGGTGGTTTGATCAGCCATCGTTCAGCCCTCGTTTTTGATTGTGCTTGGCGCCGACTGCGTTGTCAGCATGACGGGCGGATGGCCGGTGCCGAGGATCGTGAGACGCACGGCGCCCCCGGCATTCAACATCGCCATTTCCGCCGGCGTCGGTTCCCACACGCTGGCCATCTGGTTCTGCCCGTCGACCACTTCATCGCGGATCGCCAAGGCGTAGTATTCGTCCTGGGACTCGGCGAGGATCCTCGTGGCGTTCTGTATTTTTAGGGGAAGCATTACGCGCTCCCTCCAAGGCCTGTGGCGGTCATCGCTCGCAAAGTGCGTTCGTGGAACCGCTCGACCTCTTCAGCGATCTGCCCGTACATCTCGAGGTCGCCTTCGGTGACATCGTCGCCTTCGTCGGCAGCAGCCATCTGCAGTGCGTGGAGCTCCTGCGCTCCGGCGAAGAACGCGATGCGGAGCGCGGTACGCTGATCCTGCGGCGCACCTGGATAGACGGCGTCGCAGAACACCTTGAAGGCGGTGTCGACCAGGCGGCCCTGTCGGGCGAGCTTGCGGATCTTCGATCGCGTGAGGGCGCGAAACTCTTCAGGGGTCATGACGGCACCTGCCCGGCATTGATGCTCTCGACCATGAAAGCGACCGCAGTTTCTGCCATCGCCTTGCACGAATTGATGAGGAAGACTTGGGCAGGATCGTGCGCGGTCGATTTCCGCAGATCGGCCATGATTTCGGCGGAGGACTGACCCAGCGGGCGCTTCATCTCGCAACTGGCTTCGAGCAGGCGAATGGTCAGTTCGTCCATGTCGATCGCAGTCACCAGCTTGAGGGTGTGTTTCTTCGCGTCCATCAGTGAGTATCCTTCCGGGCTTGATCGGGAGTATTCGCCAGCCGGATCAGCACGTCCGCATGGCAAGGTTGACCGGGGGCGCACCAGCAGCAGAGGTCGCGGCCCCGTAGTTCGGGCAGGCCTCGACGGATCACGACTCGCTTGGCTGACATGCTCTCGCGTGTCTGGCCTTGGGGAACGCCCCAATCCTCCCCGCGCAGCCAGCCCGCGAAGGCATCGACGGCTGCGCCGCGGCCATCTCCGAACCCCGCTTCGGCGGCGGCGCGGAAATCAAACGGGTTCCCAAATTTGGTTGGTCGAGCGACCACTATCGCGCCCTCGGGCTTGCGCCAGCCCTTCGTGCGGCGGAGCTGGATGCGGCGAGGTCCGGTCATGCCATCACCTCGCCGAACAGGTCAGGCTGGAATGTAGAGGGCGTGCTGAAGCGAGACCGCGCTACTCGAATCGCATCCGCAGACCGATCAACCCCAATCGCCTTGCGCCCCATGTTGTCGGCGGCCAACAGGGTCGTTCCCGATCCGCAGCAAGCGTCCAGCACCGTGTCGCCGGGCATGCTGGCGATGGCGATCATGCGGGAAAGCAAGGCTACGGGCTTTTGCGTGGGGTAGCCCGTCCTCTCTGTTGACGATCTGCCCAACCGGTCATCGAAGAACACATCCAGCCGCCGACCGTCCACGCCATCGCATGTCATAGGGGTTCCGCCCGCTTTCTCGCGAAGTCGGTGCAGCGCCGCGCCGGTCCGAAGGTAGACGAGGATCGTATCGTGGACCCTGACAAAACTGCGGGTGGTGTGGTTCGCCCCTGCCGATCGATGCCAGATCGCCGTGCCCCAGAACCGCGCCGGTCCAAACACGATGTCGCAAAGAAGTCGGAAGATGTGTGCGGCGTGATCGTCGCAGTGCAGCCAGAGCGTGCCGGTCGGGCGAAGCGTTCGGTGGCAGGCACCTATCAGCCGCCCCATGGCGGCGGCAAATGCGAGGGCTGGTGGCTGGCTGCCGAAGAGCGACCTGAGGACGTCAGAGCTACCTCGCCTGCTCTGATCGAATGCTTCCAGGTCCTGCTGTGCGGCTTCTCCCCAAGACCAAGTGTCCGAGAACGATCCTGCCGGGCCGCTCCAGGCCCGCTGGGTCAAGAACGGAGGGTCCAGATAGACCATATCAACGCTTCTAGCGCTTACCCGTAAGGGTAGAACGTCGGCGGCATTGCCGTGGTGCAGGATCGGTCGGACGGTCACAGCACACCGCCGATCACGATCGCACCGCAGACTGCGATCATGACGATCACGCCGGCTAGGTAGAGCCGGGAGCGACCCAAAAACCGAGATCCACCGAGGAACCAGATCAGGGCGAAGAAAGGGGCGCGGATCGCGCGGACGAGGCGGGTCATGGCTCACTCCCGAAAAGCAGTGGTTGAACGGTACCGTCGGCGAACACACGATCGAGCGGAACGTCAGCCGTGGGCTCGGAACCGTCCCAGCCGTCCGGCCAGGTGCCCACGGCAATCAGTTCGCGGATGCGCGCTTCCTCTTCGGCATTGAGCAGGTCGAGCGTAGGCATCCCGCGCCCGTCGGCGGCGTCATTCACCTCGCCTTGCACCGCGAGTATCTGTCCGAGTGCACGTAGCCTCGCTGCAAAGGTGATCGGCCCCATGCGTTGGGGGTTCTTGGCGGTGGTGCCGCTCTTAAGCAGTTCCGCCCCCGGCTTGCGTAGGCGGTTCTCTGGCTTTCGGAGATCACGGTAGATCGGCTTCAGCTTCCCGAGGGGCGCAAGGTACGACCAGCGCTCGGTCGCGACGATCGTTTCCAGAGCGAGATCCTTGGATGCGAGCGGGCATCCGATGCAGCCGGTCCGCGCGTTCACCTCTTCAGCCTCGTCGCCACCGTAGGCATCCGCAATTTCGCGGGTGGACCAGCCGCCATACTCCGGGAGGGGAGCGTAAAGCTTCAACCAGTCCCAGACGTTGCAGACGCGCCAGTGCAGGATCGGCGCCAGCGTGGCGATCCTTCCGCGCATCCCCTTCGCGTTGGGCAGCTCCTTCTGGTACCAGCCCTGGCCGCATTCGGCGCCGTCTTTCGAACAGGACATCTCGATGCGGCGATCGCGCATGGCGCTCTCGCCCTGGCGGACGCCGGTGATCATCAGCACCGTTTCGCCGACCGGCACCTCGAGTTCTGCAATACGGCGCTCAATCGCCGCGGCCATAGGGTCGACCTTGATCTGACGCGTGCACCAGCGGAGCGTATTGTTGTTCGGCGGCGGAACGCCTCGGCCGAGGATGTAGACGAGGAACCGCTTGTCGAGCGGCGCCCTGACGATCTCTGTCGTGATCCAGTTCCCGCGTCGGCGCAGGCCTTCGATCATGCCCTCGGCCGCGATGGCGAGCGGCGGGAGTTCCTGCCGGGTGTCCGCGTAGAAGACGGACAAGGTCTTCGGCGGAGCCAAGCGTCCGGTCTCGATCAGGTGCACGATCAGGGTCAAGGTGGCTGAGCTGTCTTTCCCGCCGGACCACGCGATGGCCCAGTGATCATGGGCCGGACCGTAGGCCTGGAGGCTCTGCAGCGTGATCTCGACAGCGTCATCATAGACGAGCCGTTCGCCGCCCTCGAAGAAGTCGGATTGGCGGCGTGTCACTTGCGCGCACCCTTCTTCCGGGTGCGCACCGCGTGCTCAAGCTCGGCCGTGGCCATGATGAGCGGCTTCAGCTCGGCGGGGGCGTCGTCATAGCCGCGACCGAACCGGCCGTTCAACCGGGGCGCCATCGCCATGGGAATCGCCTTCCAGTTCGACGGGTCGCAATTCGTCTTGTCGCCGTCCAGGCACTTCAGGCGATGCCCTTCGGGGACCGGGCCGTTTGCTTTCTCCCAGAGATAGCGATGCTTGTGGACCGGCCGGGTCTTCGCGCCCGTCCATGGGTTCGGCTCATCCACGATCAGGATGACGTAGCCGTCCTTCGCGTCGACACGCTCTTGGCCGGGGCCCTTAAAGGTGTGCGGAACGCCGCCTTTCTTAAACTGCGTCCGCGCGCTGTTCGGATTGAAGGGCATGCGCTTGCCCTTGTTCGCCGGGGTCTGGCCCTTGTCGAAGCAGCCGGTGCGCCCGGTCTTCCAGCCCTTTCGGGTGCAGAGCGACTTGAAGTTGTCGAACGAAACGTCGGGCCGATCCCAGACCAGCTGAAAGTCCGAATAGAGCAGCTTGCGAGGCCGTTCCTTGCGCGCCTCGATCCACGCAAGTTCCTCGTCGCTGTAGTAGATGCCGCGACCTTTCACGACGAGCCCCCACCGTTTCCGATCATGGGCAAGTGGGGCGTGATCTTATCGCCATGCTCGGCATAGAGCTTCGCCGCCTTCAGCCGGAGATCGGCCGTGCCGACGATCTGGTCGGACAGTGCGACGATTGCGTCGGCGCGCTTAACTTCCTGGGCAATCTTCTCGGCATCGAGGTCGTCGTCAGAAAGTCGCTCAAGCTGGGCGAACAGGTGGTCATTCAGGTCGGAAAGCTTGTTCTTTGTCATCGGGCGTTTTCCTCGTTGATCGGTTTCAGGACCTCGGGTCCCCACTCGAATCCATCGAGCGGCTGGGATTCCTCTACGCCGGGAACGAACACGCGCAGTCGGTCAGGGCCGGGTTCGACGCTGTTCACGAAGACCTGGTGGACCTCCCACTCCTCGCCATCACAACACTCGCCATCGTCGACGGTGCCGGGGGCAGGCGAGTGCCAGCGCCCCCAGTAGTGACCGGGCTCTTCGGGCGCGGGGTTGCACGATGTCTGGTTCGTCGCGGGCGTGTAGATGGACTGGGACATGTGGGGGCCTCGTGAGAAAAGGCGGGAGCGACGGAGCAGCGCCGCCCCCGCAGGTAACCGGCCGGGAACCAAGCGACCCGGCTGGCGTAGCGTTCAGCGGGTCACGGGCGGCCCATGATGATCGGAAGTTGTGTGTCGGTGCGCACCGTCTCGACCGCTTCATCGAAAGCATGTCGCGCGACCACGTCGGGCGCGTACATGCTGATAGAGAACGACAGACCGCCCCTAAGCCGGTACCGAAGGCGCACCGCGATGCGGTAGAGCGGTCCGCGGTCGAACACCGGGATCGCGATCATGAACAGATTGGGCACCCGGATCGGCGCGCCATCCTCGTCGCGGTGTTCGGACTCAGCTTCGATCAGGTGTTCGCCCGTGTCCCGGTTCGAGTGCAGCTTGAACTTGGTCGCCTCGGTCGCAGCGAACTTGCGCGACATCTCGAGCAGCTGGCGATAGCTCGCGAACCGGCCGTCGACCTTCTGGGAGACATCGACCATGCCCTGTTCCCATTCCTCCGTCGGGTCGCCGATGCCGAGAAGGGCGGGGGTCGGGTCCAGGATGTCCTTGGCGTTGTCTTCGATGAACTCGCCCATCTCGTCTTTCGACAGCGCCCCCTCGGCGATCTTGGACCACCGCTGCCATTCCTCGCTGACGGGGAACCGGTAGACCGCCCGATGGTCGCCCCGCATGGCGGTATCGTCCTTGCCATCTGGATCGGCCGCGCCTGCTTTGTGCCAGTTGGCGATGCAGGTCATGACCGGTGCGAACTTCCCATCTCCGGTATCCGCAAAGACCACGCCGGTCGGCGAGATATCCTCAGGGCCGTCGTCGCCTTCCCGCACGGTGCAGAAGCGGCCCGCCCATAGGATCAAGGCATCGAGGCTGGTCAGCGTGTCGGTGCCGCGGCGGCGGAAGGGTTTCAGCCACTCTGCTGCGTCGCGGGCGTCCCGCGTGTGATCCTCGATCGTCACGCCGGTGGGGCGCGCCACCAACATCAGGCAATCCGGACGGGCATGCAGCTCCTCATGCAGGACCATCGGGTCGCCATGGTCCTGCATGATGTCGCGGACTGTTTCGGCCACATTCTGTCGTTCGTCGGTCATCTCAGTCTTCCTTGTGGTTTACGGTGCGAAATTCGGGCCGCGAGACGGGCGCGGCGGCGAAGGCGAACTTTTCCTGACGGGGGTTCTCAGAGCCGATCGCAGAGCTACCCTGCACGTAGGCGATGGCCTTGCCCCTGGGCGACTTCGGCAGGCGGGTGTCGGCGGTACCCGTCATCTCGACCTGGCCGCGCCTGTCGACGGTGTAGTCGATCTTGATCGTGAACCCGCCCTTGGCCTTGCCGAAGGTCTCGGCCTGGGCGCGAAGGGCGCGGATCAGCTCGCGGTGTTCGTCGTAGAAGGCAGCGAGGGTTTCGCCGTCATCCAGCAGGGTCAGGATGCCGTCGAGGGACATCGGCTGACGGTCGGGTGGTGTATCGTCGCCGGGCATGGGCGTCTCCATCGGTCAAGGGGTTAGAGGTGGTCGGCGGTCGCCCACGCGGCGCAGCCGTCGGCGGCGCACGCGGCTGTGCTTGCCACCACGCGCGGCGCCATGGTCAGGCCGAAGGCGATGAACAGTGTGATGACGGCAGCGATCAGGATCACGGCGGGCCAAGGAACAGATGGCTGCTCACTTGGCAGCAAACCTCCGTCGCGAAGGGTTGCGTAGCGAGGAAGATCGAATTCACGGGCCCGTTGGGCAGCCGGTCGCGCCGACGCTGAGACAATGCGATTGGCACGCTCGATCTGGCGCAGGGTTTCGGGGGGCGACCAGACCGCGCCGTGTCGGCGGGCGTTGGCCTCGTCTTCCGCGCGCATGGGTGCGGTCGTCACGTGCTGGTCCATCTTGTCGCTCCTGGGGCAAAGGCCGGGTGAACAACAAGAGCCGTAAAGGGGAAAATTATCCCCGTCAACGGAGTTAGGGATAAATATCCCTATACCCGTAGCTCGACGCGGTAAGTCGTGCTACACCACCCACGCCAGCGCGTGGCGTACGCGCACGAAAAAGCCCGCCGAAAGAGGGCGGGCTTTGAGCAGTGACGGATCGAAGGGGTGGCGAAGCCTAGTGTTTGTCGCCTTCGGTCCGAGGGAGGCGCGGCCATGAAGAGACCGACGGATCATGAATTATCTCTCGTACAGTCCTGTTACGAAGAGTTTGTGCGGTTCGATCGAGTTCGATCACCGCTGCCTGCAAAAAGGCTTCTAGAAGTTCTGAGGTGGTGCAATGTTCGGGGACTGCCACCGGGATCCGGATGTCGAGGCAGGTTCCTGCATCGAGCTGAGTTGGAAATTCAACGGACACTGTCGCGCGGGCCAAACCTTCCTCAAGGAAGGTGATTTCCTTTATCTCGAAATGGTCCATCATGCCCGGCTCTCTCTGGCCCGTGATATGGCTACCATGTCACGGGCCTTGGCCTCGGCCCGTTTGCGCCAGGCGGGGTAGACGATGAACGGTGCGATGAGTGCCCCGAACCCAAATGTGCAGACCGTGATGATCAGCAGCACGAATCCTCGGGCGACGAAGCCGTGGACCCAGAAATAGAGAGCGCCGAACAAGAATGCCCAAAGCCAGGACAGGCCGGTGCTTTCATTGAATGTGGCCGCCAGCTGGCGCATCTCGGCCTTGTCGCCTTCGGCTAAGCTCACCAAGTCTGGGCGCCGAGGTGCAGCTAGCGGCTTTCTCATGTCGTTCATTGATGTCCCTTCGTCAAAGTTTTCTCACCGCCTCTGGCGGTAGGTTAAAGCGGACACGGGCGGCCCATTTCACCTTACGGTTGTGCATCGTCTCGGCGCCCGGGTTGATTGAAACCAAGTGGAAGAGACCCGGTTCGCTGCCGTTGCGCAGCTGCTTGACCCAGCCGTGGCCATTTTCATCCTCGATCACGCAGATGCGCCCGATGGCATCGTCGGGCGCGCCTTCTTCGGTGACGCGAGTGTAGAGCAGAATTTCGCCGGGCGCGTAGACGGGAGTCATGCTGTCGCCCTGGACCTCAACGGCGACAATGCCCGACGTGGGGATTCCGCTGGGTACCTCAACCCGCGGCCCGGTGCCCTTCTCGTAGGCTTCGAAAACGGGGACTTGTGCGCCCGCGCCGACCGCGCCCGCGATCTCGATGCTCGGCGGTCGCTCGTATTCACCTGAAAGAAGCTGATCTAGCGTGATCCCGAGTGCGCCTGCGACCCTGTTCGCGTCATCCACGTTCGTCGAAGCGCTTTTGCCTTGCCGAACCTTCTTAAGTTGCTCGTAAGACACCCCCGCTTCGTCCGCCAGTTTCCTGAGGGAGATGTCGAAGGCGTCCGTCGCCCGAAGGATGGCTTCACGGAAGGTTTGCATGTCAGGTGGAGCATATCCCCCTGCTGCGCCCGCAAATAGGAGACGATTATCCCTTGTTAGGCCGGGATAATTATCCCTATATGGCGGCATGACACGCGACATGCTCATCAAACGGATCGAAGATTGTGCCAAAGCGCGCGGTATCGCTCCGGCCACTGTTACTCGTAAGGCCGTTGGCAACAGCCGACTTTACGCTGACCTCAAGCGCGGGGTCGGAAACGGTCCGACGCTCGATGTCATCGAACGTCTGATGTCTTTTACTTCCGCTAATCCCTCGGATTCGAAGCAAAGAGGCGCGGCATGATCCACCACGCCGCGCCCTCCGCTTTCTCCGCTGTTCGTATCGATCACTCACAGGATCGAGATAGGAGCAGGACCACAGGCATGTCTTCCGGAAAGTTTTCCAGCAAGGCGGAGGCGATCAGCTACCGCCAAACGTTCGCGCGCCGCTGGTCGCGCTTCATCCATGACAACTTCGACGGCCCCGAGCATGTCGCCTTCGTCTTCAAGGTGGACAACAAGACGGCCCGGAACTGGTGGGAGGGGACGAACAGCCCCAGCGGTTTTGCCGTGGCGTTCGCGTTCGAGCATTTCCACGGCGCTGCAGCGGTCCTGACCGGGGAGGGGCGGCCATGATCCATATTCGCCGGGTGTCCCTGCGCCTGCAGATCTGGTGCGCCATTCATCTAGGGTCGATCGGGGATTACTGGGCGGCTTCGGCCGCCCGCCGCCTGGGAGAACTTTCCGGCGAACCTTCCGCGAACGGGCCGGGGGGCGAGCGATGACCGATCCTCTGCTGGCCGCGCGTGATCGTATCCATGCGGATTGCGACAAGCTCGACGTTCTCAAGAAGCAGCACGAGAAGGAGCTCACGTTCATCGGCAACGTGGTCAGCTTCATCGGTCAGTCGAAACGGCTCGGCTTCGATATCGCCGTCGAGGAGCAGTCTGGGGTTATTATCCTGTCCTTCGAGACGCCCGGACCGGCTGCCGCAACGCCGTCAGATGAGGGAGGTGCCTCATGACGGCATACTCATTTGGAACGGCCTTCATCGCCGATTTGGACGATACCGCCCGCGAGATGACGATCCGCCGGATCAGCGATGGTTCCTCCGCCGGCACGACGTCCCTTCCGGCATCCTTCGCGGCCGATCTTCGCATTCTGGCCGATGAGGTCGACCGGCGCCGCGGTCGGTTGCCGCTGTCTTGACCTGGGGATTGACACATGCCGGACGCGGCCTTCACCGACATCGCGGCCATTCCGCCTCTGCGCTATGGCATGATTATGGCCGATCCGCCGTGGCTCTACGCTTTGCGATCGGTTGCGGGTCAGAAGAAAGCTCCGCAGGCGCAGTACGCGTGCATGACGCTCGACGAGATCAAGGCGATGCCCGTGTCGCATCTCGCATCGCGAGACTGCGTGCTGTGGCTGTGGGCCACGAACCCGATGCTGCCGCAGGCGCTCGAAACGATGGCGGCGTGGGGGTTCACCTTCAAGACGGCCGGGCATTGGTCGAAGAAGACCGTAAACGGCAAGCAGAATTTCGGCACCGGTTACATCCTGCGCTGTGCGGGGGAACCTTTCCTGATCGGCACCGTGGGCTCACCTCGATGCAGTCGATCGGTCCGGTCGGTCATAGAAGGCCCCGTTCGCGAGCATTCCCGCAAGCCGGACGAAGCGTTTGCTGCCGCCGAAGCGCTGGTACCGGGTGTTGCGCGCCTCGAGTTGTTCTCGCGGTCTCGGCGATCGGGATGGGACGTATTCGGCAACGAGATCGAGCGGTTCGAGGGGGCGATGTGAGCCACCTGTCGAACCCACGGAACGGTGTGGCTGAGCTGATGTCGGATCGGCTGGGAAACATCACGGGGGCGGATGTTTGCCACGCCGGCGCCCCCACCTCCCTGACCCTGGCGGTGCGGCCCTCGCGCTGCACCGCCCTTTTTCCGGAGGTCGCATGACAGTTTCCCTGCAGGCCGTGGGCGATGACGATCTCGACATCTACCCGATCAAGATGGAGGATCGGCTGGAAACCCACAGCTGGTTCCCGTGGTCACACCGCCGCTGGCTCAACAGCGAAATGCGTCTGCGCGCTACGCCCGAGTGCCGCGCACACTATCAGGACCTCATCTGCATCTCCTATGATCAGGCGCCAGTCGGCACGTTGCCCGACGACATGGACATGTTGTCCAAGCTGATCATGGTCGATCCGGCCCACTTCCGAGACCTGTGCCGCCTGACCTATGGCCCGCTCTACAAGTGGCGGCGCTGCCTGTGCGAGATGGAGGACGGCGCGCTCGAGGTGCGCCTGATGCATTCCGTGGTCGTCCGGAACGTCCTAGAGTCGCTGGCGCGGCGGGAGGACAACCGGGCGCGGAACGACGCAGCCAACGCCACAAAGCGCCGGCAGCGCCTGCGGATCACGGTTGCCGGCTACCATCACGAACTCAGCCAGAACGATGCTGCGATCCTCTGGATGGACGAGTGGTTGGTCGAACAGGGATGCGCAAAGCGCACCAGCCTCTGGATAGAGCGCGCGATTCATGCCTGGTCGGACCACTCCCTAAGTCTGCACCGGCGCCGCGGCCCAGGGTAATCCGAACAGTCTGAAGTGTCCTGAAACTGTCCACATGGACAGATCGGGACAGTCTTGGACAGTTCCGGACAGTCCGCCACGACAGGGACAATGACAAGACAAATACAGGGATACTGACACGCCCCGGACGATCCGACAAAAAGTTATCCACAAGCGAGGGCGAGCATGGATGCCGAGAAGCTGAGAGAGGGAAAGCGGCGGGTCGACGAGCATCTGATCCGACCGCTCGAACAGATGGGCATGCGCAGAAAGCGCAATTTGAGCGAGGCCGATCACGCCGCGATGCTTGACCGGCTGCGCGCGCGGCTGGCTTACATGGATGGATCGCGCCTCGATGCGTTGCGCGAGGTCGTCCAGCACTGGGGCGGCGGGAAACGTCGCGATCTTTGGCCGACCGAGGTCTCGATCCTCGCCCAGGCCTTCCGGCTACAGCGACCGCCAGCGTCGGACAGCCGCCTGATCCTGAGCTATCTCGGTTCGCGCGCAGGAGCCCGAGCGCGCGACGGCGGGTATCTCGTCGAGCTGTACGCGTATCTCAAGCGCATGGGG
>Ga0114903_1000666_pt1 | contig 17306 bp, 16 predicted proteins | sample MalvirDeepMed_s2_FD_87289 | JGI IMG/M metagenome (GOLD analysis project Ga0114903, IMG submission 87289) | Marine viral communities from the Global Malaspina Expedition - Malaspina viral metaG DeepMed_s2 | ecosystem: Environmental > Aquatic > Marine > Oceanic | place: Mediterranean Sea... | reverse complement strand
TCATGGCGGGCTACGGGTTGAAGAGCTTCCTCATCGCCCAGTCGCTGAACCAGATCGAGAAGGCTTACGGCCCGAACAACTCGATCCTCGACAATTGCCATGTCCGGGTGAGCTTCGCGACCAATGATGAGCGCACAGCCAAGCGAGTTTCTGATGCTCTCGGTACCGCCACCGAGATGAAGGCGATGAAGAACTATGCCGGGCACCGTCTGGCGCCCTGGCTCAGCCATCTCATGGTGTCCCGGTCGGAAACTGCGCGGGCCTTGCTCACGCCCGGAGAAATCATGCAGCTGCCGCCAACCGATGAGATCGTCATGGTCGCTGGCACACCGCCGATCCGGGCGACGAAAGCACGGTACTACGAAGATACGCGGTTTGCCGAGCGGGTCTTGCCGCCACCCGATTTGGGGGATGTAGGCGCGACCGGGAAGGATGACTGGAGCAGTCTGGCCGTCCCAACGCAGAACGACGAGTTGGAGCCAGTATCCGAGACGGGATCGGAGGATGAGGACCCGACAGCGTCGGAGCGCCGTCTTCAGCCGGAGCTGGCGCATCCCCAGCCGGTCGACAGGCAGACCCCCATCGAGAACGAGTTTGAATTCGACCCACCCGAGGATGAAGAGGATGGCGCCATCCGCAATCGCCGCATCATGCACCAGATGCGCGGTGTCGCGCGCCAGGTCTCCCTCAATCCCGACGACGGGATGGAGCTTTGATAATGACCTCGAGCCGCAAGAAGACGAAGATCTCGGTCTACCTCGATCCCGAGGTCATGCAGATGCTGGCGGAGTTTGCCGCCCGGCGCGACCGATCCCAATCGATGGTGGCCGAGGCCGCGATCGCATCCTTCCTCTCCCCGGATGACGCAGAGCGCCGCGAGGCGGTTCTGGTCCGGCGGCTGGATCAGATCGACAGGCGGATCACCCGGCTGGAACGCGATGTCGGGATCTCCGTCGAAAGCCTGGCGGTGTTCATCCGTTTCTGGCTTGCGACAACTCCGGCTCTGCCGGAACCCGCAGCCAAGGCGGCTCGGGCCATGGCGGGGGAGCGTTACGAGGCATTCGTCTTGGCTCTCGGTCGGCGCCTGGCCCAGGGGCCGAAGCTGAGGCAGGAGGTCTCAGAGGATGTGGAAGGAGGCACAGGTGGTTGAAAAGATGTCACCTGCCTCAGCCGCAGACGTGGGAACTGTAGCCGTGATCATCATGTCCGGGTTGATCGGCCCATAGCCGCCGTTCAGCCACTCCTAAGCTGACGTCCGCTTCAAGCACTCCACCACGTCCGATACGAAACCGGCTTACTGATCCCAGGATCTGCCGTCCTTACCTGATCCTGCCCCGCTTGAGTGGACACCCCTGATGGGCTTCCGAGCCAGGAGAGGAGTGTTCGATGGAGAGCAAGAAGCGGCGTCATTTTCCCGACGCCTTCAAACGCGAGGCGGTTGATCGGGTCCGCACCAGCGGCCTGACGATCATCCAGGTGGCCGAGGAGCTCGGTCTCCACGAGACGGTCCTGCGACGGTGGATACGCCGGTTCGACCCGCCGGAGACGGGACCTGTGCGGCGCCCCGTCACGCAGGCTCAGGGTCCGTCTCCGGCCGACCTGGCGGCCGAGAATGCCCGGCTGAAACGGGATCTCCAGAAGGCCGAGATGGAGCGCGATATCTTAAAAAAAGCCGCGCTCATCTTCGGAAAGGGCTCCCGATGACGTTCGGGTTCGTCGATGAGTATCGCCATCTCTGGCCCGTTCGGACGATCTGCGCCGTGCTCTGCGTATCGGTCAGCGGCTACTATGCCTGGCGGAAACGTCCCGAGAGCAAACGCAGCATCGAGAACCGGGCCCTTCTGAGCGATATCCGCCGGGCCCACGCGGAAAGCGGTGGATGCTATGGTGCGCCGCGCGTTCACGCCGTTCTACGCGCCGTAGGCCGTGGCGTCGGTCGCCACCGTATCGCACGGCTCATGCGGGCGGCCGGTCTACGAGGGCTGGCCGCGATCCCGCGCCGCGTTCGCACAACGGACAGCCGCCATGATTACCCGATCGCGCCGAACAGGCTGCGCAGGAACTTCGTGGCGACCGCGCCGAACCAGGTCTGGCTGGCCGATCTGACCTACATCCGGACCGGCGAAGGCTGGCTTTTCCTTGCCGCGCTGATCGACATGCACACGCGCAAGGTCGTCGGCTGGAGCATGCGCGAGACCCTGCACGCCTCGATCGCTCTCGAGGCGCTCGACATGGCGGTGAAACGCCAGCGGCCAGCTCCCGGTCTGATCCAGCATTCGGATCGTGGAGTCCAATACGCCGCCGACGAGTATCGCCAAGCCCTTGCCGCCGCGAAGATGACGCCCTCGATGAGTCGCAAGGGGAATTGCTTGGATAACGCGCCCATGGAGAGCTTCTTCCACACGCTAAAGGTCGAGCGCGTTCACCACCGGGTCTACGCCACCCGGGACGAGGCGCGTCGGGATCTGTTCGCCTACATCGAGGGCTTCTACAATTCACGGCGCCTGCATTCCGCGATAGGCTACCGTTCACCAGCCGACATGGAGCGCATGGCGGCCTAACCCCGTCCACTTTTTCGGGGCAGGATCATACCTGTCGGCAGTGATAATATTGGCTCCGTCGATCTGCTCCACACCTGCAGGCAGGAGAAGCTGTTCCAGCCAGTCGATAGCATTGCCCCGCTCGGAGCAGTAAGCGAAGAACGCCCGCTGCTTCGCTCGAGTAAACGCGACGAAGAATGAATTTAGCTCTTCGCCACGCTCCGGCGACAGGCTCCACCATGTCTTGGCATCGAGACCGAAAAAGATCATGGTGTGGAATTCGAGGCCCTTGCTCTTATGGATTGTCATGAGCGGGACCTGGTCCTTGCCTTCGAAGTGAGCAAGAACGCCACTCCAGTCCGCTGCGTTCTCGACGCATTCCCGCAAAAGAACCTGAAAGCCGTTGCGCACTCGCTGAAAATCGGCGTCGCGTCGATATTCGGGGTAGGTCTGACGCAGACGCTCGATCCCGGCGAAGTCCAGAGCCTGCGCGAACAACCGGTCGGCCACTGCCGGATCCGGTGGCTCGTCACGCATCGTCTGTCGAAGGTTCCGAGAGAACTCTCCGATATCGCGCTGCAAGCGCTCTTGCCCGGCCTCATCTTCGGGACTGATGCCCGCCAACGTTTGCAGGCGTTCCTGCGTCGCATTCCAAGCATCGGGCTCGCGGACGCTTGCACCCAGCCGCAAGAGCGGGAGGAGAACTTCGGTCAGGGGCTCGGCTAACAAATCCTGAATGGCGATTTCGCCAACATTTCTGGCAAGATTTCGCAGCGCGAGGTCGTGGGCACGGAGAGCGGGCGCAAGCTCGTCTTCAACGTTGTTTGCCCGCATGCGCACGAGGATGGCAACATCGTGTGGGGCGATGCGGCCATCATCGACTTCGCTCCTGATCCATCGCGCTATCTGCTCAGCTTCCTGCTCGCGGCTGTCGAACCGCCAGATGGCCGCCGTATCCCCCTCGATCGCGAGCTCGCCGCGCGCCTCAACCTCCTCGACATCGGGATCGATCTGCCGTGCGATGACATGCTGGATGGCAACAAGCGTCCCGTGAGATCTCCAGTTCCTGAGTAGCGCATGGCGAACGGCATTGAAGTCGGCGGTGAATTCGTCGAACGCGTTATCCATTGCGCCCGCCCAACCCATAATCTTCTGCTTGTCGTCGCCGACTGCGGTAAAGACGGCATCGCTTTCGCTGAACGCAGCATCCACGAGGCTAAATTGCGCGTAGGTTGTGTCCTGGAATTCATCGAGAAAGACAAAGGGATATGTGAGGCGCAAAGCGCGCTTGATCCTGGGATTCGCGCGAAGCATGTACTCAACGACGCGGTTGATCATCGCAAAAGAAACAAGTGCGCCGTCCGGCATGGCATACTGGTCATCCCAGTAGGCCCGTAGCAGCTCTCTCGCGCGCGGATTTTCAACGGTTTCTTCAAGCGGCAGCGGTGTACGGGCGACCGCTCGCTCAAACCGGTCCGCACTGACGTCCGGACGGCCGTGTCTTCGCAGGAAGACCTCTATGTCCTGTCTGGAGGGAAAAGCGATGCTGTAGTCTGCGGGCGGTCGGTAGGCATAGGGGATCGCAAGGCGGAAATGATCCAGCATGTGCTTCGTAAATGCATCGAACGTCATCGAGTGAAATCTGCGGGCCTGGTCCGCAGGGCAGCGCTGGCGAACCCGCGCGGCAAGGTTTTGAGCGGCATCGCGTTTGAAACTGATCGCAAGGATGCGCTTTGGTGCCGGACAAAGACCTGTCTGCAGGAGATAGGCGGCCTTCTGCGCCAGAAATTCGGTCTTGCCCGCTCCGGCACCGGCGGTAACGCAAACACTCTGCGCGGTCTCTCGAAGAGCGTCCCAGACTCGCGGTTCAAGGTCATCGACGCCTTGTGGTCGCCAATCTTCCGGCGCGACGGGCATCAGTCTTCAGCCGGCTCAGGAAACAGAACGTCTCTGACATGATCGATCAGGGCGCGTAGTTCCGGGGGTGCGCGCCGAGCGAGGTTTCGACGAGCGATCCTGCTCAGCGCGGCGAGATGGGTCTCCGGTTTGCTGCGGCTGAGGAAAAGATATGGATACCAGGTGAAGCTATCGTCCCATTGCTCGCCGTCGTAGATGTCGGGATTCCCGTTGGTTTTCAGGACCACCCTTTTTTTCTCGGCAATCGCCTCTGCTGTCGTCCTAGGGCCTCGTCCACCCGGATTGGGGTGCTGGTACGCCGCAGGAAACGCCTCAAGCATCGCGAAATCCAAGTCGATGGGGTCGGAAAAGAAGACGGCTTCATGTCTGAGAGCCTGAAGCCAGTCATTTTCCGCCCAATCTTCCAGAACATCTTCGTCATCCAAATCTTCGAGATCGTCGAGACTGATCGTGCCATCAATAACGAGGGGATTTGCAGTCAGGTCGCGATCCACCTCTTCTAGAGCCGCGAACGCCGTTCGGATCATGTTGGCTCCGCCATGGGTGCGGCCAAGATCGAAGTCGAGCAGTGTCGCGTGAGGGATGCCGAGATCGGTGAGCAGTCTCCAGAAGTGCGAGACATAGCGACCGCCCAAAGGCACGACCGGCACGAATGACGGGTCAAGCGGAACTCCTCTTGCTTCGGCTAAACGGGGCAGAACGACTCGCTCCGAGTCCCCCTCCGCCAGAATCACGAACCGCGCAAAATATAGTTCGGGGTAGGAACGGACCGCGAGGCGGACATATGTGCTGGCTTGTACATCGTCTTCAGGCAAGGTCAGCAGCCTGACGCTCGCGCGGCGCGTCTGGCGGTCAAGCCGAAAGTAGCGAACTTCGTCCGCCTCGATGCGGGAGAGGATGCTGGCGCTATGGCTCGAAATGAGCGCCTGCGCCGTGCTCATCTCGCCGATTTCCCGCGCCAACGTCACGATCCGAGACAAGAAGAATGGGGAGAGGCTGTTTTCAGGCTCTTCAATCGCGAGAATCGTCAGATGCGTGCGCCTCAGCTTCTCCTGATCGAACGGGCTCTCCGCCGCAGCGAGGGCAAGCGCAGCCTGTTCGGTCTCGAGGGTTGCAGCCGTCAGAGCGATGTGGAAAAGCGAGCGCTGTCCGTCACTGAGATCGGTGAGGATTCGGTTTCGACCGGCCTCGTCAGGATGAAAAACGAACTCCGCGCGCCGGACAAGATCTTCGATCCTGCTCTCAATCAGCCGAAGATTAGGGGTTGTGTCCGTGTCGCCTTCGTAAACCTGCTGCCACCTGTGCGTCAGACGCTCAATGATGAAGCTTGCCGGGGCTTCCTGATCGAACTGGTTCTGGATAAGCTCGGCCCCTTCCGTCGCGCGGGCGCCAAGATCACCTGACCATAGCGCCGCTCGCCATAGGCGTCCTTTCAGGAGCTCGGTGACACGGTCGGCCGCGTTGCGAAGGGCGGGAACGTAGACAACCTGTATGCTCGCGCGATCCACAGCGGAGACTTTCGGAAGCGTCTCCCATTCAAATTCGTTGCCGAGGGTCGTGATCCATCTGATGTCTTCTTCGACGGTCCCGTCAGGCGTGCCGTCTTCGATCCACCTGGCGATAAGCCGCATGCGCGCCTTTAGCGGTTCATCGGGGCCAGAAGCAGCCATGTGATTGAAAAAGTCGGGGACGGCCGAAGCGTCTTCGTCCTCTTCTTCGTCGAGCTCTGGGAAGCCGAGCAGACACTCGATTTCCAGAGCCCGCCCGTCCGGCAGCTCCTCTTCGTTCTGCGCGATATGGAAGTCTTTCTTTGTGACGGTCCTGTCCGCCCTCGTCACTCCAAAGAGACGGGAAAGCGCCTGGAAGAGCGCCGTCTTGCCTGAGCCGTTCCCTCCGACGAAGGCCGTTACCTGCTCTTCCAGGCTGATTTCCATCCAGTCGGGACCGAAGCAGCGAAAATTGCGCACGGCAATATTCTCAATTTTCATGGGCAGGCTCCACCGCAAAGAATCTTTCCGCACAACCAAGGTAGGATTTGAAAAAGGGACTATTCTACAACTCTTCGTAGGCAAGCGGAACTCTCGGCGTCTCGCGGCGTGGTTGCAACCCAAATATCGCGCCCCACACAACTCTGTCAGCCGCCCGATAGGCGGTGACTAGCGGTGCAAGTTGGTAAATTGCCTTTAGGCCTTTAAGCACTAAACCGGCCTTTGAGCCTCTTCGCAGCCAACGACCGCTTTCTGTCCGAATTCACCATGTTCTCATGACGGTTGCCACGATGCCTTCCTCCCGGAGTGAAACTGGGGATCATTCCGCCGTTTTCCTGTCATTGCCCGCTAGGCTACTACGCCCCTCGGAAACCTGTTGAGCCGCAGGCTTTTACGGCTTTCTTAATCGACCCCGATCCAGGGCGGCCTGTTGGAGGCGCCTGCAAAGGAGCGGGGCCGGCATGGCGAAGACCGATCAGAGACCAGAGGTGATCCGTAGAGGCGCGCGGATGCTGCGCACCGCGCTCGGGCCGGCGATCGCCGCGTTTCTGGACGACCCCATGACCGTCGAGGTGATGCTCAACCCCGATGGGCGGCTCTGGGTCGACCGACTTTCCGAGGGGCTGGCCGACAGCGGCAAGACACTCAGCGCAGCCGATGGCGAGCGCATCGTTCGCTTGGTAGCGCACCATGTCGGCGTCGAAGTTCATGGCTTGTCCCCGCGCGTCTCTGCGGAGCTTCCGGAGACCGGTGAGCGTTTCGAGGGGCTGCTGCCTCCCGTGGTCTCAGCCCCGGCCTTCGCCATTCGCAAGCCCGCTGTCGCCGTCTTCACACTCGAAGACTACGTCGAAGGCGGGATCATGACCTTGATGCAGGCCGAGGCGCTGCGCCAGGCGGTTACGACCCGTGCCAATATCCTGGTGGCGGGGGGCACCTCGACCGGCAAGACCACGCTGAGCAATGCGCTCCTCGCCGAGGTGGCCAAGACCTCCGATCGCGTCGTGATCATCGAGGACACCCGAGAGCTGCAATGCGCCGCGCCGAACCTCGTGGCGATGCGCACCAAGGACGGTGTTGCCAGCCTGTCCGATCTGGTGCGGTCCTCGCTGCGTCTGCGCCCCGATCGTATTCCGATCGGTGAGGTGCGTGGCGCCGAGGCGCTGGACCTTCTCAAAGCCTGGGGCACCGGCCATCCCGGCGGCATCGGCACCATCCATGCCGGTACCGGGATCGGCGCGCTTCGCCGTCTCGAACAGCTCATTCAGGAAGCCGTCGTTACCGTGCCCCGCGCCATGATCGCGGAGACCATCGACCTCGTCGCCGTCCTGGCCGGTCGAGGCTCCGCACGTCGTCTGGCCGAACTCGCCTGCGTCGAGGGCCTGGGGCCGGACGGCGACTACCGGATTTCACATGCCATTTCAGAACCCGCCATCTCTCACGAACAAGGAGATCCCGAATGATCCGTCACGCCCTGCGCATCCGCCAGCACATCGCTACTGCGGTCGCCGCCACTTACGTCAGCCTGTTCATCGCCCCGGCCGCTCATGCCTCAGGTTCCTCCATGCCCTGGGAAGCGCCGCTGCAATCCATCCTCGACTCCGTCGAGGGGCCGGTGGCCAAGATCGTGGCGGTGATCATCATCATTGTCACCGGTCTGACGCTGGCCTTCGGCGATACCGGCGGTGGCTTCCGGCGGCTGATCCAGATCGTATTCGGGATTTCCATCGCCTTTGCGGCTTCGTCCTTCTTCCTGTCGTTCTTCAGCTTCGGCGGCGGGGCGCTGGTCTGATGGCGGTCGCCTTCGAAGCGCTCGACGACGTGCCGGGCTTCTCGATCCCGGTTCACCGCGCCCTGACCGAGCCGATCCTGCTCGGCGGTGCACCGCGATCCGTGGCGATTCTCAACGGCACGCTGGCCGGGGCTGTCGGCCTCGGCCTCCAGCTCTGGTTCGCCGGCATCCTGATCTGGGCGGTCGGGCATATCGCCGCCGTATGGGCTGCCAAGCGCGACCCGCTCTTCGTCGAAGTCGCGCGCCGCCATTTGCGCATTCCTGGTCATCTCTCGGTGTGAACCCCCATGATGAATCTCGCAGAATACCGTCGCACCGCCTCGCGCCTCGCCGACTACCTGCCCTGGGTGGCGCTGGTCGCGGAGGGCGTGGTCCTCAACAAGGACGGCTCGTTTCAGAGGACGGCGAAGTTTCGAGGGCCCGATCTGGACAGCGCTGTCGCGGCCGAACTGGTCGCAGTCGCCGGACGGCTGAACAACGCTTTCCGTCGCCTCGGTTCCGGGTGGGCGATCTTCGTGGAAGCGCAGCGCTCCGAAGCCGCGACCTATCCCACAAGCACCTTTCACGATGCGGCATCGGCGCTGGTCGATGCCGAGCGCAAGGCCGATTTCGAGGAGGAGGAGAGCCATTTCGTATCCGGCTACTTTTTGACGCTCCTCTGGCTTCCACCGGCGGAGGACGCGGCACGTTCAGAATCCTGGCTCTACGAGGGACGCGAAACCTCGGGTGTGAACCCCTGGGAACAGGTGCGCGGCTTCATCGACCGTACCGATCGCGTGCTGGCGCTGCTCGACGGCTTCATGCCGGACTGCCACTGGCTCGATGACGCCGCTACGCTGACCTACCTGCATTCGACGATTTCGACCAACCGGCACCGCGTGCGCGTGCCCGAGTTGCCGGTCTATCTCGACGCGCTCTTGCCCGACCAGCCGCTGGCCGGCGGGCTGGAGCCGCGCCTGGGTAATCATCACCTTCGCGTCCTGACGATCACCGGCTTTCCCGGCGCCACGACCCCGGGCCTGCTCGACGAGTTGAACCGGCTGGCCTTTCCCTATCGCTGGTCGACCCGGGCCATTCTCATGGACAAGCTGGACGCAACCAAGCTTCTGACCCGGATACGCCGCCAGTGGTTTGCCAAGCGTAAGTCCATCGCCGCGATCCTCAAGGAGGTGATGACCAACGAGCAATCCGCGCTGATCGATACCGATGCCGCGAACAAGGCCGCTGACGCCGACATGGCCTTGCAGGAACTCGGCACGGATCTGGCTGGCATGGCCTATGTCACGGCCACGATCACGGTCTGGGACGAGGAAGTCCGCCGCGCCGACGAGAGGCTGCGGCTGGTCGAAAAGATCGTCCAGTCCCGCGATTTCAGCGTCATGGTCGAGACGGTCAACTCCGTCGATGCCTGGCTCGGCAGCTTGCCCGGACATGCCTATGCCAATGTCCGCCAGCCACCGATCAGCACATTGAATCTCGCCCATATGATCCCGCTCTCGGCGGTCTGGGCGGGGCCGGAACAGGATGAGCATTTCGGCGACGCTCCATTGCTCTACGCCAGGACCGAAGGCTCTACCCCGTTCCGGTTTTCTCTGCATGTGGGGGATGTCGGTCACACCCTCGTCGTCGGCCCGACCGGCGCCGGCAAGTCCGTGTTGCTGGCGCTGATGGCGCTTCAGTTCCGGCGGTACTCGCGCAGCCAGATCTTCGCCTTTGACTTCGGCGGTTCTATCCGCGCCGCTTCGCTCGCCATGGGCGGCGACTGGCATGACCTCGGCGGAGAACTGACCGACGCAGATGAGAGCTTCGTCTCACTACAGCCGCTGGCCCGCATTCACGAGACGTCGGAGCGCGCCTGGGCGGCTGACTGGATCGTCGCCATCCTGACGCGCGAGAACATCCAGATCACCCCGGATGTGAAGGAACATATCTGGACGGCACTGACCTCGCTGGCCTCGGCCCCTGTCGGCGAGCGGACCATGACCGGGCTTGCGGTCCTGCTGCAATCCAACGATTTGAAGCAGGCGCTCCGCGCATACTGCGTGGGTGGACCCTATGGCCGGCTGCTCGATGCCGAGACCGAACAGCTGGGATCGGCGGATGTGCAGGCCTTCGAGATCGAGGGGCTGGTGGGAACCGGCGCGGCGCCCGCCGTCCTCTCTTACCTGTTCCACCGGATCGGTGATCGGCTCGACGGACGACCCACGCTGCTCATCATCGACGAGGGCTGGCTCGCGCTCGATGACGATGCCTTCGCGGAGCAGCTCCGCGAATGGCTGAAGACGCTGAGGAAGAAGAATGCTTCGGTGATCTTCGCGACGCAGAGCCTCAGCGACATCGACGGCAGCGCCATCGCGCCTGCGATCATCGAAAGCTGCCCGACGCGGCTCCTGCTGCCGAACGAGCGGGCCATCGAGCCGCAGATTACGGCTATCTATCGTCGCTTCGGCCTCAATGACCGGCAGATCGAGATCCTCGCGCGGGCCACGCCCAAGCGCGACTACTACTGTCAGTCGCGGCGCGGCAACCGGCTGTTCGAACTGGGCCTCAGTGACGTTGGGCTCGCGCTGTGCGCGGCATCGTCCAAATCGGATCAGGCGCTGATTGCCCAAATCTGTGGTGAGCACGGCGGAGACGGCTTCCTCGCTGCCTGGCTGAAGGCGCACAGCCTGGATTGGGCCGCCGACCTGATCCCCGACCTCACCAATATCGCCCTCGACGCGGACGGAGCCTCTCCGGCCACCATCGCTGTTGAGGACGCAGAACCTGTCCTGAAAGAAGAGGAGATCACATCATGAATCGCAAGATCACGCCCCGGTTCGCCGGCCCGTCACTGCTCGCCCTCGCGCTGGCGATGCCCATTGCCATGTCGCCCATCGCAGCGCCGCCCGCCCATGCGCTCTTCGGCATCGGCGGCGGTCCGTTCATCGTCTACGACCCGACCAACCACGCCGAAAATCTCCTGACCGCGGCGCGCGCTCTGGAGCAGATCAACAATCAGATCGCACAACTCCAGAACGAAGCGCAGATGCTGATCAACCAGGCGCGCAATCTCGCCAACCTGCCGTATTCCGCGCTCCAGCAGATCCAGCAGAACGTCAGCCGCACGCAACAACTACTGGCGCAGGCACAGAACATCGCCTTCGATGTGCAGAGCATCGACCAGATGTTCCAGCAGGACTATGGCAACCTTTCCCTGACGGCGACCGACCAGCAACTGATCGCCGAGGCCCGGTCCCGGTGGCAGAACACGGTCGGTGGCCTACAGGATGCCATGCGCGTGCAGGCCGGTGTCGTCGGCAATATCGATGCCAACCGCGCAGAGATGTCCGCGCTCGTTGGGCAGAGCCAGAACGCGGTCGGCGCTCTGCAGGCCACACAGGCGGGCAACCAGCTCCTCGCACTGCAATCGCAGCAGCTCTCGGATCTGATCGCGGTGATCTCGGCAAACGGCCGCGCCAATGCGCTGAGCGAGGCCGAGCGCGCCACCGCTGCAGAACAAGGCCGCATCCAGCGCGAACGCTTCCTGACGCCGGGCGCGGGCTACCAACCCGGCAACGCGCAGATGTTCAACTAGGGCAGGGAGGGGGAGACGATGGAGGGGAAGGTACTGGCCCGGATCGTGGCCATCGTGTTTGTGGCGATCGCGATCACCGCCACAGTGATCGAGGTCACGCGGGAGGAGGGGCCCGCGCCGGCCAGCACCGCGCCCGCGCTCCAGTCGTCTGTCGATCCTCTCCGCGCGACGCTGCGCCGGTGCCAGCAGCTTGGCGAGGCCGCTTCCAGCGATGCCGATTGCCTCGCCGCCTGGGCCGAGAGCCGTGACCGGTTCCTCGGCCGGACGCCTTCACCCGAAGCGCCGCAGCGTCCGGGAGATCAGTGAGCCATGGGCGGGACCGGCGTCATCGACAACTTTCTGGGCATCTTCACCAGCTATATCGACAGCGGGTTTGGGCTGCTCGGCGGCGAGGTCGCCTTCATCGCCACCACGCTGATCGTCATCGACGTGACGCTGGCGGCGCTGTTCTGGGCCTGGGATGCCGATGACGACATCATCGCCCGACTGGTGAAAAAGACGCTCTTTGTCGGGGTCTTCGCCTATATCATCTCCAACTGGAACAACCTCGCCCGGATCGTCTTCGAGAGCTTCGCGGGCCTCGGTCTGATGGCCTCGGGCACCGGGTTTTCCGCCGCCGATCTTCTGCGCCCCGGCCGCGTCGCCCAGACCGGGCTCGAGGCCGGACGGCCGCTGCTCGAAAGCATTTCCGACCTGATGGGCTGGGTCGCGGTCTTCGAGAACCTCGTCCAGATCCTCTGCCTGTTCTTCGCCTGGGCGCTGGTGATCCTCGCCTTCTTCATCCTCGCGGTGCAGCTCTTCGTCACCCTGATCGAATTCAAGCTCACGACCCTCGCGGGCTTCGTGCTGATCCCCTTCGGACTCTTCGGCAAGACCGCCTTCATGGCCGAGCGCGTGCTGGGCAACGTCATTTCCTCCGGCATCAAGGTTCTGGTCCTCGCCGTGATCATCGGAATCGGATCGACGCTCTTCGGTCAGTTCACCGCGGGTTTCGGAGGTGTGACGCCGACCATCGATGACGCCATGGCGATTGTGCTGGCCGCCCTGTCTCTGCTGGGCCTCGGTATCTTCGGCCCCGGCATCGCCTCGGGTCTGGTGTCCGGCGGGCCGCAACTCAGCGCGGGGGCGGCCATAGGCACCGGCCTTGCCGTTGGTGGCGCTGCGATCGGGGCCGGAGGGGCAACCATGCTCGCAGCGCGCGGGGCCGGGTCCGCGCTCTCCGGTGGCGCCGCTCTGGCACGCGGCGGTGCGGCCGCGGCGGGCGCTGCCTCGAGCGCCTACACGCTTGGCTCGATGGGCGGAGGTGGTCTCCCCGGCGGGATGGTTGGTGTGGCGCGCGCCGGGGCCGCTGCCGCGGCATCACCGCTCAAGAAGGCGTCCTCTCGCGCGGCTGGCGGGATCCAGTCCAGCTACGCCGAGGGCGTAAAGGGCGGTGTTGTGGCGACGGGCGGAACCACCTCGATGGGCACGGTCGGCGGCGCGGCACCTAAGCCTGACAGCTCCGGCCCGTCCGCTCCCGATGGCCCGCCAGCCTGGGCGAAGCGCATGCGCCATAGCCAGGCCGTGAGCCATGGCGTCCGCGCTGCCGCTCACGCCGTCCGGTCGGGTGACAGTCACGGCGCGGGCACCTCCGTCAATCTCTCCGAAAGGGACCGCTCATGAACCTCTTCAGGCGTTCCGCCACGCATTATGGCAAGACACCTCAACCAGAGACGCCTTACCAGAGGGCTGCGCAGGTCTGGGACGAGCGCATCGGCTCCGCCCGCGTTCAGGCCCGCAACTGGCGCTACATGGCCTTCGGCAGCCTGATCCTCGCGGCGGGATTTGCTGGCGCCCTGGTCTGGCAATCCGCGCGTGGCACCGTCGTGCCCTGGGTCGTTCAGGTCGACGCGCTCGGCGAGGCTCAGGCTGTCGCTCCGGCTTCCGCCGACTACGAGCCGACCGATCCGCAGATCGCCTTCCATCTTGGCCGTTTCATCGAACAGGTTCGTTCCATCCCCGCCGACCCGATCATCGTGCGGCAGAACTGGCTGCGCGCCTATGAGTTCACCACGGACCGTGGCGCGGCCGCGCTGAACGACTTTGCTCGCGCCAACGACCCGTTCACCCGCGTCGGCCGTCAGCAGATCGCCGTCGAGGTGTCCTCGGTCATCCGGGCCTCGCCGGGATCGTTCCGCGTTGCCTGGACCGAGCGCCAGTACGAGAACGGTCAGCTTTCCACGACCGAGCGCTGGACCGCGATCCTGACCGTCGTGATCCAGACCCCGCGCAGCGCCGACCGCCTGCGCGCCAACCCCCTCGGAATCTATGTCAATGCGATCTCCTGGTCGCGGGAGATGAGCCAATGACTGAACAGCATCTTCATGCAACCAGGTCTCCGGGCGTCAGGACGCCTATGTTGGTGGCCTTGCTGCTGTCCGCGTCCGTGCTGGCGGGGTGCGCCAGCAACCCGGTACCGGAATTCAGCTACGACGAGTCCGTGCCGCCGCTGCCCACTCCACCTGTCTCGGCCGCCGAGGAACGTCCTCGGCCGCTGCATACGCCGCCAGTCTGGACAGTGGCGCATGGCGGAGCGGCGGCAGGCACACCAACCGGTCGTGTCGAAAACGCCAATGCCGCCGCCCGGGTCGAACCGCGCCGCGAGGGCTATTACAATGCGATCCAGATCTATCCCTGGTCGGAAGGAGCCCTCTATCAGGTCTATGCCGCGCCGGGTCAGATCACCAACATCGCACTCGAGCCGGGCGAGCGTCTGACCGGTGCAGGCCCGATCGCCGCGGGAGATACCACGCGCTGGATCATCGGCGACACGGAGAGCGGGTCCGGGTCCACCGCCCGCGTCCACATCCTCGTCAAACCGACGCGGGACGACATCTCGACCAATCTGGTGATCAGCACTGACAGGCGGGTGTACACGATCGAGCTGCGTGCCCGTGAGGCGCTCTACATGCCCTCGGTCGCCTGGGCCTATCCGGCAGCGCCGCGTGGTGGGCAACAGGCCGTGGCAACCGCGCCGACCATCCCGGCACCATCGGCCCGCAATCATCGTTACGGCTTGCAGATCCAGGGGGAAAGCCCGCCCTGGCGCCCGGTTTCTGTCTTCGACGACGGCCGCCGTGTCTATGTCGTCTTCCCGGCTGGCATCGCGCAGGGCGAAATGCCGCCGCTCTTCGTGCTTGGCGCCGATGGAGAGCCGCAGATCGTCAACAGCCGTATCCACCGGAACGTGCTGATCGTGGATCGCCTCTTCGGTGCGGCGGAGCTCCGGCTGGGCGCAGGAGACCGCCAGCAGGTGGTCCGGATCGTGCGCATGGAGGAGCGCGAGGCGGATGCGCGGGCGGAGGGGGATGCGCGAAGGGGAGGGGCGTCATGAGTGACACCGATCCTGCAGCTCCGATGCGTCTGCGTCCCGATCCGCCCCGCGTGACCAGGCTGTCGCGCAAGGTTCTGGTCGGTGTCGGAGCGGTCGCGCTGTTGGGTATCGGGGGTGCGCTGATCTATGCGCTCCAGACCCGTGAGGCAGGGTCGGGAGGTGGAGAACTCTACTCCATCGACAATCGACCGGCCGCGGACGGCTTGGAAGGGTTGCCGTCCGACTATACCGGACCGGTTCTGGGACCCGCACTGCCCGGTGACCTAGGGCGACCGATCCTCGATGCGCAGGAGCGGGGAGTGCCCGTGGGTCCTCCGCCGATTGCGGGCCCGACCGTCGATCCGGACGCGGAGCGCCGTAGGGCAGAGGAGGAAACCGCGCGTCTGAGCGGTGTCTTCTTCCAGACGGCGTCTGGCAGGGCAACGACGGCCGGGGGCGGCGTGAATCTTCCGGGCCTGGGTGGTGCCGAGCAACCTGAGGGGAGCCGGCATACGGCTTTCCTCAACGGTCCGGTGGACCGGCAGACCGTCGCATCCGATCGCATTCAGCCGCCAGCCTCACCGTACATCCTTCAGGCGGGAGCGGTGATACCTGCCGCGCTCATCACCGGCATTCGCTCCGATCTCCCGGGCCAGATCACCGCGCAGGTCACAGAGAATGTCTATGACAGTCCGACGGGATCGCTGCTGCTGATCCCACAAGGAACCCGCATCATCGGCCAATACGATGACGGTGTGACGTTCGGCCAACGCCGCGCGCTGTTGGTCTGGAACCGCTTGATCCTTCCCGGTGGCCGATCCATCGTTCTCGAACGTCTGCCGGGGGCGGATGCGAGCGGCTATGCCGGTCTCGAAGATGGCGTCAACTACCATTGGTGGGATCTGATGCGCGCGGCGGGTCTGTCCACGCTGCTCGCGATCGGCGCGGACCTCGCCACCGATGACGAAGACCGCCTGGTCCAGGCGATCCGCGATGGCGCGGTGGACACGATCAACCAGGCCGGTCAGCAGATCGTCCAGCGTCAGCTGCAGGTCGCGCCAACGCTGACCATCCGTCCGGGGTTCCCGGTCAGGATCATCGTCACCCGCGATCTGGTATTCGAACCGGCAGGAGGTTGATCATGTCGAAACTCAAGCTTGGGCCTCTGCCCGACGAAAAGCCGGTGAAAGTGACGGTGGAATTGCCCGCGTCCATTCATCGCGATCTTGTCGCCTATGCAGAGGTGCTGGGACGGGAGACGGGGCAAGCTGTTGCCGATCCTGTCCGGCTGATCGTGCCGATGCTGGAGCGGTTCATGGCGACGGATCGTGGGTTTGCGAAGGCGAGGCGGGCTGCTCAATCCCACAGGGATGCCCATTGATCACCCCGCGATTTTCCAGCTCTGCCTTAGCCCTTGCCATGCTCAGAAGACGCCTGAACGCTGGGTTGTCGTTATTCGGCGACCAGATTGCAGAAAATGGAAGGCGCTCGCCCTTGATCGGTCGAAAGACCACTCCCGGATGGGTCGTCACCGTCATTGCCTCGCTGACCACGGTCAAACCTCGCCCAATGGCAACCAATGACAGCAGGTTATCTCGACTTACGGACTGCACATGTATGTCAGGGTGCCAACTGAGCTCTGCCAGCTTCCTCACCAGATAGTCATAGATCTCTTGGCCCGGCGCTGTTTCGCTGACCATGAAAGCCTCGCCGCTAAGCTCGCGCCAGTCGACTGCTGTCCGGATGGCTACCTCATGGCGTTCAGGCAGGACAACGAAAACACCTTCCGACCACATCAATGCGCTGTCGCAATCTTGCCAGGTTCGGGTTCCGGTTAGGAAAGCGACGTCGAGTTTGAGCCCGCGAATGGCAGCGACGTGTTCTTCCGGGTTTCCATCGATCAATTCGATCTGCACATGATTGTGCTGCTCCCCGAAGGAGCGCAGCAATTCGGCCAGAAAGCCCGAGGCAATCGATGAATAAATGCCGACTCTTATACGGCCGTTTTCCGATCTGCCAAGTGCCGCCATCGCGTGCAAGCTCTCATCAAGCCCGCGAATTGTCTGACGTGCGCGAGGCAGAAACTGGTGCCCGGCGCGGTTTAGGCTCACGCCGCTTCGATGACGGTGAAACAATGATGTTC
>Ga0114903_1000663_pt1 | contig 17348 bp, 26 predicted proteins | sample MalvirDeepMed_s2_FD_87289 | JGI IMG/M metagenome (GOLD analysis project Ga0114903, IMG submission 87289) | Marine viral communities from the Global Malaspina Expedition - Malaspina viral metaG DeepMed_s2 | ecosystem: Environmental > Aquatic > Marine > Oceanic | place: Mediterranean Sea... | reverse complement strand
GGGCTCAGCATCGCCGTCGCGCCGCTCAGTAGCATTTTGAATGCGTCGCGGCCCGTGGCGCCTGACTGCTGGAACACCTGGCCGATCTGGGTGCCCTGCTGGATCGCGAGCTGAAGCGGGTTCTGGCCGGCGGCCAGCATCACGCCGATGTCGTTGAACTGTGCTGTAAGGTTGCCGACGGACCCTGCAGCAACGATATGGCTTTCCGTGACGCCACGGGCGCCCTGGGCGGCGCGGTCACCTGCGGCGGCGACCGCGTCCAGCCCGCCGGCGGTCTGCAGCGCCTCGTCGCCCATGGCATCGAGCGCGGTGGCGGCACCGCGACCCTTCGAAGAGATCGCGTCGAACGCCTTTGTGACGTCCCGCGCCTCGCGGGCGACGGACTGCATCTCGGCCTTGGCCTGCTTGCCATCCGCGACCAGCGAAACTGCGTACCGGAACGTCATTTCAAGCCTCGTTCAATGCGGCTTCAGCACCGCTTTCGATGATCCGCACCTGCGTCCAGAGATCCGGGTCCGGATCGATCCCGGCAAGGCGCAGCCCGGCCTCCGCGCCGGCGTAGTCCAGGCCGTGGTGAACGCAGCCGCGCGGGCCGAGCGTGACGCGCCACTGGCTCTGGACCGCGAGGAAGGCGCGCAGGGCGGCAACGTGATCGGGCCAGACGCCGTCATCGTCCCGGCGGTCCGCGGTGAGCAACTCGAGAGGGATACCGAAGAAGGCGGCGTCTTTCGCCAGTTCCTCGTCGGCACGGGTATCATCCTCGAGCTCGCCGAGCGCCCAGGCGCGCCCGGCCCACCTCAGTTTCCCGCCTTGGCGCCGATCATCGCCGACTGGTAGCCACGCAGCAGGCCGAGGCGCATATAGGGCAGCTCCAGCAGCTGGTCGCGCAGATCATCGGAATAGGGCAGCGGCTTGCCCTGCTCGTCGACCATGTCGTCGAGGCGCACGAGGATTTTCCGGACCAGGTCCTTCAGCCCCTCGGCCGTCATGGTGTCGAAGCTGGCGAACTCGTCGTCGGTGATCACCTCGAAGGTGGCGCGGATCGTCTGTTCGTCGAAGCCGCCGTCGACCGGCACCTTGATCGGCACGACATGGGTGAAGCGGGGCGTTTTCGCGATCTTGAACATGGGCGGGGGTCCTTGCAGGGTCAGGTGAGGGTGAGGGTCCACTGGTCGTTTCCGGCACCCGGCAAGGGCTTCAGCCGGAGCGGCCATTCCTTGATCTTCTGCGCCTCGGTCACGCCCTGGGGGCGCTGCATCTGGGCGGTGGGGATGTTGAGCGCGCAGATGTTTCCGGCTGCGGTGCCATGCACGAGGTCGATCTCGACCGTCGCCTGGTCCCGCGCCAGGGCGAAGGGGTCGAGCGTCGCAAGAGGCGTCGCCTCGATCTGCATCTCGATCATGTCCGACCGATCGACGATGGCGATCTCTTCGGAGCCGATCAGGAAGCGCGGCTCGACCTCGTTGCCGAAGCCCAGCTTGAAACTGCGCAACACGTGGTTTGCCGCATTGATCGTGAAGCCGGGCGTGTTGGCCTTGGAGGCCATCAGCGGCTTGAGGAAACCGTCGTAGTTCACGGTGGGCAACACCTGCGCCGACGGCTTGGTCCAGAGCCCGGTAAAGGTGAACTCCAGATAGGGGATGCCCGAAGCGTTGACGGTGATCTCGCAATTGCCGCGCGCGCCCACTAGTGTGTAGAGCGTCCCGTCGATATTGAGATAGAAGGTGGCGCTTTCGAAGGCGCCGGAGATCGGGTTGTAGGTGACGTCCGTGCCGGCGTCGACGGTTTCCGCCACGCCGCAGGCGCGGATCAGCGGTCCCCAGGCGGGCGCGGTCCCGGCGGTGCCCGATCCGGCCAGTTCGACCTTGAAGGTCATGACCATGTGCAGATCGTAGGGGATCGTGCCGGACGCACCGAGATAGACCGTGTCGTGGTTGCGGTCCTGGTCGGAGCCTTCCATCGGGCGGATTGCGATTTCCGTGGCGAGGATCGCGTTGGCAGCACCCGTCGGAACAGCATCGGTGCCGTAGGTGGTCTCGATCTTTGCCAGGAAGGTCTTCTTGCGGAAGAACAGCGACATTTACGCCTCCTCGGATGTCTGGGACGCCCTGCCTTCCGGGGCAGGCTTGCTCTTCGATTCGGCGGTGGGGCGCGGCTGGCCCTTGTCGTCGCGCAGATAGCTGCCGCCGGACTGGGGCAGAGCGGGTTTTTTCGTCTTGGGCATCAGAAGATCCTCAGCTGGTCGGAGATGGAGAATTCGATCTGGTAGGCGAGGCGCCCGACGCCCGGATCGATGATGTTGGCGCGCGTCAGCTCGAATACGCCGGCTTCGTCGCCCGGCGCCCAGCCGGCGACGGCCTCGATGATCTCTCGCAGCATCGGGTGCAGCCTCTGCAGCGCCCTGGCACCCAGCTGGTCCAGCGAATTCACGATCAGCACCACCGCGATGCTCTCGCGGATCGGCTGGATGAACCGACCGGCGGCAGCGGTCGCGGCGCTGCCCTGCAATCCCAGCGGCAGGACGTAGGCCGCGACGGGAAAGGCGGGCAGGCTCTTGCGCTGCATCAGCGTCGTGAACTCGGCCGCGCCGAAGGTGCGGCTCTGCAGCTCTGCGACCTGCGCCTCGAGGCGGGCGATGACGTCGTCGATCATCAGATGAACCCCTTGAGACTGTCTTCGGTCATCGGGCGTTCGCGGTCGGTGACCTGCGCGCCGCCGCCGCCGGTGGTCGCCGGCGCGACGCCGTCGGCGCGCAGCTGGACCACGCCGCGGGCGATGTCGCGCAACGTGACCAGGGCGTCCTTGTAATCCTGGACGATCTTGCCGTTGGGCTCATAGACATGCAGCTTGTAGATCGCGATGGCCTTGGCCAGGTCGCGGATCAGCGGGTCGACCGTGCTGAGCGGCAGCTGGTATTTCGCCGCCAGGTGCCCGTTGATGAGGGCATCGGTATCGGCCAGCGCCGCATCGACCACGTCGGTGTCGATCGTGTCGGTGGCCACGTCGCCGCGATCGGTGAGACCGATGAGCTGGCGCTCACCGTGCCGGTCGATCAGGTCTGCAAGCGAAGTGTAAGCCACGTCTCGTGTCCTCGGTCAGGAAAGGCTCGGCGGCGGAGTGCCATCGCCGCCGGGGAAGGTTTCGCCTTGATGCGGCGGTCAGTCCGCCGCGGCGATGGCAGGATGCCAGGCGACGATCAGCAGCGGATCGTCCTCGAGCGCCTGAAGATCGGCCTCGGTCAGCTCGTCCATCGGGATCAGAACCGGTTCCGGCCCGAAGGCACGGCCGGCGCGGCGGCGGCCCTGGCGCGGTCCGATCACCTCGATCATGTCGGCGATGCCCAAGCCGAGCTCTTTCGCCTGGGAAACCATCGCCGCCACTTCCGCGCCCTGGTCCTGCGCCAGGTCCGCAGCGGTCCCGGCGGGAGCGCCCTCAGCCCCCGCCGGCGCCGTCTCGGACGCGTCCGATCCGGCGGCAGCCCCCCGCGCTGCCTCTGCCTCGGCCACGCGTGCGGCCAGGGTCTCGTCGCCGATGTTGGCGGCGAACTTGACGCCCAGCTCGTTGGCCTTGGCCTCCAGCGCCTCGCGCTCTGCGGTCTTCTCGGTCATCGCAAGGCCCTCCCTTATGCCAGCCACGGCACCACGAGCAGTTCGGCAGTGCCTTTCCACTCGTTGGTCTCGCCGCCGGCGGCGTATTCGGAGTTGAGGATCTTGCGGCCGGCGCTTTCCAGCGCGGGCGGCACGACCAGCAGTTTGGGCATGATGCCCAGCGGGCGGCCGTAATCGCCTTTCATGCCCTGCAGCGCGGCGCGTGCGGTGGCGTAGTTGGCCGCGTTCAGCGTCTGTTTGGAGCCCCACGCGAATTGCCAGAAACCGAAGCCAGTATTGAAGCGCGCGTCGGCCCCGTACTGGAACTCCTTGTTGTTGAACACCGCGTCATCCGTGAGCTTGTCCTTGGCGACGAACTCGAAGTCGCGGCGCTTCTGCAGGATGATCGGCTTCAGCGCACGACTGTCGTCGATCAGGAACCAAGGTGCGCCGGAACCACCGTCGGTGTTGGCGACCGAGATCACCTGTCCCTTTTCGTCCAGCACCGGATGGTCGGTGTCGAAGAAGTTCTGGCCGTCGTAGCAGGGCTGGCTGAAACCGAGCTTCAGCGTGTCCGCGAAAACCAGCGTATCTTTCTTGGAGCCTGTGGACATGCCCATCTCGGTGAACATCGGGGCGTAAATCCCGAGGTTATCGGTCTCGATATCGTCGCGATCGACGCCGATGGTCAGTTCCCAGGCCTTTTCGGCGATGGCATAATCGTGCTGCGACAGGTTCTGCACCGCGCGGGCGCCGATCCATTCGCGGACGTTGGGCATCTTGCCGAGCCAGCCGTACTTCTGCTCCTTGGTCATCGACGGGACTTCGGTCGCGACGCGCGACCACATGCTGGGCGCCTGGCCCAGGCCGTTCTGGAAGTTGGTCTTGAAGCCGACACGCAGCGTGTCGAGGTTTGCGGCATTCACCAGCATGGTCTGATCTCCTTAGGAGGCGTTGGTCAGGGCTTCGTCGAAGCGGACCCAGACGCCGGTGGCGTCCACATCCTCGACGATGCCGGCAGGGGAGCGGGTGGAGGACCCGTTCGTCTTGGCGACGGTCTGGTCATCGACGGCGAAACACACCGCGCCGATGTCGCCGATGGCGATCGCGTCCGCGGCGGCCGAGTTGGCGAAGTGAAACACGCCCGGCAGATACTCCGCGCGAAGATCACCATTGGCGCCGGCGCTGTTATCGACCCGCGCCTCGGACCGACCGACGCCGACGAGGCCGGTGGCGGTCTGGCCTTCGACCAGGTAGCCGGCGGCGTTGCGCATCACGATCGCCCCGGCGAAGAGCGTGGTGGCCGCGGCGACAAGGCCGGTGCGTTTGTCGCCCTGAAGGCGGGCGGTGTTGCGGTCCTGGGTCAGGGCGGGCATCAGAGCGTCTCCTGTGCATCACGCTCGGACTTGAGCGTCTTGAGATATTCATCGGCCGGGATGCCCAGCAGCTTCGCCGTCTGGCTCTGTTCGGCGCTCAGCGCGATGGCGCCATCCTTCGCCGCCGGAGCGACGAGGGTGGTGTGGGTGGCGCCCAGCTGCGGCAGGGAGTTGATGATCTTCTCCGCCTGCTCGGGGTTCTGGACGTGCAGCGCGACGTATTCGGCGCGCGCGCCTTTCACGCCGACACGCTTGTCGGCGATGGCCTTGTCGATAAAGGCTTCGGCGGCGGCCTGTTTGCCGCCGGTTTCGAGCTTGTCGAGCCGGGCCTGCAGCGCCGTCAGGGTTTCGGCCTGCTCGCCGGCGCCGGCCTTGAGGCCCTTGGCAGTGGCGACGAGCGCCTCGGGTGTGGCATCGCCTTCGACGCCCAGGGCCACGGCAATGGGCGACAGGGCGGCACTCAGCGCCTCGCTGTCGGGCTTGTCGGCTGCGAGCTTGGCTTCGAGCGCCGCCATGACTTGCTCTTCGGTGGCGTCCTCCGCCAGGCCGAGCATCTTGGCCAGTTTCTGGAGCATGGGATCTTGGTCCTTCCTGCTGAGAGGGGTGAGGTCCCGCACGGCGGGATCGTTGGTCAGCGCCGCGCGGGCGATGGCGGTCAGCTTGCCCTTGGCGTCGGGCAGGATGACGGGAGAGATGCCCCAATAGGCCCGATCCGACAGCAGCTCGGTGCCGCGACGTGTCCAGTCCACGCGCCCCCAGATGCCATCCTCGCGCTCTTCCATCTCGACGATGTAGCCGACGGCCGGAGCATCTAGCCCCAGCTTGCCGGCGGTCTCGGTCGAATGGTTGAGGTCGATATGCAGGCGCTTGTGGCTGGCAAAGCTGAGGCGGATCACTTCGGCCGCGTCTTCATAGCGCCAGGGACCGCGGCCATCGACGGCGCGGAATTCACCTTTGGGGATCAGGTGGACCCATTCCGGCACCGATGCTTCGCCGCTGGGCGCGGGCAGTTCGATGACGGAAAGGGCGATGGGTGTCTTGTCCATGCGGCGATCTTTGCCGCGCGGACCGAACCCGAAACATTGTCAACAGGTTGACCGGACGACAAGTGCCGTACTCACGCTACCCTGATCCGCGGTGCCGCCTGCGTCAATCCCCGGCGGCAGTGGCCAGGTATTCGGTGATCGTCTCGAGGATGTTCTCGCGGTCGGTCGGGCCGACGCCGAGGAAGGGCCGGGCCGGGATGTCGCCCCAGGGGATGGTCATGAAGAAATCCCGGCCGTTCTTGTCCTTGCCGATCCGCGCGCCGAATTCCCCTTGGGCAGCACCCAGCTGCATCACGGCGGCGTAGATCATGTTCGATCCCCATTCGACCGACGTGGCGGTGGCGGCGTGGCTGATCGTGGTCGAGAGGCTCTTGCTGGGACCGATCAGGGGGCGCGGGCCGGGCGTGTCGCCGCGTTTGGCGTAGGCCGCCAGGGTCGAGGGCTTGCGCGGCGCCCAGGCGTTGCCCTCGGGATCGGTGCCGGTGGCGAAGTTCTGTTCCGTGCTTCGGACCATCAGCTCGCCCAGGTCCTGCATCAGCGGCGTCATGTCCGTCAGCGCCGCCGCGAGCCGCGCCAGCCCTTCGGTGATCTCGTCTTCCTTGAGTTCGTGGCGGATCATGCGTATATCCCTCTTTGCAGGCGTGACACGGTAATATTCTCGCGGCCGTAGCACGATCTTCGGATCGGAGCGCTATGTGGGGTAGCCGGCGAAAGCTGGAAGCGGGGCCCCACCGCCTGCATCATCCTCTTTTCAGCAACCGCCGAATGACCTGAGCGCGCAGGAATGGGTCACCGCTCATCCGCCGGAAGCTTGTCAGGAACAGGCCCTGGCCGGAGCTGGTCGCTTTGACGACAACGAGGTGGCCGTCATCGGCATCGCGGATGAAGACCATGCTGCGCGGCGTGTCGCGGACGCGGTGCGTTGCTTCGTCGACCGCCAGCTGCGCCATGGCGTATTCGGCCGGCGTCAGCTCCGGATGTTCGCGCAGCTGCTTCCTTGCGGTCTCCTCGCTCATATCGGCGACGCGCCGCTGCGCACCCAGGGAGGCGGCATCCTCGGCCGAGAGGCGCACCATAGGCCAGTTCCCGCGCGGATCCTTCAACCACGCCTCGAAGCCTTCGCGTAACCAGTCCTGGATCAGATCGACCGACGGCTGGTCCGGCAGGCGGTCCAGCCGGTCTCGCAGGGCCAGAGCCGTATCGCTGACCGTGGCGCCGGGCGCATAGTCCCAGCCCTTGCCGATCCCGCGGGGCGCGCCGGTGCGCGGGTCGATCGACTGCCAGCCGTCGGGCAGCTCCTTGTCCGGATCACCGCCCAGGCGCCGAACGCCGGCAGGGGTCCGCGCGCCCGAGACCGAGCAGCTGCAGCCCCAGCCATTGGGAGGGAAATGCGCGGCCCAGAACGGATGGCCCGGCGGCAGGGCGATGCCGTTCCAGGACAGATGGTCGAGACGCGGCTCCACCGATCCGCCGTGGAAGTAGACCCAGAAGGCGTAATTGCCCTCGGTCAGCTGAGCATAGCGCCCGGCCATGTAGCTCGTGCGCATGTTGGTCCGGTAGATCACCCGCGTCCGCCAGGCTTCGCCGGCCTTCGTGCCTTCACCGGTCCAGCCGTGCCAGCCGCGGCGCTCGACGATCTCGCGGAAATCGCGGCGGAACTCCTCGAGGCTCGTGCCGTTCGCGATCACCTTGTCGACGGCGGTGGCCAGGTCGGCCAGCAGATCGGCCTTCGTGGCACCTGCCACCATGAAGGCGCGGTCGTGCGCGCTGCGCTTGATGTCGTCCCAGCGGCTGGTCGGAACAAGATCACCCAGGCGCGCACGGAAGGCCGCGACCTGTTCGGCAAACGGGCGACGGAAGGTAATGGCAATGGGCGAATCAGGAGGTGCCATCTACCATGTCTCCATGGGTGAGGATCTCGAAGCGATACTGTTCGGATTTGCGCAAGCGATGTTCTCCGGCGAACCTGTATCGAGCACCACTCCGGACTTCGAGGCGGCACTGGCGAAGCTTTCCGAAAATCGCACCTTGAAAGCGCAATCGGCGATGACGTGGCCGATCCCGGCCAAGACCGCTTTGAGAGAGCTGCTGATTTGCTGGATATTCGTCATTCGGCAGTCGATCGAACGGGGCGATCCATCTCCGGTACCGCAGGACTGGATTTCCGGTTCATCCTCGACACGGCTAAACGAGAAGCTCGTCGCCGAAATTCTGAATGGGTCAGATGCGCTGATATCGCTGTCTCAACGCAGGCGCCAAGCTCTCGAAGATCGCGGGCGGATGCACTGAGCGCGATCTGAAACGCACGATCGTGCGCTGCGTCGGTTTCAGACATCGGCCTCATCCTCCACCGTCGCCCGGCCGCCGGCTTCAGCGCCCATCAGCGCGAGGGCCATCACGTCGGCGAGGCCGGCGCTGTCGAGCGTCGGGTAGGCGCTGAGAAGGGTTGCGCGGAACTCCTCGAGCGATCCCGCCACCTCGAGCATTGCCTCGATCTGTCCCAGCATTTGGCCCATCTCGGGTGCGGCCTCCCGCGCGAGGCGATCTTCGGCATCGGCAAGATCCGCAGAGCGGCCCGCTGAGGCGCTCAATCTCTGAAGTGGGGCGGTGACCCGCGAAAGACCGAGATGGGTATTCAATGGGTATTCAACGGCGCTCTCCGGGGGCATTGCGCTGGAACCCGGCGCCGAAGGTGCGCCTGGCGCCGCGGTTTTGGCCAGCGGGGTGAGGATTTCCTCGCCTTTCTTGGGTTCGGGCAGGCCGAACTTGCGCATGACGGCCGGCTTGGACACTTGAAGCCCCCGGTCGATCAGCGGGCCGACCGCTTCGGCGAAGTGTTTGAGGTCTTCCTCCTCCGGCCGTGCGATCTTCAGCCGGGGATATTTCGCCTGCGGCCCGAACTCGAGATCGATCCACGGCCGGATCAGGTCGCGGTTGAGGATCGCCGCCAGGGCCTTGCAGTCGGCGCGCTCGATCACCTCCTGGACCTCGCGATGTTCCTTGCCGGATCCAAGGCCGCCGGTTTCCGCGTCGGTGGTCGCGGTCTGGCCCAGCACCGCCTTGGAGATCTGCTTGTCGAGCCAGTCCGACCGGCGCTCGTAGTGATCGGTCGACGAGCCGATGCTCTTGGCCTCGACGAATTCGATCATCATGCTCTCGGGGATGATCGCGGCACAGTCGCCGCCGATGTTGGCAACGGCCCGGAACAGCGTGTTGCGGTCCTTCTCGTCGGCGCCGGGGCCGTACTTGCCAACCCGGATCGGCTGGCCATAGGTCTGGGTGAAGATCGCCCAGTCGCGCTGGGTGTACGCCTTGAAGAGCCAGTTCCATACTGCGAGGCGCGCGAGACCCGAGCGCAGGGGCAGTCCGCTCTTCGCGCGCATCCGGGCATAGATGAACTTGTACGCCGGATAAGGTTCCTCCTGGCCGGTCTCGCCGATCATCAGGGGCGTGGTGAGGTCGTGATTGGCAAAGCGGAACCAGCGCGGATCGCGGTATTCCAGCCGCTCCGGCCGCCACTGGCCCTCTGACGTGTCCCAGATGATCTCGGTATGGCTGAAGCCCTTGCCGATGGCGTCCAGGATGTCGAAAAGCTCGTCGGCCAGCTCGTCCCGTGTCAGCCAGTCGCGCACCGTCTGCGCCATCCGCGTGTCGACCGCGCTGTCGCTGGCGTCTTCGATCGTGATGTCGATCTGGCTGACAGACCTTTTGCGGGTGCCAATGACACCGGCGTAATGCGGGTCGCGCTCTTCGATGATTTCGGCCAGTTCGAGATACCGCATCGGGTCGCCCAGGTCTGCCTCTCGCAGGATTGCGGCGAGGCGTTCCGGGTTCAGTCCGTTCGCCGGCGAGCCGCTGATCGGCGAACGCACGCCACCGAAGGTCGGCGCCGCGATCTCTTGCGTGAGCTGCGCCTTGCGCACCGGCTGGCCGCGGGCATCGAGCAGTTGCGGTGTTCTGGCCATTGCCTCAGGTCCTTTGTCAGGTGTGTTTCGGAGGGTCGGGGAGATCGAAGTTGGCGATCAGGAATTCGCGCACGCCTGACTGCGCGGCACCTTTCGACACGCCATAGGTGGTGGTCACCTCGCGGATCTCGCATCCGGCAAAGAGCGTCCGAACCTCCGGGGTATCGTTGATCGACAGAAGCCATTTCCCCGACAGGGCGCGCAACTGATCCGCCATCTCGGAGAAGCGCGCGCGGGAAAAGGCATCGCGGCCGTAGTCGCTCTCGCTGCCCCAATAGGGCGGATCGAGGTAGAAAAACGCGCCCATCCGATCGATGCGATCGAGGAATGCCGCGAAGTCCATGTTGGTCACGGTCACGCCCGCCAGGCGTTCGTGCAGCGCCTCGAGGTCAGGCTCGAGGGTGGTGATGTTGAACCGGGAAGAACGTCCGGTCGAGATCCCGAAATTGCGACCCGAAACCTTGCCGCCGAAAGCGCAGCGCTGGAGGTAAAGAAACCGCGCCGCGCGCTGCAAGTCGGTGAGCGTCGCAGGATCGACCGACACGAGCCGGTTGAAATTCGCCTGGGTCGTGATCTGGAACCGCAGAAGGTCCAGGAAGGCGACGTAGTGCTCCTGCAGCACGCGGAAGAGGTTGTAGATGTCGCCGTTCAGGTCGTTGATGAACTCGGACTTGGCGGGTTGAGCCCGCCGCAGGAAAATCCCGCCCATGCCGACAAATGGCTCGGCATATGTGTGGTGATCGTCCGCATCGATGATCTTGCAGATGCGTTTCGCAAGGTTTCGTTTTCCCCCGAGATAGGGCGCGACCGGTTTTGCGCTGGTCATCGTGTTTGGTCTTTCCATTGCGTCGCATCCCGGACAGCCTTGGTCCGGGGCGACCTGAAGAGATTCGAGGTCGGCGGGTTTGTTTAGACGCGTTCCCGTGCTGAGCGCTGTTGGAGCAGCGCTTGGCCCCCACTCCTGAGAGGATGCAGGCATCACAAGCCTCCTCTCATTCCGGACCCCAGCGGCGCGCGCCACCAGTTCCGGTTGATGCCGTCGTCTTCGTCGGGCTCATCGCGGAACCCGCCGTCCTGCCGCGGCGGTGTGACACCGCGGTAGTCGTATTCGACCGGCGCCGCCTGGGCGGCGGCGACGGCCAGCGCCAGCGCCCAGAACCGGTCGGCGTGGCCATCGGACTCGCCATCGGCCACGAGGCGACGGATGCCGGTGGGTCCGACGCGGGACCGGATCGCATGCAGATCGGCGCGCAGAACCGGGTCGCCGGCGGGGATCGCCACTGTGCGTCCTGCATCGCTTCCTTGAGGACGGTGGCCAGCTCGAGCTTGCGCGTGCTGGTGAAGAGCACCCCGTCGACGCGACTGGATCCGTAGCGGCGGATCGCATCCTCCACCGGCTTTTCGCCCATGCCAGTCTGGTCGATCGCCACGCGCAGCACGTTGTATCGGTCGAAGACCTCGTCGAGCAGCCGGTCCTGTTCGGCAAAGGCGATGCGCTTTTCTGCAATGACCTCGCGCGTGATCAGCCGGGCGCCGGTATCCTCGACCACCCAGATTACAAAGAGGTCGTTGCGCGCGGCGATATCGACCCCGACGTAGACGCCCTTGCCGCCGTAGTGATCGGGGTGTCCGGCGATCGGCGCCTCGACGCTGGCGATCAGATCGTAGTCCAACCAGCTGCTGGCGGCGTCGAGCCATTGCAGCTCGAACTCCTGCGCCCAGGCATCCTCGTCCGCCATGCCGGAGCGCAGCTCGTCGATATCGACATTCAAGCCCTGTTCAACAGCCTGGTAAATGTCGACATGATGGCGGGACCAGCCTTTGTCGTCGGCGGTCATCAGCTCGTAGAACTTGTTGCCCTTGCCGTTCGGGGTCGAGATCACGCGGATCTTGTGCCCGCCCCGTGCCGCGACCGGAAAGGCCGACCCCCAGATCCGGCGGCTGTCGCGATGGAAGGCGAATTCGTCCAGCAGCAGGTTGCCGCCGAAACCGCGCGCGGCATCGGGTGAAGCGCTGAGCGCGGTGATCCGCGATCCGCCCGGAAACCGCACCTCGTGCGTCTTGTAGGTGGCGTCCAGCTCGGGGCTGTAGAACTCGCCCTCGTCGAATTCCGGCGCGGCCCCGCGCGCGATCTGGTTGTAGGCCGCCCAGAAGCCCCGGACGATAGGCTTGAGCGCATCCTCCATCGCTTCCTTCGCAGTCGCCTCCGACCGCGACAGGATGGTCCAGCGCGCTTTGCGCCCGGCGATCTCTGCCTGAAAGCAGTCGTCGGCGATCTCGCCGCAGGCGCCGAAGGTCTTACCGCCGCGCCGGGTGAACATGCCGATCTTGAAGCGCGCCTGGTCCTGCAGCCAGCGCTTCTGGTAGGGCAGGAAGGTGATGACTGGATCGGTCATCTCTGGTCCGCCTGGCGACGCAAATCTTCCAGCGCGAGCCGGGCGCGTGTGAGGTTTTGGTCGATGTGGTGGCTGCGGCAGAAAGTATGGTTTTCAAGATTGAGCAGCCGGCGGTGAAGACCGCCCCAGGTGCGTCCGTCAACGCGCTCGCCGGCGAGATGCGCTCTGATCTGCCGCGCGGCGTCACTGCACGCGACAGCCACGCCAAGACGCCGGTCGCGGCCATGCCAGTAAGTGGCCTGCGCTGCCATGTCGTTCGCGATCTGGGCGGGCGTGGCCATCAGCGGCTCTTCCGCTCTGCAAGTTGGTCTGACGTCGGTTCTGGTGTAATGTCGGAGGAACCGGCGGAGGATGCGCGATGGACTGGACGGCGATCAGCGACATGCTCGACGTGACAGATAAGGGGATTGCCGCCCTCGATCGCGCCGATGGCCTCCTCCAGAAAATCAGCGGCCGATTTGGCAAAGGGGACAAAGCGGACGTCGAGATGACGCTGCTGGTCTCGGATCTTGCCAAGCAGCTCATGGAGGCCCGAATGTCGCAGCTTGAGCAATTGCGCCGCCTGGAGAAGCTCGAAAGCGAGGCGAAACTGGCGGATCGCTTCGAACAGACCCGCGCGCTCTATGCGACGGTCAAGCTGCCCGGCGGTGGCCTGGTACTTCGCCTCCGCGCGCCGGACGCGTCGGGACGACACTTTGAAACAGTATGTCCCCATTGCGTGGAGCAACGGCAGCAATACCATCCGCTGCAGCCGCAAGGGCGCCTTCTGAGCTGTTTCAACTGCGACCGGACCTTTGAGAACGAGCCACGCGGCGACGCGGTTCGCTACGGTCCGATCAGCAAGGACATCCGGTAAACCCATCAGAAGCTCTCCCAGTATCCGCCGCGCAGCCATCCATGCCAGTGGCCCTGGATGTTGACCGAAGGTGTCACCGTTGCGCTGTCGGACTTCCCGTCCCAGCACCAGGACGACACGTCGGCCTTCGGCTTGAACCCGTGGCCGACCAGGATGCGCTGCTGCAGCCCGCAGCCGCAGGGGCAGAAGAACCACAGATGTCCTTCGCCCTGGTCGTCCGGCGCGGTGAAGTGAACCGATCCCGCCATGCGCTTTTCGCGGAAGTCGCGGATGTCGCTGAAATGTACGGCCCGGATCATCTTGCGTCCTCCGAAAGGTGGATCAGGTAAGGTTCGCCGCGCCACCAGCTGAGATGCGCGACATCGCCAAGGTGCGTGACCAGGACCTCGCGCCGGCCGAAGAGCCAGGCGAGTGCCGCCTTCCAACGCGGGCCTTTGCGCCAGCGCCAGTCGCCGACCAGCAGGATCGCGTCTTCGACGACGCCAGGGCGGCGGTTCATGATCATGATCCGAACCCCATGACTTCGCGGGCGGCCTGCGCGGCGGCGGCGTCGATCGCGCCGCTGGCGACGCCGTCGTCCAGCCGGTCGAGCGCTTCGGCTTTCGCCGCCTCCTGCGCTTGCCGCGTGATCCGCGCACGTTCATCCGCCAGCAGTTTCTCCCGCATGCCGGAGCTCGACATGAGATCCTTGAGCATCCGACCGAGTGACATGAGGTCCTTGGGTTCGAGGTGCCCGTCTTCCTCGCGCACGGCATGGATCATGTGGACGGCGCTGGTGGCGATCATCTGCATCAGCACCTTGTGCAGCTCGCCTTCGGCTTCGATGTCCATGTCGGACAGCAGCGTCTCGGCGATGCTGAAGGCCTCGCGCTGATCCTTCAGGGCTTTCGAGAACTTGCCGACGGCCGTCTTGCCGACGGTCAGCTCCAGCCCCTGTTCCTGGAGCCGGAAATTCAGCGCCTCGGTGACGTCGACGATATCGGCGAAGCCGCGCGCCGCCAGTTCCTCGCGCAGCCAGTCGCGCAGTTCCGGCGGGATCAGGTCGAGCTTGGCAGGGGCCGGCATCGCTCAGTTGCCCGGACGGGGGCGCTGGACGCCGGGATAGGTTACGATGCCCTGCGCCACCTCGACCCCGCGAACGGTGGCCGTGGCGATGACGAACCCGTGGTGGTCCTCGGCATTGAGCAGCCCTTGCTCCTCGAGCCAGCGGATCTCGCCAACGACCTGGTCGCGGGTGTAGCCGATGCCGAACCGGCGCAGCAGGTCGGTCATCATCGACACGTTGGAGGTGTAGCTCGGCGCATCCGCCAGCATGCGCAGGATGGCGATGCGGGCGTGTTCGCGCAGCTCTTCGGCATAGCTCACGGGTCAGTTCCCTTTCAGCAGGTGGTCCTCATGCCGGGACACGATCTGCTCGAGCCGGGACATGATCTTGGTGTTGCCTTCCATCACGGCCTCCATCCGGGACATGGTCCCGCCGAGCCGTTCGATGTTGATCTGGATCGAGTGGATGTCCTCGCGCGATGGCAGCCCGCCGACCGAATGTTCCAGCTTCGAGATCCGCTGGTCCATCCGGTCCATCCGTTCCGAGCCTTCCTTGAACCGGCGATCGTAGTCCTTCCGGCGCGTGGCGACGAAGGTGTAGACCATCGCCGCGATCGGCAGGACCTGGAGGAAAAGAAGCCAAGCCTGGGCAATCGTGAAGGTCATGCAGGTTCCTCGAAGGCGTCGTGAGAAGGTGCAAACGTCCCGAACGCCTGGGCGCTGCCGACAAGGCAGGAGAGGCCGTTTGGCAGTGAAACGATGATGGTCCAGGTGCCGCCCTCGGATGCCCAGAGCTCCATGAGATTGCCTTGGGCGTCGAGGCCCATCGCCTGGACGCGCTCCTGGTATTTTTCGGACAGGCGGCCGGCGACGTGGTCGCGCGGGGCGCAGTTCGACGGCACCTGGGCCATCAGTGGCGCCGCCATGAGCACCAGGGAAAGCATGGCCACTAACCGGATCATGCGGCACCGCCTTTCCGGCTGAAGAACTTGCTGGCCACGTCCTTGACGGTGTGCCCGCCCATGTAGAGCGCCATGTAGAGGCCGGTGAGCTGCAGCAGGACAGACAGGTCCGGCGGTGGCAGCGCGATTTTCCAGATCGCGTTGGCGACGTGCAGGATCACGAAGGTCCAGAGCCAGAGGAACCCAACCAGGTACATGCCCAAGGGGCGCCAGGCCCGCATCCAGTTGGGATCACCCCGCTCGGACATCAGCTGGTCACGCTGATACTCGAGGGCCTGGGCATAGAGCGCCAGCCGTTCGGGCAGGTTCTCCTCGGTCTGGCGAATGGCTTCCTGGACAATGTCCGGCTGCGTCCGCGCCGCGTCGTCCAGGTCCCGAACGGGAATGCCCGCGCGTTCCGCGATGGCCGACAACACGTCGGTCACGATCTCGGCGCTCTCCGAGCCGATCTGCCGCGTCAGCACCTTTCGGACCAGCGGCGCGCCGATCTCGGCGGCAAGGGCGATCAGGGCTGAGCTCATGTCAGAACTTCCTCAGGAAACGGGCGGTGGCAGGGGCGGCGGTCTGGATCTTGGCGGCGACGGCATCGCGGTACTGCCAGGCGCGATACCCGACCCAGACCACGGCCAGACCGAGGCCGGCCCAGATCAGCCAGTCGGGCAGGGCGGCGATGTTGAAAGCTTCGGCCCCGGCCGTGCCGGCAGCGGCGGTGCCGCCGACGGCGCCGTCCTGGCCCGCCTTCGCCCGCGCATCGAGCATACGTTGAAGGGTGCTGAGCGTGGCCCGGCCGATCAGCCCGTCGATGGTCAGGTCGTGATCGCGCTGGAACTGCATCACCGCGGCCTTGCGGATGCCGCCGGGATCCTCGCCAACCTTGTAGCCGAGCTTGGCAAAGCCGACGCGCATGGCCTGGATCTCGGCGGGCGTCACCGAAACCACGAACCGCGCGCGCTCGGAGGTCGGGCTCTGGCCGGCCACGCCGGCGCCGTAATCGCCCAGGCGGATAAGTTTGAACTCTTCCTGCCTGCGGCGCACGAGACCGGGCAACACGCGCCCGCCGCCTTTTTTCCAGAGCTTGATGCGCCGCTCGACTTCGCTCCAGTTGCGCTCGGCCCAGGCGCGGACCCAGCTGGCCTTGGCGATGGCGCCAGTGTTGAAATGAAAGCTGACCGCGCCGTCGAATTCGTGTTGGTTCGCGCCGGGCATCGTTCGAGCGACGGCGGGCTCGTAGTTCCGGCCCAGGGCGAGACCCAGCAGGCGGCCGGCTTCGGCCTTGGTGATCTTCATCTGCGATCGCGGCGTCACCACGCCCGAGGCGGCGGTCAGCCCGGCGCCGATGGTCCAGATCCCCACCGGATCGCGATACGCTTTCAGGACGACGCCTTCGTGGCGTTCCAGAAAGGCGATGCCCTTGTCGGATGTTCTCATTCTGCCCCCGGAGGTTGTCGCGCGCCGATTGCGGCGCCAGTCCGGTGCAGAATGCCGAAAGCGCTGCGCGCCGGGCATTGTCAACAAGTTGATCAGAAGAGCTTGAGCTGTCGGGTGTCTTTGGGGGCGACAACGGCGCCGGACGATCCGTCGGACGGTTCGCGCAGGTATTTCCACACCGCCGAGCTGCTGACGTGCAGAGTGCGCGCAATTCGGTTCTTCGACAAGCCCTCTACGCGCACCAGGACATGAGCAAGCCAGCGCCGGGCGGTCGGCACCCGGATCGTCTCGCCGGGCCGCAGAGCGCAGAGCGCTTCCAACCGCTTCCGGCCGAGCAGGGCTTCGACTTCACTGCGCCCGGCGGGATCGCTGGCGAGGTAGAGCCGCGCACCGCCGAACTCGAGCAGGAATTTCACTGTGAGCTCAGGCCCCAGCGCGTCGATGAAGACCTGGACATGGGCCGGGGCGCGCGGATAATCAGCCATCGTCGATCTCGCGGCGGCGCTTGTAGGAGCCGATGTGTTGGGGTGCCTGGTGTGCGGCTTTGACCGTGATCACCCGGCCGGAGCGGCTGAGCTCGTAGATGAAGCCGCCCGACACGACGGCGCTGGCGCCGTGTTCCAGGCCGAGCGCCACCGTGCGGCCGATCTCCGATCGCACGGCCTCAATATCCTCGCCGCGCACCCGT
>Ga0114903_1000662_pt1 | contig 17354 bp, 18 predicted proteins | sample MalvirDeepMed_s2_FD_87289 | JGI IMG/M metagenome (GOLD analysis project Ga0114903, IMG submission 87289) | Marine viral communities from the Global Malaspina Expedition - Malaspina viral metaG DeepMed_s2 | ecosystem: Environmental > Aquatic > Marine > Oceanic | place: Mediterranean Sea... | reverse complement strand
GCGCGGAAGTCGCCGAAATACTTCGTGATCGCCGCCGTCAGCGTCGTCTTGCCGTGGTCCACGTGACCGATCGTCCCGATGTTCACGTGCGGCTTGTTACGTTCGAATTTTGCCTTCGCCATGGCGTCGCAGCCTCGTTCTTCTGGGGGCCAGAACACCCGCGCGGGCGGGCCCGGTTCAACAACGCGCGCTGCTTATCGGTCGGACCTGCGAAACGCAAGCGTCAGTTGGCCGGCACGGCCCCAGGGGTCGTGTTTCCGCCTGCGACGATCGCCGCGGCCGAGCGGGCATTCAGCGTCGCGCGGTCGATCTGAACCCGCGGCTGGCCGGGTTTGGGCGTGAACCAATCGGGGTTGGCCTTCAGCCATTGCTCGATCTGGAAGGCGGCCGAGGTGACGAGGTTGTCCAGCTGCTCCTCCGCGCCGCGGGCGATGCCCGAGCCGATGATGGGGGCGGCGTTGTTGATCCCCTCGAACGCGGTGATCTGCTTTGGCTCGGGGTTCAGGCGGGCTTGCGTCGCGTTGTCGTAAAGGTTCACTTCGAGGATCAGCACCGATTTCGGGGTATAGATCAGCGGGATCCCCGGCTGGGCCAGAACGAAGCCGCCGATGGCCACGCCGAGGTGATAGAGACCGTCGCCGTCGTAGCGGCCCAGACGCCGCTCGATCTCGTCCGTCAGGGCGCCGGTCAACTGTTCGTCCGAGACCTGGCGCGAGAACGGCCCCTGCTTCACGGTCTTGGCCTGCACGATGTTATAGCCCAACCGGAAATCGCCAAGGGTCCCGGGGCCTTCGGGCACCTCGGGCGCGACGCAGGCGGACAGGACGAACAGCAGGCCCAGGGCCAGAAAGCGATGGATCACGGATACCCCCCTTTGACGACCCGGGCAGGTTGGCTGCGGGGTGCGGGGGGTGCAACCCCCCGCGGCACGATCAGGGGAACCTGTTGTCTCGCGGGAACCCCCGGGGGGCCATGCGGCCCGCGCTGGCCCGCTTGCCAATCCATTCCGACAGCTCGGAGCGGCCGACATGCCGCGTACGGCCTGCCGGATCCTGCCAGCTGAGCCCGTCGGCCAGAGTGAACACGATGGCATCCGACAGACCGCCATCTTTGAAACGTTGCAGGCGCACGCCCTTGCCGCGCCCCATCTCGGGCAGTTCATCCAGCGCGAAGACCAGAAGCTTGCGATTCTCGCCCACCGTGGCGACGTGGTCGCCATCGACCGGGCGGACCAGAAGGGTCCGCACCGGGGCCTTCACGTTCAGCACCTGCTTGCCGCCACGAGTCTGGGCCAGCGCCTCGTCCTCGGGCAGCAGGAACCCGTCCCCGGCCGAAGAGGCGACCAGCAGACGCTCCCCCGGGCGGTGGATGCGCAGCGCCACGATCTGCGCGTCGTTCGGCAGGTCCACCGTCAGGCGCACGGGCTCGCCCATGCCGCGACCGCCTGGCAGGTTGGCGACGGGCAACGTGTAGAACCGCCCGTTCGACCCCACCAGCAAAAGCCGATCGGTCGTTTCGGCATGGAAGGCGTAAAGCGGGCCGTCGCCATCCTTGAACTTCAGCTCTTGCCCCAGGTCGATGTGGCCCTTCATGGCGCGGATCCAGCCCATCTGGCTGCATACGACCGTCACCGGCTCGCGGTCGATCATCGCCTCGAGCGGCACGTCTTCGACCGTACCGGCCTCGGCGAAGCGTGTCAGGCGGGCGCCGCGTTCGTAGTCCTTGCCGAACTGACGCTTGGTCTCGCGCAGCTCGCCCGAGATCGCATTCCACTGCACGCCTTCGTCGGCGAGCAGATCCTCGATCTCCGCCCGCTCGCGCATCAGCTCGTCACGCTCGCGCTTCAATTCCAATTCTTCAAGGCGGCGCAGGGCGCGAAGTCGCATGTTCAGAATGGCTTCGGCCTGAACGTCCGACAGCTCCCCCTCCCCCGCGGGGGGCGAGACGTAGGCCGCTTCGTCCTCGGCCCGAGGCGGGACGTTCGCCCAGTCCTGCCGCATCAGGGCGGGCTTCGGGCCCTCGTCATATCGAATGATCTCGATCACGCGGTCGAGGTTCAGGAACGCGATGATGAAGCCTTCCAGCACCTCCAGCCGGTGGTCGATCTTCGCCAGCCGGTGACGCTTGCGGCGCAGCAGAACCTCCTGCCGGTGATCAAGGAAGGCGCGAAGAACCTCCTTCAGCGAACACACCTTCGGCGTGCGGCCGTCGATCAGGACGTTCATGTTCAGCGCGAACCGTACTTCCAGATCGGTCTGCTTGAACAGCATCCCCATCATCACCTCGGGGTCCACGCTGCGGGTCCGGGGTTCCAGCACCATGCGCACGTCATCGGCGCTTTCGTCGCGCACATCGGCCAGGATCGGCAGCTTCTTCGACTGGATGAGGTCGGCGATCCGTTCGATCAGCTTCGACTTCTGCACCTGGTACGGGATTTCGGTCACGACGACCTGCCACTGACCGCGGCCCAGATCCTCGACCTCGTAGCTGGCGCGCAGGCGGAAACCGCCACGGCCGGTGCGATAGGCCTCGGCCATGCTTTCGGGGCTTTCGACGATCACCCCGCCGGTGGGGAAGTCGGGCCCCTTCACGTAGTTCAGAAGCGTCTCGTCGCGGGCGTCGGGCGTCTTGATCAGATGCAGGCAGGCGTCGACCAGTTCCACGATGTTGTGGGGTGGGATGTTGGTCGCCATCCCCACCGCGATCCCGCTGGAGCCGTTGGCCAGCAGGTTCGGGAAGGCGGCGGGCAGCACGACCGGCTCGGACAGGGTGCCGTCGTAGTTCGGGCGATAGTCGACCGCATCCTCGTCCAAGCCCGCCAGAAGCGCCTCGGCCGCTACGGTCATCCGCGCCTCTGTGTAGCGCGAAGCGGCCGGGTTGTCGCCGTCGATGTTGCCGAAGTTGCCCTGCCCGTCCACCAGCGGATAGCGCACGGCGAAATCCTGGGCCAGACGCGCCATCGCGTCATAGATCGCGGCGTCGCCATGCGGGTGGTAGTTGCCCATCACGTCGCCCGAGATCTTGGCCGACTTCCGGAACCCCCCGTTCGATCCCAGCCTGAGTTCGCGCATTGCGAACAGGATACGCCGGTGCACGGGTTTCAGCCCGTCGCGGGCATCGGGCAGCGCGCGGTGCATGATCGTGGACAGGGCATAGGTCAGATACCGCTCGCCGATCGCACGGCTCAGCGATTCCGACAGCTCGGCCGGGGGGGTGTCGTCTTCGGTCTCGTCGGTCATGCAACCGGGAGTATCGGCACGCCGCGACGCGGGAAAGCGAATTCTCGGCGAGTTTTTTGGCGGCGTGGCGAACCAATCACGGGTCGGCGCGTTATCGCCACAACGCTTGACAGCACATTCTCATGAGGGACGTACAATGATTCGTCTTACCGCTCTTCTTCTCGCCGGCATCGGCGTGACCCTGTCCGTCGCTGGCCGTGACCTCGATCGCCCGATGGACAGCGATGCGGGGGTCGACATGGCTCGCGCGCAAACCGACCTGACCGACCCCACGCCCGGCCTTCTGGCCCTTGACGACGAGGCGGGTGCCATCCAGCGCGCAGTGGCCGCGACCGAAACCTACACGCCGGGTGCTGCGCAGGCTTCGACCGCCAATGCGCAGGATGCCGTGGCCTCGACCGACAGCACAGCTTGGCCCACGGCCACGGTGAACGCGAATCGCGTCAACCTGCGGGCCGGCCCTTCGACCGGGAACGAGGTCCTCGATCAGGTTGTGCGCGACCAGACGGTCGAGATTCTTGGCACCACCAACGATGGCTGGGCCGAGGTGCGTGTCGTGAAGTCGGGACTCACGGCCTATATCTTCGACCGCTTCCTGACGCCGCAGGGCTGACACTTCGCTTTTCCGGCGGGCCGCGTTAGGTCGGTGCGAACCGACACGAAGGGCCCGCCGATGTTCACAGACCCCCTTTTCCTCCTTGTCCTGATCGCCTGCATCGCGGTCGCGGTCATTCTTATTCTGGGGATCTCGACCTTCGGACGGGGCGGAAGTGACAATGCGAAGAAATCCAACAAGTACATGCGCTGGCGGATCTACGCACAGGCCCTTGCGATCGTCGTGATCCTGGTCTTCGTGTTCTTCCGCCGCATGGGAGGGTGAACATGGTCGTTCTGTCGAAAATTTACACACGCACCGGCGACAAGGGTCAGACGGCCCTGGGCAATGGCGAGCGGGTCGCAAAGCACGACACCCGCGTCGAGGCCTACGGCACAGTGGACGAGGCAAATGCAACCTTCGGCATGGCCCGCCTGCATGCCGAAGGCGAGTTGGCGCAGCAGATCGAGCGGATCCAGAACGACTTGTTCGACCTGGGCGCGGACCTTTGCAATCCCGACATCGAAAAGGACGCCGAAGCCGAGTATCCGCCGCTACGCATGATCGCCTCACAGACCGACCGCCTGGAAGCCGAGATCGACGCGATGAATACACGGCTGGAGAAGCTGCGCTCGTTCATCCTGCCCGGTGGTTCCGCCCTGTCTGCCTACCTTCATCTTTGCCGCACCGTGGTGCGCCGGGCCGAGCGTCGCACACAGGCACTGGCGTCTGTCGAAACGGTGAATGAGGCTGCGATCACATACCTCAACCGGCTGTCGGACTGGTGTTTCTGCGCGGCCCGGCTGGCGAATGACGACGGGCGCAGCGACATTCTGTGGACGCCCGGGGCGAACCGCTGAAAGGCCCGAAACGGGGCGTCACAGCTACATGACGCGACGTTTTTGGCCTGTTACGCGGCAGCGGCCCGCGCTACGTGTTCGTACAAATTCAGAGGAGGCGCATGATGAAAGTACTCGTCCCGGTCAAGCGCGTGATCGACTATAACGTCAAGGTCCGCGTGAAGGGTGATGGCAGCGGGGTCGACCTCGCCAACGTCAAGATGAGCATGAATCCCTTCGACGAGATCGCCGTGGAAGAGGCGATCCGCATGAAGGAAGCCGGCACCGTCGAAGAGGTCATCGCGGTCTCGATCGGCGTGAAGCAGGCGCAGGAAACCCTGCGCACCGCGCTGGCGATGGGCGCCGACCGCGCCATCCTGATCGTCGCGGCCGATGACGTGCACCAGGACATCGAACCCCTGGCCGTCGCCAAGCTTCTGAAGGCCGTCGTCGACGAGGAACAGCCCGGCATGGTGATCTGCGGCAAGCAGGCCATCGACAACGACATGAACGCCACCGGACAGATGCTGTCGGCCCTTCTGGGCTGGAGCCAAGCGACCTTCGCCTCGAAGATCGAGATCGAGGGCGAGCACGCCACCGTGAAGCGCGAGGTCGATGGCGGGATGCAATCGATCAAGGTGAAGTTGCCGGCCGTCGTTTCCGTCGACCTGCGCTTGAACGAGCCGCGTTATGCGTCGCTGCCCAACATCATGAAAGCGAAAAAGAAGCCGTTGGACGAGAAGACCCCGTCCGATTACGGCGTCGACGTCTCGCCCCGGCTCGAAGTCGTCAAGACTTCCGAGCCGCCCGAGCGCAAGGCCGGGATCATGGTCGGGTCTGTGGATGAACTTGTGGATAAACTGAAGAACGAAGCGGGGGTGATCTGATATGGCTGTGCTTCTTCTTGCCGAAGTCTCGGACGGCGCGCTGAACATGGATGCCACCGCCAAGGCGGTATCCGCGGTGACGTCGCTGGGTGATGTGACGGTCCTGTGCGCCGGGGCGAAAGCCGCCGACGCCGCCAACGAGGCCGCGACCATCGAGGGCGTCGCCAAGGTCCTCTGCGCCGAGGACGGTCAGTACGGGCACCGCCTGGCCGAGCCCACCGCGGCCTTGCTGGTCAGCCTCGCGGGCGATTACGACCACATCGTCGCGCCCGCTACGACCGATGCGAAGAACATCCTTCCCCGCGTCGCCGCGCTGCTGGATGTAATGGTGATCACCGACGTTTCGGGCATCGTCGACGCCGATACGTTCGAGCGTCCGGTCTATGCCGGCAACGCCATCCAGACCGTGAAATCCAACGATTCGAAGAAGGTGCTGTCGATCCGCACCTCGACCTTCGACGCCGCCGGCACCGGCAATTCGGCTTCTGTGGAGAACGTCTCTCCCGCCGACGCTCCGGGCCTGTCGGAATGGGTCGAGGATCACGTCGCCGAAACCGATCGCCCCGATCTGACCAGCGCCGGGATCGTCGTCTCGGGCGGGCGTGGTGTCGGATCCGAAGAAGACTTCAAAATTATCGAGAACCTCGCCGACAAGCTGGGTGCCGCGATCGGCGCGTCCCGCGCGGCGGTCGACTCGGGCTATGCCCCGAACGACTGGCAGGTCGGGCAAACTGGCAAGGTGGTCGCGCCTGACCTCTACATCGCCTGCGGCATTTCAGGTGCCATCCAGCACCTCGCGGGCATGAAGGACAGCAAGATCATCGTCGCGATCAACAAGGACGAGGAAGCCCCGATCTTCCAGGTCGCCGATTACGGACTGGTCGCGGACCTGTTCGAGGCGATCCCGGAACTGACCGAAAAGGTCTGATCGCCTCACGTCCCGAACAGGGCCCCTCTGCGGCGGGGCCCTTCCGGATCCTTCGCCGGGCCGAGCGGCCATTCCGCCAACTCCGCCACTACAGGCGCAAGTCGATCTTCGACCGGGCAGCTCCGACCGGCTTTCGGCCTACCTGCCAAAAAGGTCTTCCTAGCGCCCGGAACGACGACCCTGCGCTCCACGTCCAACGCCTCGAACATCTCTTTCGTCACCAGGGCCGGGTCCGTGTCCAACCGGTTGGGATCAGCATCGTCCGGCCCGCGGTTCCCGCGCCAAAGCGCGATCACGGGTTGATCGAACTGGGCCAGCAACGTCTGCATCCGCTCCATCCAGATGTGCTGCAGCGCCTGTCGAACCATCGCGAACCGACCGGGAGAGCACGCCTGCATGTCGCCCAGCATCTGCCGCACGAAGCCATAACTCAGGAATTCCATCTCCGGGAACAGGTCGCGCAACTTCTCGCTTTGACCAATGACACGGTCATTCGACCATTTGTGGACGGTGAAAAACGGATTACGCAGCGCGTGGGCCCCCGGCACGGTGATGACCACCGCGCTGGCGCGCTGGACGTGCATCATCAGGCCTGTATCGGCAAGATAGGCGTCGGGCCCCGCTTGGCTCGCCGAGAAATCCACGCATGGCAGACCCAGCCTGACTTCCAGTGCGTCGGGCACTGAACTGTGGCCGGGGGGCGAGACAGTCTCTTTCGCGCCCAGGACGGCGACGAACGGCTCGTCCAATGATCGCTCCGGTCCCGGGCAGGCCAGTCTGCCGCCCGGATAAACGCACGTCTCTTCCTTCGGCAAAGCGCCGATTCGCTGTGTCAGGACCATTACCTGTCCCCCTTTCGTTCCCCACGTTCCACCATGCGGGCGGAAGGTTGGGATTTCCCTAAAGGCGAAGATTGAACCTATTTCTCGGCCCTTGCCCCGACCTTAGCCGACCCCTATCGTCCGCACGCGCAAGACAGGGGATGACAGGATGAATATCGAACGCGTGGGCGTGATCGGCGCCGGTCAGATGGGCAACGGCATCGCCCATGTCTGCGCCTTGGCCGGGTACGACGTGGTTCTGACCGATGTCGACGCCGAGGCGCTGGACCGCGCTGCCGACCAGATCGGCAAGAACCTGGACCGGCAAGTCGCGCGCGAGAAGATTTCCCAGGAGGAGCGCGATTCCGCCGTGGCCCGCATCGCAACCACCGGCACGCTGACCGATCTGGGCCAGTGCGACCTGGTGATTGAGGCCGCGACCGAGCGCGAGGCCGTGAAGGACGCGATCTTCAAGGAGCTTGTCCCCGCCCTGAAGCCCGAGACCATCCTGACATCGAATACCTCGTCGATCTCGATCACTCGGCTGGCGTCGAAGACCGACCGTCCCGAGAAATTCCTGGGGTTCCACTTCATGAACCCCGTTCCGGTGATGAGCCTGGTCGAACTGATCCGCGGTATCGCAACCGACGAGGAAACGTTCGACGCCTGCATGGCCGTGGTCGAACGTCTGGGTAAGACCGCCGCCACGGCCGAAGATTTTCCTGCCTTCATCGTCAACCGCATCCTGATGCCGATGATAAACGAAGCGGTCTACGTGCTGTATGAAGGCGTGGGCAACGTGAAATCCATCGACAAGGCAATGCGGCTGGGCACCAACCACCCGATGGGACCGCTGGAGCTGGCCGATTTCATCGGGCTCGACACCTGCCTTGCCATCATGAACGTCCTGCATGACGGGCTGGCCGATACGAAATACCGCCCCTGCCCCCTTCTGACCAAGTATGTCGAGGCCGGCTGGCTGGGCCGCAAGACCGGCCGCGGCTTCTACGACTATCGCGGCGACGAGCCCGTGCCGACCCGCTAGGCGTCTTCGGGCTCGGGCACCCGCCGCCGATAGGTCGCCACCCGCCAGATGTAGAATGCGACCAAGCCGACGACGACAGCCGTCGAAACCGGGTTCAGCCATGCCTGCACCCGCTCGTACTGGCTTTCCAGGAAATAGCCCGATGCGGTCAGGAAAGCCGTCCAGATCAGCGTGCCTGCGCTGGTATAGGCCAGGAACCGCGGCAGAGGCATCGGAACCAGGCCCGCCGGCACCGAGATGAACGTGCGCACCGTCGGCAGAAGACGCCCGAAGAACACGGCCATACCGCCGTGCCGGTCGAACCAGCCCTGCGCCTGGTCGAACTCGTCGGGGCTGACCGTCAGCCATCGCCCGTGCTTCGCGGCCAGTTTGCGGATACGGCGCTGTCCGATCTTCAAGCCGATCCAGTACCAAAGCACCGCGCCGGCAAGCGACCCGATGGACCCCGCGATCAGCACGCCCCAGAACGTCATGTCGCCCCGCGCGGCGTTGAAGCCGGCCAGCGGCATGATCAGTTCGGACGGGATGGGGGGAAAGACGTTCTCGGCGAACATCAGGAAGGCGATTCCGAAATAGCCCATCGCCTCGATCGTGCCGGATATCCAATCGAACATGCAGTCCCCCTTGTACCTCGGTCCCAACCGAGTGGAAGGCGCTGCGTTCCCCGGCATATGCACCCTGGAAGGCGCGTTGGGCTCGGACCCGCTACATATCCTCGCCGAACCGGCTTTCGACAAGCCGTTCCAGCGCGTCGGCCAAGGCATCGGCGTCCGGGCCGCGCGTCTCGACCTCGATCGTGGTGCCGCGATGGGCGGCGAGCATCAGAAGGCCCATGATGCTGTCGCCAGACGCGATTTGGTCGCCGTGACGCACATCGGCGCTGGCGTCATGGGCTTCGACGACCTCGACCAACTTGGCCGAGGCACGGGCGTGCAGGCCCTTCTCGTTCACGATCTTGAGGTGACGGCTGGCCATGCCTCAGCGTTGCCCGCCTGAGGCGATCTTGAGGTCCGGCGTGGGCTGCGCCATTGTGTCGAGGTACTTGCGGCCCGCCATCAACCCCGTGGACACCGCCTCGCCCAGGGGCAGGTGCCGCGATTTCGCCAGCTTGATCAGCAGCGGAAGGTTGGCGCCGTAGACGATCCGTCGGTCATCTGGACGGCACGCTCTCAAGGACAGGTTCGAGGGTGACCCGCCGAACATGTCGGTGGCGACGATCACGCCTTCCCCCTCGTCCACCGCGTCCGCCGCGGCACAGATTTCGGCCTGCTTCATGTCGCGGTTACACTCAGGGTCTATGGACACGGCGCGGATGCCGTTCTGACGGCCCACGACATGCTCGACCGCGGCCAGGAATTCACGGGCCAGGCCCCCGTGCGCTACGATGACGATGCCGATCACGGCGTTACTCCCGGCTCTCGCGGACCCAAGGTTCCGCGGCGCTCAAGCTCTCGATGCCGAGTTGACACCCGCCACGCGTTTGCTGCAAGTGCATTGCTCAATAATTCCGCAACGGCAACAGATCTGTGTTGCCCCCCGGTACATCCAATTGCAACCGTGAGGTGTGTCTTCCCTTCGCTTCGATACGCAGGGAGGAGCGATAGCAGAAGATCCCTCACCCGGTCGAAGGCATCCGCGAATCGTGCGTCGGCGGTGACGTAATCGCGGACGTCCTCCGACCGGCCGTCCAGCGGGCGCAGCCGAGGCTCCCAATGGGGGTTGGCGAGGAAGCGCATGTCGAAGACCAGATCGGCGCCCGGCGGCAGGCCCATCTTGTACGAGAACGACTCGACCGACACAGATAGCCCCAGATCGGTATCCCCACCGAACAGGCGTCGAATATCATCCCGAGTCTCGTGGACTGTCTTGTCGGATGTGTCGATCAGATTGGTGGCGCGGCTGCGGATCGGCTCCAACAGGGCGACCTCAGCGTCGATCCCGGCCTCCGGCGATTCCTGCGGCGTCAGGGGATGACGGCGCCGTGTTTCGGAATACCGTGCGATCAGCACCTCCCGGCGGGCGTCGAGGAACAGAAGATCCACCGAGTTCGCCGCATCCTCACGCAAGCTATCCACCAAGGCCAGAATCGCATCCGTGTCGAAATCGCGGTTGCGGATATCCACGCCCAGTGCCAGGGGACGGTCTGCGGGTAGCATCTCCCCCACCAGCGACAGCGGCATGTTGTCGACGGGCTCGAACCCGATATCTTCCAGCGTCTTCAACGCCGTGGTTCTGCCGGCCCCGGACGGGCCGGTGACGAGGACAACGCGGGCGCCCCCATTCTGCATCATTCGTTGATCCTTCGACCGGTCTTGAGGAATTGCAGCATCGCATCGGATAGATGGACATTTCCGGCGCCCGCAACCAGCGGAATCGACGCTCCCAGGATGTCACATTCCTGCGCGCGGGGCAGCCTTTCGGCAGGCTCGGCATCCAGGTCCACCACCATTTCTATGCCCGTAGGTGGCGCGACTTCTGCGGTCAGAAGCCCGACGCCACGTGCTTCGATCAGCCCGAGGATCGCGGTGGGCGCCCAAGCGACTATGCCGCGCTGCCGCGCCGCAAGGCAGGTCCGGTCGTCCGAGATCAGAGTGGCACCACGGGCCAGCATCGCAAGGGCCAAGGCCGACTTGCCCTGCCCCGCGGCCCCGCGGATCAGCAGGCCGCGCCCGTTCAGCGCCACGGCGCTGGCATGAAGGGTCAGTTGCGCCGTCGGCGTCACACCGGAAGACCGACGACGAACCGTGCGCCCATAGGCGCAGAGGTCGGATCGGCATCGGTGGGCTTGATGTTCTCGGCCCAGATCACGCCGCCATGCGCCTCGACGATCTGCTTGGAAATCGCCAGCCCAAGGCCGGAGTTGTTCCCGAACTGCCCCTCGGGACGCTCACTGTAGAAACGGTTGAAGATCTTCGCCAGCGCGCCCTCGGGGATGCCCGGGCCGGTATCCTCGACGACGACCAGAACCCGGTTCTCGCGCTTGCGGGCCCACATTCGGATTGCGTCCCCCTCCTTCGAAAACGAGATCGCGTTCGTGATGAGGTTCACGAAGACCTGCGCAAGGCGGCTTTCCAGACCGTCGATGACGATGGGCTCGGACGGCAGGTCGACGATGAACTCGATCCCCTTGCTCTCGGCATCGGCGCCCAGGTAGTCGCCCAGATTGGTCAGCATCCCCAGGAGGTTGAAGCTCTCCTCCTCCTCCTTGACCAGTTCGCTGTCCAGCCGCGAGGCGTTCGAGATGTCGCTGACCAGCCGGTCCAGCCGGCGCACGTCATGGTCGATCACGTCCAGAAGCTTGTCGCGCTGCTCCTCTTTCTTCACGAAGCGCAGCGATCCAACGGCCGAGCGCAGCGAGGCGAGCGGGTTCTTGATCTCGTGTGCGACATCCGCGGCGAACTGCTCGTTCGCGTCGATCCGGTCATACAGGGCAGCAACCATGCCGCGCAGCGCCGAAGACAGGCGCCCGATCTCGTCGGGGCGCGCGGAAAGGTCGGGGATGCGCACGCGCGATGGTTTCACGGCGCGCGAATGGCGGTCCCGCCCGATCTCGGCCGCAGCGGCCAGGTCCGCCAGCGGATTGGCGATGGTCGACGCCAGGACCAGGCTCAGCCCGATCGAGACGATGATGGCCACGACGAACATCTGCAGCACCTGCTCGCGCTCGGCGCGGACCAGCTCGTCGATCTCGCCGGCGCCGCTGGTCATCGCGATGGCGCCCAGAACCACACCGTCCCGCTCGATGGGGGTGGCGACGGCGAAGATCGTGCTGCCGGCCTTGACCAGGTTCGTCTCGACATGGGTACCGCCGTCCAGCGCGCGGGCAACCAGCAGGTTCGCCAGCCTCTGAGTCTCGGCCGCGGTGGTGCTGTTGTCGCCTTTCTGCAGAAGGTTGGCGATCGACATCCAGGCACGGTCCAGCATGTCGGTGATGACCGTCGACCGTCCGTCCCGGTCCAGCCTCTGCGCCACCATTCCCGGCGCCCGTGGCATGCCGCGAGACGTCGTCAGGATTGCCCCGTCAAGGTCGAAGACGAAGACCTCGGATTGCCCCGAAAGATCGAGCATCGCGACCGTGCGTTCGGGGTCGATGCCGGCGCCCAGGGTGGCCTCGGGGTCCTGGGCCAGCCGCGCCTCGAAGACATTGGCGACCAGCTCGGCCTCGGCGACCAACCCGGCCTCGCGCTGGAACACCAGACTATCGCGGAACGGATTCAGGAACAGCACGCCGGCGACCAGCATCAGGATCGCCAGAAGGTTGAAGATGACGATCTTGCGCGCCAGCGGCGAGCGGTTGATCGCGATGGGACCTTTGGGGCGCGACTTGTTGCGCGCCTCGCGCTCGGCCGACGCATCGGGACGCATCCAGTCCTCGCCCAGGATCAGACCAGAACGCTGTGCGCTTCCCGAATTGCTGTCTATCGCCATCGTCACCTGTCTACTCTTCGTTGTAACGATATCCGATGCCGTACAGCGTCTCGATCGCGGCGAAATCGTCGTCAACCGAACGCATCTTCTTGCGCAGACGCTTGATGTGGCTGTCGATCGTACGGTCGTCGACATAGACCTGATCATCATAGGCCACGTCCATCAGTTGATCGCGGCTTTTCACGAAGCCCGGGCGTTGCGCCAGGGCCTGCAAAAGCAGGAACTCGGTTACGGTCAGCGACACGTCCCTGCCCTTCCATTTCACGGCATGGCGCGCCGGGTCCATCGTCAGATGGCCGCGTGTCAGGGCCTGGCTGGCCTCGACCGCGGTCGGCTCCTCGCCCGACAGAACCTCCTGACGCCGAAGAAGCGCGCGGATCCGTTCGACCAGAAGCCGTTGAGAAAAGGGCTTCTTCACGTAGTCGTCGGCGCCCATGCGCAGGCCCAGGACCTCGTCGATCTCGTCATCCTTCGAGGTCAGGAAGATCACCGGCATCTGCGTCTTCTGGCGCACGCGCTGAAGCAGATCCATCCCGTCCATGCGGGGCATCTTGATGTCGAATACGGCCATGTCCGGAAGCTTCTTGTTGAATGCATCCAGCGCCTGTTGACCGTCATTGTACGTCTCGACCTCGAAACCTTCGGCCTCGAGCGTCATGGCGACCGATGTCAGGATGTTCCTGTCATCGTCCACCAGGGCAATTCTCGACATGGGAGTCGTCCTTCTACTGCACGATTTTTTTCTGTTGCCTGTGGCCGTCTTTTTTCGGTCATAATTTCTTGTGGCCGAAACCGAGGCAACAGGTTTCGTGATTCGGCGCCCGATGCGCTGCCTCATGTGACCTTTAAATCGTTAGGGCTGACTTAATTGCCTCACCTCGCCAAATTGCCCGTTGGCGTTAAACTCGCCCCGGTTGCGCTAACCGGTCTGGCCCCAAAACCTTCGACGGTGTAACGAAGGGCCCTTGGCAGGCACCTGCCAAGCAACTTTGTTACTTCATTCAGGACGGACAGGATGACCGACGGACGCGTGAACCCGAACCACACCCTCGAGACGCAAGGTATCGGCGGGCTCGGCACCGTCTATTATAACCTGACCGAGCCGCAGTTGATGGAAACGGCCCTTGATCGGGGCGAGGGCAAGCTGGGCCAGGGCGGCACACTGCTGGTGTCGACCGGCAAGCACACCGGGCGTTCACCCAAGGACAAGTTCGTCGTGAAGACCCCCTCGACCGAGGACACCATCTGGTGGGAGAACAACCCCCCCATGGATCCGGCAAAGTTCGACGCGCTGAAGGCCGACATGCTGGAGCATATGAAGGGCCGCGACTATTTTGTGCAGGACCTCTTCGGCGGGGCCGACCCGGCCCATCGCCTCGACGTGCGCGTCGTGACCGAACTGGCCTGGCATTCGCTGTTCATCCGCCATCTTCTACGACGCCCGGATGCGGAAAGCCTGAAGACCTTCACGCCCGATTTCACGATCATCAACTGCCCGACCTTCAAGGCCGACCCCGAAAAGCATGGCTGCCGGTCCGAGACGGTCATCGCCATCAACATGGACGACAAGACGATCCTGATCGGCGGCACCGAATATGCCGGCGAGAACAAGAAGTCCGTCTTCACCCTGCTGAACTACATCCTGCCCGAGAAGAACATCATGCCGATGCACTGCTCGGCCAACCACGCGCCGGGCAACCCGGTGGACACGGCCGTCTTCTTCGGCCTTTCGGGTACCGGCAAGACGACCCTGTCCGCCGACCCAAACCGGGTGCTGATCGGCGACGACGAACACGGCTGGTCGGATCGCGGCACCTTCAACTTCGAGGGCGGCTGCTACGCCAAGACCATCGGCCTCGACCCCAAGGCCGAACCCGAGATCTATGCCACCACCCAGCGCTTCGCGACCATCATCGAGAACATGGTCTATGACGAGACCACGCGCGATCTGGATTTCGACGATGACAGCCTGACGGCGAACATGCGCTGCGCCTACCCGCTGCACTATATCTCGAACGCGTCTGAAACGGCGCTTGGCGGACACCCCAAGAACGTCATCATGCTGACCTGCGATGCGTTCGGCGTGCTGCCCCCCATCGCGCGGCTGACCCCGGCGCAGGCGATGTATCACTTCCTGTCGGGTTTCACCGCCAAGGTCGCTGGGACCGAACGTGGCGTGACCGAGCCGCAGCCGACATTCTCGACCTGTTTCGGCGCGCCCTTCATGCCGCGGCGCCCCGAAGTCTACGGCGAACTGCTGAAAAAGAAGATCGCCAAGCACGGCGCGACCTGCTGGCTGGTCAATACCGGCTGGACCGGTGGGTCCTATGGCGAAGGCAGCCGGATGCCGATCAAGGCGACCCGTGCCCTGCTGTCCGCTGCACTGGATGGATCGCTCGACCAGGCCCCGTTCCGTAAGGATCCGAACTTCGGGTTCGAGGTCCCTACGACCGTCGGCGGCGTTCCAGACCTTCTGCTCAACCCACGCAAGACCTGGGATGATCCGGCGGCCTACGATGCGCAGGCCCGCAAGCTTGTTGATATGTTCTCGGAGAATTTCGCCCAATATGAGGCACATATCGACGACGACGTCCGCGCGATCGCCTTGAACTAGGTTTCTGGCTCTCTGGAAAAGTAGAAGTTTCTCGGAACCTCTCGCCTTCCTCCGCCTTTCGTGAACAGGCCCGATGAGGTCAGTTACGTATCTAGTGGAGGAAGGCTCCTATGAACAACCGCACACGCGCAATGCTGCTTGGCACGGCTCTCACGCTGCCGCTCGCCGGCACCGCCCTCGCCCAGCAAATTGAAATCAACCCCGACCAGCTGACCGGCAAGTCGACCGAATGCCAGGATCTCGGCCAGATGGTCGCCGATATGGACGGTCAGGTCGAAAACGTGTCCGCCCAGGACGTCGTGACCGCGATCAACCAGGACGAAGCTGAAACCTGCTCCACGCTAGCAAGCGAGCTTGGTGGCACGTCCGGCGAGACCGAAGATCAGGCCCAGGCATCCGAAGAAGACCAGGCGAGCGAAGAGGCCACGGCTGAAGCCGATGCAGAGGCCGAGGCCGACGTTCAAGTCAGCGAAGAAGTCCAGGCGACCGAGCAACTCGATGTCGAAGCTGAAGCACAGGCCTCCGTGCCCGCGCCGAATGTCGACGTTCAGGTTCCCGGCTCCGACGTTTCCGTAACGCCCGGCACGCCCACGGTCACTGTCGATCAGACAGCGCCCGAGATCGAGCTCGAGCAGCCGCAGCCGACCGTCTCGGTCGAGATCCCCGAAATCATCGTACGCGTCGAGATCCCCGCGCCGAACCTCTATGTTCTGCAGGCCGATCCGTCGGTTTCCGTGCAGCAGGGCGAGCCGCAGGTCGACGTTCAGCAGGGCGAAGCTCAGGTCGAAGTCACGCAGCCTGATCCCAACGTCACCATTGCTCTGGCCGAAGACGAAGTTGGCGAGAACGCCACCGACGTCGAAGGTGAAGGTGCCGAGGGCGGAAGCTCCGACGGGTCCGAAGGCGATTCCGTCGACGGTAACGTGACCACCACCCGCGGCGAGCCGACCGTGCAGATGGTCCAGAACGACGAAGAACCGCAGGTCGAGATCAACAGCGGCGGCGAGCCGACTGTAAGCTACAGCGGGTCCGATCCGCAGGTCGATGTTCAGTTCGCCCAGCAGCCGTCGGTCGAGATCGTCCAGAGCGGCGAGCCTCAGGTAACCTTCGAGACGCAGGAAGAGCGTGAGCAGCGCCAGTCGCAGCAATCGCAGTCCGAAGGTCAGCAGTCCGAAGATGAGGCCGCTGCCACTTCGGCGGAGCAATCCTCGGAGGAGCAGGCTTCGGATCAGTCGTCCGAGCAAAGCACCGATGAAACCGTGACGATGTCGGACGGCGAAGCTTCCGCCGAAGAAGACAGCGCCGCGGCCGGCGGTGAGACCATGACCGTGGGCGACATCCTCGGCATGACCGTGATGAGCGCCAATGGCGACGATCTCGGCACCCCCGACGCGGTGATCGAGATGGACGGTGAGCAGATGCTCGTCATCTCCTCGGGCGGCTTCCTCGGGATCGGCGACACGCAAGTTCCCGTGGCCCTGTCGGACGTCACCATGCAGGACGGCCAGATCATGCTTCAGTCGATGACCGAAGAGCAGATCGAAAGTGCCGAAGGCTTCGAGTACGACTCGGAGACTGCGCTTCCCGACGATGCGCAAGTGAACATGTAATTCCCTGACGGGATTGCTTTTCCGCCGCGCGCCGGTCCCCCGGCGCGCGGCTTTTTTCTATCCGAAGATACCCCTGCGGATCAGGTTCAGCCCCGCGACGATCAACACCGCCAAAGTGGCCTTCCGGAACTTCACCGCGTCCAGTCTGTCGCCCGCCTTGAACCCGATCCACATGCCAAGCGCCGCCGGGATCAGCAGGAAGACCGAGAAGCCCACAGTCTCGCCATTCAGGATCCCCGATTGCAGGTGCCCCACCAGAAGCGCCACGGATCCCAGCCCGTAGACCACCCCCTGCACCGCCATCTGCTTCTTCTTCGGCGTATCGAGCGCCAGCAGGTACAGCACCGT
>Ga0114903_1000661_pt1 | contig 17362 bp, 23 predicted proteins | sample MalvirDeepMed_s2_FD_87289 | JGI IMG/M metagenome (GOLD analysis project Ga0114903, IMG submission 87289) | Marine viral communities from the Global Malaspina Expedition - Malaspina viral metaG DeepMed_s2 | ecosystem: Environmental > Aquatic > Marine > Oceanic | place: Mediterranean Sea... | reverse complement strand
TCTCTCTCTCTCTCTTTGAGAGTTTCCAATCGTGCATCGTCCCCACAGATACGGAGACAGATTCATGACCAATACCAAATTGAAGAAGCACCCCCTGGTTGCAGAACTAGTGGAGCGCATGACTAAGAAGAAAGGCAAGGAGACGAACATAGTTGACAGTGGTCCCCAGATCTCTACGGCATTCGCTAAAGAGATCCTCGAACGGATTGACTGCAACGTGATCAGCCCGAACCTTCCTGACGATGAAAACCAAATGAAGCAGATCACAGAGTGGCTCGCTTCAGGAGAGTTTTCAGTGCAAGACCTCGGCAACAAACTTGCCCAGGTTAAGGACGGTCCATCATGCATCGGTTCAAACGATGCCGGTCGACTTTGGTCCAAAGCCTGGTTCGCGCGGATATCTGATCTTGAGTCCAAGACTGGGTACGAATTGAAGTACTCAATCTATGAACTGTGGATCACGTTCAACGGCTACTTCACCATTACGGAGACCGTGAATAAGAAAGACGCGCAGATCGCTGAACTCGAACTGAAACTGGAACTGGCTAGAAACTCTAACTAACTAAAACCCGGGGACGATTCACGATTGGAAACTTTCAAGGGGAGAGACGTTTTTGAAACAGACGGGACATCCTGGATTTATTCAGGATGTCCTATTTATACAAACATTTGAACTGGGAATATCCCAGGATGTTTGTGTTCGGGTCACGAACTAAAACTGACCTGCTTGAGATATCTCTCTCTTATGAGGAACTATACATGTTTGAAGTATCTCTCTCTAACGAATATGTTCTGCTGATTATTCTCGGCGTCATATTTATTGGGACTCTCTTCTTCCTTAGTCTGTGTGAAGCACACACTGAGATTCCTGGAGTGAATGAGCCCAATACCTACGGAGGAAAAGAGAAAAAAGAAGAGAACATTAATATGACTCTTCTCTCTGACTCAATTAATACCAGATGATAAGTGTCATTGCAGTATGTATTATGTGCATACTTGGTGTGTATCTTATTTATCTCGATGATGGTTGGATATAAATCTTCTCCCTTCGAGTCGTCTGGGCTGCGACTATAAATAAAGCCCACTTATTTCACAGATAGACCGCCCAACTCCAAATGATCTATACAATTCTAGACAACCATGGATCGTTGGCAATCTGATCTGTATGGGAAGGACTCTCTATGGTATCAGCCCCGGTTATACTAGTTATAAACTGGCTAATGCTGATAGAACTGAGTAAGTTCTTCCCATCTTACATCTGTTTCTATTATTAAGGAGAAGTAAAGATGTTTAAAAGAAAAGAAAACTATCTTGTTTTCAAGGAGTATCGGATGGGCATAGATGGCACAGAAGAAACTCCTGATCTTATCCGTCTCATTTATACTAATGGATACACACTATCTATTGGTATGGGAGAGGGTACACACCAATGTCATAGAGTATTTAACGATATCTCTCATGTTGAATTGGCAGTAATAAGACCCGACTGTTCATTCGTCCATATTATGGAAGGGGTGAAAACAGCGGGTAATATTAATCTAATTAAGGTCGAAGCATTCATTGGTATTATGGAAAGTTTTACCGATGAACAAGAGATCATCCATTACTTTGATAAGAATGGTGATCAACCTATTTATGCATAGCATACATAAATAGTATAGGTTAGAGTCTTGATCTAAGTTATTCATGGAGAATACACCTTGACTTAAAAAAGATCATCACCCATTTTCTAGTTAAACATATTAGATCGCTAAGCAATGCATGGAACTAGAATTTGTGTGATACTTGTGTGCTAGATATATCTCTCTAGTACGGTAAACTTCTCTATTACTTGAGGGAGGGCAGGAAATATTTCTTGCCCTCTCTCTCTCTCTCTCTCTCTCTCTTTATTTAAATGAACTTAAACGAGTATAACTCCCGGCTAGTAGATTCAGCACGAGAAGATGACACTGCTTTTGTTTACTACTTTGTCGGGTGGATGACTGCTATAAATCCAGCGGAAGCAGCAAAATGTGCAGAAGTCTGGATGGAAAGACAGAACCCAGATAAACTAGAAAGATTTAAAAGCGAAAACAAAAAGGATTTGCATGACAAAGAAGAAGAAGTACAGGAGAATTAAACCATACCGAACACGTTTCCCAGGTTTAGGGGACTGCCAGGTACGGGGAGAATCTCTTAAAGATGGCAACCTTATTGTCTGCTCCGAGGAAGTTCGGGGAATGGATAATATGTTTGTCGTTACAGAGGGGCATGTATGCCATGCTTGTGGTTCTATTTCTTTTAGAAAGTATCGCCCAGCTTTGGACGGTGCAGAATGACACAGCAAGTATGGATGATATACCCTTCAACCAGAAATATTGTAGAATTCACGAGCAAGAACAAAGCGTATCGTGAATGCAGAAGATTGAATGGAAAGAAATCAGGTGGACGTAGACCATATTATGTTCAGCGTAAACATCTGATTATTTCTGTGTAGTACGGGATCCACCCCTCGTAGTCCTGGGGTATGACTCTAAACTACCCCACCTTAATACACCGTTTCAATATGTATAGGAGGTGTAGTATGGAAGATAAACTAAAAGATTTAATATCCAGATTGCGCTCAGATTTAGCAGCTTTCGGTGGGCTCACTGCCAATCGAATGTACTTGTTAAATGAAATGCTGAATGTGCTAAACGAGGATAAATAGATTCCATACATCGTTAGGGCTGCGATATAAAACAAAGCCAAGTATCCTGAGCCACGATATAAAACTGGCTCGCCTTACACTCTACTATTTTTGTTCATGTTAATGGTAGAGACTGGATTGAGTATCTTTTTGCCCGTGTCCAGCGGGGAAACTAATAGCAAGCGACCCAAAGTTAGCAGCGTAAACCTATAGGAAACATATGGTATTATAGGTTGTCGGCAAGGTCGAGGGAGGCTCTGGTATACCTCCTAAAAGATACTCACCTTACACTACGTAGTTAGGAGAAATAATAGCCGAGCAATTGACGCCTTCATTGCCCTTCGGGGAAATCATTTGTAAGATAATGCACGGTTTATGGGTGAGGCGTCCCCCACTATTATTTCTCCGCTTCCTACACCCTATATCTACAGTAGATATAGGGCTGTTCTGTTTCTATTTGAGGAGTAGTAGATTGGGTAGTAACATCCTAATGGATATGAGTACATGTGAATCTTTAGCACCCATAGCCTTTGCTATGTTGGCTATTCTAATCTATCTACAAACAAGGCAATGATGAAAAGACTAACAAAGAAATTTATCCTTGATTATGCTCGTCATAATATAGGTGGTCTATCTGATACAAGTAAGATGCCTTGCTATTCTTGGTCTATCTCTGCTGATCTCTGCCAAATGGGAGAGATGTTAGCAAAGATAGATGGAAGCGTATGCTCTCAGTGTTACGCAAAGAAAGGCAATTACTTGTGGCCTAATACAGTGAAAGCGCATCAACGTAGGCTTGATCACTATCTATCAGACAGTAGAAAGTGGAGGGAGGATACTCTCCTCCTTACTAAGTATCTCCATCGTATTGGAGAGACACACTTTCGTTGGTTTGATAGTGGTGATATACAATCTGCACAAATGCTGAGTGATTTACTGTGGATCTCAGAGCGTTCGCCTCTGAAATTCTGGCTTCCTACTAAGGAAGTATCCATCGTGAGAGAACACATAAGGCATGATAGTATTCCTAGTAATACTGTCGTGCGTGTCTCTGCACCAATGATAGGCAGTAATAAGACTGCCAATCTTTCCACTGATCATCAACAAATAGCTGATGCTTTTGTTGATGTAGAAGACACTGATGTTTTTCAGTGTCCAGCCTCGTCTCAGGGTAATAAGTGCGGCGATTGTCGCGCTTGCTGGGATACTAAATCTGTTTCTTATAAATTAAAAGTAAAGTAAAGTAATGATTACAGTGAATGAAGTAGATAGCATTCTAAAGGAGTGTCCCCCTGTGGATTCTTTAAATGCTTCATCAAAACTTACAGATAGGTATCATTTTATTTCAACAAGGCGTATCGTTGATACGTTTCGTGATCTAGGATGGGAACCTCGTCAAGCTTTCTATGTAAAGACTAAGGCATTCAGTGACCCGCTGCATAAAAGACATTGCATCAGGTTCAGGAGTCCTCAGTTTGACATAAATGGGCAAGATGGATTCGGTGGAGTGACACCTGAAATTGTTGTGAATAATTCACACGATGGATCGTGTTCTCTTCAACTTATGGCTGGTCTTTTTCGTATGGTATGCTCTAATGGTCTCACCATTAGGGAAGAATCATATGGAGACATGAGACTTAGACATGATAATCAACACCTTAGATCCCTCGGAGATATTTATCTTCGGAGTTTCCTGAAAGGTTTTGCTTATCAAGTGCCGAATCAGATGGCATCTATCAAAGGTTGGGAAGAACTTGAGATGTCCCGAGGTGACCGGGTTTCTTATTATAAGAAAGCCGGGAAACTTCGGGGTTTAGATATGTATGATTGGAGATACCGTCAGTTTGATACAGTCAAACGTGCTGCTGATCAAGGGCAAGATCTTTGGACTGTTTATAACAGAACTCAAGAGTATCTTGTTCGTGGTGGTATCCAAAGTCATTATGATTTTGACGATGATAAGAAGAGAAACTACACTACGCAGACTCCTCTTTCAAATATCCAACGCATTGAAGATCTTAACAAAGACCTGTGGTCTCTCACCATGGAGACTGCGGCCTCCCTTAACTGATGACTGAAACTATCAAAGAGTTTGATAGATCCAAATATTCTGGGCAAGTACATGCATGGCTAACCGATGAAGGTAAGACACTGCATGGAAAACCCAGGATATCTGTTTGGATCTGTCGTCGTTATACCAATCCAGAGTCTGACGATGATGCGCTATGGACTAGCTGGTTACGGATAACCGGCAATGATCATGTAGAGATTGCAATAAAAATGCTACACTTCTGTTCTTGTCTAAGTTATGAGATTGTCTCACTAACGGAGGCACATGACACTGATCCAGAACTTGTTAATATAGATATACTGGATACTATCAGTGATTCATATCATAGACAATCGGAGGATATTTATACGAAGTATAAAGAACAAGCCGATAAAGCAGATATCTTTGTAGCAAACATAGGTGAGGAAGTAAACAATGAACTTTCCTCACTGTTTGCAGCATTTAGTGATGTTCAAAAGCTAGACTTAGGACCAAACTAATGCTTGACGGAGCGAAACTAAGGTACGATAAGATGCAGCGAGTAAGATCGAATGCAATTGAATATAATTCTATTGCACTCGCACTCCCAATCTATCGTGCTTTAGTTTCCTCCACGACTTCTATTCTAATACCACATCTGTTTCAATATATCAAAGACGAAGAGAGTAGAACGGGAAGACCGGGAGCAAATAGAATTGCTATTCCCTATATTACTGCGGTCGGTGTGGAAAAATGTACTGCTATTGCTGTCATTACCACGATCAATAACTTCCATAGATCTCTCTCTTATCAGTCTCTCTCTCTGAAAATTGGGCAGTACATTGCTGCTGAGTGGAGCATACTCCAAGAAGATCCAGAGATTGTCGGACGAATACAGGCAAACACATACAAAGGCGCAAGTACAATACGCAGACAGATCTTTCTTAGACAACAACTGTCTCGTATCCTGGGCAGACCACTTCAGTCTGTCCCACAAGTGGGAAGAATTTCCATTGGTAATATCTTTCTCTCTTTTATTGAGCGTACTCCACTCATCTCTCTGACTAGGGACAACAAAAAAGGATTCATTGTGTCCGCCTCGAATGAAGTTATAACTTCCCTTGATAAAAACTTACGTGACTCAGCTAACTCTAACCCCATCTCTCTCCCTTCTCTCTCTCCCGAAGATCCAGACGTAGATTGCATCATCAAACCACAGGCTGGTATGGATACTGTCCTCTCTACAACAGATGAGGGGTCCATATTCCACAAGGCTTGTGGTGTAATCAACAATACAGGCTACGTAGTATGCGATGAGCAATTAGATTTCATAATAGAACTTTCTAATTGCCCCACATCTTTGCTTGGTATTCCGGGACACAAGGAAATAGAACTTCCTGCATATATAGAAGGAATGACAGATGAACAAAAAGATCTTGTTCGTCAGGGCAGAGCAAAAGCATACGCTTCTCGTAACGTATGGAAAGGAAAGAGAACCAAGCTGCTCTCCTCTCTCTCAATCCTTAAACAATATAAGAACAAGGAGGTGTTCTTTAATGTGCAAGCCGACTTCAGAGGTAGACTCTACCCCGAATCAGATCTCCTCTCTTACCAAGGAGAAGACTGGATCCGATCTCTCTGGAAATTCAAGACGGGTAAACCAATCATCACAGAGGAACAAGCGAAATGGCTCTACATACATGCTGCTAATTGCTATGGCTTTTCTCGTAAGTCCTATGAATCTCGTATTAGTTATATCTCTGATCGCATGGAAACATGGAAGCTTGTGGTTGATGACCCACTGCAATACCTTGAGGTTATTGAGAAGGCGAAGGATCCTTTCCGATTCCTAGCAGCACTGCGGGAACTCATAAGATATGTGGAGCACGGGCTTGGTTATGTCTCTCACATACCAGTACAGATTGATGCCTCATCTCAAGCCATACAGATATGGGCTGGTCTTGCAGGTAACAATGAGTTACTAGAACAAAGTAATGTCACAACCCCTGCTGATGGTACGTTTGTTTGTCATGATATTTATTACAACCTTGCTTGTGATATATACCATGACGCAATGAATGATGCCGCTCCCGGTGCTATACATTGGAGACTCTTGGGCGTTGAACGACGAGTAGTTAAGAAAGCAATGATGATAATTCCCTATGGTGGGACATACACAGCGATACAGAAAATCGTTGATACAGAATATATCGATGCTCCCTTCATAGCTCGTCGCTGGCTCTGTAATAGACTTTGGCATGGAAGCAGGGATATCCTACATGAACTAGTGATCATGCAGGAGAAGCTCTCACAGTCCGTCTCAGCGTGGATGAACAACAGTGACGAGGAGACATACGACTGGACCTCTCCTTGTGGTGTTCATATCAAACAAAGATACATGAAGACAAAGAAGAAACGTATCAAGAATGTTATCGGTCAGACACTGTACTCATACCGTGTTGAGACTGACAAGGTAGACAAGCGGAGACATGCAACCGCATTCCCCGCTAACTTCTTGCATAGTCTAGATGCTTCTCTTCTTTGTTATTGTGTCTCTCTTATGTCGGAATATGGTTTTAAACAAGTCATGCCGATACATGATTGTGTCGGTGTTCCGGCAGCAAACGTAAATGCTGTGAAATATTTTCTCAGTGTGTCTTATCTCTGGCTAATACAAGAGGGTCAGAGGTTAGCCGGGGGTCAATGCAACATCCTTAAACCGGGTACCGGGTCCGATGACCCGTGGTACCATGGGTCTACAGGACTCAAGGATACTCCTTGGTGCTTGTCCCCTTATCTTTTCTCTTAATTAATATTAAATATAACAATAATAAAAATGCCTAAAGAATCTAGATTTGATGGTTCACAACATCAAGTGCAAATCATTACTCCCACTGGGGATGCAGAATGGTGCTCTCTTAAAACACCTAAGCAATGGAAGAATGAAGAAAAAAGAAACTTCCTTGCTTCAGTAATTCTTCCTAAAGACCTGGCTCAGCCAATCATTGATGACTGTAATGGTATGGTTGAAAAGGTGAAGGACTTGATGGATAAAAATCCTAAGCTCTCACCCCATGATCCTTGGAAAGAACTTGATGATGGTCGCTTTGCTCTGAAGTTCAAGCGTCCTGCTTTCGTTGCCAATGATAAGTATCCTGCTACTCCCCCGATTACCACATACATGCCTAATGGTGATGAGGTAGACTGGGACAAAACAGATTGGTCTGTTGGTAATGGTAGTCTTATCAGTATTGGTGGATTCATTCGTCCGTACTATGTTCCTATGCTGGGACTGGGTATCTCCCTTCGTCTTGAAGCGGTTAAGATCCACGAGCTTAAGGAATATGTAGCCGGTAGTGGTGGTGAATCGTTTGCAAAGGAATTTGGAAACGGTAAGCCTTCAGCACCGAAGACAGAAAAAATTGCGGCGAGTGACTTCTAAATAGAATAACGTCTCCTCCTCCCTTTGGAGAGGGCAGGTACTTCGGTGCTTGTCCTCTCCATTTATCTATATGCTTATCATCAATAGCAAAACCCAACCTCCGGGTATAAACAGACTTCTCCGCATGCACTGGGCAGTGCGCAAGAAGCTACAGAACAATCTAGTGGTCGAGATTCAATCAGCGTATCCATGTGACCTGATTGAAGGACCAGTTACAGTGGAGTACACTCGTCGTAGTGTGCGTCTAATGGACTGGGACAATGCTGCTGGATCTTTTAAACTAATAGGTGATGCACTAGTTAAGTGTGGAATCTTAGAAGATGATAACCCCAAGATTATTAAGGAATTTAAAGTTGACCAAGAGCGTGTTAGAAAGCGATATGAACAAGGATTCACAGTCAAAATTTATCAAACATATCTCATGTCCTGAGTGTGGTAGTAGTGATGCCAATTCTCTATATGATGATGGGCATACGTTTTGTTTCTCATGTAATCACCACACGAAAGGAGACGAACCCGTGGAAACACCAGAGAAGAATACAGAATCATCCACAAAATGGAACTATGAAGCGTTAGTAAAGCGCAGTATATCGGTAGAAACATGCAGATTCTATGAGTACGGAGTAGGAAATTGGAATGGGCAACCTGCACATTTCGCACAGTATTATGATCAAGAGGGTTCGCGCTCTGGTATCAAGATACGACAGGCTGATAAGAAATTCATGTGGTCAGGCACACAACCAGGAACATTTTTTGGACAACAAAAATTTTCCGGTGGAAAGATGCTAGTGATTACGGAAGGAGAGATCGATGCCCTCAGTTATGCAGAGACACATCAATGTCGATGGCCCACTGTATCTATTCCTAACGGTGCGCAGTCTGCAACCTCAGTATTCAAGCGCAACCTTGAGTGGTTGAGTGGATTTGAAAAAGTAGTCTTGATGTTCGATCAAGATGAAGCAGGACAGAAGGCAGCGAAAGATTGTGCATTGATCATGCCTCCTGGTAAAGCTCATATCGCTATCATCTCAAAGAAAGATCCTAACGATGTTCTCTGCAATGGAGACAAGGACGAACTGCAACGCGCAGTATGGAATGCAAAGTCATTCATTCCTGGTGGACTTGTTAAAGGTGAGGATCTTTGGGATGTAATCAGTGACGTTCCTGACGTTGTCGCTCTCGATTATCCTTGGATTAATATGCAGAATAAAACTCGGGGCTTCCGCTTAGGAGAACTGACAACTATTACTGCTGGTACTGGCATTGGTAAGAGTCAGGTGTGCAGAGAGATTGCCTATCAGTTCTCACAAGGTGGTATAAAGGTTGGATACTTTGCGCTAGAAGAAAGTGTACGCAAGACTGCCCTGAGTTTCATAGCAATTCAGATGGGTATGCCTCTCTATGAACTAGAAGAAAACTTTGAAGATATCTCTAAAGAAACAATCAAGAGTGCATTCGAGGAATCAGTTGGCAATGGTCAGCTAGTTCTCTTTGATCACTTCGGATCACTACATAGTGAGAGACTAGTAACTAAGATTAGGTATGCAATCAAAGCTCTTGGTTGCTCGGTCATTGTTCTCGATCACCTATCTATTGTGGTATCAGAGTTCGCTGATAGTCAGGAGCGTACTGCCATTGATGTAACAATGACAAAGCTTCGCGCTCTTGTAGAAGAGACAGGATGTGGAATGATTCTAGTTAGTCATCTACGCAGAGCAGAGGGGCGAGCACATGAGGAAGGAGGGAATGTTTCTCTATCCCAACTACGGGGCAGTCATAGCATTGCACAACTATCTGATATGTGTATCGGACTGGAGCGATCACAACAAGCCGATGGAGATGAGCAGTATCTCTCTCACATCCGCATACTAAAGAATAGGTATACTGGAGAAACCGGGGCAAGTGGATTCCTACGCTTTCACCCGGCTACTGGTAGACTTCATAATCACGTAGACGAATTAGGAAATGGAGGAGACTTTTCTGAAATAGCATGAGTTCCGTAACATTTGATATCGAGGCTAATGGATTCCTCGATGAAGCAACAGAGATTCATTGTATCTCAATTAGTGAGAACGATGGAGAACCTAAATGTTTTAGTGGAGAAAGAATACCTTTCGCACTGAAGCATATAGATTCAGCAGAGAAATTGATAGGTCATAACATCATTGGATATGATCTCCCACTACTGAAGAAACTGTTTAACTTTACACCAAGACAATCAGTAGATATACGGGACACATATATTATATCACAGATGGTATGGCCCGATATCATAGGCAACGATACAGATACGAGTACAGAAATATTACCCAAAAAATATTGGGGACGGTACTCTCTAAGATCTTTTGGTTATCGCTTCAGGATGCATAAGGGAGATCTTGAGGATTTTAATCATTTCACCCCAGAGATGGAGGAATACTGTAATCAAGATGTACGTATCACGGTGAAACTCTGGGCTGCATGTGTTAATCGTGGGTGTACTATGATGGCTGTAAATCTTGAGATGGATTTCGCTCATCTTGCTCACTTGATGAATGAGAAAGGTATTGGTTTTAACACCAATAGTGCTTTTGATCTATACAACACTGTGAATAGAGAGAGAGAGAACCTCTTATCTACTCTCTCTACGCTAGTTCCTCCGAGAAAGGAGGAGCTAAGAACTCCTTCCTATTGGTTGGATCCTATAACAGATGTACAGTATCAAAAGAAAGGTGATGCCCCAGCAGCAGCGAGGAAGGACTTAGTTCGTGGTCCTAATAGAGTAAAGGAGCATGTGTTTAATCCTCTGTCTCGTCAGCAGGTAGCACAGTTCCTAATCTCTAGGGGATGGATACCAACGGCAACTACACCGACAGGTAAACCCCGTGTTGATGAATCTATTCTACAAGAGATACCAGATATTAAGGAAGCATACCAGATAGCCAAGCTCTATAGATTACAGAAGCTTCTTGCTATGCTCTATGATGGCAAAGAGGGATGGCTGAAACTTGTAAAGGATGATAGACTTCACCCTCGGTTGAAAACTGTGGGTACTGTCTCTGGACGCACATCCTGTGTTAGTCCGAATCTTCAGCAGGTTCCTAGTCCACGCTTAGCTTATGGCAAGGAGTGTCGAGAACTCTTCTATGCAGAGGATGCTCAGATGCTCGTCGGTGTGGATGCAAAGAGTCTTGAAGTCCGGTGCTTTGCTCATTATCTTTCTCTATACGATAGTGGTGAATTTGCTGAAGAGGTTATCGCTGGTGATATCCATGCTGCTAATGCAAAGATGATGGCATGTGATAGACAGGTAGCAAAGAACACATTCTTCGCATTGATCTACGGAGCATCCAGACAGAAGATTGCTGACATGCTTGGGTATACAGTTGCAGAAGCTTCAGACCTTGTTTCTGATCTATATGAGAGGAGACCAGCAATGAAGAAGCTGATGACTGCCGTGAAAGATAGAGCACTATCGTATGGGTATCTGAAAGGATTAGATGGAAGACGACTGTATCCACGGTCCATACATAGTAGTGTTAACCTGCTTATTCAAGCAGCAGGGGCGTGTGTCTCTAAGCTGGCTGCATTGAATATGCATCAAACCTTGGTGGATCACTGGATGGATGTCTATGATATAGGACTCGTGGGCTTTATCCATGATGAGATCATCATTGAAGTGCCAGAAGATACAGCAGAAGCTATCGTTATTGCTGGAGTTTCCTCATTCAAGAAGACTACAGGGCAGTTAGAACTGCGCTGTCCTATGGATGGGGACGGACGAATTGGAAAAACGTGGTATGATATTCACTAGATTATAAATATGAATAAACAAGAAGAAAAATATATAGACTCATTTGAGCCTGACTTTGATCCTGATCAATTACTATTAATTGATGCTGATATTATGTATCATCGCTCAGCCTATAGTGTAGAGAGGACATTTGACTTCGGAGGAAAAGAACCTAAACGGTTTACCGATGATGCTGAAGTCATAGCTCTCTTTACGAATCTGCTGCGTGGTGTGTGTAAGAACCTAGCCACTACACGTTTCATCCTGTGCTGGACGTTAAAGAAGAACTACAGAACAAAGGTGGACTCAAGCTATAAAGCGAATCGGGTGAACATCCGCAGACCTACGTGCTCTGATGAGGCGAAGGAATTTCTGATGCGTACATATCCAAGCATCGCTGTAGATGGATTAGAGGCTGATGATCTTATGGGATTAAACTCCGGTTCTTCTACTATTATTGTTTCTGATGATAAGGATCTTCTCACAATTGCTGGGTTACATTATCAGCCCCGGAAACCAGCGCGGGGTGTGTTCGGTGTTACACATAAGGAGGCAGACTATCTGCTATATACACAAATTCTTATTGGGGATCGTGCCGATGGGTACACTGGTATCCCCGGTGTTGGACCGAAAAAGGCCGAAAAAATTCTGGAGGCTGGAGGAGTTAATTGGAGAACTATCTTAAAAGCCTACGAAGACTATGGACTACACAACGAAGATGCCCTAATAACAGCAAGACTTGCACGAATCCTACGACCAGGAGAATATGATTGGACGGAGAACAAGCCGATACTCTGGAGCCCAGAATGAAACCTAAAATAACAAATAGAATTACATACCTGACGGTACAGACGAGTCGTGATCCAAAGAAGATTGAATATGGTATAACGATACTAATAAAAGATTCAAACAATAATGAATATACCTTTCGTAGTGCTAAGGTATATAAGTATGATGAGTCCGGGAAAGCCCACTTTGATCTAGAAGTGCTACAAGACCAGGACATCTAAGAATGACCCAATTATCAGAATCAGTATTAGAAGTGCTAAGGAACCATGAAAGGCTCTGCGACCATGCGTATGATATTCTCCACGATAAGATCAAGAATTACTCAGGTGATGGTGATGCCTTTACGAACTTTCGTAGGGTCGAGCAACTCCAGATCTGCACAACAGAGACGGGAATCCTCGCTCGTATTGCGGACAAATTTGGCAGACTCATCACCCATGTCAATAGTGAAGGAGGCTTGGTTGGTGATGAAACCTTTACTGACAGTGTTCATGATCTTATTAATTACCTCGTGTTCCTACATTGTATTGTTTCTGGCAGTGATGTAGATGACTGAGATACAAGAAGAACTAAAAGACTTTAGGAATTTCCTATATGTAACATGGAAACACCTGGGTCTTCCTGATCCCACACCAGTACAGTATGATATTGCAGAATATCTACAGCATGGACCTAGACGAAGAATGGTTCAAGCGTTTCGAGGTGTAGGTAAATCATGGATCACATCTGCCTTTGTTCTTTGGACTTTATATCTTGATCCAGAGAAGAAAGTTCTCGTTGTATCAGCCTCCAAGTCAAGGGCTGATGACTTTTCCACCTTCTGTCATAGACTTGTACGGGAGATGCCCGTACTCAAACACCTTATTCCAAATGAAGATCAAAGAACATCTAAGATTGCGTGGGATGTTGGTCCAACCTCCGCAGCCCATTCTCCTTCTTGTAAGTCTGTTGGCATTACTGGTCAGCTTACTGGTAGCCGCGCCGATCTTATTGTTGCTGATGATGTGGAGGTGCCTGGGAACAGCAGTACAGTGGGTGCGAGGTCTAAACTGGCAGACTCTGTTAAAGAATTTGAAGCAATCATTAAACCCGAAGTAGGAGAAATTGTTTTTCTTGGAACACCGCAATCTCAAGAATCTATATATACTGAACTCTCAGCTCGTAACTATGATGTCAGAATTTATCCAGCGAGAATTCCCGATGATGAAAAGATCTACGAGGGAATGCTTGCTGAGTATGTCAACGAACTTGAAGGAGGTGCTGGAACTCCAACAGACCCTGATAGATTCTCTGATGAAGAGCTACAAGATCGAGAAGCCTCCTATGGACGAACAGGATTCCAACTCCAGTTCCAACTAGATGTTCGGCTTAGCGATCTTGATCGTTATCCTCTACGTATATCTGATCTTATTGTTATGGATACCGACCCACTCCTGGGTCCAGAGAAAATCGTATGGGGCACACAAGAAGAGTGGATTGGACTACCAAACCTCGGCTTTAAACGGGATAAGTTCTACAGACCACAACGACTTGTGGGCGAAATCATTCCGTACTCTGGATCGGTCATGGCTATCGACCCAAGTGGACGAGGCAAAGATGAAACTGCCTGGGCAATCGTAAAGTATTTAAATGGTTATCTCTACCTCGTAGATTGGGGAGGAACCACTGAAGGATTTACGGAGCCGGTGATGCGTGGTCTAGCTACCTATGCTAAACAATATGAAGTAAACCTCATACTCACTGAGTCAAACTACGGTGGGGGCATGTTCAGTGAGCTACTCAAGCCCCACTTACATGAGCTATATCCATGTACAATTGAGGAGGTAACGGCGATGACACACAAAGAGAAGCGCATAGCAGACACGTTGGAGCCAGTCATGAATCAGCACCGGCTCTGCATAAACGCAGAAGCGATCAAGAAGGATTACAATCAGACGCTGCTGCTTCCACCGGACATCGCAACACAGTACAGTCTCATGTACCAGTTGTCTCACCTTACAAGGGAGAAGCGTAGCCTAGATCATGATGATAAGCTAGATGCTGTAGCTATGGCAGTAGCATACTGGGCTGAGTCTATGGCTAAGAGTGCTGATGAGGCTATTAAAGATAGACGAGATGGACGACTCCAAGATGAGCTAGATAAGATGTTTGATATCCTTGCTCCTAGAAATGGAAGAGAACATAGGTCAGATGGATGGTTCGACGTTTAGCCCGTCTTTTTATCTTCATCTACGACAGTAGTGAAAGGAAGAATCTCATTAAGAGTACCAATAGGTGTATCTTCGGGGGTATCTACAGAGATGCCGTGGTCTTTCAGGACTTGACGAGCAACATTCAGGTCTTGTGTGGTGTATTCCCCGCTCTCAATCCGGTCGATCAGGGTAGAGATGAGAAGTTCCCAGAGTTTTTTAAGAGGATCCATGATAGATTTTAATATGAATTTAAATGATACGAGTGATAGGTATGGAGAAGATGATAGCGAGGAGGGACGAAAAGAAGCCCCCGTTATGATGGCTGAACTCGTAATAACTAATAAACTTCTAGAGAATGTAATCGGTGATGCGGCAGAAAGACTGCAAACAATCAGACAGATGGCAATTCTAGGACTAGATATGGAAGATGACCCTAAATCATATCACTTCTTATTTAAAGCAATTAAGAAGGTAGCGATGTATCCAATGACTTCAACACTTTTTGAGGAAGACTTCGATGACGAATGAGATAAACCACCTAGAAGCAGAGTTACGTAGAGTATCCAGACGGTTAGATGCGAGGGAGTCTATAGAATCCTTAGTGCTTCGACGAGTAGACGATGCACTTAATGGGTTCACATGGTCACCCCCGAACCTACCGAGAAAAGATAAGAGAAAAATAAAAGAGCAAGAAACCTGTGTGGTTCATATTAGTGATACACAGATTGGAAAGAAAACTCCGACATATGATTTCACAGTAGCAGCTACACGCATGAAGCAGCTTGCAAAAACGGTAGAAAAAATTGTGACCAACCGTAGGACTAGCGCAAGGATTGAACGCTGTGTTGTTCTCGTTGGTGGAGATATTGTGGAAGGAGAGACCATCTTCTCTCATCAACCATGGACGGTGGACGGTGATTTGTGGGAGCAGGCAATTAATAAAGCTCCAGCCATCATCTCTAATTTTATTATCGAGATGAGTTCATATTTCAGAGAGGTTCATGTCGCTGCTGTCCCTGGCAACCATGGACGCTCTGCTCCTAAGAACTCCTCTGCCTCACCCAGAACAAACTTCGACATGATAGCCACAATCATTACAAGGCTTCTTGTCTCCAATTGCCTAAAGAATGATCGAGTGACATGGGATGTAGATCATGACTCCTTCTATCGTGTTGTCGATGTAGAGGGACATAACCTGCTGCTAGTACACGGGGATCAGATTGCTGGTGGTGGAGGGATTGGAGGCTATCCACTTACGGGCCTTGCAAAGAAGGTAGCCGGTTGGGGGGCGAGTATCCCGGAACCTTGGGAGTCTATCTTCCTTGGGCACTTCCACCGTCCGATGGCAGGAGTAATACAGAGTAAGATGTTCTATGCGAATGGAACAACAGAGAGTGATAACGACTTCGCCCTAGAGATCATCGGAGAATCCGGTAGACCTTGTCAGAGGGTTGTCTTCTTTAATAAAGAGCATGGTCCTATTTCTGATAGTCTTGTGTGGCTGGACTGATGGCTAATAACTTTCATTAGTCCATGAGGTGAATAGGAAAGCAAGGGCACCTCCTAAACATATTGCGCAGATCATTTGTTTTTTATCCACATCTGCTCAGAGAATCCTTCAAGGAATATAACTCTTTCAGCCATACGATCAATACGCTCAGTATTTGATGTATGTATTTCAGAACATGTATATCCACGAATACTATCTACCTCATCGCACATCTTCTTATTTTCGGCAAGAAGAAAGATCGTACTTACGGATGTGAGAGAGAGGAACGCATAAAGAAGTTTACTTAGAGCCATTTTGTTTATCCTTCCTGACTTTGTAGCCAAGAGCAGCGAGCAGTGCTAGTAAGGCAGTTGTCAGTGCCTCGCTTGCACCAATACTCCATGTTTCTGCTCCAGTCTCATCGACCTGTTTTGATAGGCTGATGAGACCGGAGGAGGGCTGTGTTGACCCTCGGTAATCACGAATAAAAGAATCTCGCATACCAGTAAAACTTACCTTGTCTGCTGAGACATTCGGTATATCCCATTCAAACCAGGTAGCTGTTATCGTTTCGTCTCCATTATATGTCTCCTCATATCTGTCTGATGAGCTATCACCACCATGAGCTATCGTATTAGATGACCCATGGGTTTTTCCAGTAATAGATGCCGACCCAGCACCTACACCCCAACGATCAGGCATCAGCATATCTAATGTGCTGCCTGTCGTTGAGCATGCGGATGCAACAAGCATAATAAGACTAAGCGGGAGGCGCACCAGCGTCCTTCTTTGCCTTAATCTTTCTAGCAGCAAAGATACCAGCGACACCAGCAAGTGCTGTAGCTACGGCACCACCGAGGGCTGGATTACCAGTAAACATTGTCGTAAGCATTCCCGTCTGTTCTGCAAGAGCAGGAGCGTTGTCAAGAAGGGTATTACCAACTGCAACTGCTTGGTCTTCTCCACCAGGGAGCATCTTAC
>Ga0114903_1000658_pt1 | contig 17415 bp, 15 predicted proteins | sample MalvirDeepMed_s2_FD_87289 | JGI IMG/M metagenome (GOLD analysis project Ga0114903, IMG submission 87289) | Marine viral communities from the Global Malaspina Expedition - Malaspina viral metaG DeepMed_s2 | ecosystem: Environmental > Aquatic > Marine > Oceanic | place: Mediterranean Sea... | reverse complement strand
GGTGGCTGGGAAGGGGGCGGGATGGGGCGCCATGGGGTGGTCCCTCTGCAACGGAACGTGATCGATGGCCTTGGTCGCATGGAATTCCCGACGTCTCAAGTGTAAGCGCGGGGTCACGGCCCTTCGGAGATAAGCGGTGAACTGGTATCAATCGGTATTCGAACTCATCGACATGCGGTCGTTCTCGAACCTGTGGTACTGGATCGTCCTCGCGACGATCTGGTCGACGGCCAGCCACTACGTTCTGGGCGTGCCATACGACATGGTCGGGCGCGCAGCGCGGCATGGGGGCCAGGCCGAGTCCGATCTGGAAGATGTCGTGCGTATCCGCGTCGATCGTCTTCTCTATATCGCCCGGGTTTCAGGTTTGGTCATTGTCACCCTCGTGGCCGCGGCGTTGACGATGCTTCTGCTGCTGGGGTTCGTGTATGGCGTCGAGTTCGCGCAGGCACTGGCGTTGATCGCGGTCCCGATGACAGGCGTGAGTTTTTTGAGCGTCAGGACCGCCGAACACATCGCCGCGGCAGAGCTGTCGGGCGAGGATCTGCGGCGTCGCCTGACCCGGCACCGGCTTGCAGTTCAGGTGATCGGCATGGTGTCGATCTTCTTCACCGCGATGTGGGGCATGTACCAGAACGTGACGATCGGCGTCCCGGGGTTCTGATCTTGCGCTGAAAAGGCGAACCGTCATCCGGCTCCAACTCGAAATGCCCGTCACTGGTCGAACTCCTACCAGAGGTTTTCCAGCGTTCGGCGGCCCGGTGTCATTCTTGCATCTTGGCCCTTCCGCCCGCCCGGATTTGTCGCTACACCGACCCCGCGATGGTTGCCCGACCCCGCGACATGCGGGCCCGCGTGGCGGAATGGTAGACGCAGGGGATTCAAAATCCCCCGCCGAAAGGCTTGCCGGTTCGAGTCCGGCCGCGGGTACCATCGCAAAATCACGGCTTCAGGACGAATGAACCAGCACGGGGCGCCCCCGGGACCTCCTCCCGGCAGAATCCCATCCCGCAGCCAAGGATGGCCCCGGGAACGGCGGTCTACAGATCGCCCAGATAGTCCTCTGAGACATAGCCGACGATCCCGGGGGATTCGGCGAGCGATACGCGGCACCAAAGCTGTCCAACCTCGGTAATGCAGTCCCGCCGGACAAGCCGCGTTCCGTCCGGAAGACCCAGGATGACATTATAGCCAAGACCCGGCCCCGCCCGAAGCTTCAAAAGCTCTTCCGACCCCGTACCTTGCACCACGGCACCGGTTCCGAGGCCGCTACAGGCCGCGATGCCCAGAATGGCGGAGAGTGGGATGAGCGATGCGAGGCGCATGTGAAAACCTTGTCTTGTTGAGTATGTCTTACCCGGTACGGGAAACCCGCCCGGGCACAACAGAAATCCACGGATCGCGATTGAGGCACGTCCGGGGTAAATCACGAATAGTCCGGCATCACGATATTCGCCAAGAACGCGTGAATGTCTGCGGCGTCGGCCTCCAGCAGGGAACTCGGCCGCTTGCGCTGGGAAACCCATGCCTCCCAAGAAGCATCCTGGTCCGTGGAATAGGACATGCTCCACCCATCGAAGTGCCGTTGAGGCAACGTGCCATACCAACGGATCGTCATGTCCCTGTGCCGGTCGTCCCGTGCGATCTTCGAAAGCAGCGCATCGACCTGGTCTGCAGGACCTTCGACATGCTGAACGAACAGGCAACCCTGGCGGTGAAGAGTTCCGGTAATCCCACGGGCACGATTGTCCCTCCGGCTCTGCAGGTAAACCCGAGAGTCCAGCTCGCGGGGCTGATTGGCCTCGCTGGTATAAAGGAATCCAGTGAACACGTGTTTCGCTCGGTGCCGTCGACGTAACCTGATAAGCCATTCTACAGGCAAGGGTCAAACCTTCCGCGACGGCCGGACGACGGCGGCAAGGCGTGCGGACAGCCCGGCCGGCTGAACGGCCGGGCCGTCGCTATTGCACGGCCTCTGCCGGCTGCGTGTCCTTGGGCGAACCGTGACTGAACAGCGCCTGGAGGGCCGCATACGAAATCGGCTTCGTTATGTGATCATCCATGCCGTGCTCGAGGCATGCCTTGCGCACCTCGGGCGAGGCATGCGCCGTCAGACCTATAATGCACGACTTTGGCAGACCAGTCTCACGCTCAAAAGCTCGGATGGCCCCGGTCGCCTGATAACCGTCCATCACCGGCATGCTGACGTCCATCAACACGAGGGCAGGGCGATCGCGGCGAAACAGATCGACGGCTACCCGCCCGTCAAGGGCCGTGAGTATGCGGTATCCCATGAGCTCGAGCATCCGACTAGCCACAGCGATATTCGTCCGATTGTCGTCGACAACAAGTACTGTGGCTCGGTCCCGGCGCGGCAGAGGCGTTCGGTGTGGTCCATCTGGGACCGGGATCGGATGACGAGGTGTACTTTCGCGGTCCACGACTGCCGCGCGTAAAGGTGTCTTCAGAAGTCGCGCGGTCGCGTTGGCGAGATCGTCGGCCGCTACCGGTTTGGACATTCTGACGACCTTCGGATCGTCCGAAGGTCCCGCGACGGGATCGCCGATCAGGCGGCACAGCAGAACGATAGGTGTCAACGCAAGGGCCGGGTCCGAACGGATCGCCCGGATCGCCTCCACCGCTTTGAGGTCCGGGAGGTGCTGGTCGAGGAGCACGAGATCGAAGCGTTGTCCGGTCCCGGCGGCGGCCAGATGGGCAAACGCCTGCGATCCCGTGGGAACCGACACGGTTTCGGCACCCCAGGATTCGAACAGTTCGGCATGGGTGCGCCGGTCGGACGGGTGTGGAATGACGACGAGGACGCGTCGGCCGTCCAACGACGGTAGGGGAATGCCGGGCGGGCGATCGGCGGTTTCTTCGGCGGGCGGAAGAGGCAGGCGGAACGTGAAGACGGAACCGCGACCGACAGCGGACCGGACCTCTATCTGTCCGCCCATGATTTCGACAAGGCCCTTGGTGATCGCAAGACCCAGGCCGGTTCCCTGTTGCCGACGGGTGGGCGTGCCGTCGACCTGCGCGAACCTTTCGAAAATCGTGGACAGGTGGGCGGCCGGAATACCGCACCCGGTATCGCTGATCTCGACCCTGATCCAAGAAGCGTCCCCTGGGTCCGGCATCGCATCAATCGAAACGTGTCCGGTTTCGGTAAATTTGATGGCGTTGCCGAGGAGGTTGATTATCACCTGAACCAGTCTTGCCCGGTCGCCCCTGACCACGTTTGGCAGGGATGGATCGACCCTGACCATCAGCTCCAGCCCCTTCTGCGCGCTCAGGACCGAAAGCAGCCGGGCGGGTTCCTCGACCATGGAACGCAGGGCAAACGGAGCGACGTGGGTCTCCAGAACCCCGTTCTCGATCCGGGCGTAGTCGAGGATGTCGTTGATGACGGTCAGAAGCGACTGGCCGGAGGACTGGATCGTGTCGACGAAAAACCCCTGGTCTGGATCGAGGTCGGTCTTCGACAGTAGATCGGACATGCCGATCACCCCGTTCAGGGGAGTCCGAAGTTCGTGGCTGACAGCGGCCAGAAACTCGGACTTTGCGATATCCGCGCTTTGCGCGCTTTCCAAGGCGGCCTGCAGACGGGTATTCTTGTCCCGCAGCGCAAGCTGAATTCGACCGATGATGTGAAAGACCGCGCCCAAGACAAGCGGCGCAAGGGCGACGATCCCGTGAATGGGATTCGTGAGAATGCGGGTGCCCAGGGATCCGTGACCGGGCCGAAGGACAAGGTAATCGGCGCCAAGCCCGATGGCCGGGAACAACAGCCCGAAAGCGACCCCGAACAGCGTATAGAACAGGATCACATTGTGACGTGAAATGTCCGGAAGACTATAGGCCGACACGAATGCCATGCCTGCCTTGCCCGAGGTCGAACCGAAATTTCCTTCCGCATCGCCCGATCGACATTCCAGATGCTCCCCGCAACCCTCTCGCGCCGGGCGCGTGCCGCATGCGCTCGGACGGTCCTTTGGACAGGACCCTAGCGCGCCCGGGTAAACACGGTCTGAACAGGCGAAGGTCGTAGAGCTTTCGATTGGCGACGATCGCTTTTGCCGCAGGTCGTGAACCAAGTACGCCATCCCCATCGGTGCCGACCCCGGCCGCCGGGGCAAACGGCACCTCGTTCTTGGATATCGTTTCCCGTGTGGTGCGATCCCCGGAAAATTTGCGTAGCGTCTCGGTTGTCATGGTCGCGCCGGTTAAGCATAAGCTCTCGCTACAAAGCGTGCGCCGTTCCATCGGTGGCACGCAAGATGGCCGGGCGGGCGTGATGGAATGGTAGACATAGGGGACTTAAAATCCCTAGGGCATGGCCCGTGCGGGTTCGAGTCCCGCCGCCCGCACCACCTCTCTTTCTGCGGATCGCGGTCAAATGGCCGCGTAGGCAGGACCGACCGGCCGATCGAATCGTTCGATTATTCGTGAGATTGGAAATAGTCGGGCGCGATGTACCTCATTGGTTCCCGTCCGCCTCTTTTTGCGGCGCGGTTCGCGAGCAAGCTTGCGCCTCACACGTCAGGTTTTGTCCCCATATTGGAAACGACGGCCAAGCAATCATCGCGGGCCACATGCCAGCCCACAACAGATTTTATCAAAGAATGCTGGCGTTTCTCGCCACGCGTTCCATCCCGAAGTGGGATCGGTTCGGAAACGATCCTGCGGGAATCACGGTCAACCGCGCCCGTGGCAGGCCAAATAAGGCAAGCTCTTGATAATTTTCAGCTAACGCTTTCGCGAAGGTTTGAGTAAAACATAAGGTGTCGGGGAACCGACATGGCCGTTGGGGGACGGCCTGCCTGACTGTCCGAAGAGGCCGGGAAGGCAAAGGTGTCTGCTCGCGGGGGCGAAGTCCTCGATCTTGAGCACATCGTGATGCAGTGGCCGGTTCGCCGGCTCATGGGACGGCTTCGGCCGACCGATCGGAGTGCCCGGGTTTGCATGGCGCATGTCATGCCCCCGAGAATTGGAGATTGAGATGACCTATTGGCCCAAGTCCACAACCAAGAAAGATGGAATCGTCGACGGAACCGAGGGCGCGGACTCGATCGTCGCAGGGTATGAGGATTCGGACGGCGACCGGATCGACGGCAACGACGCGATCTTCGGGAATGTCGGGTCGGACGACGATATCGTCGACGCACGGGGCGGCGATGACGTGATCGAATCCGAGGATGGCAATGACACGGTCTATGCGGGCGCCGGCGACGATACGGTCGATGGCGGCAGCGGCAACGACGTGATCTACGGTGACAGCGACCTGCCCGGCGGCGGTGACGATCTGATCTTCCGGTGGAGCGAGCTGCCCGATACGCACATCAGCTATTCTGGCGACAAGATCGACGATGGCGACGACTTGGACGGCAAGACACTGACCCAGCAGGTCGGTGACGTGAAGGTCACGGTGAAGACCCCCGGAAAGAGCGACCTGGAAACGGAGTTCAGCGACGAGAGCATCTATGTCGGCACGCTCGACGACGATGTCAGCTCGAAATCCAGCCTGTTGTCCGAAGCCCATGACGACGACGTGGGCAAATACGAGATCGGGTTCGACACCCCGGTCGAGGATGTCACCTTCACCATTTCGGATATCGACGCGAATGTCGGTTACGTGCAAGTGCTGGCCTATGACGAAAACGGCAATCCCGTTCAGGTCGACATCTCCGTGCTCGACCCGTCGAAAAGCGGCGATCTGCAGGTCGGTCCCGACGGAAAGATCACCGAGCTGAACCAGGAGACGAACGACGCCGCTGATTCGACCCAGGCCGCGACGATCTCGATCCCCGGGCCGGTCACCCGCATCGAGATCGTGCACGCCGCTGACGGAAGTGGGCAGTCGGACATCAACATCTCCGACATCCACATCGGCAGCGTGCCGGGAGGGGATACCGCTGCGGGCGACGACGACCTCTCGGGCGGTGTTGGCGACGACACGATCTTCGGCGAGGGGGGCGACGATACGATCACGGGCGGTTCGGGCGACGACAAGCTCGAAGGCGGCGACGGAAACGACTCGATTTCAGGCGACGGCGGCTCTGGGCCACAGAAGGTCACGCTGGATTTCAACGATCTGCACAAGGGTCAGATCGTCGACGACGAGTATGTCTCGGACGGCGTGACGATCTCGAGCCCGACGAACAAGGTGATGGCCTTCGACACGGCCAACCCGACGGGCGGCGATCATGATCTGGCGACCGGCAATCTGGGCAAGGTCCTGATCCTCAGCGAGGATGGCAATTCCCACGATCCCGATGACGACGCCGATGGCGGCAAGTTCGTTTTCGAATTCGACGACCCGTCCGAAGTGCATTCGCTGACTGTCCTCGATATCGATCACCGCGAGGACGGCGGTAAGATCAAACTCTATGATGCGCACAACAACCTGATCGACACGATCTCGATCCCGACGACCGGGAACAACGGTCAGGCGACCATCGACATCAACACCGATGGCGTTGCCCGGATGGAGGTTATCCTCGAAGGGTCGGGCGCCATCGACAACCTGTCCTACACGGTTCCGTCAGGATCCGACGGCAACGACACGATCTATGGCGGCGACGGGCAGGACACCGTCGATGGCGGCGGCGGCGACGATCTGATCGACACGCGCGGCGGCGACGCGGCCTTCGACACCGATGTGCCTTTCGTGTCGCCCGATCCGGCTGGCGCCGAGGATCCCGATGTCCTGGGCGACATGGATCCGGACCCCGACAACGATCGCGACAGCGTCAATGGCGGGGCGGGCAATGATACGATCCGCACGGGCGACGATGCCGATACGATCTATGGCGGCGAAGGCGACGACCTGATCGAGGCCGGCATCGACGACGACTATGTCGAAGGCGGCGAAGGCAACGACAAGATCCTCGACGTCCAGGGCGCCGACACGATCTATGGTGGCGACGGCGACGACACCATTGTGGCCGGCGTGGATACGCTGACCGACGATGTCGACCCCAATACCGATGACGGCCGCGACTACGTGGATGGTGGGGACGGCAACGACCACATCATCACGGGCGACGATGACGACACCGTCTTCGGCGGCGCCGGAAACGACTACATCGATGCCGGCATCGACGACGATCATGTCGAAGGTGGCGAGGGCAACGACACCATCCTCGGCGGACAGGGCGACGACACCGTCTTGGGCGGCGAAGGCGACGACGACATCAAGGGTGGCGACGGCGACGACTCGATCCGGGGCCAGGGTGGCGAAGACACCATCGACGGTGGCGCCGGAAACGACTTCATCTCCGGCGGGGATGACGACGACTATCTCCGCGGTGGCGACGGCGATGACGAGATCGTCGGCAACGGCGGCAACGACACGCTGGAAGGCGGGGACGGCAACGACTTCGTCCGCGGCAGCATCCTGGACGATACGATCCGGGGCGATGGTGGCGACGATACGCTGGTCGGTGGCCTGGGGCACGACCTCCTTGAAGGCGGTGCTGGCAACGACTCGATCAACGCGGCCGGCGGCGACGATACCGTCTATGGCGGCACCGGCGACGACACCATCAACGGGGGCGACGCCCCGGGCAGCGACTCCCTGTTCGGCGAGGACGACCGCGACACCTTCATCCTGGTGGGCGAGGGAGACTCGGTCTTCGGTGGCTCTGGCGGCGACGACTACGACACGCTCGACCTGACCGGATCGCTGCAACCGGGTGGCTCGTACAAGATCATCAACAAGACCGATGACGATGATCCGGGTGATACCGTCGACGGCGACAGCCCGAATGACGGGACCGACGGCACGGTGGTCTTCTTCGACGCCGGTGGGAACGAAACGGGGCGTCTCGAGTACGAGAATATCGAGAACATCATTCCCTGCTTCACCCCCGGCACCCTGATCGCCACCCCCAAGGGCGAAATGCGGGTCGAAGATCTGCGCGAGGGCGACCGTGTCATCACCCGCGACAATGGCATCCAAGAGATCCGCTGGACGGGCGAGAAGCGTCTGACCCGCAACGAGCTGCTGCGCCAGCCCGAGCTGAAGCCGGTCCTGATCCGCAAGGGTGCGCTGGGCCACGGCCTGCCGGAGCGTGATATGCTGGTCAGCCCGAACCACAGGATGCTTTCGGCGTCTGATCAGGCGGCGCTCTACTTCGAAGAGCGGGAAGTCCTTGTCGCTGCCAAACATCTGACGCATTCGACAGGTATTGAGCAGGTCGAGGCACTGGGTGTCAGCTACATCCACTTCATGTTCGATCGCCACGAGGTGGTTCTGTCGGACGGGACCTGGTCGGAAAGCTTCCAGCCGGGGGACTATACGCTGAAGGGCATCGGCGACGCACAGCGGCAGGAAATCGTAAGCCTCTTCCCCGAGCTCGACTTGCCCCAGGGGATCGAGGGGTATCGTTCGGCCCGGCGTAGCCTCAAGAAGCACGAAGCCCGACTTCTGCTTCAGGATTGACGACGGCCATCCGGCGCGCGCCGCCGGGTGACGGAACAGAAGAACACTCGGGGGCTGGATCTGTCTGATCCAGTCCCCGATTTGCGGATCGGCGATCGGGCCTCGATCCCGGACCGCTGCAGGGGGGCGACCGGCATCCACGGATCCGGGAACATCAGAAGACGATCTTCCGTCCTATAGCGGAAAGGAAAAAAAGATGGCCACGAAGAACGGAACGCCCGGCGATGACAGCATCGAAGGGACCGATCAGAACGACAGCCTGTCCGGCGGAGCGGGGAACGATACCATTTCCGGTTTCGGCGGTCGGGATACCATTTCGGGCGGCGACGGCGACGATGTGCTGGATGCCGGCACCGGGATGAACGACCCCGACGACGTATACGGCGGCACTGGCGACGATACGCTCACCGGCTATGGCGAGAATGACAAGCTGTATGGCGAGGACGGGAACGATGTCTTCGTTCCTCTGCCGGGCACGGTCAATGGCGGCGATCTGCTGATCAAGGGCGGCTCCAGCGAGTCCGGAGATGTCATCGACTTCCGCGAGGTGATCGCGCGCGGGTTCGAGGTCAACATACGGACCCAGAACCCCTCGGGCGACGACAACGGTACCGACAGTTTCTCGGGTCAGATCACGGTGTCGAACCCCGATACCGGTGAATCCTTCAATATCAATTACGAGAACATCGAACGCTTCATTCCCTGTTTCACGCCCGGCACGCTGATTGCCACGGCGAAAGGGGAAGTCCCGGTCGAGGATTTACGCGAGGGCGACCGCGTCATCACCCGCGATAACGGCATCCAGGAAATCCGGTGGGTGGGGCGCAAGGATCTGACCCGGTCCGAGGTTTCGGCCCAGCCCGAATTGACGCCGGTTCTGATCCGCAAAGGCGCGCTGGGCAATGGCGTGCCCGAACGCGACATGATCGTCAGCCCGAACCACAGGATGCTCTCCGCCTCGGACGAGACGGTCCTCTATTTTGAGGAACGCGAGGTTCTGGTCGCGGCCAAGCATCTGACGCACTTGGCAGGGATCGACCAGGTTGCCCCGCAGGCCGTCAGTTACGTACATTTCATGTTCGACAGACACGAGGTCGTGGTTTCGGACGGAACTTGGTCGGAAAGCTTCCAGCCTGGCGATTACAGCTTGAAGAGCATCGGCCAAGCTCAGCGGGCGGAGATCCTGACCCTGTTTCCCGATCTTGCAACGCTCGCCGGCGCGAAGGAATACCGCGCCGCACGTCGCAGCCTGAAAAAGCACGAGGCCGCGCTTCTTCACGGGTGAGCCCACGATAAGAACAAAGGCGAAAGGGGCGGTCTCGAAACCGCTCCTTTTTTCGTTTCCGGCGGCCACAGGCTCCTGATCACCGCAAAGATTCGCGACCGCGGGAGCCATTCGGGGAAACGATTCTGCTCCACCAGATGGCATTGGACTGGTTTCCGCTCGAGATTCACCACGATTTCGCCATGGGGATCGTTGCCGGGGCGACCACAATAACGCCCTGAATTCCGGTCCATTTCCACATACATCCCGATTGTCCCGGGACCGTGATCGGTGCTGCAATTCGGCCTGAATCGTTTCCCAGGACTTATGAAAACTTTCCCCGATTTGGTCACAATTCCTTCCAGTAACGCCCCGGGACCGGGTACTCTTGTGGCAAGCAGAACGGCGTGCCGTTCCTCTCAATCAGTGCGACAGGACATCCAATGGCCTCTCTTTTCGACCGCCTCGCCCGCCCTATTCAGACCTCGCCTCAGAATACGTGGTTCACCGGATTGGCGATGGGGGCCCGTGTCGCGACGGGTCGGGGCGAATGCCCGGTCGAGGCGCTGCGTATCGGCGAATCTGTTCTGACCCGCGATTCCGGCCTCCAGCGGATCATCGCGATCAACCACGAACTGTGCGAGACCCGGACAACCCGCGCCGTGCTGATCCGCAAGGGGGCGCTGGGTCATGATCTGCCCGAGCGTGACATGACCGTCTCGGCCACGCACAGGGTTCTCGTGGTGTCGGGCCAGATGCGCTTGTTCTTCGATGTCGACGAAGCTTTCGTGGCCGCGGGCGATCTGGTCGGTCGGCACGGCGTCGAATGGACCGACGCCCCGGCCGCTGGGTGGCTCTCCATCTCGCTCGCCTCGCACGAGATCATCCTGACGGAAGGGACGTGGTCCGAAACCGAGCCGCTGCGCCTCGCCGGCGGTCAGCCCGTCACCGGCCGGCGCGTCCTCAAGCGGTTCGAGGCGCAACTCCTTTCTTGACTTGACTTGTCCGCCGGGGACGGTGCCATAGCTGTTCCAAGTCACGAAACGGAGAGACGCATGCACCCCACGCCCTGGCACTTCTGGATCGTCGTCACCTTGGGTGTCGTGTGGCATCTGATCGGGGTCGTGGACTACACCGCGATCCAGTACGACTGGCAGCCGTGGCTGACGATGATGTCGGGTCGGCAGGCCGCTTTCGTGCAGACCATGCCGGACTGGGTCGACGGGGCCTGGGCGCTGTCGGCCTGGGTGGGCCTTCTGGGCGTCCTGCTGCTGGCCGCAAGGGTGAGCTTCGCGCCAGTAATCCTGGCCGTCTCCATGTTCGCCACCTTCGTCGTGGCGGTCTGGCTGTCGCTGTTCTCGAACCCGCCGGTGCTGCAGCTTGCAGGTTGGCCGGCCCTCGCTACGCTGTGGATCGCCGTCGTGTTCACCGTCCTTCTATGGCTCTACGCCAGAGACATGCACAAGTCGGGCGTGATCGCCTAATTCCGGATCCCAGTTCGCGCGCGCCACTCCGACCAAGCTTCGGGCGTGTCGAGATCGGTGATCGCGCGCTGGCCGGGCAGGGGAACCAGGCGGGGCGGATGGGCCTTCAAAAGCCCCTGCGCCCCCTTGTCTCCCTCAAGCCGCGCCATCGCAGCCACCAGTCCCGGTGGAAAGATCACCGGCTGACCGGGCGTGCCGTCCTGCGCCGTCGCCCTCACAGGCGCCTCTCCGTCATAGGCCGCGATCAGCGTTTCCATGTCTGCGGTCTCGATCTCTGGCATGTCGCCCAGGCAGACCATCAGCGGCCCCTCGATCCCCGACAACGCCCGGAACGACGCAGCCATGCCCGTGCTGGCATCCGACACCTCGACAACCCGCGTTGTCGAGGTGTCTAGATGTTGTCGGCGTTCCGATCCGGGCCTCAACGTGACCGCAACGTCCCACCCGGTTGCCGCTGCCCGATCGACCAGCACCCTTAGAAGCGGCACGCCGCCCACGAGCTCCAGGCACTTGTCGCCGCCCCGCATCCGCGAGGCGGACCCGGCGGCGAGGATGGCGATGGTGCCCTTACCGCTCAGGGATCAGACCCCGTGGCGCGAAGCGAAGAACCAGCAGAAGCACGAGCCCCATGGTGAACAGACGCATATGCGCCGCCGATTCCAGCAGCCTGTCGCGCAGCATCGACCCCTCGGGCAGCCCGGACGAGATCGTGGACATCAGCCACAGGCCCAGAGGTTCGACCTGCACCCACAGGAACCAGATCAGGAACCCGCCCAGCACGGCGCCCCAGTTGTTACCGGATCCGCCGACGATCACCATCACCCAGACCAGGAAGGTGAAGCGCAGCGGCTGATAGGAGGCCGGGGTCAGCTGCCCGTCCAGCGTCGTCATCATCGCCCCCGCGATCCCGCACACGGCCGAGCCCAGGATGAAGATCTGCAGGTGCCGCCGTGTGACGTCCTTGCCCATCGCCTCGGCCGCGACCTCGTTGTCGCGGATCGCGCGCATCATCCGTCCCCAGGGCGAGGCCAGCGCGGCCTGCGCCAGCCACAGCACGATCCCCAGCACCACGATGAACAGCGCCGCATAGCCCAGCTTGACCACCACCGACGAGGCCGTGACCGGATCCGCGCCGATGGCGGCCATCTGCTCGACGAAGCCGGGGTTCTGTTGCAGGTCGACCTCGTAAGGCACTGGGCGGGGCAGGCCGATCACGTTCTTCACGCCCCGGCTCATCCAGTCCTCGTTCTTCAGGACTGCGATGACGATCTCGGCGATGCCCAGCGTCGCGATGGCCAGATAATCCGACCGCAGCCCCAGCGCCGTCTTGCCGATGGCCCAGGCGGCGCCCGCCGCCAGCAGGCCGCCGACCGGCCACGCGATCAGGATCGGCAGGCCAAGCCCGCCCAGATACCCCTCGAGCGCCGAGTTCACGTCCTCGATCGCCTGTACGCCCGGATCGAAGACCGACCGGAACAAGAAGAACCCGACCACCAGGATAACGATCATCGCGGCGGTGCGCGTTGCCCCCTTGCCCATGCGGGTGAAGGCGATAACGGCGGCCACGATCACGCCTGCACCCACCAGAAGCCCGCCGATGACCCGTGCGCCGCCTGCGGTCCAGGCTTCGCCTACCGGGGGCATGCCGACCAGCACCGCCGCCAGACCGCCCAAGGCCACGAAGCCCATGACGCCCACGTTGAACAGGCCCGCATAGCCCCATTGCATGTTGACCCCCAGCGCCATGATCGCGCTGACAAGCCCCATGTTGAAGATGCCCAGGGCGACGTTCCAGCTTTGGGTCAGGCCGGTCAGGACGATCAGGAAACCGACCGCGGCGAACAGAAGGACGTTTCTCATACCGCTTTCCCCTGGAACAGACCGGTGGGCCGGAACAGCAGGACGATCACGAGAATCGCGAAGCTGACCGCGAACTTGTAGTCGGTGGACAGAAGCTGAACCAGGCTGTCGGGCTCCAGCCGTTCGGGCAGCCAGTATTCCAGCACCTTCTTCCACGCATAGGTGATCATCACCTCGGAATAGGCGATGACGAACCCGCCCGCGATGGCGCCGATCGGCGATCCCAGGCCGCCCACGATGGCCGCCGCGAAGATCGGCAGCAGAAGCTGGAAATAGGTGAACGGCTTGTAGGACTTGTCCAGCCCGTAAAGCGTGCCCGCCACGCAGGCCAGGGCCGCCACTATGATCCAGGTGATCGCCACCACGCGCTCCGGGGATATCCCCGAAAGAAGCGCCAGATCCTCGTTGTCGGAAAACGCGCGCATCGACTTCCCCGTGCGGGTGCGGTTCAGGAACCAGAACAGCACGGCCACGACCAGCACCGCCGCGACCACGGTGATCGCTTGGCTGGTTCGGATCGCCAGCCCCTCGTCCAGACCGGTCATGTTGCGGAAATCCCGGGCCGAGACCAGAAACCGCGTCCCGTCGTCGAAATTCTGGTCGTCCGGCCCCAGAATGAAGCGCGTCAGGCCGTTATAGACGAACATCACCCCCATCGAGACAATGACCAGCAGCACCGGCGTAACCTTCTGCCGACGATAGAACCGATAGACCATGCGGTCCGTCAGCAGCACGAGTCCGATGGTGATGAGGATCCCCAAGGGCAGCGCCAGAAGCGCGGTCGGGATAGGGCCCAGACCCACACCCAGCGCCTGCAACCCCCAAGTCACCAAGATCACGGCCATGGTCCCGAAGGCCATCGTATCGCCATGTGCGAAGTTCGAGAATCGCAGGATCCCGTAGATCAGCGTTACCCCCAACGCCCCAAGCGCAAGCTGCGCGCCATAGGCGGTGGCGGGGATCGCCACGAAGTTCAGAAAGGCCACCAGCCCGTTCAGGAAATCCATCATTCCGCCGCCTCGCAGGTCCCGGCATAGTTCAGCATCAGGTTCCCCCCGGCGGAATGGACCGACAGGCGCGCCGTCTCGCCTTCGGTCCCGGTCAAAAGACGGATCGCGCTATTGCCCCGGCCCAGAAAGGCGGTGGTCCTGTCGATCAAGACCGCTTCGGCGGGCACGTCCTCGGCCGTGTCCGACATGATGAAATCCGCGCCGTCGGGGCGGACCGAAAGGCTGTAATCGGTCGGCTCGCACCCGGCGGCGTCATAGCATTCGGTCTGGAAATTGCATTCCAACGGCGCGCCCTCGAACGCTGCTACCGGGGCGGCCAGCCCTAGGGCCAACGCCATCGCGGTTCTGAATATCATTCTCGTCATCCCTTTCACGCCTGGGCGGCACATCGGTCACGGGGGCATCGAGTCGAGCGGGGCAGGTGGTCTGACACCCCTTCAGCCCCCAAGGAACGACCGGCGCACGTCCGGATTGGCCAGCAATTCCTTGCCCGTGCCCGTGAAGGCGTTCGCCCCCTGCACCAGCACGTATCCGCGGTCCGCGATTTCCAGCGCCTGCCGCGCGTTCTGTTCCACCATCAGGATTGAGATGCCGGTCCGCGCCACTTCGATGATCCGGTCGAACAACTCGTCCATGACGATGGGGCTGACGCCCGCGGTCGGCTCGTCCAGCATCAAAACCTGCGGCTGGGTCATCAGCGCCCGTCCCACGGCGACCTGTTGGCGCTGACCGCCCGAAAGCTCTCCGGCCGCCTGTCGCCGCTTGTCGCGCAGGATCGGGAACAGGTCATAGACCTGATCCATCGTTTTGCGGATGTCGTCGCGTCGCAGGAAGGCCCCCATTTCTAGGTTCTCCTCGACGCTCATCGAGGTGAACACGTTTGACGTCTGCGGCACGAAGGCCATGCCCTTGGCCACCCGCTCCTGCGGTTTCAGGTGGGTGATTTCCTCGCCGCGCAGGCGCACGGCCCCCTCCCGCACGTTCAGCATCCCGAAAACGGCCTTCATCGCGGTCGATTTGCCCGCGCCGTTCGGCCCCACGATCACCGCGATCTGCCCCTTGTCCACAGCGACGGTGCAGGCGTGCAGGATGTCCGCGCCGGTGCCATAGCCGCCGGTCATCTTGTCACCGATCAGAACCGGCTCGCCCGGCTTCGGCTGGCTGTTCCGGGGTGCACCCGTTTGCGGCGTGGTCCCGACGGGGCGGTTCGACTTGGTGGCCGACAGGTCGTTGCTTCCGCGGTCCGAATACGTATCGCTCATGCGAGGGTCCCCCGCGCGGACAGGCTGTCCCGACGGATGCCCGACAGACGCCCGGCGCCTGTCCGGCCGAAATCCGGCCCATGTCCGGCCACGGCGCGGCGGAAACCCGTCGCGGGTCCGGCGCATGTCCGCCGGGTTTCAGGGGCGAAAGACCCGTTTTGGGGCGTCCTCATGCCGGTTCCTTGTTCTTCAGACCGGTGCCGAGATACGCCTCGATCACCTCTTCGTTACTCTTGATCTCGTCGATCGTGCCCTCGGCCAGCACCTTGCCCTCGGCCATGACGATGACCGGATCGCAGAGACGCCCGATGAAATCCATGTCGTGCTCGATCATGCAGAAGGTGTATCCACGCTCCTTGTTCAGACGCAGGATCGCGTCGCCGATCGTGTTCAGAAGGGTGCGGTTCACGCCCGCGCCGACCTCGTCCAGGAACACGATCCGCGCGTCGACCATCATCGTCCGGCCCAGCTCCAGAAGCTTCTTCTGGCCGCCCGACAGGTTTCCTGCCTTCTCGTCCTTGAGGTGATCGATGGTAAGGAATTCAAGAACTTCGTCGGCCTTCTTCAGAAGGTCGGCCTCTTCCTGACGGATGCGCGCACGGTGGAACCAGGCGTTCCACAGCGTCTCCCCGGACTGGCGGGGGGGCACCATCATCAGGTTCTCGCGCACCGTCATCGAACTGAACTCGTGCGCGATCTGGAACGTCCGCAGAAGCCCCTTGTGGAACAGCGCGTGCGGCGGCAGGCCGGTGATGTCCTCGCCCGCCATGGTCACACGGCCGCTGGTCGGGGGCAGGACCCCCGCGATCACGTTGAACAGTGTCGTCTTTCCCGCACCGTTCGGACCGACGAGTCCGGTGATGGAACCTTCCGCGATTTCCAGTGTTGCCCCGTCGACGGCGTGGAACCCGCCGAAGTGCTTGTGAACGTCCTCTACGACGATCATGTCCCTGCTCCCCGTGGGTGTCCGATATTGTCCCGATCGGCACGCGTTTCGGTCCGGCCGTCAAATTAGCAGCCCAGGCGTGTCCCTAGCCTGGGCTGCGTTTTTATTCAACGATATCAGCGAATTTCGACGGTCGTGAACGCGCTGTCTTCGATGTTGTATTCGCGATAGGTACCGGCGGCTTCGCCCGGTCCGATCAGCTCGACATTGGTCGCGCCGACATAGTCGATCTCGCCGCCGTCGGCCAGGATCTCGATCGCGCGGCCAAGCTGACCGGGGAGGATCTGCTCGCCTGGCTCGTTGGCGATCTCGGTGATCATCGGGCCGTAATCCGATGCGCTGGTCGAGCCTGCAGCCTCCATCGCCAACGCGAGAAGGGCTGCCGCGTCATAGCTTTCGCGCGTGTACGAGGTCGAAGGATCGAAACCAGCTTCCTCGGCGGCGGTGTTGAACGCCTCGGTGCCTTCGCCTTCGGCCCAGGGAACGGTCCCGAACGAGCCTTCCATGTCGCTGCCCAGATCGGCCAGCAGCGCTTCCGAGAACATCCCGTCGCCCATCATGAACGTGTCGAACGCGCCCGAGTCGAGCGAGGATTGGATCATCCCCTTGCCGCCCTGGTCGGCATAGCCCAGCACGACCAGCACATCGCCACCGGCAGACGCCAGCGCACCGACTTCGGCCGAATAGTCCCCCTTGCCGTCCTCGTGCGGCGCCGACAGGGTCACGGTGCCCCCGGCGTCCTCGTAGGCGGCGGTGAAGGCGTCGGCGAAGCCCTTGCCGTAGTCGTTGTTCGTATAGGTGACGGCGACTTCCTCGATCTCCCGCTCCATCAGGATGTTGGCCATAACCTCACCCTGGCGTGCATCGGACGGGGCAGTGCGGAAGAATAGGCCGTTATCCTCGGCCTGGGACAGACCCGGCGAGGTGGCGGACGGCGAAATCATAGCGACGCCGTTCGGCACGGCGACGTTGGCCAGGATCGCCCCGGTCACGCCGGAACAGTCAGCGCCCATGATGCCCGCAACCCCGTCCGAGGTGATCAGACGCTCGGCAGCGGCCTGTGCGGCGGCGGCGTCGATGCAGGTTGAGTCGGCGCGGACCGCTTCGAGCATACGCCCGTCGAGGATGCCGCCGGCTTCGTTGATC
>Ga0114903_1000653_pt1 | contig 17546 bp, 24 predicted proteins | sample MalvirDeepMed_s2_FD_87289 | JGI IMG/M metagenome (GOLD analysis project Ga0114903, IMG submission 87289) | Marine viral communities from the Global Malaspina Expedition - Malaspina viral metaG DeepMed_s2 | ecosystem: Environmental > Aquatic > Marine > Oceanic | place: Mediterranean Sea... | reverse complement strand
CAGGTGGATGACAAAGCCATCTTCAGGCGATAATGGGAGGGCCAGCGGTCCCGTGGCTCAACTGGATAGAGCAGCCCCCTCCTAAGGGGCAGGTTGCAGGTTCGAATCCTGCCGGGATCGCCAAATTTCCTTGTAAATATGGCCTTTTGCGAAGTTGCAGATACGCCCGGCAGCGCTTCGCGGCAGAACATGGCACGAACAAATCGTCCCATGGCATGCCGAACTCGCACAAATCCCGCACAGTCTGCGACGTTGCGTTCCGGTTTTACCCCTTCCACGCACGGCTCGAAACGGGGGGGAGAAGCATGAGCAATCGCGTCAGTGTCTCCGTCGTGAAGAAGCGCCTCGGCTCGCCGGTTCGCAAAGCCATCATGCTCTACTGCGCCGACAAGGCGAGCGACGATGGCAGCGGGATTTTCACGTCGAAGGGAACCATCGCCGCGGAACTGGAGCTCTCCCGCTCAACGGTGATCTCGAACATCAACGACCTGGTCGAAGATGGCCTCTTGATTGTGGTGCGGGACCGCCCCCACCAGAACGGTGTGACGGTCGAATATGACATCGATCTCGACGCCTTGAAGGCGCTCCCGAACGTCAAGGAAAAGGACGATGACCCGTCCGGGAGCCGGACCCGTCCGACAGCTGGACCCGTCCGGCAGCCGGACAGGACCCGTCCGGGAGCTGGACAGGACCCGTCCGGGAGCCGGACACAAACCATCCTTGAACCATCCCTTAACCCTGTGTGTGTCGATGACGGCATGAAGCCTGAGACCGACGCGGCGTTTGAGAAGTTCTGGTCGGTCTATCCGAGGCCCAAGTCGCGGGACCGTTGCCGAGAGCTGTTCATCAAGGCGGTGAACTCGGGCGTTGATCCGAAACGCATCGCAGCGGCAGCCGAAGCGTATGGGGCTGAGAACCGGGGCAATGGCCGCCAATACCTCGCCTATGCCGACAACTGGCTCAAGGACCGACGCTGGGAAGAGCAATCCGAGACCACGCAAGCGAAGCCGACGCAGAGCGAAGCCGGCGACATCGTTACTTTCTGGGCAAGCCGGATCGTCAACGGCGAGCCGGTCACCGCATCGGCGATCAAGCCTGGCATGGCTCGCGAGATGCTCGGTCGAAAGCTGGTTACGCTCGAGCAGCTGAGAGCTTTGGGGGTGAGCGCATGACGACGATGGCACCGCGTCAGCGTCCGCCGCTCGACCGCTGGCGCTTCGACGAACTCGCCGCAGGCGCGGAGAAGATCTGGGGCCTTGAAGCCATCGCGAAGGTATTGGGCGTGTCATCCTCGACCGCACGGCGGTGGGCGGAAGTCGACGACGTGCCGATCTACCGTCCGGCTGGCGTCGGAGCTTACTTTGCGCTGCGCTCCGAGCTCATCGCCTGGCTTCGGTCGAAGTGATGGAGGGCCGGGGGGTGGTCTCGAACTTCGGCGTGGCTATGGGGACCGGCGCGGGGTCCACGGCGCAACATTTGCCTGAAATAGGGTTTTTCGATGGTGGGGTTTGGCAGGATTTGACAGGATTTGGTAGGATCTGGCAGCTATCCAACGCCGCCGAAACGGCCAAGTCTGGCGGCATGTGGCCGTTCAAACGCAAAATCCAGACCGAGACCAAGGGCCTCGCCGAACCGGGCGATGATCTCTACGCGCTCTTCGGGCTCACGCCCACCACGGCGACCGGCACGCCGGTCACGCCCGACGCCGCGCTGCGGGTGCCCGCGGTGGGCTCCGCGATCCGTGTCATCTCCGAGGCCGTCGCCACGCTCGACGTGAGCGTGAAGCGTCTTGAGGCCGACGGCACCGAGATCCTCGTGCCGGACCACCCGGCTCTGCCCCTCCTGCGCGACCAGGCGAACGACTGGACCGATGGGTTTTCGCTGATCCGCGACCTCGTGATCGACGCGCTCTCGGACGACAAGGGCGGCATGGCCTACGTCAACCGGCTGGGTGACGGGCGTATCGCGGAGATCATCCGCTACCGCCGGGGCGTCATCGACGTGCAGTTCGACCAGACCACGGGCGAGCCGCACTACAAGATCGACGGCCGCCGGGTGCTCGCCTCGGATATCATCCACCTCCGCTGCCCCTTCGGGCGCGCGCCGCTCTCGCTGGCGGCCGAGGCCATAGGGGTGGCCATGGCGCTGGACAAGCATGCGGCCAAGCTCTTCGGGCGTGGGGCGCGTCCCTCCGGCGCGCTGATGTTCCCCAAGGGGATGGGCGAGGCCTCGGTGAAGGCAGCGCGCACGGCCTGGCGGGCGACCCACGAGGGCGACGACGCCAACGGCCAAACCGCGATCCTCTACGACGGAGCCGAGTTCAAGCCGTTCACATTCAACTCGACCGACGCCCAGTTCCTCGAAAACCGCAAGTTCCAGATCCTCGAGATTGCCCGCGCGTTCCGCGTCCCGCCGTCGATGCTCTTCGATCACGACCGTGCGACCTGGTCGAACACCGAGCAGATGGGTCGCGAGTTCCTGAGCTACACGCTGGAGCCGTGGCTGCGGGCTGCCGAGGGGGCGTTCCGCCGCGCTATCTTCGCCGACGAGGAGCGCGCCACGCATGCGGTGCGCTTCGATCGAGACGACCTAACCCGCGCGGATCTGAGCACGCGGGCCACGGTCATCAACTCGCTGATCTCGTCGCAGACCATCAACCCGAACGAGGGCCGCGCCTGGTTGGGGTTGCCGCCCCGCGCCGGCGGCGACGAGTTCCTCAATCCCAACATCACGGCGACCGCAGAGCCCGCCTCCGCGAGCGTCGAAAACGAGGACACGCCCGATGCAGCTTGACGACATCCGCTCCTTCTCCGCCGATCAGGATCGCGGCTCATGGTTCGACCTGCTCGACCCGGTCACCGGGCAAGCGACGGGCATCCGCCTGAAGCTGGCCGGGCCGGACAGCGAGCTGCAAAACCGCGCTCGCCTGCGTCTCGCTGACGATCTCTCTGAGGTTGCCGACGCTGAGGGCCGGGTATCCGCCGAGGCGCGCGAGCGGGCCCGGATCGACAGCCTCGCGCGATGCATCCTCGCCTGGGAAGTCTCCGAGGATGGCCAGCCGCTGCCCTTCACCCATGCCAATGTGGTCCGCCTGCTCAAGGCGGCCGCGTGGGTTCAGGCCCAGGTGGATGGCTTCGCCTCGGATCGCGCCGCGTTCCGGAGGGCTGTCTGATGGATCGCGTCTACCTCGAAACCAAGATCGAAGCCGACGACGATGGCAGCGTGGAGGGGCTGGCGTGGAAGTACGCGCAGCCCGACCGGATCGGGGACATGATCGCAAAGGGTGCCTTCTCCGGCGCGTCTTTGCCGCTTCCGATGCTCTTCGGGCATGACCAGAACGACCCCATAGGGACGTGGGATGTGGCAGAGGACCTCTCCGAGGGGCTTCACCTGAAGGGGCGCCTGCTGATCGACGACGTGCCGCGTGCCCGCGAGGTCCGCGCACTGGTGCGTTCGGGGGCTGTTCGCGGGATCTCCATCGGTTTCAGGACCAAGAAGGCGGCGCCCCGACCGCGCGGCGGCCGGACAATCTCGGAGCTCGAGCTCCTCGAGGCCAGCCTCGTGACGATCCCCATGCATCCCGGCGCGAGGGTCACCTCGGCCAAGACGGCGGTGCGGGCCCTCAGCCTCGCCGCAAACCTGCAACGCGCTGCGGCGCAGCTCGCAAAGAAGGACACCTGATGCGACACATGAGCAAGACCGAGCTGCTGGGCAGCGCGGCAATCACCCTAAAGGATGGCGGTAACGACGACCCTGAGGACATCGTCACCAAGGCGCTGGAGGGTCTGACCGAGACTGTCGAGAAGCGTTTCGACGCTCAGGAGGCCGAGCGCAAGAAGCTGTCCGAGCGCCTGGACAAGATCGAGGCGAAGTCGAACCGCGCCAAGGGCGAGGGCGACGACGATCCCGACGAGGCAGCGGAGCTGGAGAAGAAGTCCTTCGGCACGTACCTGCGCAAGGGCAATGGCGCGACCGACGAGGAGGTGAAGGCCCTCACGGTCTCGAATGACGAGCAGGGCGGCTACCTTGCACCGGCCGAGATGTCGACCGAGTTCGTCCGCGACCTCGTCGAGTACTCGCCCATCCGCTCGGTGGCGAGCGTGCGCGGCATCTCCAGCCCCTCGGTGAAATACCCGAAGCGCACCGGCGGCACGAACGCCCAGTGGGAAGGCGAGGCGGAAGAGGCCGCGGAATCGACGGTCACCTTCGGCCAGCTCGATGTTCCGGCCCGCAAACTGATGACCTACGTGGACATCTCGAACGAGTTGCTCTCGGACAGCGGCGGCACCGCCGAGGCAGAGGTGCGCCTCGCGCTGGCAGAGGACTTCGGCAAGAAGGAAGGCGCCGCCTTCGTCAACGGGACCGGCGCAGGCCAGCCCGAGGGCCTGATGACGCATCCGGACATCGGCGAATACGTCAACGGCTCGACCGCCGCCGTCTCCCCCGACGCGATGGTCAAGATGATGTACGACCTCCCTGCGGCCTACCGAAACAGCGGCACCTGGATGATGAACGGCACCACGCTGGGCGTGATCCGAACGCTCAAGGACGGCGATGGCCGGTTCCTCTGGCAGCCGAGCTTCCAGGCCGGCCAGCCGGAAACCATCCTCGGCCGCCCCGTGATCGAAGCCGTGGATATGCCGGACGTGGCTTCCGGGGCCTTCCCGATCCTCTACGGCGACTTCAGCGCCTACCGGATCGTGGACCGGCTGGCGATGTCCATCCTCGTCAACCCGTACCTGCTGGCGACCAAGGGCCTGACACGGATCCACGCTACCCGCCGTGTCGGTGGTCGCGTGCTCCAGGCCGCGCGCTTCCGCAAGCTCAAGATGTCTACCTCGTAAGGAGAGCAGCCATGCGTGACATTGCACCCAACATCGGCGTGGTCCAGGCAGTGGCGCCTGCGGTCCTCACCGCAACGAACATCTCGGCCGCCATCGACCTTCTGGGCTTCGATAGCGCCGTGGTGGTCATCAACACCGGGGCCATCGTGTCCTCGGGCGACTTCACAGCCAAGCTGCAGGAGAGCGACACCACGACCTCCGGCGATTTCGCGGACGTGGCGGCTGAGCACCTGGTGGGCGATCTGCCGGCCAGTCTCGAGGCCGACAGTGTCGTGAAGCAGGGCTACATCGGCAACAAGCGGTACATCCGCACGATCATCACAATGAATGGCGGTACCTCCATCGCCGCGAGCGCGGTGATGGTGAAGGGGCACCCGGCCGAGTCGCCGGTGGCTTGATCATGAATTGCGGAGCGGACTCCTTGTCGGGCGAAGCGGTCAGTCCAAAAGCGGCAAGCTGTCCTCCCTACCGCTCCGTATTCGCTAGGGCGAAGATCAGGGCCAAGGACAGCAAGACCGAGGGAGCGGGCTTCGGCCCGCTCCTGACCGAACAGAGGAATTCCGGGATGCCTTCGAAACCTCCCCGGGTCTGCGGGTGCGGCAAGCGTGTTCTGTTCGGGCTGAGATGCACATGCCAGGCGAAGCGCGATGCCGAGCGCAAGGCCCGTCATGATCAGACCCGCCCGAGTTCGAGTGCCCGCGGCTACACGGGCTCATGGGATCGGGCCAAGGCGGAGTTCCTCCGCCATCACCCATTCTGTCGACGCTGCGGTGAACGCGCCGCCGTGGTCGATCACACGATCCCGCATCGCGGCAACCAGGAGCTTTTCTGGGATCGCTCCAACTGGCAGCCGCTCTGCACCACCTGCCATTCCAGCGCCAAGCAACGTGACGAGCGGCGCGCCAAAAAGAGGACATGAACCATGCCAATATTCGCAACCGCGGGCGCCAAGCTCTACATCGGTGCCGCGATCGAGGATCAGTCGACTGACTTTGTGGTCGGTGATTTCGACGGCCAGAGCTGGACCGAAATCGAGGAACTGGAATCTTTGGGAAGCTTCGGCGACACCTCCCAAGAGATTTCCATCGACATCATCGGGCAGAAACGAACGAAGCGCCTCAAAGGCACTCGCAGTGCTGGGAGCGTGGAAGTCGTCTGTGCTATCGACTATTCCGATGCCGGTCAAATGGCGGCGCTCGCGGCCGAGAAAGCCGACGGCAACTATGCCTTCAAGCTCGAGTTCGATGACGCACCTACGGGCGGCACGCCGTCTGAACGCTACTTCGTTGCCATGGTCGGCAGCGCCTCCGAGCAACTCGACGCGGCGAACAACGTCATGAAGCTCAACCTCTCGCTCTGGATCAACTCCAACGTTGTCCGGGTGAATGCGGCAGCTGCGTAAACCATGCCCATCGTCACACTCGAGGAGATCAAGGAGCAGCTGAGCTTCACCGACGATATCGGAATGGTCGATGACGCGATGCTCCAGCGCAAGCTCGACGCGGCGCAGAACCACGTTGAGCGGCTCCTCGGGTTCGGAATCGAGACGTCCTTTGGTGGCGTCGACCAAGATCCGATCCCGCCGGCGCTGGTGGAGGCTGTCAGCCAGCTTGCGGCCTGGTGGTATGAGCAGCGTGAGGCGGCCAGCGAAGTGGCCCGCGAGGTTCCGTTCGGAGTCCACGAGATCATCACCGAGTACCGGGAGTTCACTTTCTGATGGCAGACGATGGCGGGCTGCGCAGCTTCCAAAAGCGCATGAAGGCGATGGTTCGCGCCGGCAAGGACGCGGCAGCGCCGGCGCTCCTCCAGGGGGGATACGAGGTGGCTGAGGCGATCGAGACGCTTGCCCCGGAGGACTCGGGCGACCTTGTGGGCTCCATCGCGGTGACCCCGGCGGGCCAATCGACGCCGCCCTATTCGCAGCCGGGTGGCTCACACGTCGTGCCTGAGAACCAGGTGGCGATCACCGTAGGTAACTCGGAGGTGCGCTACCCGCACCTGCAGGAGTATGGCACCCGACACCACGCGGCGCAGCCCTTCTTCTGGCCCGGTTTTCGGCTCGCACGCCGGCGCGCCGAGAATCGCATCAAACGGGCTCTGGCAAAGGCGATCAGGGAGGCCCGCTGATGTCCGCAGACCTCGCCATTCAGATCGCCATCCGGGCCCGACTTGTCGCCACCTCGGCCGTGACGGATCTCGTCCCGGCGTCCAACATCCTCGACCGCAATGCCACCCCAGCACCGCGTCCCAGCATCGTGATTGGCGAGGCCCAGGTGGTCGACGAGGGCCGTTCGATCGCCCGCACTCGCGAGAGGGTGTTTCACACGATCCATGTTTGGAAGACCGAGCTGTCGCGCGAGGGTGTGAAGGAAATCATGGCCGCCGTTCGGGCTGCCATCCGCGGCGCCCGTCTCGACCTCGGCGCGGATTACCACTGTGTCGATTGGCGCGTGAGCAGCGCGCGGGCCATGTCCGATCCGGATGGGGAAAGCTCTCACGGAGTCATGGTCGTCGATGTGCTGGCTGAGGAGGTCTCTGCATGAAGGCCGGTAAGATGGTCCACGTCATCGACGTTCAACAGGCGTCGATGACGGTCAATGCGGCCGGCACCCCGGTGCAGACCTGGTCGAAGCTCGCGACGTTGCGCGCGGAGCTGATCGAGCAGAGTACCGAAGAGTTTCTGCGGGGCGCTGGCGATACCGGCGTTACCACGCTGGCTTTCCGCACCCGGCATGTCTCGGGGATCACCACAGACCACCGCGTGAGTTTCGACGGCGCGGCGTTCGACATCGAGGAGATTGTCGCCATCGGCCGGCGGCGCGGTCTGGAGCTGAGATGCAAGAGGGGGCAGCCATGAGGGGCATGAAGCCGCATATTAGGATCGAGCGCGAACCTCTCGCGGATCGGCCTGCGCCGGAATACCTGAGCGAGGACGCGCGCTCGGAGTGGGACCGCATCGTGCCATTGCTCGCAAAGCGGAAGATCCTGACCGAGGCAGATGTCGGGTGCATCGAGAACTACTGCATGGCGATCGGAACGGTGCGCGAGATGGACCGCGAGATCCAGCGCATCGGCGCGGTCCAGAAGGTGTACAAGGTCGATAAGGATGGGAACTCGGTCCTGATCTCCATTCGGAAGCACCCGGCTGTTGGCATCCGTAGCGAGGCGATGACGCAGGCTCGCCTATATGCGTCAGAGCTTGGCGCGACTCCGGTTTCGCGGTCCCGTCCGACCATCGAAGACGATGATGGAGACGATGACCTGTTCGGCTGGGAAGGCGCTTCCTGATGCTGGTGCCGTCCTGGATTGATCGGCCGGAAGATATCCCTGATCCGCTTGGACGGGGCGAGCGGGCCGTGCGCTGGCTGAACATGCTGAAGCATCCGAAGAACCCGGCGCTTGGTCATCCGTTTCAGCTCGATCCGTGGCAGGAGAATGTCGTGCGGCGCATCTATGGGCCGCGAAACGAAGACGGCTCGCGCATCGTTCGACGCGTCGTGCTGCTACTGCCCCGAGGCAATCGGAAAACCAGTCTCGCCGCCGGGCTCACGCTCCTGCATCTGATCGGGCCGGAAAGTCTTCCCGGTGGGCTGATCGTATCGGCCGCCTCAGCGCATGAGCAGGCGCTGGAACTATTCAACGAGGCGGCAATGGTGATCCGCTTCGACAGGCGGCTCGAAAAGCACCTTTCGGTTCGCGAGTATCAATCCCGCGTGTCGTGCCAAAAGCGGCAGACACGCTATATCGCCGTCGCATCCGACGGGAAGGTGCAGCATGGCAAGACCCCGAACGTCGTCATTGCCGACGAGCTGCACGCATGGGAGGGGCGTGCGGGCCTGCGCCAATGGGAGGCACTCGACTCGGCGCTTGTGAAGGTCCCCGGAACGCTGATGATCGTGGCCAGCACCTCGGGTCGTGGCCAGGAGAACCTCGCTTGGAATACGGTCGAATACGCGATCAAGGTGCAGAAAGGCGAGATTGATGACCCGGCAACGCTACCGGTCATCTTCATGGCTGAGCCTGAAGACGACTGGAAGGATGAGGCCCTGTGGCATGCGGTCAATCCTGGCCTCGTGCATGGATATCCTGACCTCCAGGCTTTTCGCGACAAGGCGCGCAAGGCCGAACATTCTCCGTTCGAGCGGGACAGCTTCCTTCAGTTCAACCTCAACCGGTGGCTCGACCAGACCACCTCTCCGTTCGTCGAACTGCACGTCTATGATCAGGGCGCGCAGGAGGTGGATGTCGAAGAGATGGAGATGGTGCAGGAGCCTTGCTACCTCGGCGTCGACCTCTCCAAGAACGAGGATCTGACCGTCGTCGTCGCCTGTTGGCCGGACGGGGAAGATGGTTACCAGGTCGTGCCATTTTTCTTCTGTCCGGAGGAGAACTTGCGGGCCCGCGGGGAACTGCACGGGGTCGACTACGTCTCCTGGGCGGAAGACGGCTACATTATCCCGACGCCCGGCAATACGGTCGACCTGCGCGCGGTGGAAGATCATATCCGCGAGCTTTGCGCGAGATACACCGTGCGCGAGGTAGCATTCGACCCGACCTACGGCAGGGCGATGATGGCCAGTCTCCTCGAGGACGGCATGCCGGCCGTCGAGTTTAGGCAGGGTTGGGCGACGATGGCGCCGGCGGTGAAGGAGCTTGAGCGTGCCATTCTGGGCGGTCGGTTCCGACACGGGGGACACCCGGTGCTGCGATGGAACTTCGGGAATATCCAGCTCCACGTAGATCCGGCCGGGAACCGTTCGTTCCACAAGGGCAAGAGCGGCAACAAGATCGACGGCGCGGTCGCGACTGCAATGGCAGTGGCACGCTGCGCTGCCGCCGAAGATCACCTCACGACCAGCGCTGATTGGTTCACTGACGACATGTGGACGGCGTAGGAGGCCACGGAATGGACGAAGAACGGCTGATCGTGGCGCTCGAGGCGCGCATCCGGGATTTCGAGAAGAACATGATCAAGGCGGAGAAGCGCGGGACGCAGTCCTACCAGCGGCTTCGCAGCGGCTCTCGTATGGCGACCAGCGGGATGGAGCGTGATATGCTGCGCTCGACCAGCCGCATCAACCAAGCGCTCGCCTCGACCTCCAGCCAGATCGGCGCCTTCGGCAAGGCTTTTCTGGCGGGCGCGGTGGCAACCGGCGTGGCAGCCATCACCACGGGGGCGGCGCAGGCGGTCCGGGGCATCGCGGATATCGACCGGGAGGCCAAGCGCGCCGGCCTGAGCCTTACCGCGTTCCAGGAGCTCAAGTTCGTCTCGGAGCAAAACCGTATCGAGATCGACCAGATGGTCGACGGCTTGAAGGAACTCCAGTTGCGCGCCGACGAGTTCATTGTGACCGGCGCCGGCCCAGCGGAGGAGGCCTTCCGCCGGCTGGGCTACAACGTGACCGAACTCAAGCGCCGCTTGGAGGAGCCTGAGGAGCTGTTCCTCGACATCATCGACCGCATGGAAGACCTCGACCGCGCCGGGCAGATCCGGGTGGCCGATGAGGTCTTTGGCGGCACGGCAGGTGAGCGCTTCGTGGAGTTGCTGGCGCAGGGTGATGAGGGGCTTCGACAAACGATCCTGCGCGCACATGAGGTCGGCGCTGTTCTTGACGCTGAGCTGATCGATAAGGCGCAGGAGATTGACCGACGCTTCAATGAGCTCTCGGCTCGGGTCAGTTCCTTTGGCAAGCGGGTCGCGGTGGAGTTCGCCGATGCCGCAGTGGAAGCCGTGGATCTGCGCGCCAAGCTGAATGAGCTATTCCCGAACGAGGGGCAGGGCCGCGCGGTTCTCGGGGATGAGGCTTTCGACGCCCTCGAAGATAACCGGGATGCGGTGGATGCGGCAGCCGTGAATATCGGCGAGTTGCGCGAGCAGTACATAGGGCTGGCAGAAGACGCCGACCGGACGGCGAATGCGCTCACTCAGGCGGCCAACCTGGCGCGCTCTTGGGGCTACGACGAGGTGGCCGCCACGCTCGCGGACAGCGCCACCGAGATGCGCGACCTTTCGGACCAGTTCAAGGCCGGCACAATCGAGGGGGAGGCCTTTGGCGATCAACTGGCGATGATCCAGACCAATGCCAGCGACGCCTTCGATGAGCTGGCAGAGGCCGACAAGGTCGATTTCTCCAATGCCATTTCGGAGGTCAGCCGCCTCGGTACTGTGATCAGTCAGGTTGCCGCCTTTGCGGTCGATATGGGCAACAAGATCCGCAATGCGGCCGGGCTCAGCGATGCCGGGCCGGGGATGGATAGAATGCCGGAGGGGCCGCTCGACGTGTCCCTTCCGCCCTCGTCACTTGCCCCAAGCTCATCGCCTCGCCCGAGGATGCCATCGGTCAACTTCGGCCCGGACACCTCGCCCGGCGCGGCCACAGGCGTAAGCGGCGGGGGAGGTGGCGGGCGGTCTCAGATTGATGACTTCCGGCGTGAGGTGGAGCGTACCCGCGAAGAGATTGCGCGGCTGGAGGCTGAGGCCGTTGCCTTGGCGGCGATCGCCGAGACGGGCTTCGAGTATGGTGATGCGTTAGACTATGCCCGGAAGAAGGCAGAGCTCCTGTATGAGGCGCAGGCGGCCGGACAACAGCTAACGCCGGAGATGCGGGCGGAGATCGATCAGTTGGCGCAAGCCTATGCGGCAGCAGGCCGATCCGCTGAGTTGGCCGCAGGACAGCTCGACAAGGTTCGAGAGAACGCGGAGCGAGGTGCGGAACGTATGGCGGATCTGTTCCTGGGGATCCTTGATGGGTCAATGTCCGCTGAGGACGCTCTCCGATCTTTGGCTGAGCAGCTCCTGCGGGCTCAGCTGGAGTCGGCGTTTCTCCAGCTGGCGGACGCTGGTGGCCCGATAGGGAGCGTGTTTTCGTACATCGGGGAGGCGCTTTCTGGTGCTCGCGCCCAAGGCGGCCCGGTTCGCGCTGGTAGCGCCTACTTGGTTAACGAGCGCACCGCGAACTCCGAGGTCTTCGTTCCCTCGCAGAGCGGCGGGATTCTTAACGTTCCTCAGGCTCAAACGGCGCTTCGGCAAGCCGCGGGCACACCATCTTCCGCGCCTGCTCCAGTCGTGAATGTCCCGGTGAACGTCAACAACTACGGCGCAAAGGTCACGACGCGACGCAACGCCGCCGGAGGTCTCGACATCGACGTGGAGCAGGCGATCGACGACTACTTCGACAGCGGCCGCGGCAACCGCGCGATGAAGCGCAACTACAGCCTACGCGCAATGCCGAAGGGAAGTTGACCGTGACCGATAAGCTTTCGAAGCGTCTTTGTGCCGCGCTTGAGGCACATCTCGCCGGGGGACGTCCCGACCTTCCAGAGGGAGGCGCATTGATCTGGCGGTGTTTCACAGCGCTCTCTCGGGCACGGTCGTGCGGGCCGATCGGGCCGAACCCGATCAGCTATCCGGAGATAGCGGCCTATGCACAGCTCGTGCGGATGCCGTTTGAGCCGCATCACGTCGAGACGCTGGCGGCTATGGATGTGGTCTGGATGGAGAGGGCTTACCGGGCGGCGAAGGGCGCGCCGGATGGCGTCAAGACGTTGCACCCGAGGTCGGAGCATGCCTTGACGCCGATGCTGTTTGATCTGAGTGTTTAGGCGAAACGACCGCTAACTTCACGCGGCAATCTTCATCCCACCCTTGGGGAGAAAATCCAAAGAATCACTGAGCTGGAAACCATTGCCCCGCACCAGCGATCCCTTTTGAACACTCTTCGCCTCGATCGAGTATGCTATCATCGGGCCGTAGATAATGCTCCGATGGCACATCACAAAAAGCCAAGCTTTGACCGCTTGTTGAAGCAACTCTTGGAGCTCAGGGCGAAGCGAATTGATGTCTTTTTCAAGTTGGCTGTGCTTCGCGTCCATTCCCTTCGACATGGCTGGTTTTGACTTGCCACGAATCATATTGAAGAACACGCGATCGGAACCCTCGGCTGAAATAGTGCCATTCATACCAGCCAGAATATCGAGCACTGTGTCAGGAAGATCGCCTGGTGTCTTCAAAATGCTCGACAAGATGTCATCGAACTCAGATGCGGCAAGTTCGAGTGTCTTGTTGGCGTGTCTGCGGAGATTGATGAATATGCGGAGCGCCCAGTAAAACAAAAGGACGACTGCAAGTGTCAAAATTGCGGCAAAAGTTGTCATGCTTGCTACTCCTTTCCTTTTGTTCCTGTTGGTGCGCGTTTGTTCTGTTCAGCTGTGATTTTCTTGGAGATGATAAGAGTCTGTTTTTCTAACTTCTTCATCGTCCTTCGGTGCTCCAGGCAAACTGTCAAAATGCTTGGAAGCCTGTAGGCGATGATTGCTACGATGAGGACACCACCGAAGAGCAGTACGCCTCCAACGCCCGCGTTGATCCACCAAATTCTGAACTCCTTGATGATCGCTGCAACATCAGGAAAACTAACTTCCAACTATATAGACCTTGACTATGGCATTTTCGAGGTGATTCGTTAAATAGTGCTTAAGTAGCTTCTGTCAGGTCAAGACTCTTCTTGAAAATTTCTATCTTTTTCATCATATTAGACGCCGGTTTGTGCTCGGTGGCGGTGTGGTCACAAAAAAATCAACGGTTCCGAGCCAGGGCGTGGCGGCCGGCTTGAGGTGACGGAGCGGCTACGTCCTCAACGCCTCGATCATGGCGATGAGGACCTTCTTAAGCCTACTACTCCTTAGGTAGGTACGCTCCTTTTCCTCGAAGCGCGTTGGAGCACCAGCAAACAAGGCGAAGAAACTCAAGCTGTTCATCCGCGGTCGGTACACTGCTGCCGTGAGCCTTGGCCCAGAGATCCTTAGCCATGTGGTATGCTACCTCAGCCAGCGATCCTTCATTTTCCATCACGATCTTATCTGCCAAATCCGTGTCTCCTGCATTTCCCCCTGCGGACGATACATCCTACCAGTCGAACCGCAAGGCTAGATGGCAGCTTCGCTTTGCTCGGCGGTGAGCACCTACATGTTTCCATCATGTGAAAGTCGGAAGAAGCCGAAGGGTTGAAATCATATAAATCGTGACTTCGGCTCACCTATCCGGCTCGGCATGGGCTTCAGGTTGCGGCGACGCGGGGTCGGCGTCGGCTTCTGGGGTTCGTTGAGCGCATCGCGCCCGGCCGTCGTGATCCGGTAGCCCGTCTCGTTGCAGAAGCGGTTCGGTCCTGCCTCGATCAGGCCAAGTGACAGAAGGTGACCAATGGTTCCTTGGCCGATCCCGCTGCCAAGGACGCCAAGCAGCACGTAGTTGTCCGTCCCGCCCACACGGTCGTCCTCGTAGTCAGTTTCTTCGCGGACGCTTCGCAGGGCTTTTCTCTGTCGTGAATTCAAGGTGGCACTCATCTCAGGTGAGGGATGTAATCTTCGTCTTCTTCCACGCTGAATGGCCGCAAGAGCAGGTCAAGCTCGTGCTGGAGGACGGAGTTCATGTCTCGCATCTGCTCGTGCAGCTCGGCGCGGCGGTTTGAATCCGTCTCCGATTTGATCGCATCGGCCAGCCTGGCGATCTCCGCAGCCGACTCATTGATGTCGCGGTTGCCCGGGTAGGCCTTCTCGAGCGTCTGAATGATCTCGGCGTTGATTGACCGGTTCTGAGCGCGCGCGGCAGCTTCGACCCGGTTCTTCAGATCCAGGGGGAGGCGGAGCTTAAACTGGGGGTCAGTCTGCTTTGGTGTGGCCATTTAAGATTTCTGGACCAAAAAGGTCCTTGACGAAATGGGACCTTTTAGGTCCATATGGACCTGTTAGGTCCGTGAGGCGAGCAATGAGCGATCCAGTCCAGATGAAGATCCGAGTTCCGGCTGAAATTAAGGAGTGGCTTGAGGAGCAGGCTGAGCTTCATCAGTCGTCACAGGCGTCAGAAGTCGTAAGGGCTGTGAGGGAGCGTATGGCGCGAGCTGAGCAACTCACGACTGCCTGACATGATATGGGCCGGGGGCGTTGCACCGCACCCCAGCCCTGAACCGAAACCGATCTGTAGAGGAGATCGATCATGGCATACCGCCAAGATACCACCCGCCGCGCCCTTCTGAAAGGGTTTCCCGTTGCAGGCGCGGCAGTTTTTCTGCCGCACGTTGCTCAGGCAGCCAGTCCAGATCCTGTCGTGGAGGCCTATCACGAATGGCTGGCCGCCCGGCGGGAATGGCGAGAGCTGTCCGAGCTTCCAGGAAATGAGAATCTCGACCATCCGCGCATGCTCGATTTGCAGGATATCGAAATCGACGCCGAAACGCGGATGGTCGAGCGCAGGCCGACCACCTTGGATGGTGTGGCTGCGCTCGCGGCATTGGCCTTCATGCACGGGCTAGGCGGATCGACTTGTCCTGAGCAACAAGCGCTGGAAGAGGATTGCTGGGACTGCAAGATTGCAGGCTCGATCTGGCGGGCTTGTACGGGACGCGAGGGGCGACCCGAGACCTGAGGTCGTCTCGCGGTCAGGCTATCCGGCACCACTTGGTGACAGGTGTTGTCATCAGGTGGTGCCGATGCTATCTTGTCACCAGGTGATGACAGGAGAGAGTTATGTACATTCCCAGAAGCCAATACCTTGATCTCGCGGGCGTCGATCTTGGTGCCTTCAAGCCGCTGACTGCCCGCAATCAAGTCCCATATCTCAGCCGGACGGACGAAGATAAGGATCACGAAGGTTATGCTCCTGTGGATAGCCTCATGCTCGCGACCGCAAACGCTGTCTTTGAGGTGACCGGGCATGATCGCGATGCCGTCAAGTTGCTGGTTCAAGCTTGGTGGCATGAAGCGCTTGCGTTGATGGAGCTCCATCTCGCTGGCGTGGAGCCATGGCTCTTGGTCACAAATCATTTGGGCAGTGGTGAGCTGCTCGCTGGAAGTTTTTCCGATTTGGTGGAGCGCGTCAGCTCGGATTATGACGGCGAATATCAAGACGGCTTCCTTGGCTTTACGCTCGTGCCGATGGTGGGAGTCGTTCAGCATGCAGCAACGCGCGCAGATGCGCTCGGTATATCATTCGGTGAATTGAATGAACGCGGGCGCCTGGTGCCGAAGGGTGCTTAGCATGCGAGGCACTCTCCCTGATGCTGAATCGCGGGGCGCGCGGCACCTGTCGGATCTTGTGGAGCTGTCCAACAGGTGCCGCAACTGCGAGGATCTCGCACCACGCATTTTTCCACCGAGCGCCGCCGTTTTTCCTTCGCCGTCTTGGATGCGTTCGGTCCTGGAAGGCCAGCGCCGCGGCAAACCTGTGAGCTGACTCTATGGATACGAGCCGCCCCATTCCCGATATGACCGGTTCCCGCATCCTTGATGCGGGGCGGACGCCTGATGAGTGGGCCAAGTATTTGAATGGACGCGGCATCAAGGTGCAGGCGGATACAATCCGCAAGAGGGCCAATGAAATCGGTGCGCGGCACACCTGCTTTGGGACCCCGATTATCACCGGTGCTCAGATGGATCTAATACTTACGGAGGGCGTGGAATGTCACTCAAGCCAAAGCTTCGGGGCTCCGTCTGGTGGGCATTCGGGCGGGTCAAATTCAACGGCAGGCCCATCACGGGATATATCCGCCGGAGCACTGGATCATCTTCGGAAGCAGGCGCGAGGGACTGGATACGGGAGTTCGAGGAAGCCGAAATCCGTCGTCACCTCCTTGGAGAAGAAGCGCAAAAGCTAACGGTTGGTGGCGCCATCCGCCTGTATGATGCCAAGCCAGCCGAAGCGAAGAAGTTGCTCGCCATCCTCGATACGGAAGATGGGCGGGACCTTCTCACTATGCCGGTGGAGCGCGTCACAGGTAAGTTCTTGCGTGAACTCGGCCGGCGGCTGAAGCCCGACGCTGCGACCGATACGATGTGGCGGGAGGTGGTTTCGCCGCTTCGGGCCGTAATCAACAACTCACACGACCTGGGGAAATGCCCTCCGATCCGCGTCAAGCGCTATAGCGAGAACGAACGGATTGCGCAGGACGTCGCACGGGGCCGTCAGAGCCGTGTGGAGCGTGTTCCTTCTACTCGAGAGTGGGTCGATGCGTTCTGCGCCTCTGCTGACCCGTGGAACGCCGCCATGCTGCGTTTCATGTTCGAGACCGCAGCCCGGATCGACCAAGCGGTCTCGCTCGAACCGCGAGATCTCGACCTCATGAACCATCGCGTTCGTCTCAAGGCGCAGAAGGGACATCCGGCGCAGTGGGTGATCATTTCTCACGAGATGATGATCGAGCTTGCGAACCTTCCTGCGAAGAGGCCGAAGAGCCGGAAAACCGGGTCTCTGATGGCGCCCAGGGTTTTTGGTTACGGGAGTTCCACTGGCTACAACAAGCGCTGGCGGACGATCTGCAAGCAGGCCGGCATTCCCTACCTCTCAGCGCACCCCGCAGGGCGTCATGGCTACTTTACAGAGCTCACGGTCAGGCAGGGGGTCGACCCAGTGGAGGCGGCGAAAGCGGGGCGTTGGTCGGACGCCGCATTGCCACTCAAGACCTATGCGCACGCCGAGCAGGATGAGGGCTCGATAAGGTCCCTATTTCGCACGAAGCCCGCACATCCTGCAACCGCTGCGGGCGCTAAGATCAATAAACTAAAGAGGAAATCGAGAGATGAATGATACCCTCCTAAGGGGCAGGTTGCAGGTTCGAATCCTGCCGGGATCGCCAGCGACCTTTCGGTGCAGCCAAATCAGCACGGTCAGGACCGGCCGGGGCCCCTTCCGGCGGCATGGGACGGGCCGCT
>Ga0114903_1000651_pt1 | contig 17611 bp, 14 predicted proteins | sample MalvirDeepMed_s2_FD_87289 | JGI IMG/M metagenome (GOLD analysis project Ga0114903, IMG submission 87289) | Marine viral communities from the Global Malaspina Expedition - Malaspina viral metaG DeepMed_s2 | ecosystem: Environmental > Aquatic > Marine > Oceanic | place: Mediterranean Sea... | reverse complement strand
GTGCTGGGCTTCTTGCTGTGGGGGCGGGGGCTTTTTTGCGGCTGGCTCTGTCCCTTCGGCGCGCTTCAGGAATTCGCGCATCACGTCGGGCGGCCGCTGCGTCTGCCACAGGTGAAGGTGCCCGCGCGCTGGGATGCCCGGCTCAAGTGGCTGAAATACGCCGTGCTCGCGGCGCTCGTCTGGGTGACGGTGGCGATCCCGGCGCAGCTTGACCGGGCGGCCGAGGTCGAACCCTTCAAAACCGCGATCACCACCTTCTTCCTCCGAGAATGGTATTACGCGGCCTACGCGCTTTTCTGGGTGTTCCTGGGCTTGGTCCTGTTCAAGGGCTTCTGCCGCTATGTCTGCCCGCTGGGAGCGCTGATGGCGATCGGCGGCGCGCTGCGGCTCAGGCGCTGGATCCCGCGCCGGGCGGAATGCGGAACGCCCTGCCAGCTGTGCCGGGTCGAATGCCAGTACGGAGCCATCGAGAAAACCGGTCAGGTCGTCTATTCAGAGTGTTTCCAATGCCTCGACTGCGTGAAGATCCACGACGATGCGCGCCTTTGCGTGCCGCTGCGCCTGGACGCGCGGCGGGACCGGCGCGCTGCGCAGATCGCCGGTCATCCGAATGCGGGCGCCGCGACGGTGGCGCAATGAAGCGGCGGCGGTTCCTGTGCCTTGCCGCCGCGTTCGGGGCGGCGCCGCTTTCCGCCCGGTCCGAGACAGGCGTGCGCTGGTCGGGCCGCGCGTTTGGGGCGGATGTCAGCTTGCAGCTTGACGGCCCGGCAGCGCAGGCCGACCGCGTGCTGAACGAGCTTCCCGACTTGCTGAAGCGGATCGAGGCGACCTTCAGCCTTTACGATCCCGCGTCCGAACTCTCGGAACTGAACCGCACCGGCCTGCTGCGCGATCCCTCGCCCTGGATGCGGCACCTTCTGCATGTGGCGGACCGGGCGCATCGCCTGACCGGCGGGGTGTTCGATCCGTCGGTGCAGCCGCTTTGGCAGGCGCTGGCGATGGGAGGCGATGGTGTCGCCGCGCGTGCGTGCGTCGGCTGGTCGCGGGTCCGATTGGGCGACGCAGTCCAACTGGAGGATGGGCAGGCGCTGACGTTGAACGGCATCGCGCAGGGCTTTGCCACCGATCTGGTGCTGGCGCGGCTCCGGGCGCTGGGGGCGCGACAGGCGCTGGCCGATATCGGCGAGACGGGTGCGCTGGGCGGGCCGTTCCGGCTGGGCGTGGCGGATCCCGCCGCGGGTCTTGTCGGCTGGCGCAGCCTGCGTGACGGGGCGGTCGCCACCTCGAGTCCCGGCGCCCTGCGGCTGGACTGGGACACCTCCCATATCCTGCACCCCCTGTCGGTCACGGCGCCGGTCTGGTCCACGGTCAGCGTCGCGGCCCCCGGCGCCGCGCTCGCTGACGCGCTGTCGACGGCGGCGGTGTTCCTGCCGGCAGAGGCCTTGGCGGGGCTGCGGCACCGCGCGGGGCTGGGCCGCATCCTGTGCGTGGCGCCGGACGGAGACCTGCGCAGCGTCTGAAAGGGTTGGCGCCGGTCGCGGCGGAGCGCCTCGGGCGCCTACCAGCTGGCTTCCTGCCAGGTCAGGCCGTAGTCCGCGAAAATCTTCGCCAGCCGCCCGTCGTCGATCACCTTGCGGATGGCGTCATCGACCGCGTAGCCCAGCGGCTTGTAGGCGAAATGCACCGCGATGCCGACGTTCCAGCTGGATTTCGCAAGGCCGGGCAGGGGCGGTTCGTGAACCGCCAGACCCTTGGTCAGCCCATGCTCCAGTTGCACCCGCTGGCCCATCACCGCATTGATGTTTCCGGCGGCGAGGTCGGACATGGCATCGGCCACCGACGGGTAGCGCCGCACGCCCGCGCTGACCTGCCCGCCCGCGAAACTCGACAGGTAGAAATCCGACAGGGAATCGTTCTCGACCCCCACCGTGTCGAAGCGGAAATAGGCGGGGACGGGCTTCGATCCGTCGTAATAGCCCTCGTCATAGGCAATCGCGATCCGATCCTGCATGTAGAGCCCGGTGAAGGTCACCTGCTCGACACGGCAGGCGAAGGTCGGATCGAAGGGGACATGCATCATCACGTTCGAGACGGTGCCATCGACCACCGGACGCTGCCAGATGTAGCTGCGCAGGTCGGTCTCGAGCGTTTCGCCCGCCGCCACGAAGTCGAAGCGCGGTGCGACGCCCAGATCCTCGGCCACGATCCGGGCCAGGTCCACGTCGACGCCGCGGGCCTCGCCGTCCTCCTGCCAGGAATAGGGGGCGAAATCCTCGTAGACCGCGAAGCGGATGTAGCCGCGTTCGAGGATCTCGTCGATGTCCTGCCCGACGATGTCGCGGCTGGCGTTCTGCGGCTTGGGCTGCGGGACATAATCGGCGCAGGGGTCCGCCGCGAAAACGGCGCCGGTCCAGAGGACCGACGCCAGGAGAGCGCAACCGGGGAGAGACGGTGTCATGCGCTGGTCCTTGTTTCGGGATGTGGCATCGCGGTGGTCAATGCGCCGCCGAGAGGCCGATGGTCAGCGTCTCGGCCGCCTGCGCCTGTTCTGCTCCCGCGGCGAGCTGGTTGGCGGCGCGGTAGGCGATGCTGTCGGCGACCGGCGCGCCGGACAGGGTTTCGATCTCGCCCGCGATTTCGGCGAGACGCGCCTGCGCGGCATCGGCATCGGCGCTGCCCGCGTCAAGATCATCCCGCAGGGACGCCAGTTCGTCGGCATACTCGGCAAGGCTGTCGGCGTCGGGCCGGGTTTCCACATAGGTGCGGATCGCCCAGCCGGCTTTCTGCCCCAGAAGCTCGCCGAAGGCCGGCATCTTGGTGGTGCCATTCTGGGTATAGCCGTGGATGAAGCGCTCCATGTACCATTCGTCGCCGTACTCTTCAGCTTCGAGGAAGCGCAGGTCCGGGGCCAGTCCACCCGAGATCGCCTCGAGCCCATGGCAGCGCGCGCAGTTCTGGTTGTAGCCCGAGGCGCCGATCTCGACCGCCGCGGCCCAAACATCCGCGCCCGCCGCTTCGGCGCGGTAGGGGTTCTCGGTCAGCCACTCCTCGCCCACGTCGGGCAGGGCATCGGTGTTCACCGGCTGCGGGGCCACGTCGCCGTGGGCAAATGCGAGGGACGCCGCCAGCAGCAGCGCCGCTCCAGAGCCTCCGGCAAGGGTCATGCGGATCGGGTGGGTCTTGGACTGGTCCATGGTTGCTCCTCTCTCGGCACGCACGGATATCGGCACGCCTCTCGTCCCGAGTCATAGGCACGCGGCCCCGAGGCCCGGAATAGGACTTTGGTGCGAAAGACCGCGATATCGGGCGGCACATTGGTCGTATTGGCCGTTTTCACGCCTCGCCGTAGCGTCCAACGTCAAGGAGGATTCCATGCTGCTCGACCTGATGAAACGCACTTTCTGTGCGCTGTTTGGCCTTTGCCTGGCCTCCGGCACGGCCAGTGCGCTGGACATCCAAATCCATTACCTGCGCCAGGAAGTGCCGCCCGTCGCGACGCTGTCCGAACTGGACGCCGCACCCGAGGACCTTGGCCTGGCCGGCGCCAGGCTTGGCCTCGACGACAACGCGACGACCGGACGGTTCCTGGAGCAGAATTACACGCTGGAGACGACCTGGGTCGCGCGGGACGGCGATTGGCCGGCGGCGGTGGATGCGGCGCTGGCACAGACCGGGCTGCTGGTGATCGACGCGCCGCAGGCCGCGCTGCTGGACGCCGCCGACCGGGCCGCCGATGCGGGCGCGCTGGTGTTCAACGTCGCGGCGACGGACGTGGCCCTGCGCGACGGGGATTGCCGCGCGAACCTGCTGCACACGATCCCGTCGCGGGCCATGCTGTCCGACGCCCTGGTGCAGCTGCTGGTGCAGCGGCGCTGGCGCGACCTGGCGCTGATCACCGGGCCGCATCCCGGCGATATCGCCTTTGCCGCGGCGATCGAGGCGTCGGTGCACAAATTCGGGCTCGAGATCGGCAGCCGTGCGGACTGGACGCTGCAAGCCGACCTGCGCCGCAGCGCCTCGACCGAGATCGCGGCCCTCACCCAGTCTCTGGGAGAATTCGACGTTGTCATCGCCGCGGACGAGGTGCGCGATTTCGGGCGCTACCTGCTCTACAACACGTGGTTGCCGCGGCCGGTCGTCGGCTCCGAAGGGCTGGTGCCCTCGGCCTGGTCGCCGGTGATCGAACAATGGGGCGCGATCCAGTTGCAGAACCGGTTCCGGGACCTGGCCGGTCGCAGCATGGAGGATACCGACTACGCCGCCTGGGCCGCCGTCCGCTCCATCGGCGAGGCGGTGACCCGCAGTCGTGTCGCTGACCCGGCCGCGATCCGCGCCTACCTGCTGAGCGACGCCTTCGAACTGGCGGGGTTCAAGGGCACGCCGCTGACCTTCCGCGCTTGGAACGGCCAGCTGCGCCAGCCCATCGCGCTCGCGCATCCGCGCGGTCTGACCGCGCAGGCGCCGCTGGATGGCTTCCTGCATCAGGCCAACCCGCTCGACACCCTCGGCCTCGACGTATCGGAGACGACATGCACCGCATTCCAGTGACCCGCCTTTCGACCCTAACGCTTGCCGCCGGGCTGACGGCCTTTGCCGCGCAGGCGGACGAGATCTGGGTGACCAATGAAAAGGACGACACGATCAGCGTCATCGACATCGACACGCTTGAGGTGACGCGCACCATCCCCACAGGCGACCGGCCGCGCGGCATAACCTTCGCGCATGACTTTTCGGTGGTCTATATCTGCGCCTCGGATTCCGACGCCGTGCAGGTAATGGACCCGGTCTCGGGCGAGATCCTCTACGATCTGCCCTCGGGCGAGGATCCCGAGCAGTTCGCCCTGCACCCGGACAACCGCCACCTTTACATCGCCAACGAGGACGATGCGATCACGACGGTCGTCGACACCCAGTCGCGCGAGGTCGTGCGCCAGATCAGCGTCGGGATCGAACCCGAGGGCATGGCGGTGTCCCCGGACGGCACGATCGCCATCACCACGTCGGAAACCACCAACATGGCGCACTGGATCGACACCGCGACGGGCGATCTGATCGCCAACACGCTGGTCGATTCGCGCCCCCGCCACGCCGAATTCGTCAAGGATGGGACGGAGCTTTGGGTCAGCTCCGAAATCGGCGGCACGATCACCGTCTTCGACGTGGCGACCAAGGCCGAGAAGGCCAAGATCGGGTTTGAGCTGCCGCGCATCCTGCCGTCGCTGATCCAGCCGGTCGGCTTCGAATTCACCGAAGGCGACAGCCATGCCTTCGTGGCGCTTGGTCCGTCGAACCACGTCGCCGTGGTCGATGCCGAAACCTACGAGGTCGAGGATTACATCCTCGTCGGGCGCCGCGTCTGGCACATGGCGTTCAACGCCGACCGCAGTCTGCTTTTCACCACCAACGGTGTCTCGGGTGACGTCAGCGTGATCGACGTGGCCGAGCGCGAGGCGGTGAAGTCGATCCAGGTCGGCCGCTTTCCCTGGGGCGCGGCCTTCCGCCCGACGAACTGATCCGAGACACCTCTGCTGGCCGTGCGGCCTTTTCATGATAGGTTGCCATGAAAGAGGAGACCTGCCCATGCGCCGCCCCGTCCTGTCCGCCGCTCTTGCCTTTATCCTGCCGGCCCTCGGCCCGGCCGTGGCGCAGGACAGCCAGGGCGATGCGCTTGGCACGCTCAACCCCGACGAGATGACCTGGCAGCGCGTGCTTGAAAATTCCGAAGGCGGCGCCACCGACATGGTCACCTGCGCCTCGGGCTACATGCTGACGAAATCCGGCAATCACGCCGCTGCCCGGGCTCTGTTCCGCCGTTGCGCCGAGGCCGGATATACCGGTGCGATGACCTGGATGAGCCAGCTCGACAACAACGGGCTGGGCGCCGACTACAACCCCGAGGCTGCGGCGGACTGGGACCGGCAGGCGGCGTTGGCGGGCGATCCGGTGGGTCAGTTCAACCACGGCCTGAACCTGATCCGCGGGCATGGCATCGCGCGCGACACCGAGGCCGGGCGCGCCTTCGTCGACCGGGCGGCCGCCGCCGGGCTGGAGATCGCGACGCGGTTCCAGCGCTCGGGCTACGACCCCGACGAGGTGACGCCGGACGCCGATAACTGGCGCTACGCGCCGTCGTTCTAGGCCGGTTCGGGTCTCTGCGACCAAAGCACAAGACGGCGCGATTTCGGCCCCGAGGGCCGAAAATTCCGCCGAATCCACGCCAAATTCCCGCAAAACAGCCCCGACACGGCCCGTTTAGACGGGAATTTCGGTATTTCGGACCTGCCAAAAACCGCGGTTGTCAAGCGTCAATGGGTCGTACGACCAAAGCGCCGTATCCCCTGGCAATCCCGTCTTTGTAGCGTTTTCGCGACGACGCCCGTCGGTCGGGAGATCTGACGAGAACACTCGAAAAGGGAGGATACCATGAACCGTTTCATCGCCGCCGTGACCGCGGGGATCCTGGTTGCCGGGGCAACTGGGGCCGAAGTGACAGAAGAGATGATCGCCAACGACCGCGAGATGACCGGACAGGTCGTCACCAACGGCATGGGCCGCGATCTGCAGCGCTATTCGCCGCTCGACATGATCAACCGCGACAACGTCGACAAGCTGGTGCCCGCCTGGGCCTTCAGCCTGGGCGGCGAAAAGCAGCGCGGGCAGGAAACCCAGCCGCTGATCTACGACGGCATCATGTACATCACCGGGTCTTACTCGCGGCTTTACGCCATCGACGTGATGACCGGCGAAGAGCTCTGGCAGTACGATGCGCGTCTGCCCGAAGGCATCCTGCCCTGCTGCGACGTGGTCAACCGGGGTGCCGCGATCTACGGCGACAAGATCTATTTCGGCACGCTCGACGCGCGCATCGTCGCGCTCGACCTCAAGACCGGCGACGTGGTCTGGCGCGACCAGATCGCCGATTACAAGGCCGGCTATTCCTACACCGCCGCGCCGCTGATCGTGGACGGGCTGATCATCACCGGCAATTCGGGCGGCGAATTCGGCATCGTGGGCGAGGTGCAGGCCCGCGACGCCGAAACCGGCGATCTGGTCTGGACCCGTCCGGTGATCGAGGGCCACATGGGCACGCTGAACGGCGAAGAAAGCACCATGACCGGCGAACTGAACGCGACCTGGCCGGGCGACATGTGGAAAACCGGCGGCGGTGCGACCTGGCTCGGCGGCTCCTACGACGCCGACACCGACACGCTGGTCTTCGGCACCGGCAACCCCGCGCCCTGGAACAGCCACCTGCGCAACGCCGGCCAGCCGGTCGAAGGCAATGCCGGCGACAACCTCTATGCCGCGAGCCGCCTTGGCATCGATCCCAAGACCGGCGAGATCAAGTGGCATTTCCAGTCCACCCCGCGCGAAGGCTGGGATTATGACGGCGTGAACGAGGTCGTGGCCTATACCGACCGCGACGGCAACATGCGCTATGCCACCGCCGACCGGAACGGCTATTTCTACGTGCTGAATCGCGAGGACGGCGCCTTCGTCTCGGTCGCACCTTTCGTCAAGGACATCACCTGGGCCGAGGGCATCGACGACACCGGCCGCCCGATCTTTGCCGAGGACAACCGCCCCGGCGATCCATCCGAAGCGGTCGAGGGCAACAAGGGCGAGGTCGTGTTCTCTTCTCCGTCGTTCCTTGGCGGCAAGAACTGGATGCCGATGGCCTTCTCGCAGCGCACCGGCAATTTCTACATCCCCTCGAACGAATGGGGCATGGACATCTGGAACGAGCCGATCACCTACAAGAAGGGCGCGGCCTACCTAGGCTCGGGCTTTACCATCAAGCCGAACTACGAGGATCATATCGGTTCGCTCAAGGCGCTGGATCCCGACACCGGTGAATGGAAGTGGGAATACAAGAACGACGCCCCGCTCTGGGGTGGCGTGATGACCACCGCCGGCGGCCTCGTGTTCTTCGGCACGCCCGAGGGCAAGTTCGTGGCGCTGGATGACGAGACCGGCGAAGAGCTGTGGTCGTTCCAGACCGGCTCGGGCATCGTCGGCCAGCCGGTGACCTGGGACATGGACGGCGAACAATATGTGTCGGTGATCTCGGGCTGGGGCGGTGCGGTTCCGCTCTGGGGCGGCGAAGTGGCCAAGAAGGTGAACTTCCTCAATCAGGGCGGCCTGCTCTGGACCTTCAAGATGCCCAAGGAACTCGCTTCGGCCGAGTGACCTGACGCCATACCAAACCGAAATGCCCGGGGCACGTGTCCCGGGCATTTTCATTTCGAATCAAGTGCTTCTGTCTGCACCGGAGCAAGCGCCGAACTCTGGCGAACACGGATGGTCAGGCAAGACGCGTGTTGCGCCGCGCCGATTATCTGTCGGCAAGGCCCGTACGGGCTGTGACAATTCTCTGACGGTCGATCAACCGAATACACAGGCCCGGCTGCAGCACTGCGCGACGCTCGATGGCGTTCGGTGCCGGCCAAGTTTCGGCGGGTCGCACGCCATGCCCGATCAAAAGGAATTTACGCGCGAACATTAAGAGGGGGCAATGCTGGCGCATGCCCCCTCTTTCTAGGTCCTGCCGGCAGGCTTCGGCGGGTATCCTACGACACCGCGCGGCCCGTCGCAGATGTCCGCGTCACCTTTTCGTTCAACACCGAAACTGCTGCCCCGGCGACCAGAGCCCAGAACGGTGCGCTGATGTTCAGGAAGGACACGTTGGACATCGCCACGATCAGGGCGACGAAGGCGCCGATCTGGTGTCCTGCGTTGCGGTCAAAGGCCGATTGAAAGGCGCTCAGAAGAACGGTTATCATCGCCAGACCTGCAACCGCGCCGATCAGCGGTCCGGGCAGTGCCATGATCAGCGGGACCGCGACGCCGGCAAAGACACCGAATGCCGCAAAGAGCACACCGTTCAAGACGGTCGCCGCATAGCGGCCTTCGTGGTTCTCGCCGGCCTGATCCGATGAACAGATCGCCGTCATCGGTCCCGCGATATTGGCGTTGTGTCCACCGATCACTCCGGCCAGCATGCCGCCGATACCAGAGACAATCGTCATGGCGTTGATCGGAGGGCGGTAGCCTTCGGCATAGAGCACCCCAATGGCCTGGGCGTTTTCGGCACCTATGACAAGGATCGCCAGCGGCACGGCGATGGCAAGAAACGCATCCAGCGTGAACACGGGGGCGGTGAACTCAGGGGCGACGAAGCTGATCGCGGCCTCTCCGCCCTGGAATCCGCCGGTGAACGCCACCGCGACAAGGCCGACCACCAGTGCCGTGAGAACCGGCGGCACAGCGCGCAGGAACCGCATGGACAGGAAGAAGGCGAGGGTTGCGGCGCCCACCACGATGGGCAGCTTCTCGATCGAGGTGACAGCCCCGATGCCGAAGCGGATGAGGGCCCCCGCGATCATCGCCATGACGATGGGCATCGGCAACCAGCGCATGACCCTCCCAATCAGCCCTGTGATGCCGAGGATGAAGACCATCGCCCCGGCCATGAGGAAGGCGCCGACCGCCTGCTCGAACGGAAAGGTGCCAAGCGCCCCGGCAACCAGCGCGGCCCCCGGGATCGAATAGGCCCCGGTGACAGGCAGCTTGTAGTAAAGCGCCATCACCAGGCTGATCAGCCCGCCGAGGCCGTAGATCGCCAGAAGCCAGGCCACGGTCTGTCCTTCGGTCAGACCCCCGTTGTTGGCCGCGCCGATGACAATCAGCGCCGGGCCCGAGCAGCCGAAGATCGCCGCGACCAGTCCTGCACTGGCGGTCTTGATCCCGAGCCATTCGCGCAGACCTGAAAGTCCCGCGCCAAAGCCGGGCCCCTTTTCGATCCATCCCGTCTGTTTTGTCTGTTCCATCTTGTGTTCCTCCCTTGGAAATCGGTGTGGCCGGCTCAACGACCGGTGAAGGCGGGCTTGCGCTTTTCGTGAAATGCTTCGACCCCCTCACGGAAATCGTCCGACTGGCGCAGGCGGCTGTAGTTCAGCCCCTCCATCTCGATCGCGGTGCTCAGCAAAGCGTCGTCAGTGTCGTTGAGCAGTTTCTTTGCGGTGCGCTGCGCCATCGGAGAGAAGCCGCGCAGTTCATCCACCAGATCGCTGACCGCCTGTTCCAGCGTCTCGTCGGGCACACATTCCGTGGCGATGCCCCAGTCCAGCGCCTGCTGACCCTTGATGCGCTTGGACCGCATCACGATGTCCTTCGTGCGTGTGACGCCGACGATCTTCTGCAGGCGGGCAGAGCCGCCCGATCCGGGGATCTGGCCCAGCTTCTGTTCGGGCAGGGCATAGCGGCAGGTCTCGGAGACGATGCGGAAATCGCAGGCCAGCGACAGTTCGAACCCGACCCCGAATGTGTAGCCGCGATTGGCCGCGATCACCGGTTTGGAGCAGCGCGCAGGTGCGGCGATGTTCCACGCCAGGTGCGAGACGTGCTCGGGGCTGGCCTCGAGGAAGCCCTTGATGTTGCCGCCGGACGAGAAGTGTTCGCCTTCGCCCGAAACGACGATGATGCGCACGCGGTCGTCTGCATCGAGCGCTTCGAAGACGAGACGCAGCTGGTCGCGCGCACCCATCGAGATGACGTTGTAGGGCGGACGCGCAAGGATGATGTCGGCGCGTTCGTGGTCCGCGTCAAGCTGGACGTGGAAGCCGTCAAGCTCGGCAAGGCGGGGATCGCTGAAGGTCATTGGGTCTGTCATGTCAGTCTCTTTCTGTTTCAGGCAGGGGTGTTTTCCGGGGTCTCGGGTTCGTATTCGCCCGCAACGAGCAGGCGGCGCAGCAGCTTGCCGACCGGAGATTTCGGGATGTCGCGCACGAAGACGTAACGGCGGGGGCGCCGGAAATTCGACAGGTCGGAGCGACGGCAATGCGCATCGAGGTCGTCTTCGCTGACCGTGTCCTTGCGCTTGATAAAGGCGGTCACGACCTTGCCCCAGCGTTCGTCCGGCAGGCCGACAACGGCGACCTCGGCCACCGCGGGGTGCAGCGACAGGCAGCTTTCCACCTCCACCGGAGAGACGTTCTCGCCGCCGGTGATGATCATGTCGTCGGCGCGCCCCGTGACGAACAGATCGCCGTCCTCGTCGAAATGCCCGCAATCGCCGGTAAAATACCAACCGTCGCGGATCGCTTTGCTGTCTGCCTCTGGCCGGTTCCAATATCCCTCGAACGCCTCATCGCCTTGCATGGAGGCGACGATCTCGCCCTCTTCGCCGGGGGCGCAGGTATGGCTGGCATCCTCGGCGCCCAGAGGGACCACGCGGAGGCGCTGGTTGATCGCCGCGCGCCCGGCGGACCCGGGTTTGGCGGTGGCGTCCTGACAGATGGAAAAGGTGTAGATCTCCGACGACCCGTAGTGGTTCACGAAGAGCTCGGGCTGAAAGGTCTCCGCCAGCTTGCGCAGAAGTCCATCGGTCATCGACGCGCCGGCAAAGCCCAGCTTGCGCACGCTTGCCACCCTGTCGGAGGTGAAATCGGCATGGTGGACGATGTCGTGGTAAAGCGTGGGCACCAGGTAAAGATTGGTGACGGCGTGCTGTTCGATGGCATGCAGCGCGCCCGGCACATCGAAGCGGGGCAGGCAGACGAAGGCGCCGCCGATGACACTGGCAGACAGGAGGGACCGGACGCCCATCGTGTGATAGAGCGGCATGACTCCCAACGTGCGCTCCCACTGACCGTACATGTTCTGCGCCACATGTGCGATGGCCGCGGCGCGCTCGGCCCGGTGCCGGCGCGGCACGCCCTTGGGTTTGGACGTGGTGCCGGAGGTATAGAGCATGACCGACAGATCTTCGGCCGAAGCGTGCGGCGCGGCATCTGGCGCCTTTCCCGCCAGCATGTCCGAGAGGCCGCCTTTGCCGTGCAGCGGCAGGACGGTCAGACCGGCGGCCAGGGCGGACCCGCGCACGGCCTCTGCGGCGGCATCGTCGTGCACCAGGGCCTTGGCGGCGCTGTCGCTGAGCGCATGGTCAAGCTCATCCGCGGTGACGCGCCAGTTGACCGGCGTGATCACTAGTCCGGCCAGTTGGCAGGCCCAGTGCAGGGACGCGTTTTCCCAGCGGTTCTGCATCGCGGTGACGAGCGTGTCGCCCTTGCGCAGCCCGATCTGGCCGAGTCCGTCAACCAGGGCACTGATCCGTGCAAACCATTCTGCGTAGGTCAGCGTCAGGTCGCCTTCGGCAATCGCCATGGCGCCTGGATCGCGTTCGACGGACGCGATAAAGCTGGTTCCGAGGTCAAGCATCGATTGGTCCTCCCTTGATGCGATTGCGAGCGGCGAGCGCCGCCTTGACGATCGGCGCATAGCCGGTGCAGCGGCACAGATGGCCCGACAGCGCTTCACGAATGGTGGCCTCGTCGGCCTCTGGCTGGGATGCGAACAGCGCGTCCAAGGTCATCAGGATGCCCGCCGTGCAGAACCCGCACTGCAGGGCGAAATGTTCGCGAAAGGCGGATTGCAGCGGCGACAGATCCGGCCCCTCGGCCAGCGCTTCGACCGTGCGGATGTCACAGCCTTGGGCCTGCTGGGCGAGCATCAGACACGCCCGGACGGGTGCGCCGTCCACCTGCACCGTGCAGGCGCCGCATACGCCGTGTTCACAGCCGACATGGGTGCCGGTTGCGCCGATCTCGTGGCGCAGCAGGTCGCTGAGCAGCATGCGCGGCGGGGCCTCGGCCGATACCGCCCGCCCGTTCAGCGTAAAGCGGACCGCCGGTTTTTCGTCCTTCGTCAGTCGCGGCATGAAAGGGCCTCCTTCAAGGTTGTGCGGCCCAACCGGCGGACCAGATCGCGGCGGTACCGCGCAGTGGCGTGCAGGTCGTCGCGGGCCTGCAGATGCCAGGCGAATTCGTTCAGCCTGTCATCGCGGTCGGTCGTGTCGGCGGGCAGATCGAGCGTCTGCGGCGTGTCGGCGACGCCGCCGACGGTCAGCGCGCTGCTGCCATCGGGCCGGGCGATTGCGGCGCAGGCGACGATGGCAAAATCGCCGTGGCGGCGGGCGACTTCGCGGAAGGCGTAACCGGTGCCCTGCTTCCGCGCCGGTATGGATACGGAGGTGATCATTTCACCCGGGGTGAGGTCGGTGGACATCATGCCCTGGAAAAAATCCCGTGCCGCGACGGTCCGCGTCTTGCGACGGCGGCGCAGTGTCACCGTGCCGCCGAGCGCGAGCAGGCAAAGCGGCAGTTCGGCGCTGGGATCGGCATGAGCGACAGAGCCGCAGACCGTCCCGCGATTGCGCAGCTGAGTATGGCCGACCCAAGGGATCGCCGCGCGGACAAGCGGCAGGCGGTCTGCCAGATCGGGCCAGGATTCGAGCGTGGCCTGACGCACGGCGGCGCCGATGATGATCTGATCGCCCTTGGCTTCGATCCCCGACAGCTCGGGAATTCGGGTGATGTCGACCAGCGTGGTGGGGCGTGCCAGGCGCATGTTGAGCATCGGCACCAGCGACTGGCCGCCGGCGATGACGCGGGCGTCAGAACCGCCTTCTTGCAGCGCGTCCAAAGCTTCGCTCAGGTCAGTGGCGGCGACGTAATCGAACGGGGCGGGTTTCATGTCCGGCCTCCTTTCGCCATGCGGTTGAGAAGACCTCTCAGGCGCGCGATCGGGCCGTTGCCTGCGCCGCCGCCGCAATGGCGGGCCAAAGCGCGGAAGAATTCGCCGATCACGACCTTGGCCGCGCCATCCAGAAGGCGTCCGCCGACCGACGCGACCTTGCCGCCGATTTCGGCCTCGTAACGATAGGCGATCTCAGTGCCATCACCGGTGTCGGTGAGGGTTACGCGACCGTGCCCGCCGCCAGTTCCAAGCGCGCCGACGGCTTGGCCTGACAGGGTGACAGCGTTCGGCGGATCGAGGTCCGACAATTCGATATCGGCCTTGTAGCGGCCCCGCACCGGTCCGACGCCCAGCGTCACATCGGCCTTGAACCGGGTCTCATCGACCTTCTGCACCCCATGCGAGCCAGGGATGATCGCGTCCAGCGTCGCGGGGTCGAACAGCATCTTCCACACATCCTCGCGGCTGGCCTGCACCAGGGCGCGGCCCTCGCCCGTGAGTTTGCGCCCGCCCGAAGTGGCTTCCGCCTTCGTCACGGGCATCGGCTCTTTCGGCTCAGGCTCTTCGCCATAAATCAGGGGCGCGAGTTTGGCCGCGGTCACGGGCAACACGATGTCGGGCGCGTCGCCTTCAGGGGCGAGCGCATCGGCGACGGCGTTGGCGATGCAGACAGGCGTGGACATGCAGTTGCCTTCGCCCACGCCTTTGGCCCCGAGCGGGGTGAAGGGAGAGGGGGTTTCGTGATGCAGGATGACCGGCTCGGGCACCTCCATCACCGTCGGCAGGAGGTAGTCTGCGAGCGTACCCGACCGAAAGGATCCATCCTCTCCGTAGGCATATTCTTCGAGAAACGCCGCGCCGACGGCCTGGGCGAAACCGCCGCGCACCTGGCCATCGACCATGGCGGGGTGCAGGATGCGCCCGCAGTCATGCATCGTCACATAGCGGTCGATCCTGGGTTCTGCGGTGTCGGGATCGATCTCGATCCCGCAGAAATCGAAGATGAACCCGTGGCAGAGCGACGAATTGATGCCGTCATCGGCTGTCGGCGCCTCCAACTCCGGCGGTGTCCAAAAGACCGTCTCGCGCAGCGTCTGTCCCACATCGTCCGGGAGGGTGCCGGGGGACCAATGGGCCGTCGCGGCCACACGCGCAAACGACAGGCTGTTGTCGGGGTTCTGCGCCGCGCCGATACGCCCCGCGCCAAAGGTGACATCCGACGCGCCGATGTTGAGCTGCGAAGCGGCGACCTTGGCGAGCTTGTCCCGAAGCCGGGTCGCAGCGATTTCGGTCGCACCCGCCACGGCCGGGGCAAAGCGCGAGGCGTAATTGCCCGACGCGATGGACCAGGCATCGCGCATCGTGTCCACGTCGGCCAGAACGCGCACCGCGTCCAGCGGCAGGCCGAACTTGTCAGCCACCACCTGGGCCAGCACGGTCCTGTGTCCTTGGCCCTGCGGGACCGAGGCGACCTTGACCGTCACCGATCCCAACGGGTCGATGGCGACCGTCGCGGTGGCCTGAGCACCGTTTTTCGGTCCTGCCTTTGCGCGCTCCTCGGGACTCAGAACCGTAGTGATGTAGCCCATGTTCGATACCGACGGCTCGACCACGCAGGCAAAGCCGATACCGTAGCGGCGCCCCGCTGCGCGCGCCGTTTCGCGGCGGGCGTAAAGCTCGGCCAATCCGCCCTCATCCACGGCGCGCGCCATAGCCGCGGCGTAGTCGCCCGAGTCGAGCAGTGCCCCGCTGGCCGTCCGGTACGGGAAGGCGTTTGCCGGCACGAGGTTGCGGCGGATGACGTCGAGCCGGTCCAGCCCCAGCTGCCGCGCGATCGTGTCCATCAGGCGCTCGAGCGCGAAATAAATCTGCGGGCCGCCGAATCCGCGGTTGAGCCCCGTGGGGGTCTTGTTGGTCAGCACCACGCGATTGCGGATTGCCACGTTCGCGATGTCATAGGCCCCGGTCATGTTGCCGTGCATCCGGTAAAGCGTGGCGGGCTCGGGCGCGCGCAGATGGGCGCCGCAATCCTCGATCTGGTCCCAGTCGAGAGCTGTGATGCGGCCATCCGCCTCGACCGCCGCCTCGATCCGGGTCTGGCGGTTGGTCGCGGAGACGCTGGCCGAAAGATGTTCCAGGCGATCCTCGATCCACTTGACCGGCGCGCCGGCGATTCGGGCGGCGACGCCAGCAAGGATCATGTAGGGAAAGACGCCCTGCTTGATCCCGAAGGACCCGCCGGAGTCGGGGGGCGTGCGCAGGCGAAGCCGGTTTCCCGGAACCTGCAGGGATCGCGCCACGACCGCGTGGATCGAAAACGGTCCCTGGAAGTTCGCGGTGATGTCGTAGGCATCCTCGCCGGGCTCGTAGCGCGCGATCACGCCGTAGGTTTCGATGGGTGTACAGGCGCTGCGCGGATAAGTGACGTCGATGCCGATCCGGTGCGGCGCGGCGTCGAAAGCGGTCTCGGGATCGCCGTAGCGGAAGCGGCGCTCGTTGATCAGATTGCTCCCAAGGCTCTGGTGCAGAACCGGCGCGTCGTCGGCCAAGGCGCGAACCGGGTCCACCACCGCAGTCAGCGGCGAATAGTCGACCTCGACCAGATCCGCGGCATCCTCGGCCAGGTACCGGTCGGTCGCGACGACCATGGCCACCGGCTCTCCGACATAGCGCACGCGGTCCACGGCGATCGGCCAGCACTCAACGTTGGCCTTCACCCCCACGGTCATGGAGCGGATGTAGCGGGTCACGTCCTGCCCGGTGATGACCGCGGCCACGCCCGGCGCCCTTGTCGCCGCGGTCACATCCACGGATTTGATGTCGGCATGGCCGTGTGGCGCGCGAACGAAGGCCACTGCGAGCGTTCCGGTCGCGACGGGCAGATCGTCGATAAACTGTCCGCGTCCCGACACCAGCGCGGCATCTTCGATGCGTTCGACGGACCGGCCCAATAGCGGTTCTGTAGCGGTATCTTTCATGTCTCCTCCCGGCTTGGCATGAGCAAGCCCTTGGCAGAGGAGGCTACAGTTGGGGTCTGTGGGGCCGCGATCCCGTGGCGTCTCGGAACTTACCGAGGCGTCTCAAAATCAGCCGTCGCGGAGAGCCGAGACAGCGCGGAACGTGCGCGGCGAAGAGCCTGCGTGGTCATGAAAGAAACGCGAGAAATGCGCGGGCACGGAGAATCCCAGCTCTTCGGAGATGGTTGAAAAGCTCCGGTTTTCGTTGGCGACGGCCTGCACCGCGCGTTCGACGCGCAGCGTATTCAGGTAGACACGGGGAGAAATTCCCATGGCCGTTTCGAAGAGTCGGAAGAAATGCGCGCGCGATAATCCGGCGTCGCGCGACAGCGCCTCCATCGAGGTGATGTTGGCTGGATCGGCACGCATCAGGTCAAGCGCTTTCACAATCCGCCTGTCGGTCGCGCGTAGCGCGTTTGCCCGGGAGCGCAGGGACTGTCGCACGGAGCGCCAATGCACCGAGCGTTCGATGATCGACACCATCAGCCGTCCGATCAAGCGCTCATGTGTCTCCGCATCCGCGGGCGCATGCACCATCGCCTCGGCCGTTTCGCCCACCTGGCGGCGGATTTGCGGCGTGATCGCTCCGCCCGGCTGTGGAAAGAAGCCGGGTGCTCCACTGGCCTGCCAGTTGCCGCGAAACGCACCCAACCAGGTGGGCTCTATATAGAGTGCGAGTATGATCGTCGGCGGCTGGTCGCCGCGATGGACGTAGCTGTGATGTTCCCAGGCGTTGATCAGAACGGCGTTCTCGTCCGTGAGAGCGACGCGGCGCCCGTTCACATCGAACTCCGTATCCGCGCCTTCGACTTTCAGAAGCACATGGCATTGCGCATGGGCATGCTTGACAAGGGGGCGGTCCATATCAAGGAGTGCGACCCGGCCGAACGTCCCTATGGCGATCCTGAGCGCAGATGACATTTGAAATTCTTAGCAGGTCCTTGCCATCGGTCAATGATCGGTGACATCTGCCCGAGAGTTGGTAGCAGGTGCTTCGCGGAGTAAAGAAGCCCCACGATCCTGGTTTCGATGCTCGGCAGCGTCTTGCTGTCCGACCC
>Ga0114903_1000650_pt1 | contig 17619 bp, 16 predicted proteins | sample MalvirDeepMed_s2_FD_87289 | JGI IMG/M metagenome (GOLD analysis project Ga0114903, IMG submission 87289) | Marine viral communities from the Global Malaspina Expedition - Malaspina viral metaG DeepMed_s2 | ecosystem: Environmental > Aquatic > Marine > Oceanic | place: Mediterranean Sea... | reverse complement strand
TGCGTGGCCGGGCGATGCGGATCGGCGGGGCCGTGGCCGCCGGGGGCAGGGCTGTCGGAACGAGACTCCGCGACCCGCTGCGACAGACGCCCGGATCGGCGCCGCGCCCGGCGAATCGGGCGCGGCGCAAGGCTCAGAGCATCAGCTGGTAGCTGTGCGGCACATACCGGAAGCCGTCTTCGCGGGTCTCGGCATAGCCAAGGGCCGGGAACGGCATGTGGTAGCCGATGAACGGGATCTTGTCGGCGGCCAGCATGTCGAGCGTCTTGCGCCGGGTCTGCGCGGCGGCTTCCTTGTCGGTGTCGAAGCTGACCTCCCAGTCGGGATGGGCCAGCGAGAAGACGTAGTGATTGGCCAGATCGGCGATCAGCATCAGCTGCTTGCCGCCGCTCTCGAGCATGTAGCTCATGTGGCCCGGGGTGTGGCCCGGGGTCATCACCGAGGTGATGCCGGAGGCGACGCTCTCGCCGTTGCCGATGAAGCTGAACTGCTCGGCCAGAGGCTGCACCTTGTTGGTGAAGGTGTCGTTGGCGACGCCGGACCAATGGTCGTATTCGGTCTGCCCGGTGACGTGCTGGGCATTGGCAAAGGTCGGGCCGTCGCCACCGGTCAGGCCGCCGACGTGGTCGCCATGCATGTGGGTGATGACCACGTGGCTGACATCGCCGGGCGCGTAGCCCGCCGCCTCGACCGCGGCGATGATGCCGTCGGGGTCGAGGCCGGTGTCGAACAGGATCAGCTCGTTGCCGGTGTTGACCAGCGTAGGGGTGAAGAAGAACTGCGCCTTGTCGGTGGGAATGTTCGCGGCCTCTGCGGCCTCGGCGAATTCCTCGTCCGAGGCGTTCAGGCCGAAGATCGAGTGCGGATCCTCGCGCGTGGCGGTGCCGGCCATCAGCGCGGTGACCTCGAAATCGCCAAGCATGATGCGGTTGACCTTGGGCACCATTGCCCCCTGCTTGGCGGCCTGTGCCCGCAGCGGCGCGGCACCGGCCGCGACGAAGGGCATGGCAACGGCACCGGCAAGGGCGGCGCGGCGGCTGAATGTCGTCTGTTCCGTCATGTCTGTGACTCCCTCCTGTTGGTGTGCGGAAGGTAGATCGCCGGGGCCGACTTGCCAGATCCGGCTTTGCAGCCCGTTAACGCCCCCCGGGCTAAGGAGCGGCACCTCAAGACGGAGATGCCCATGATTCCCGACACCACCAATCCCTGCTGGCGCCGTGTTCTCACCTCCGAGACCGACCTGTCCGACGCCGTGCTCGCCACCAAGCTGCTGGTCGCGCGGCTCCGGCACGAGGTCAAGGCGCAGCCCGGATCGCTTGGCCCCAAGATCGCCGAGCTGCGCGCCTATTTTCAGAAAAACATCAGTGCGGTGAGGGACATCGCGCTGTTCTGAAAGGACCGGTCATGAAGAATGCCATGATGCCCGTGGCCGAGGCTGCCGCCCTGATCGAGGCCGGCAAGGTGCTGGTGGTCGCCGGCTCGGAAGCGGCGCTGTCGCAGCTGCCAAAGGGCTGCTGGATCGGTGGCACGTCGGTCTATTTCATGACCGATACCGGTGGCCGGGAGGATCGCGATAACCTCTTCGTGACCGAGATCATCGCCGCCGAGGACGCGCGCCCGGTGTTCCATGCCGCCAATGACCTCCCGAACCTCACCATGACCCGCTTCGACCACGGGCTGTCGATGATCCTGATCCCGGCTTTCAGCGCCGCACATGAAGCGTTCGCCCTTCATGGCAGCCGCTATCCGGGGCTGTTCGACCAGCCCCTGATGGGCTGGGTCACCGGTGTGCCTCTCGACGCAGACGAGAGCGTCACGCCCAAGGTGTTCGACGGCGCGCGGGGCATGGCCTTCGAGGAGGGCGCGATGGTGCTGCACGTGAAACTGCCGGCCGGGCGTGTCGCGGAGATCGACATCGTGAACCTGTTCGAACCGGACCCGAGCGGCGACGAGATCACCTTTGCCGCCACCGGGTTCTCGGCACAGACCGCGCTGGTCAATGGCCGCGAGGTCGACTTCGCCCGCTACCTGTCGGAGACCGGGGTCGAGACCCGTTGCCCGCTGGTGGCAAATTTCGCCGGCGCCAGGATCAACGTATCGTTCCAGTCGGTCGAGCCGGGCAAGCCGGTGACCTTCTACGCCCCGGTCATCGAAGGCGTGCGCTATCGCGTCGCGAAACTGCCGGGGGACCATGCCTCCGAATTCGCCGCGCGGGTGCAGGGCGATGGCCGCCGCGAGCTGTCATGCAACTGCATCCTCAACTACATCTACGAAGAGCTCGAGGCGAAGACCACGGGCAGCTTCACCGGCCCCGCCACCTTTGGCGAGATCGCCTACATGCTGCTGAACCAGACCATGGTGCGGCTGCATATCGGGGCGGCAGAAGCAACAGAGGCAACCGCGGTGGCCTGAGCGCAAAGGCCGCCGGCGCAGCCGCGCCGGGACCTCAGTCCTCGATCAGGCTCGCGCCGCATTGCGGCAGGTACGCCATGACCATCTCGTGGGTGCAAAGCGCCGTCGCCGGGGTGGTGACCGTCGCGCTTGCTGCGGCCGCGCCAAGCGCCAGCGAGTCCGGCCCGCTCAGGCCCGAGGCGAGGCCGTAAGCAAAGGCGCCGACAAAGCTGTCGCCGGCGCCGACGGCCGAGACGACCGAGACATCGGCGGCGCTCACCTGCACCAGCCCGTCCGGGCCGGCCATCACCGAGCCATCCGCGCCGCGCGCCACGATGACCCGCCCGGCGGCGCCGCGCGCCACCAGCTCGGCCGCGAACTCCGCCGACTCGCGCCGCGTGACCAGCGGGCGCCCCGCGAGCCCCTCGGCCTCTTCGGTGTCCATGCGCAGCACCGCGGGGGCCGGGGTGGTGCCCTTGGCGAGGTGTTCCAGAGCCGGGCCCGAGGTGTCGACGATCACCAGCGCCTTGCGTGCGGCCAGCGCCGCGCAGAGCTGGGTCGCGAACGCTGCCGAGACGCCGGGCGGCTGGCTGCCGCTCAGCACCACGATGCCGCCGTCTGGTACCGACGCGGCGATCGCCTCGAGCGCCTCGCTCACCTGCTCCTCGGACCAGAGCGGGCCGGGCATGACAAAACGGTATTGCTGGCCGGTCTCGCGGTCGTGCACGGCCATGCTTTCGCGCGTATCGCCCGGGGCCTGCATCCGCACCAGCGGAATGCCCTGATCGGCCATCGCCGCCTCGAGCCGCATGCCGCTCGGTCCGCCCAGTGCCACGAAGGCGCGGGCCTGTCCGCCAAGGGCCGCCACCACGCGGGCCACGTTGATGCCGCCGCCTCCGGGGTCCACGGTCAGGGGATCGCAGCGCAGCTTCGGCCCGGCAACGACGCGGTCAGCGGTCGTCGTCAGGTCGAGCGCGGGGTTCAGCGTGACGGTCAGGATATCGTTCATGGCAGGACCATGTCACTCAACCGGCGGTTCGCCAAGAGCCTCGAACTGGACAAATGACCGCGCTTGTGGGAAGTGCCGTCGGCGTAAGCAGGAGCCTCCCATGACCGTCACCCGTTTTGCCCCTTCGCCCACCGGCCACATCCATGTGGGCAACCTTCGCACGGCACTGTTCAACTACCTGATCGCCCGCAAGGCAGGCGGCACCTTCATTCTGCGCATCGACGACACCGATCCCGAGCGCAGCAAGGAAGAGTATGTCGACGGCATCAAGCGCGACCTCGAGTGGCTGGGCCTGACATGGGACCGCATCGAGCGGCAGAGCGAGCGGCTCGACCGCTACCACGCCGCCGCCGATCAGCTGCGCGAGATCGGCCGCTTCTACGAGGCATGGGAAACCCCGACCGAGCTTGACCTGAAGCGCAAGAAGCAGCTCAACATGGGCAAGCCGCCGGTCTACGACCGCGCCGCCCTTGCGCTGACCGACGACGAGAAGGCCGCCCTGCGGGCCGAGCGCGGCGATGGCGTCTGGCGCTTCAAGCTCGATCAGGAGCGCATCGAGTGGACCGATGGCATTCTCGGCGACATCTCGATCGACGCCGCGTCGGTCTCGGACCCGGTGCTGATCCGCGGCGACGGCCAGATCCTCTACACGCTGGCCTCGGTGGTCGATGATACCGAGATGGGCGTCACCCACGTGGTGCGCGGCTCGGACCACGTGACCAACACCGCGACCCAGATCCAGATCATCAACGCGCTGGGCGGCACGGTCCCGAGCTTTGCCCACCACTCGCTGCTGACCGGCCCGCAGGGCGAGTCGCTGTCGAAGCGCCTTGGCGTGCTGTCGATCCGCGACCTGCGCGAAAGCGGCATCGAGCCCGAGGCGCTGCTGTCGCTGATGGCGCGGCTCGGGTCGAGCCAGCCGGTGGAGCTGCGCCTGTCGCTCGAGGAGATCGCCGAGGGCTTCGAGCTGTCGCAGTTCGGCTCTGCGCCGACCAAGTTCGACGTCAACGATCTCTACCCGCTGACCGCGCGCAAGCTGCATGGCCTGCCGCTGTCGGCCGTGGCCGACGAGATCGCGGCGCTGGGCGTGCCGGCGGACAAGGCCGAGCTGTTCTGGAGCGTCACGCGCGAGAACATCGAGACCCGCAAGGACCTTGCCGGCTGGTGGGCGCTGTTCCGCGACGGCGCCGAGCCGGTGATCGCCGACGAGGACCGCGACTTCATCGCGGAGGCGATGGCGATCCTGCCCGAAGGCCCGCTCACCCAGGACAGCTGGGGCGCATGGACCCAGGCGGTGAAGGAGCAGACCGGCCGCAAGGGCAAGGGCCTGTTCATGCCGCTGCGCAAGGCACTGACGGGCCGTGAGCGCGGGCCCGAGATGGCCGATGTGCTGCCGCTCCTGCAGACCATCCCGGCCCGAAAGCTCGCCAAGGGCTGAGCCTCAGACGCGACGCGCCAGCGCGTCGCGATCCTCCTTGACGACAATGTTCTGCTGCGCGTGATGCATGGCGTAGGCGCGGGTGCGCTTTGCCGCCTGCGCCAGATCGCGCCACTCGGCATGTTCGAGCTTGGCCAGCGTGTCGAGCACGGTGCCGATCACCTCCGGGTGGCCGGCCCCGGCGCGGATCAGCGGCTCGAACCCGTCTTCCATCAACTGGGTCGCGGTCAGCGCGGGCGCTTCGATGCGGGGGAATTGCGGCGGCCGGGTCTCGGGCGGCTCGGCCTCGGAGAACAGCCGCGCCAGCCGGTGCACCACGTCGACGGCGGTGCCCGGGTCGTTGATCCCCGGCGACAGCGCCCGCACCGCGGTCTCGTTCAGCACGACCACGCCGAAGCGGGCGTCCTGCTCGGCAGTGCGGATCGCACCGAAGGTGAAGCAGTTGCTGAGGGCCTCGCGGTCCTCGACCTCGCCCAGCACCCAGCCCAGCGGAGCGCCCTTCAGGATGTGCGCCCCGGGCGAGACCCCGAGCGTGATCGAGGCATCGGCCTTGGCCAGCGCGTCGTGCAGCGGTTCCATGTTGACGAATTGCAGGTAGCCGCTCGAGGGGGCGGGCAGGGGCCAGGCGGCCTCGGGGATCTTGGCATCCGGTGCAACGGGCAGTCCGCCGAGCGCCGGGCGCCTCAGCGCGCTGTAGAGCGGCTCGCGGGCCTGCCGGTCGACCATCTGAAGCGTGTCGTCCATGCTGCCGAGCGTGCTCAGATGCTCGATCCAGCGTAGGATCGAGACGATGATCGCGACGATCACCAGCACCGTCACCCCGAGGATCACCACCGCGGCGTTGTCGGCGTAAAGCCCGGCGCGGAACATCACCAGCGCGGTCAGCGAATAGAGGAACGCCCCGGTGAACACCGACAGAACCGTGTGGGTCGTGGTGTCCGACAGGTGCAGCCGGTAGGCCCGTGGCGTCGCCTGGCTGGCGGCGGCCTGGTAGGCCTGCACCATCACCGACAGCGAGAAGGTGGTCACCGTGAGCATCGTCGTGGCGAGGATGTTGAGGATCGGGATCACCGCGTCGGGGCCGATCTTGATCTCCCACGCATCCGGCAGCAGCGGCTCGAAGAGCGGCGACAGGAAGGCCATGGCAAAGGCCAGCACCGCACCGAACAGGACCCGCGCGGTCAGGTTGCTTGCCACCCGGCGCAGCAACAGCAGGGTTTTCGAGATCATCATGCCGCCACCTTGCGGGCGCCGAGCCCGGCCAGACGGTCATCGACGAAGCGCCGCTCGTCGTCGCTCAGACGCTGGGCGCGCGGGTAGCGCGGATCGGCCCGGTCGTCGAGGATCGGGGCCTCCCAGCCGGTGGTGGTGGCAAAGAACCGGTCGGCGCCATCGGCCCCGAACTCGGCAAGGTAGCCCTGCACCACCACGTCGAGATAGCTCAGCAGCACCGGGTGGTGACTGTCGGGAGCAAAGATGCGCTCGGGCGGAATGGCATAGATCGCCAGCTGTTCGACGCTTGGGGCCGCGTGGCTGACGCTGTGCAGTGCGTCGAGACGGTCGTAGGCGTGTTCGCGCAGATCGAGCGCCGCCCAGCCATCCGGCGGCACCGGCGCGATCAGCCCCTCGATCTCGCAGTCGGGGTCGGGAATCGCGGTGAGAAAGGCCACGTCACGCGTCTCGGTCCAGCGCCAGGCCCGGCGCCAGCCCCGGGCCCGGGCGGTGTGGGCTGGGCTGAAGCCATGGGTGAGGCGGTTCACGAGGGACCCGTAGCCGAAGAAGAAAGCGCTGCTCATACCAGTTTTACGGGTCCCGGATTGATGTGTGTCAAATCGATATTTCCCCAGCCATGTATAACGCCGGCATCCTTTGAAAATGGAGGGCGGGCCGTGCGCGTCACAAAAAGAACCAATATCGCCATTCGGGTCCTGATGCATTGCGCGGCCAACACCGGTCGCCTTGTGACCAAATCCGAGATCGCCAAGCGATGCAACGCCTCCGAAAATCACCTTGCTCAGGTGATCAACCAGCTGGCCCAGCTGGGCTTCCTGCACACCCAGCGCGGCCGCAACGGCGGGCTCGAGCTGTCGCGCCCGGCCGGGCAGATCCGCATCGGCGACGTGTTCCGCGCGCTCGAGGCGCCGGTGCCGTTGGCCGAGTGTTTCGCCGATGTCGACAACACCTGCCCGCTGACCGAGGCCTGCCGGCTGAAGGTCGCGCTCAGCGACGCGGCCCATGCCTTCTACGCGACGCTCGATCCGATCACGCTCGACACGCTGGTGTGCGACAATGCCCCGCTGATGGACATTCTCGCGCCACAGGGGCGCTGCGCGATGGCCAAGGTCGCGCCGGTCCTTGCGGCGCAATGACAAACATCGTAATCTGAGGCCCACCGCAGAGGGAGAACCGGCTTCGCCGGTGCCGAAGGAGCAACCGCCCCGGAAACTCTCAGGCCCACGGACCTTTGCGGACGCAGAACTCTGGAGAGTGGCGCGTGACAGCGCGCCCGCCGAAGGGATAACGATCTCAGGCTGACGGACAGAGGGGGCATTTCGCGCGCAGGGCCGTCCTGCGCCATGAAATGTCCGGGGCTGCGCCACGCGCCACATCCGGGCCAGAGGGATGTGAGACCGCATGGACGAGCTGAAACGCACGCCACTACATGACCTGCACCTCGCGCTCGGCGCGAAGATGGTGCCGTTTGCCGGCTACGACATGCCGGTTCAGTACAAACTCGGCGTGATGAAAGAGCACCTGCACACCCGCGCCGCGGCGGGGCTCTTCGATGTCAGCCACATGGGGCAGGTGATCCTGCGCGGCGACGACCCGCAGGCTGTGGCGCTGGCGCTCGAGACGCTGGTGCCGGTGTCGGTGGCGGGGCTGGCCGAGGGCCGGCAACGCTATGGGCTGTTCACCAACGAACAGGGCGGCATCGAGGATGACCTGATGATCGCCAATCGCGGCGATCACCTGTTCCTCGTGGTCAACGCGGCCTGCAAGGAGGCCGATGTCGCGCGGCTGCGCGCCGGGCTCGAGCCCAAGGGTGTCTCGGTCGAGTATATCGAAGACCGGGCGCTGCTGGCGCTGCAGGGGCCGGGCGCCGAGGCGGCGCTGACGGCGCTGAACCCGGCGGTGGCCGAGATGCGCTTCATGGATGTGGCTACGGTCGAGCTGTTGGGCGCCGAGGCGTGGGTCTCGCGCTCGGGCTACACCGGCGAGGACGGCTACGAGATCTCGGTGCCGGAGGGCGCCGCGGTGGCGCTGGCCGAAGCGCTGCTGGCGCAGGACGCGGTCGAGCCGATCGGGCTCGGCGCGCGGGATTCGCTGCGGCTCGAGGCCGGACTTTGCCTTTATGGCCACGACATCGACACCACCACGACACCGGCGGCGGCCAACCTGCTCTGGGCGATCCAGAAGGTGCGGCGCGCCGATGGCGAGCGCGCCGGGGGCTTCCCGGGCGCCGACATCATCCTGCCGGAGATCGCCACCGGCGCGCCGAGCGTCCGGGTCGGGCTCAGGCCCGAGGGCCGCGCGCCGATGCGCGAGGGGATCGATCTTTACGACAGCGAGACCGGCGGCGAGGCTGTCGGGCACATCACTTCGGGCGGGTTCGGTCCGACGGTGGGCGGCCCGGTGGCGATGGGGTATGTTCCCAAGGAACAGGCCACGCCGGGCACGCGTCTTTACGGAGAGGTGCGCGGCAAGCGCCTGCCGGTCGAGGTGGTGACGCTGCCGCACGTGAAACAAAGCTACAAGCGCTGACAAAAGGGAACCAGCGAGATGAAATTCACCGAAGAACATGAATGGCTGCGCGTCGAGGACGATCTGGTCGTGGTGGGGATCACCAGCCACGCCGCCGAGCAGCTGGGCGACGTGGTCTTCGTCGAACTGCCCGACGCCGGCACCACGGTCAGCAAGGATGACGAAGTGGTGGTGATCGAGTCGGTCAAGGCCGCCTCCGACATCCTCGCCCCGGTCGATGGCGAGATTGCCGAGGTCAACGAGGCGCTGGTCGACGATCCCGGCAAGGTCAACGAAGACCCCGAGGGCGACGCCTGGTTCTTCAAGCTCAAGATCGAGGACCTCTCGGTGCTCGACGAGCTGATGGACGAAGCCGCCTACAAGACGTTCGTCGGCTGATGCCGCGGGCCGGCCGTCCCTTGCGACGGCTGGTGGTGCGGCTGCCCGACAGACGAGATCCTGACCCTGTCCCGGCGCCTGAGCGGGACGGGCATGGTCGAATTTTGAGTATTTGAAACGTAGAGAAGCACAGCGGTGCGCCCTGTCCGCCGCGCTGCAAGAGGTGAGAGATGGCCTTCACGCCCACTGACTACCAGCCCTATGACTTTGCCAACCGCCGCCATATCGGCCCGTCGCCCGCCGAGATGGACGAGATGTTCGCGGCGCTGGGGGTGTCGGACCTCGACGCGCTGATCGCGCAGACCGTGCCGGAGGGCATCCGTCAGGCCGAGCCGCTCGATTTCGGCGCGCCGCTGTCGGAGCGCGAGATGCTCTGGCGCCTGCAGGAGGTGGCCGAGAAGAACAAGGTGCTGACCTCGCTGATCGGGCAGGGCTATCACAACACGATCACCCCGCCGGCGATCCAGCGCAACATCTTCGAGAACCCGGCCTGGTACACCGCCTACACGCCCTACCAGCCCGAGATTTCGCAGGGCCGGCTCGAGGCGCTGCTGAACTACCAGACCATGGTCTCGGACCTGACCGGGCTGGAGATCGCCAACGCCTCGCTGCTCGACGAGGCCACCGCCTGCGCCGAGGCGATGACCATGGCCAAGCGGGTTGCCAAGTCGAAGGCCAGCGCGTTCTTCGTGGACGAGAACTGCCATCCGCAGAACATCGCCGTGATGCAGACCCGCGCCGCGCCGCTGGGCATCGAGGTGATCGTCGGTGCGCCGGAGACGCTCGAGGCCGACAAGGTGTTCGGGGCGATCTTCCAGTATCCCGGCACCCACGGCGCGCTGCGCGATCTCTCGGCCGAGATGGCGGCGCTGCACGAGGCCCGTGCCATCGGCATCGTCGCCGCCGACATCATGGCGCTGTGTCTGGTCAAGGAGCCCGGCGCGATGGGCGCCGATATCGCGGTGGGCTCGACCCAGCGCTTCGGCGTGCCGCTGGGCTATGGCGGCCCGCACGCCGCCTACATGGCGACCAAGGACGCCTACAAGCGCGCCATGCCGGGCCGCATCGTCGGGGTCTCGGTCGACGCGCTGGGCAACCGGGCCTACCGCCTCGCCCTGCAGACCCGCGAGCAGCACATCCGGCGCGAGAAGGCGACCTCGAATGTCTGCACCGCGCAGGCGCTGCTGGCGGTGATGGCGGGCTTCTACGCCGTGTTCCACGGGCCGAGCGGCCTCAAGGCCATCGCGCAGCGCATCCACCTCAAGACCGCGCGGCTGGCCAAGGGGCTCAAGGACGCGGGCTACGAGGTGCAGCCGGAGGCGTTCTTCGACACGCTGACCGTCGAGGTCGGGCTGCTGCAGACGGGCATCCTGCAGGCGGCGGTCAAGGAAGGCATCAACCTGCGCCGCGTCGGCAAGACCAAGATCGGCATCACGCTGGACGAGGCCACCCGCCCGGCGCAGATCGAGGCGGTGTGGCGCGCCTTCGGTCTGGTGCGCAAGGACGAGGGAGAGGAGGCGTACCGCCTGCCCGACGCGCTGCTGCGTCAGAGCGACTATCTCACCCACGAGGTGTTCCACATGAACCGCGCCGAGACCGAGATGATGCGCTACATGCGCCGTCTCGCCGACCGCGATCTGGCGCTCGACCGGGCGATGATCCCGCTGGGCTCATGCACCATGAAGCTCAACGCCGCCGCCGAGATGATGCCGGTGAGCTGGCGCGAGTTTGCGGAGCTGCACCCCTATGCCCCGGCCGATCAGGCCAAGGGTTATGCCGAGATGATCGCGGACCTGTCCTCGAAGCTCTGCGCCATCACCGGCTATGACGATTTCTCGATGCAGCCGAACTCGGGTGCGCAGGGGGAATATGCCGGGCTGCTGACCATTGCCTCGTGGCAGAGGGCGCGCGGCGAGGGCCAGCGCAATGTCTGCCTGATCCCGGTCAACGCGCATGGCACCAACCCGGCCTCGGCGCAGATGGTCGGCTGGAAGGTGGTGCCGGTCCAATGCGACGCACAGGGCTCGATCGACCTCGCGGATTTCCGCGAGAAGGCGGAGACGCACAGCGACACGCTGGCCGCCTGCATGATCACCTACCCCTCGACCCACGGGGTCTTCGAGGAGACGGTGAAGGAGGTCTGCGCCATCACCCACGAGCATGGCGGGCAGGTCTATATCGACGGCGCCAACATGAACGCCATGGTGGGGCTGTCGCGCCCGGGCGATCTGGGCGGCGACGTGAGCCACCTCAACCTGCACAAGACCTTCTGCATTCCGCATGGCGGCGGCGGCCCCGGCATGGGTCCGATCGGCGTCAAGGAACACCTTGTGCCGCACCTGCCGTCGGACCCGCTCAAGGGCGGCGTCGCGGGGCCGGTCTCGGCCGCGGCCCTCGGCTCGCCCTCGCTGCTGCCGATCTCGTGGGGCTACATCCTGATGATGGGCGGCGAGGGGCTGACGCAGGCGACGCGGGCGGCGATCCTGAGCGCCAACTACATCGCCGCGCGGCTCCAAGGGGCCTACGAGATCCTCTATACCGGGCCGCAGGGCCGGGTGGCGCATGAGTGCATCATCGACGTGCGCCCGTTCGAGAAATCCGCCGGGGTCACGGTGGAGGACATCGCCAAGCGCCTCGTCGATTGCGGCTTCCACGCGCCGACCATGAGCTGGCCGGTGGCCGGCACGCTGATGGTGGAGCCGACGGAATCGGAGACCAAGGCCGAGCTCGACCGGTTCTGCGATGCCATGCTGGCGATCCGCGAGGAAATCCGCGACATCGAGGAGGGCCGCATCGATGCCGCGGCCAACCCGCTGAAACACGCGCCGCACACGATGGAAGACCTCGTGCGCGACTGGGATCGTCCCTATTCGCGCGAGCAGGGCTGCTTCCCGCCGGGGGCGTTACGGGTCGACAAGTACTGGCCGCCGGTCAACCGCGTCGACAATGCCTATGGCGACCGGCACCTCGTGTGCACCTGCCCGCCGATGAGCGACTATGCCGACGCGGCGGAGTAGGCTGTGAGAAACCGGCCGTGAGGGGCCAGCCCCTCACACGCCCCGGAATATGTCCGGCCAGAAGAAACAGCGGCCCCGCTCTCCGGTTTGGAGGGCGGGGCCTTTCGTGTCAGGCGTCACGCGGAGTGGCTGGCGCCGGAGCGAGGGGCCAGCCCCTCGCGCTCCCCGGGATATTTTCGGCCAGAAGAAGCAGGGGCGCCGGGCTGTGGTGGCGAGGCGGGGTCAAGTCTCGGGCAGGTCGAGCAGGAAGGCGAAGGTGTCGCGGATGCGGCCCCAGGTGGCGGGGTCGGAGGCGCAGAGCAGGTAGCCGTCGCGCTTGGCGGCGTTGTACTCGGAGCCGTCGAGCATGGCGACATGGCCGCCGGCGCATTGGCAGAGCAGGGCGCCCGCGGCGTGATCCCACGGCGTGAGGGCGGCGGAGAGCACGAAATCCACGTGGCCCTGCGCCAGCATGCGCATCTCGTGCGCCGAGCAGCGCAGCGACAGAACGCGCTCGAACCGGGGCAGCAGCGCGGCCATCTCGGCCTGCTTGTCGGCGGGCAGCATGTAGAGCGGCAGGTAGCCCTGCAGGTCCTCGACCGGGCCGCCTTCGGAGACCGAGAGCGTTCGGCGCTTGCGGCGTTTCGGCATGACCAGTTCGGCCGGGCCGCCGGTTTCGCCCAGCACCACGTCGTCCATGACCGGATCGTAGATCAGCCCGAAGACCGGGGTGCCGAAGCGCAGCGCCGAGACGATGACGCCGAAGGTGGCGAGCCCGTGGGCATAGTTCCAGGTGCCGTCGACCGGGTCGATGGTGAAGGCAAGCTCGGCATCGGCGACCTTGTCGAGCACCTCGGGGTGATCGGCCACGTTCTCTTCGCCGATGATCAGCGCGTTGGGAAACAGCGCCAGCAGGCCGCGGGCGATCATCCGCTCGGCGGCGCGGTCGGCCTCGGTCACCAGGTCCTGGTGGCTCTTCTTCTGGTCGATCTCGCCGCTCTCGAGATTGCGGAAGCGCGGCAGGATCTCGGCCCGCGCGGCGCGGCGCACGAGGTTGAGGATCGAGCTACGCTGCGCCTTGCTCAGGGTCGAGACCGGCATCGGAAGGGTGTCGCTCATCGGTCGGGTCCTTTGTCAGCCAGAAGTTGCGCAAGGCTGTGCCAGCCTCGGGAGAGGGGTGCAAGGCGGCCTATTCGCGCGCCCGCAGAACCCGCGCCGGACGGGCGGAAAGTGGCCGCCAGGCGAATCCGAGCCCGGCCAGCAGCGTGGCGATGACGCCGCCGGCGATGATGCCGAGCGCCGAGGGCCACATCACGGTGAACGCGGTCTCCATGATGAACCGGCTGATCGCCCAGCCGCCAAGGATACCCGCGCCGAGCGCCACCACCCCGGCCCCGGCGCCGAGCAGCGCCGAGCGCAGGGCAAAGCTCTGCAGGATGCGGGCACGGCTGGCGCCCAGGGTCTTGAGCACCGCCGCCTCGTAGGTGCGCGCGCCCTCGCCCGCCGCCGCCGCGCCGATCAGCACCAGGAAGCCGGTGAGCAGGGTGGCCGCGGCGCCCCAGCGGATGGCGCTGCCGACCCCCTCGAGCAGTTCGGCCACCCGGTCGATGGCGTCCTTGACGCGGATCGCGGTGATGTTGGGATAGCTGGAGGCGAGATCGCGCAGGATCTGCGCCTCGGCCTCGGGCTCGGCATAGACGGTGGAGATGAAGGTGTGCGGCGCGCCCTGCAGGGCGGCGGGGTTGAGCGTCATCACGAAGCCGATGCCGGCGGTGGAGAAATCCACGTCGCGGAAGCTGGTGATGGTGGCGGTGATGTCGCGGCCCAGCACGTTGAAGGTGATCTCGTCGCCCAAGGCGAGGCCGATCTCCTCGGCCTCCTCGCGGGCGAAGCTGATCTGGGGCGGGCCGTCATAACCCTCGGGCCACCATTCGCCCTCGGTGATGATGGTGCGCGCGTCCGGCTGCGCGGCGTAGGTGATGCCACGATCGCCGCGCACCACCCAGTGATCGCCCGCCACCTGCTGCGCGTCGACGCCGTTGATCTCGGTGATCACGCCGCGCAGCATCGGGGCGGTGTCGACCCGGCTCACCGCGTCGTCGCCCTCCAGCCGCGCGAGATAGCCGTCGATCTGGCCCGGCTGGATGTCGACGAAGAAATAGGACGGCGCGATTTCCGGCAGGTCGCGGTTGATCGCGGCGCGCAGGTTGCCGTCGATCTGGCCGATGGCGGCGAGCACCGACAGCCCCAGCCCGAGCGACAGCACCACCGAGGCGGCGGTCTCGCGCGGGCCGCCGATGGCACCGAGCGCCCAGCGCCAGACCGGGCGGCCGTGGGCGGCACCGGTGGCACGGCGGGCGATCGCGCGGATGCCGGTGGCGGCGACGGCGAGGATCAGCAGCGCGCCGAGGATGCCGCCGGCGGTCCAGAGCGTGATCCGGGGATCGCCGGAGAACAGCATCGCCACGCCGACAAGCAGCGCGATCAGCAGCCCGGTGGCGACGAGGTAGCGCGCCGCCGGCAGGGCGCGAGCGCTGTCGAGCGCGTCGCGGAACAGGGCCGCGGCGCGCACCTCTTCGGTGCGGGCCAGCGGCCAGAGCGTGAAGAGCAGCGCCGTCAGCACGCCGTAGATCGCCGCCTCGGCCAGGGGGCCGGGGTAGAGCGTGAAGAGCACCGGGATCGGCAGCGACTGGGTGATGAGCGGCGCGAAGATCAGCGGCACGCCAGCGCCGAGAATCAGGCCGAGCGCGATGCCAAGCAGGCTCAGCGCGCCGATCTGCAGGAAATAGGTCTGGAAGATCACGCTGCGGCTGGCGCCGAGCGTGCGCAGCGTGGCGATCACCGGCGTCTTGCGCGCGAGGTAGGAGCGCACCGCCGCCGAGACGCCGATGCCCCCCACCGCGAGGCCAGAGAGCCCGACCAGCACGAGGAAACTGCCCAGCCGGTCGACGAACCGCGCCACGCCCGGCGCGCCGTTGCGGGCGTCGCGCCAGCGGATGCCGGTGTCGCGGAAGCGATCCTCGGCCTGCGCCTTGAGCGCGTCGAGATCGGCGCCCTCGGGCAGCAGCATCCTGTACTCGGTTTCAAAGAGCGAGCCGGGCGCGAGCAGGCCGGAGCCCTCGAGGTCGGAGGTGCGCACCAGCGTGCGCGGACCCAAGCCGAAGCCGTCGCCTGCATCGTCGGGCTCCTTGAGGATGGTGGCGCTGAGGGTGAAGTCCTGCGTGCCGAGGCGGAAGCTGTCACCGGGCGCGAGGCCGAGCCGGTCGGCCAACACCGGCGCCATCACCGCGCCCGGATGCTCGGCCCCGTCAAGCGCCTGCGCCAGCGGCATCGGCGGGTCGAGCACCATCTCGCCCAGCAGGGGATAGGCGTCGTCGACGGATTTGATCTGCGTGAGCCCGCGTTCCGAACCGGCCTCGGTGTCCACCACGGCCATGGAGCGGAAATCGGTGATCTCGGACAGCGCCGTCGAGATGCCCTCGAGCCAGGCCAGCTCTTCCTCGGAGGCGAAGCGGTAGGTGAATTCCGCCTGCGCGTCGCCGCCCAGCAGGATGGCGCCCTGATCGGACAGCCCGGCCTGAATCGCCGAGCGCACCGAGCCGACGCCGGCGATGGCGGCCACGCCAAGGGTCAGGCAGGCGAGGAAGATGCGGAAGCCGCGCAAGCCGCCGCGCAGTTCGCGGCGGGCGAAACGGGCCGAGATGGCAAGGCTCATTCGGCCGCCCTCGCCACCTCGCCGGCGACGGTGCCGTCGGTCAGCCGCACCACCCGGTCGCAGCGCTGCGCAAGCGAGTTCGAGTGGGTGACCAGCACCAGCGTGGCGCCGTGGCGGTCGCGCAGGCCAAAGAGCAGATCCATGATCGCGTCGCCGGTCTTGCCGTCGAGATTGCCGGTCGGCTCGTCGGCCAGCAGGATGTCCGGGCGCGGTGCCGAGGCGCGGGCCAGCGCCACGCGCTGCTGTTCGCCGCCCGACATCTGCGCCGGGTAGTGGTCGGCGCGGTGGCCCAGCCCCACCGCCTCGAGCTCGGCCGCGGCCTTGTCGAAGGCCGCCTTGTCACCGGCAAGCTCCAGCGGGGTGGCGACGTTTTCCAGCGCCGTCATGGTCGGGATCAGGTTGAAGCTCTGGAACACCACGCCCATGTGATCGCGGCGGAAGCGCGCCAAGCGGTCCTCGTCCATACCGGTCAGATCGCTGCCCAGCACCGCGACGGTGCCAGAGCTTGCGCTCTCGAGCCCGCCCATCACCATCAGCAGCGAGGACTTGCCACTGCCCGACGGCCCGATCAGTGCCAGCGTCTCGCCCTTTGCCACCTCGAGCGAGATGCGGTGGAGGATTTCCACCATTCCGGCATTGCCGCGCAGGCTGAGCGTGACATCTTTCAGGGCAATGACTGGATCAGGCATGAAGGAGCGTCCGGGAAAATGATGCGTTCGCTTACATATGGGCTGCGTGCATGGCGCAGCAAGCCGTTGGCCGTCACGTTGATGCTATGCACGACCGCGGCGCTGCCCGCGCGGGCGGAAACGGTGCACATCCTGGCGCTGGGTGACAGCCTGACACAAGGCTACGGCCTGGCCCAGGGCGAGGGCTTCGTGCCGCAGATGCAGGCTTGGCTGGCCGAGCGCGGCCATGACGTGGAGCTGGTCAATGGCGGCGTGTCGGGCGACACCACCGCCGGTGGGCTGTCGCGGGTGGAGTGGTCCTTGACGCCGGAGATCGAGGGCATGATCGTGGCGCTTGGCGGCAACGACCTGCTGCGCGGCCTTCCTCCCGAGACCTCGCGCGGCAATCTCGAGGGCATTCTCGAGGTGGCCGAGGCGCAGGAGATCGAGGTCCTGCTGGTGGGAATGACGGCGCCGGGCAATTACGGCCCCGACTACAAAGCGGGATTCGACGCGATCTATCCCGAACTCGCGGCGCAATATGACACGCTGTATTTTCCGGAGTTCTTCCGGGGCATCCTTCCGGAAGGCGGCACGCCACAGGACGCGGCGGGGATGATGCAGGGAGACGGCATTCATCCGAACGCCTATGGGGTGGCCCTGATTGTGGAGGCGATGGGGCCCTCGGTCGAAGAGCTGATTTCGCGGGTCCAGAGCGGCGAGTGACCGCCGCGGAACGCGTGCGCGCGCTGGATGGGCCGGGGCTTACTGCGCCGGCGTCACGGCAAGTGCGCGGGCGTCGTCGTTGCCGCGCAGGGCGGTCGAGATCACCGGCATCAGGCCAAAGCTGAGGGCCGTGGCGAAGTAGAGCAGGACGGCGGAGCCGAAAGCGACATCAAAGGCGAGCCAGCTGGTGAGGGCTCCGATCAGGCCAAGAACGCTGCCCATGAGAATTGCAATCACCGCCATCTGACACTCCTTAAACGTCGGTCCTGATTACCTTGTCGTAAGGGCATCTAGCCCTCCGAATCCGGCGGGAATGTGGCTTGGGGGCGGCGATAAGAGATCCATTTCACGGCCCTCACAACCTTTAGGTGTGGAGGCCTCCAGGTGTGAAACCACAAAGCGGCGCGCCGGAGGGCGCGCCGCTTGCATCATCGTCATGATCAGGGCTTTGGAGGTCAGCGACCTTACAGGACCGTGACCGGTGTGCCGACCGGCACGCGGTTGTAGAGATCGATCACGTGCTCGTTCAGCATGCG
>Ga0114903_1000640_pt1 | contig 17769 bp, 15 predicted proteins | sample MalvirDeepMed_s2_FD_87289 | JGI IMG/M metagenome (GOLD analysis project Ga0114903, IMG submission 87289) | Marine viral communities from the Global Malaspina Expedition - Malaspina viral metaG DeepMed_s2 | ecosystem: Environmental > Aquatic > Marine > Oceanic | place: Mediterranean Sea... | reverse complement strand
GATGAAGATCCTCACGAACCGCGGATCGATCGTTCGCGCTTGCGTCGCCGAGTAGGTCTTGCCTCCTGCATGGAACTCGACCGTTGCCATGCCGAGCAATGCGGAACTGTCCCCCTCCTCGACTACGGCCAGACGACCATCCCGCAGGATGAGGACTTCGTTTCCGACGCCGATGCTCCGGGTCAATCCGGCCATGACGCCGCCCTTCACGATCTGCGCACCGGAATCCCGCACAGCCTCGACAAAGGTCGGGGAGTCTTCACGGGTGCCCTTTACCGTCATCTCTCCGCGATAGGTGGCGGGCCGTTCGTACACGGGCTTCAGAGTCTCGGCCATGAACGCCGCAGCATGCGCGCGCGCCCTGCCTTGTGCGTCGGAGAGATTGCACTGGGAGGCGATCATATCCGCTTCCGCCTGCATCGCCGCTGGCTGCAGTCTGGGGTCCTGGCTGGGTGACAGCTTTGACCACGCGGCTGCTGCGCGCTGCCTCACGGCGGGCGTATTGGCGTAGGTGCAGGGGGAATCTTCGGGCAGGAAGGCATGCAACGCCAGCATCCGCACGCCCTCGCTGTTGAAATAGTCGACGACTCCTTGCGCTTCGGGCCTTTTCGACAGATCGCGGCAGGTCCCCGAAAACATCGGCGCCTGTCCTGCCGAGATGCTGTCGAAAAGCGGCCTGTTGAACGAATTGAGCAATCGCCCCTTGAACTCCTGATAGAGGAATTGCCCTTCGAGCGTAAAAGCGTCGCACTTGCGCGCGACATGTTCGGCCCGCGCAACCAGCGTGAATATCTGGACTTCGGGCGAAGCGGGCTGCGTGGTGGTGTCGGCCTGCGCGTGCGCCGCCTGCGTGGTGCAGACCAGCTGCACGGTTGCCGCCAGCGCGGCGACAGCCTTCACGTGGCTCATTTTTCCGACGGTAATCATGCAGTTGCTCCTACGGCAAGGTCCTGGGATCGAGCCTGGCGACATCGCCCCGGGGCAAGCTCGGGACTCGCTCCGATGTGGCCGGGCGGATCACTCTTCCTTGCAAACCCGGCCACCGCCGGTGCCCTTGTGGGTCGTGCACACCACAACGCCGCTGCCCGGCTTGGGCTTGTAGGGTTTGCCGGTGCCGAGCGAGCCGACATAGGGCGCGTTGGCCTGGCGTGCCTTTTCCGCACGATCGTCGGCCGCGCGCTGCGCCCACCGCTGGGCCTCGCTTTCGCTCTGGCGCATCATCCGCATACGACGACGATATTCGGCGAAGACCAGCCGCGTGGCGGGCGGGTTGTATTGCCAGTAATGAGCGTTCGCGATCGCGTAGATCGCCTCGTCACTCCACCGCCGCAGGCCCGCTTCGCCAGCCTCGACGATCAGTTGCCCCAGCAGATCGCCATCCTCGTTCGGCTGGAAGAGATCCTTGCCGTAAGGGTAGTGATACACGAGGTAATTGGCGACTTCGCCGGAATCGCCGGTGCGCGTGGCGTAGGACCGTAGCGCCGCGGCGGACAGGGTGCCCGCCGCGTTGAGCTGCTGCTCCACCGCCGGCCGCGTCGGGCCAGCGGCCTGCTGCTGCGTGGCATTCGCCTGCTGATACAGGTTCGCGCAGTCCTCTGCCGTCTCGAGCACGTAGGCTTTCAGCCACGCCTGCCCCCGCTCGGCGGCCAGCCCGGTCCAGTAACGCCGAAGTGCGGCATCGGCGCTTTCTTCCAGCGCCTCGCTATCTTCGGTAATGGCGTAGAAATCGTCGAGCACAAGGCTCGACGAAACGGCGAGGGTCTGCCCCAGATCTTCGGCAATGCCGATCGCGACCGCGCATTCCCAGATCCCGTCCACGTCCTCCGCTACCTGCCCACTCGCCCCAGCCGGAGGTGCGGCAAGCAGCACGGCTAGCGATGCGCCCAGCGAGATCGCTGCGGCGACGGCCGAACGTGTCCGGCGGGCCGATCGGGATCGACCGGCCATCAGGACTGAATCACCGCCATCTCGCGGTCGCAGTCGCGCGCGCGGTTGAGCATGTGGCTGCGCGCCTCGTCCGCGCCCATGATCCGCGCGCGCTTGTTGTACTTCGCCTTGGCGAGCTTGATCGCCCTTTCGCCGTCCATCCCGGTTCGTTCTTCGAGGATCCGGACGATACCCATCCATTCCGCCGAGCCATAGTTCAGCTCGACATTGCTATCCTCGGCAATCGCGACGACGTAGGCACAGCCTGCAGCCATCTCCATCAGCTTCTTGGGGCTCGGGTCTTTTGCCATTGCGGGATTGGCGAAACCCAGCAGCGCAGCGCCGCATACCAGCGAGATCGAAGACTTCAGTTTCATGAGATTCCCCTCGGTTCAGGGGGATCGGATTACCGGGAAACACCGGCGGGCGGCATGTACGAATGCCGTCATGAAGATGACGATTGCTGTTAGTGGCCGGATTTACTTGGGGGGAAGCGCCACTCAATCGCACGTGGCAGCGCCCTTTCTCGTTCGGTCTTCCTTTCCAGCAGCAGCGGCGGAATTTATCGCGCTTCCTTCCAGGGTGCGATCGATTGCATTGAGATAATCACGGCCTGTGGCGGGCTTGAAATGGGTGTTGTCGAACCAATCGTCGGGGTCGTGGAAGGCGTTTCGTGCATCGAGCCGGTCGTAATCTTCGAGCGCCAGATTGGAAAATTCCACGGCACATCCCGAATGCGCCGCTCGAAGTATCTCGTTGACGGCTTCATTTGCCCTGGCTGCATTGGCGCGCGTGTATGCCTGGGTGGCTGGCCGATGGGCATTCGGGAACAGTACCAGTTGAAGCCGCCCCTTGCTGGCCCGGCAGGCAGGCGTGACATCGGCCAGAAACATCGCGAGCGTTGCCTGCAATCGTCTGGCATCGATCGGAAGCGCAGACTGAGCGCGGGCGTCGCGCTCGCGCTGTTGATTGCCGATGCTGGACATCGGGATAACGTCGCAGGCCCTCACCTGGGGATCGTTTCGGATGGCAGCGGCGATGCGGCGTGGGTCGAACAGATAGTCCTTCACGCCGTATTCTTCAGTGCCGCGAAAATCCGGTCCGGATAAGCTCGTCACGGCAGCGAGATCGACGATCATCGTCTTGTCCTCCTCCAAGCCAGCCGAAACGATCCGTGCCGCCTCGCCGGGTCGGAGCAATGGCAGCCACAGGCGGGCAAAATCGGTGCCGCACGTGTCGATCCCGAACCCCACATAGCTCGTCCCGATAATGACCTTCTTTTCGGGCATCTCGCGCGCCAGCCGAATAAGCGTTTCCACCGCAATGGTCCGGTCTTCGCGATCGTCGGTCCAGACCAGTTCACGCGGCTGCCCCGACCACCAGCCAAGCGGGTCGGTCATGGCGATCAATGACGGTATCGCGCAAAAGCCAAGCAGGAAACAGAGGACGAAGCGCAGGTTAGAACCCGTCATACCCGACCCCATCGACTCTCACGACCAGCAGCATTCCGACCGCCGCCGCACCGGCCAGACCCAGCCCCAGTCCCCAGAGCGCATTGGGGCGCCAGTGCCACCAGCGGGTTTCCCTTGCCTCTATCAATCCGAATATCTGGTTCGAGTTGGGCGCGAATAGTGCGATGCCCCAAGCGCCAACCAGCCAGGCGAGAGGCAACACCGCCCCTCCGGTAAGCGTCGGCATCATGGCCCCTCGGGGTAGGGATTGCCCCAAGCCTGCGGGCAACCACCCGGCGGTTCGTTCGCCAACCTGGAAGCGCGCAGGATCGATCATCGTCGACATCAGGCCTGCCACGTCGCTCAGGTCGGGTAGTTGATAGATCATCGTCATCACCAGCGTGACTGCGATCAACAGCGCTCTTGCCACCGGTTTCGGCAAGGGTGCCCGGGCGCGCGGCGAAGCTTGTCGCAAACCGATTGCGACGACCAGCACTCCGCCGACCGCACCCGACAGCAGAAACGCGGGCTCGACGCTATGCCACGCGCCGATCGAGAGCAGGCTCAAGAAAGATCCGGCCGCCCAGCCGAAGATGCTGCGTCGCTCTACAGACCAGCGTTTCTGCCTCCGGAAGAAGCGGACGACCGGGTCGAAAACATAGGTCTTGACCCACAGGGTCAGCGACATGTGCCAGCGGTCGATAAAGTCCGACGGATTGGTGGCCTTGAACGGGGAATTGAAGTTCAGCGCAAGTCGCAGGCCCAGCATAAGCCCCGTGCCGACGGCGATGTCGGAGTATCCGGAGAACAGGAAATAGAGCGCGAGAAAGCCACCGAAAAACACATAGGCGGCCTCCACACTGGTCAGGTCCACGCCCGAATATACCGATGCAAGAATTGGATCGATAGCCTGCTGGATAGGCTGACCGATTATGCTGATCTTGCAGAGGCCGAACACGGCCAGCGCGCCTCCGCGCAGAATCGTTTCCCACTCGACCTTGGCATACCCCAGCCTCGCGATTTGCGGGGCCAACGTGTTGTAGCGCGTGATGGGGCCCGCCGTAACGGTGCCGAAGAAGAGCGCATAGAGAACCAGATCAAGGGTTTTCAGTCGCTCCGCGCCGGAGCGGATATCGAGGAGTGCCGATATCTGCAGAAAGGTAAGAAACGAAAGACCGATGGGAATCTCGTTTCCCTGCGCGATCTTCAAATAGGCGAGTGGGGCGAGATTGATGGCAACCGCCAGAATAACCGATGCCGGACGCCGTGCGCAGAGCAGCAAGGCCATCGCATGAGCGCCGAAAACCACCGCCAGTGGAAGCGCATTCCCGTCGCTCACCTGCCAGTAGAAAACGATCGAAATGCCCAGCAGCATCGGCTTGACGGCAGCCGGCGCAAAGGCGCGCAACCCTGCCGCGAGAACCACGATGCCGAGCAAGGCGGCGATCCATGACAGGGCCCCTTCCACCATTGGATCAGCCGCCAAGTTTCTCGAAAATCACGTCCTCCACGACGAGCGCATCGAGTTCCGTCGTCGCGAGAACCGTTATTGCATCTTCGACATTATGGACGATCGGCTTACCCATCACGTTGAGGCTGGTGTTGAGCAATACGTCCGCCCCTTCCGGCATGGCTTGCAGGACATCGAACAGGAACTGGCCTCGCTCCACAGTCTGCACGCGCCCCGTACCATCAGCGTGAACGACAGCGGGAAACCGCTCTGCCGCTTCCTTGCGCCAGGGCAGCGTGAAGGACATGAAAGGCGCCGGCTGTGAGCGGTCGAAGAACTCGTCGATCCGGTCCGCTTCCACCACCGGGGCGAAAGGCCGATAACTCTCCCGGCCCTTGACCGCCTTGTTGATCCGGTCCTTCATATCCGGCGCACGTGGATCGGCCAGGATCGACCGATGTCCCAGTGCGCGCGGACCGAATTCTGCCCGCCCCTGCATTACGCCCACGATTTTTCCGGCCGCGACCATGTCGGCGGTCGCCTGAGCGCGGTCGGCAGCCTGATGCGTGCGAAACGCGCCCGATTGTCGGGCCTTCGCAAGCGCGCGCGCATCCACATGCGTTCCCAGAAAAGCGCTACATGCTCCTCTCGGGACCGATTGGTGAGGGTGATCCGCCTGCCATGCAAGCAAAGCCGCGCCGAGCGCATTGCCATCGTCTCCGGGAGCGCTTGGCACATGCACGCGTGCGAAGCCCATGCGACCCTGGACCGTACCATTATACGAGGAATTGAGCGCGCACCCCCCCGAAAGCATCAGATTGGAATGCGGCTCGCGCTCCTGCTCCCGCATGAGAATCGTGTCGGCCCAACGCGCGAACACTGCCTGTGCAGCCGCTGCCAGCGGAGCAGCGGCATCGATGGGGTCGTTCGCATGACGCGCGTGGGAACGCGCCAGCTGAATGATCCGGTCAAGCTCTTCCCCTTCGCGAAGCATCGGGCGCGCCTCATCGAAACCGATCAGCTTGTGCAGCTCGGCTTCCAGGTCGGGCGGCGAGTCGGCGAATGCGGCAAGCCCCATGACTTTCCACTGTTCGCCGGCAGCCCAGTCGAAACCGCAAAGATCGGTGAGCCAGCCGTAGATCGCGCCGAGGCTGGCAGGCCCCCAACTGCGCCAGCGGCGCTTCAGCCGCCTTTCGCGCATGTCGAACATGCTGAGAGCGCCGACATCGCCTTCTCCATCCATCACCGCGCACAAGGCATCGTCGAACGGCGCGCAATGCAGCGCATTGGCCGCATGACAAAGGTGATGATCGAAATCGCGTCGCGCGGTGATTGCGTGCTCGCCGCGCAATTCGGCGATCCCACGCCCCGCCTCGCTGCGCGCGGTCGCGTTCAGTCCGACCAGCCAGCTCTGCTGTTCCGGACGAACGAACGGCGTAGCGACGCCGATCAGGCCGTTCGGGCCAAGAGGGGCCCAACTGGTTGCCAACGTAAACCGTGCATTCTCGGGGCAGAACGCATCCAGAGCGGGCTTGATAAGTTGGGGCAGATCGCTCGGGATGCCCCAGCCGATCTTTATCTGTGCGCTGCGTTCGGTCGCTTCGGCGAACAGGACCTCGCCCTCATCCGATACGATCGCAAGCGCTGGATCGTGACCGGTCGTGGCAAGACCAAGGTAAAAATGGGACGCCTCAGCTGGCATTTTTCTGCAATTCGCGGATCTTCGACGCCACTGCATTTATGGTGCGGTTCTCGAACATCGTCGAGGGGTCGATCTCGATACCCAGCAGGTCTTCCAGGTGGCCGGAAATGATGACTGCATCGAGTGATTTCAGGCCGATGTCTGCAAAATCCTGCTCCGGATCGACAGCCTCCACATCGCACCCCACGCGCTTTGCCACCATCGCTCGAATGCGAGTTTCGAGATCGTTCATGAGGATGCGCCTTCTATTCTTCGAGTGTGATGGGGAGCGAACCGACAGCCGCAACCGGCGCCCCGACATCGAGCCGGGCGCATTCGCCGTTCATCCGCGCCGACGAAAAGGCCGAGCCGATGGCAAAGAGGAATTCGGTGACCAGAGTGCGGGCAACATGTTGCCCAAGACACGCGTGATGGCCAGCACCAAAGGTCAGATGCGTTCGATCCTGTTTCGGATCATGTTCGTCCGGAAACTGAGACGGATCGTGATTTGCGGCGCGAAGTCGAAGAATGACATTCTGATCGGCCTGAAACTCCTGCCCGCAAACGGTCGAATGGGTTCGCGGACAACGCAGCGTCGCCTCGATCGGCATTGCGCGCCTGAGATGGCCGTTGAGTTCGTCCCGCAGCCTGGTGCGATCGCCCAGGGCTGCCAGGCCGGAACCGGAAAGAGCCAATGCGAGGATGTTGCCGATCGTCCGTTTCGTTGCCCAGCTGGCATTCAGGGAGACAAGCAGGAAATGTTCGATTTCGCGCTGGCTCCAATCCACATCGTCCGACTGCTCGATATGCTGGCGCAAGGTAAGGGGATCGCCGTTGACCGCGACTGCGCGAGTAGCCAGCGCATATGATCGATAATCGCGCATCGCCTTTTCGATGCGGCGTAAGGTGCGCAGGCTGGGCATCAGTTTGATCAGCGATTCAAAATCGTCGATCCAGCTTCTCAACCGCTCTGCGGGCGCCGGAACGAAGCCGATCGTTCTGATGCTGGCAGCCAGGATTGCCGGTTCGAGCAGGTCCTCGATCAGACAGAATTGGCTACGCCCTTTCAGTGCCGCGATGTGTGATTCGATAATGGACGCAAAAACCGGCCCCCAAGCTGCGGCGCTGTGCGGCTTGTAGTAATTGCGGACCGCGTTGCGCGTCCTTGCGTGAACCTCGCCTTCGAGGACAAACAGATTGACGCTGGCCTGCGCGATCAGCTCGGAAAAATCGTCGTCGGTCTCTTCCGTCAATCGCCGGCAATGCTCGCCGAAGTCCCCGACGGAGAACCGGCCGTCCTTCAGGACGGCCCGCACCGTTTCATAGTCACTCAGTGTGGTCATGAGACGTCTTACGCTTCCGCACCGAATTCGCCTGCCTCGAAGCGGCTGCGCGCCACGGCCCGTCTGATCTTGCCACTGGTCGTGCGCGGTAATGAGCCGGGTGGGAGCACCAGAACCCTGGACAGGGTCAGGCCCGTTTCACTCTCCACCCGCTTTACCATGGCTTGTTCAAGCTTTGCCCCCAATGCGTCTTTTCCCGATCGCCGGGTCTCGATCAGCAAGACCGTCTGCAAATCGTCGATCGACCCGACATGAAAGGCAGCTGCACCCATCGGTGCAAGCCGCTTGTCGACGCTGGCGGCGACCTCCTCGATCTCGTTCGGGGCGATATTGACCCCATTTACGATCAGGATATCCTTTTTTCGTCCGGTAACGATCAGCCGCTCACCTCGAAACCGGCCCAGATCGCCGGTTCGAAACCATTGATCGCCATTCGCGTCTTCAAAAAGCAGATCGTCGTGAGAGCGCCCGAGATAGCCGCGAAATTGCGACGGGCCGCAAAATGCGATCTCGCCTTCTTCGCCCCCTTCAAGAAAGATCGGCTGTGCTGGATCGACAATGGCCACCTTGTGCTTGCCGTCATGATAGATTCCGACCGATGGGTCGCCTTGTGGGGACGGCTTGCCCGCGATGTACAGGGTTGCCTCGCTCATACCATAGCTTGCGAAGATGCTGTCCGGATTGAGCCCGGTCGGTGCCATGGCCCTCGCAAATCGGTCAATGAGATCATGCGGTATCGGTTCGGAACCGCAATACATCGCTTTCATTGCGCTCAGATCGAAGTCGCCAAGATCCTCCGCAGCCGTCGCTTCGAGGCATAGCTCGAGACCGAAAGCGGGGGTGCCCGATATGTTGGCGCGGTAATCGGACAAGGCTTGCAGCCAACGCCTCGGCCGCTGAATGAAGGTCAGCGGTGCCATCTGGACAATGCGAAGCTGCCTCACCAGCGGAACCAGAAATGTTCCGAACAAACCCATATCGTGGTAGTGCGGAAGCCAGTTCAACACCCGGTCGCCGGGACCGACGTTGCATTCCCTCAGCACGAATTGCGCATTGGCGAGAATGTTCTCACCGGTGATCATGGCGATCTTCGCATCCCCGCCCGTCCCCGAAGTCGGCTGCAGCACCGCGACTTCAGCTGGAGCTCCAATTTCGAGCTCCGTCTGCCCTTCGCGCACCTGGAACACGGTTGTGATTTCATGGCGCAATGCCAGTTCCCGGCCCTGCTCGCTCCGCTTTGCGTCGACCACCAGAATCGCGGGACGCGCCACCTTCAGCGCGCTTTCCAGCCTGCGCTGCGTCGGCCCGGGGCCCGGGGCCGGAAGCGGCAGGACCGTGTAGCCGCCCAGGAGGCAGGCCGTAAGCATGATGAAGAAATCCGCGCCTGCCGACATTGCAAGCGCGACAGTGCTGCCTCCCGGGGCGCTCTGACGCAACGGACCGATTTGCGCGCCGGCCCGGCCGAGTAGCTCCGTGCCGGACAGGGCAGTTTCTACATCGCCCCTTCGTCCGACAAACCGGTAGAAGTCGCCATCCGAATCCGACCGGAGGTACTCGACGATCGAGCTGCGCCAGTCGCATTGTTCCAACAATCTAACTCTTTCCCCATCGCGCACCGGGACGCACCGCGGTCACCAGACCTCATCGCCGGGAAGGTGCCCTAATGACATTACCCTGCCCCATCAACGCACCAATTTTGCGCGCCGATAACCCGCACGTTTGGCGACGTGGTCCCGAGCCGTCGATCCCGTCATCGGCCCTGTACAGCCTTGTCGATGGTTTGTAATCCCGGGCAACCGGATGCTCGGGTATCGCTAGCTCGTGGCATTGCAGATCATCAAGGAAGATCGAGTGCTCAAGCGCGTCAACAAGCCGGAGACAATTCGGGAGCTCGGCACGGTCGACATCGCCAATCTTGAGGCGGCGGTCGCCCGCCTGTCCGAAAAGGCTTGGATGCGGGAAGACTCGATCAAGGAAAACGCCTTCGAGTGCTTCCACAGCACGCGGCATTTCGTGTTGCGTTTCATCACCGGCAACGCCGATCCGCGAGTCTTCACGAGCTACCCCGCATGGCAAGTATGGCAACCATTGATGCGCCCGATATTCGAGCATGCGACCCGCGATTACGGCTTTGCAGCACCCGAGTATCCCAAGGTCATGCTCGCCCGGCTGGAGGCAGGCGGTGTCATCGACCGGCATTCCGATGGCGCCGGATCGCACCCCTTCACGCACAAGATCCACGTTCCCCTGCAGACCAACGGGCAGACCCATCTGGAGGTCGGCGGCAATCCGTATCACCTGCGCAAGGGGACTGCCTATGAGGTCAACAACATCAAACTTCACTCAGCGGAAAACCGCGGAAAGGAAGATCGCATCCACCTGATTTTCGAAGTGTTCGACACAGCCCAGGCCGGCGCGTCGATCGCCAGCGAAATTGCCTGATCCGGCCATGTATCAGTATTACGTCTACGGGCTCGCCGTGCATTCCGAGGTCGAATTGCCGTTCACCGAACGGGAAACGGCAGTTCCCGATGTGACCATCGCAGAAGGGTCGACCGAGCACGCGTTCGGGCCGCAAGCACAGGCTTACGGCCTGTGGCGCGCCGAGCGCGGCGCGTTGCGGCTCGAGGACCCACAGGCAGGCTCGGTCCTCGTGCGCGGAGGTCGCAGCGTTACCCTGGAATCGCGCGATTGCGACATCATTCGTGTCTTCCTCACAGGCTCCGCGCTGACGGCACTTCTTCAGCAGCGCGGCCTGCTGACCCTGCACGCAGGCTGTGTTTCCACGCCGGCGGGCGCGGTCGCCTTCGCGGGGGATTCGGGTGCGGGCAAGTCGACGTTGGTGTACGAGATGTTGCGGCGCGGGTATCCGCTGGTGGCCGACGATGTGACCGCCATCCGCACTGACGAGGCAGGCATGCCGATCGCCGAACCCGCCTACCCCGCGCTGCGCCTGTGGCAGGAGACCATGACCCGGCTGGAGGTCGGCAACGAGGAGGCGACCCGCCGGATGCCGGGGATCGACAAGTTCGTTGTCCCGACCGGCGCGATCGAAGCGGATCCGGTTCCCGTCCGCGCGGTCTATGTGCTCAATCCCGAGCCGACGGAGCATATCGCGCTCGAACCGCTGGGCCCGGTGGAGGTCTTCAACGCGCTGATCCAGTTCAACCACCGCGAGCGCATGTGCTATGCGCAGGGCTTGCCGTCCGAGCATTTCGCCCTGGCTACGCGGATTGCCCGGTCCGTGTCGGCGAAGTCGGTGCGTCGGCCTGTGGAGGGCTTCCGCATTGGCGAACTCGCCGACGCGGTCGAGGCCGATTTCCTGGCACTGCCGAGGTGAAAGAGGCGAGAACGACCTGATGGGCCTGGTCTGGCTGGCTTCCTACCCCAAGTCCGGCAACACGTGGCTGCGTGCGGCGATTCATTCCGCGGTGAGCGGTGACGAGCCCGATATCAACGCGCTCGGCCCCGGCGAGCCGGGCCCGAGCGCCAACCTGTTCGAAGAGATTACCGGGCTTTCCTTCAGCGAACTTGCGCCGCTCGAGCGGCTCGAACTGCGGCAATCGGTGTTCGATGCGCTCGCTGCTGAAATCGATGAGCCCGTGTTCTACAAGACGCACGAAGCGTTTTTCTGGCCTGGCGAGCGCCAGCCCTCCTATCGCGGAAGTTCTGGCGCACGCGCCGTCTACATTGTCCGCGATCCGCGCGACGTCGCCTGCTCCTACGCCCATCATCGCGGCAAGGGCCTGGACGAGGCGATCTCCAGAATGGCCGACCGCGACCATTACAGCGAATCTCGGCGTGGCGGCTTATTGATCGCAGAACCGCTGAACACTTGGCACGAACATGTCGCCGGCTGGCTGGACCAGTCCGAGTTGCCGGTCCACCTGCTACGCTACGAGGATATGATCGCCGATCCGCATGCCGCGTTTGCTGGCGTACTGGCCTTCGCAGGCATAAAGGCACCACCCGATCGCGTCTCCGCCGCGATCGAGGCAACGCGCTTCGACCGGTTGCAGGCGCAGGAGCGCGCAGCACCATTTCGCGAGAGGCCGCGCAAGGATGCGCCTTTCTTTCGGAAAGGAGAGGCAGGCAGCTGGCGCGGCGCGCTGAGCGACCAGCAAGTCGTCGAAATTGAACGGGTCCATGGTGAAATCATGACGCGACTGGGTTATGCGCTGTCCGCTTGCCGATCCGAAACCCAAGCATAAGAGGAATTGTTTTGACGCAGCTTGCCGATGATACGCTGGTCCAGCGCGAAGCGAACGTCCTGTTTACCGAACTGGGCGATTCCATCGTGATGATGGACCTGGAAAGCGGGGACTATTACGAACTCGACGATATCGGATCGGTCATCTGGCGGCGCATCGAGACGCCAGCTGCGATTGCGGATCTGTGCGAGGAACTGACGCGAGAATACGCAGTGGATCGGGAAACCTGCCGCGAACATGTGGCCGCTTTCCTTGGCGATCTGATCGATCGCAAGATCGCGACCATTCAAACTGCCGAGACGCACGCGAAAGAAAACTCTTCGTGATCCCCAATACTTTCGAAACCCCTTTGTGTGATGGCTGCAAAACCTGATCGCCGACAGGCCAAATGCGGCGTTGCGGCGCCGCAAAACCTAATGTAACGCGTCGCGTGGGCAACACCGGCAGATTGCTTCAGTGCAGAATGTCGACCAGTTTCAGTGACACCTCACCGACGTGAGGTGCCCGATCGAGGATGATAGAAATGACCGACCACAGCACCCCCCATCCCGAGCGCATTTCCGATCCGAAGCCCTGGCACGCGCCGAAGCTGAAAACTGTCAGTGGAATTCGGGCCGCCCGGGGTGGCTCTCAGGTGTACAATATCGAGGACGCCACGTTCTACCGACCGAGCTGAAGCCTGACTGCGGGCCATCCCCAAAGGGTGGTTATCCCTGTATCGAATGGGTGTCAGGCAAGCTGATTGTCGCGGACCCGGTCGCCACGGAAGCTGGCTTACTCGGGGGCGAACGAACGGCCCGGCTGAGAATTTTCGCGCCATCAGGCTCGGCACGTCGCGGCGTTTCGAATGACGAGCGCGCACATGGCGCCCTTAGTCGCCGCGTCGCAACCGGTAACCGAAATCGGCCAAGAGGTTTTGAAACGGCGAGAAACATGCGGTCAGGCGCTGCACCGTGTCCGTCGGCAGGCGAGCGATCTGTTCCGCATTCATATCCCGCAGCGGTTCGTCATACATGCCCTTCACCTCCACCGCGTCGTTCAGCGTGTAGTCGTTCAGCACGGGCAGGAAGCTGCGGATCGCCGCAGCGGCGCCCGCAGGATCGGCACACATGTCTTCGTAGCGTAGAGACAGGCCCGTCTCTTTGAACGCGGAGCGGTTATGCGCCTGCCGTTCGAAGCAGTGCATCAGATGCGCGGCGACGATATCGATCCGATCTTCTCCGGGCTCGATCCGATAGGCCGCAGGGCGTCGCAAGATGCCCTCCGCGATCGCATAAGGGTCGCGGGTGAGGAACAGGAACCGGGCATTCTCGAACCGCTCTTTCAACGCCGCGACCTGCAGCAGGAACGGGGGGGAAGAGGTCACGAACACACTCGCGTCCGGGCTTCGGGCGAAGGACTGGAAATACCACGCGCGGCGCGAGGTTTCCCAGTCGAATGCAGCGGGGTCGGCGAATTCCGCTCGCCGGTCCTCGGTCGCATTCCAGATCAGCGTCTTCGGGCTTGCGTCGGTATGCGGTCCTGCAAAGCCGAGCACGTGCTGACCCTCTTGCTTCAGGTTCCAGCTGTGTCGGCTGGCCTCGAACGAACGACGCAAGAAAGTCGACCCGCTGTTGTTGGGGCCGATTACGAACAGGTGGGTATCGATTATCTGCGCAAGATCGTGTTGCGCGCCCAGATATCGGCCTTGCCGTCCGGCGGCTTGTATTTTGTTCATGGCACGCCGTAATATGACCGTTCGGGTCGCTTCAACCGCTATCTGGAACGAGGATATAGGCGTCGCATGACGCCTGCGTGCGCACGGGGATTTCCGAAAGAGTGTTTTGCGGCCAGATCGATTTCCGCGCGCATGATTCTGGCGATTGCGTTGCCCGGATGCTGGCCCACGCCACATCCGTACGCGAAGACCCGGAGATCTGGGCCAATGCGCCCGCGCGGTTCGGCCTCCGTCCTTTGCTTGTGGACAACGCGGATCCGGCGGGCGAGGCAATTGCGATCGATTACGAGGCGCAATTGGCGGCAATCGGCGATGTGCGCCTCGATAACCGCGAGGATTTGCGGCGCGAACTGGACGCGCCTGCTGGATCGACCGACCTAACACTGGTCCTTGCGCTCTACCGCAAATCCTCGCGCGCCGGGCTCGATCGCCTTTATGGTGACTATGCATTCGTGATCTGGGATGCCCCTGCGAAGACCGCGATCTGCATGCGCGACCATATCGGAATCGCGCCCTTCTACTATGCTTGGCACGATGGACGCCTCGTCTTTTCCAGCCAGCTGGAGGCCGTGGCTTTGGGCAGTGGCATGCCGAGGGTGCCGGATCGCGCAAGCGTGGCCGATTTCCTCGACGACATGTCAAAATTGCCGCTCGACCGGACATTGCTGCGCGGGCTTCGGCGGTTACCGGGGGCCCATCGGATGGCAGTCGGCGCTGACGGCCCGAATGTCGAACGCTGGTGGTTCCCGCAGCGCTGCGCGCCGGTGCGCCTTTCGTCGGATGCCGACTATGCCCGGGGCCTGCGCGAGAGACTGGAAGATGCAGTACGCGCCCGGATTCCCCGCCACGACGCGATCGGTGCGCATCTCACCGGCGGGCTCGATTCCTCCAGCGTAGCAACCATTGCCGCACGCGATCTGCGCGCGGAAGGTCGCCCCACCCCCCGCTGTTTTGCGTGGCAGCCCCCTCCCGCGCCCGGATCGAGCGAACTGGGCCACGAGCATCGCATCATCGAGTCGATAGTTCAGGCTGATGGGTTCGATGTTCGCTACCTAAGCCCCGAAGCGTGTGACTTCGTCGAGTGTCTTTCGATCGATCCCTTCATGCGTCCGTACGATTCGGCTCTGACCCATGAACTGGGAGTAATGCGAGCGGCGCAGGACAATGGCATCCGGGTCATTCTGTCGGGCTGGGGAGGCGACGAGTGCGTTTCGTTCAACGGGCGCGGTACGTTTGCCGCGCTGCTGCTCACCGGTCGCCTCCCGCAATTCGCGCAGACGGCCCGGTCGGTAGGCCGCAATCCAGTTCGCACGGCGGCGGCTACGCTCAAAGAGCTCGCCCGCGCTTCCGCCGTGGACGCGACCTCTTTCCTCCCCGGCCGGTCGGCCAGGGGATTCCGTAACCGGTGGTTCCGCCCCTGGCACATGCGCGGCGGGCCCCCGACGATCGAGCGGCGTCCGTTGCGGGTGCGTGTCGCACTGCTCGAGCGGGGCCACATCCAGTCGCGCATCGAATGCTGGGCGGATAGCGGGGCCCGCCACGGGATCGCCTACCGTTACCCGCTGCTGGATCGCCGGCTGCTGGAGTATGCGCTCGGCCTTCCGATCGAGCAGTTCCGGCGAGGGAAGACGAACCGCTACGTCATGCGCAATGCAGTCTCGACGATCCTTCCCGAAAAGATAGCCTGGAACCCCGACAAGTCGGAGCCCGTCCGCGTCGAACGCTATATCGGCGCATTGACGAAGGCGATGGACGAAATCAGGGCACTACCCGCGTTCACCGAGCCCAATCCCGTGACCGAAAAGTTCGTGGATGTGGCGCGCGTCGAAGCAGCCTTGCATGCCGGGTCCCAGGCCATTCCCGGAAAGCGCCCACCATGGATTTTCGGCGCTTCCAGAGCGGTCCAGTTATTGGGGGCCAGAGCGGTGTAAGCGAAGCCACGCGCCGATGCGTCTCCCCTTGGGGGCATTGAAACTGCCTGGCTACTGGCTTCGATCTAGAAGTGCACGTCGACATGCACGTCCACCGTGTGGCTCATCCGCGACCCCGATCCGAGTCTCGTGCGATAGCCCGTGCCGATACCCCAGCCCTGAGCCAGTTGCAGGTCGAGCAGCAAACTCACATCGAGATGGTCTCGCGCGGTCCGACCGGCGAGGGTCGAATAGGTCAGCGAATTCAGGTCGGCATAGCCGAGCGACATGCTCGACCGGCCTGCGAAATCATAGCCGTACTCCCCCCGCAACTCAGGCCGCAGAAGGCCGAATGGCAGTTCGATCGTATCGTACGCGCGCAGCCCCAGATTGGCCGAAAGACCGTCAACCTGCTGGTCGCCATAGGCAAGGCTGTACACACCGGCGTCGAACTCCGTGAAGCTCTCGATCCGCGAACGCGAGAATTCGAGGCGCCCGTAAGGTGAGACCATCCAGTCATCCTCGCGACGCTCGTAGGCGAAGGTGATCGAGCCGAATAGCTGCGTGCCGCCCACGTCTCCGCTTGCGATGAGCCCTGTCGGAGTCACGAAGCGGATCGAATCGAATTCCAGGATACTGCCACCTAGCACACCGTCGATGAACAGGTCTGGTGCCGGCGTGAAGCTGCCATAAAGCGCCATGCTGTAGGCATCGGCACGACTGAGGCTGCCGTTTGCTCCGATCTCGGTCCGGTCGCGTCCATATCCTGCACCCACACCCCCGACAAAGCTGTCCGAGAACCGGTAATCGATGCCCGTGCTGACGCCGACCATGGTCGAATCCAGATCGACCATGCCGCCGCTGTCCTCCGCGAAGTTCACGAACCCGTTCGACCAGACGGCCACCGGCATATCCTGTGTGCCTTCGCCGGTCGACGGGGCCGATCCTTTGGTTTGACTGTTCGGCACAGGGGAGAGGCTGTCCTCGAACGTCAGGAATGCGGGGAGCAAGTGCCCGTAGTCGATCTGACCAGCCAGATTATCGGTTGCAGTCCGACCGAACCGATCCTCGGGTCGCGCGCGCGGTGTCGAGCGCTGATAGGCCATTCTCACATCCATGCTGGACGCGCGCCGATCGCCCTCGTCGTGCAGTTGCTCGAGACGACTGCGGAAATTGCGTTGCTGAATCTCGGCGAATCGCTTGGCCGCATCCGCGCGGGCGTTGATCAGTCCGGTGACCTCGCCATCCGTAGACGGATCCGGCCGCACAAGTTCGGCACGCGTCACCGCAACGGAATATTGCTGGGTCGTGCCATCGGCAGCGGTCACCACGACCGCAATCGGCGTCGTGCCGACCGGAAGCGCCACCGGTGCACTCGCGCTGCCTGAGGCGACCGCGTTGCCCGCGACCGTGATCGTGGCATCTGCGTCCGACGCACTCGGCGTCAGCGTAATCGCATCGATCTCATTGCCGACCGAGACGGTGTAGTTCGCCTGCCCAGGATCGAACGCAGGGCTCAGCGCACCCTCGCTCACGGACAAGGCAGATAGCTGCGCATCGCTCGAGGCAGCACGCGTCACCGCAACCGTGTACTGCCGGGTCGTGCCATCCGGAGCGGTCACCACGACCGCGATCGAGGTGGTGCCGACCGGAAGCGCCACCGGCGCACTCGCGCTGCCCGAGGCGACCGCATTACCCGCCACGGTGATCGTGGCATCTGCGTCCGAGGCGCTCGGGGTCAGCGTAATCGCATCGACCTCATTGCCGACCGACACCGTGTAGCTCGCCTGCCCAGGATCGAACGCGGGACTCAGCGTACCCTCGCTCACCGACAGGGCGGACAGCTGCGCATCGCTCGAGGCGGCGCGGGTCACCGCAACCGTGTACTGCTGGGTGGTCCCGTCGGCGGCTGTCACCACCACTTCGATAGTGGTCGTGCCGACCGGAAGCGCAACCGGCGCACTCGCGCTGCCCGAGGCAACTGCGTGGCCAGCAACGGTGATCGTGGCGTCGACGTCCGAGGCACTCGGCGTCAGCGTAATCGTATCGACCTCGTTGCCGACCGAGACGGTGTAGCTCG
>Ga0114903_1000639_pt1 | contig 17785 bp, 13 predicted proteins | sample MalvirDeepMed_s2_FD_87289 | JGI IMG/M metagenome (GOLD analysis project Ga0114903, IMG submission 87289) | Marine viral communities from the Global Malaspina Expedition - Malaspina viral metaG DeepMed_s2 | ecosystem: Environmental > Aquatic > Marine > Oceanic | place: Mediterranean Sea... | reverse complement strand
CGCTTGGGGTGCCGGCGATCTTCGGCGGGGCGATCATCACCGAGAACGTCTTCAAGGTGAACGGCATCGGCCAGCTGCTCATCACCGCGCGCTTCGCCAACGACCTGCCGATGGTGATGACGCTGACCTTCATCTTCGCCTTCCTCATCGTGATGTTCAATCTCATCGCCGACATCCTCTATGGCGTGCTTGACCCGAGGATCCGCTATGACTGACCCCGTCCCCATCGCCGCGCTGCAGGACAAGGAGCCCTCCGCCCCGCCCGCCAGCAAGTGGAAGGACGTCTGGGCGCAGTTCTCCAAGCACAAGGGCGCGCTGCTGGGCGGCGGGTTCCTGGTGTTCATCACGCTCGCGGTGCTCGTCGGCCCCTGGGTCTGGCCGCTGGACCCGCAGGCGCTCGACATCCGCAACAAGGACCTGCGTCCGATCTACACCGCGCTCTGGGACGGCGAGGCCAAGGTGTCCTGGGGCCACCCCTTCGGCACAGACAACCTTGGTCGGGACCAGCTGGCGCAGATGATCTACGGCGGGCGGGCCTCCATGGCCGTGGGCTGGGCGGCGATGGTGCTGTCGCTGCTGATCGGCACCGGCATAGGGGTCATCGCGGGGTTCTTCCGCCGGCTCGACGGACCGCTGATGCGCCTCACCGATCTGTTCCTGAGCCTGCCCATCCTTCCGCTGCTGCTGGTCGCGGTGACGCTCTTCCGCCAGCCGCTGCGCGCCAATTTCGGGCCCGAGGGCGGCATGTTCATCCTGATCGTGACGGTCATCGGTATCACCTCGTGGATGCCCACCGCCCGGATCGTACGCGGCGACATCCTGGCGCTGAAAGAGCGCGAATTCATCCTCGCCGCGCGGTCGATCGGCACCAAACCCTTCAAGATCATCTCGCGCCACCTGCTGCCCAACGTGCTGTCGCCGATCATGGTCTCGGCGACGCTGGGGCTCGCCACCGCGATCATCACCGAGTCGGCACTGTCCTTCCTCGGCGTCGGCTTTCCCTCGGACTTCCCGACATGGGGCAAGATGCTGGCCGATGCGGTGCCGCGGATGGAGGAGTTTCCCGAACGCGTGATGCTGCCCGGCATCGCCATCTCGCTCACGGTGCTCGGGGTGAACTACCTCGGCGATGGCCTGCGCGACGCGCTCGATCCGCGCATCCGGGGGCGGTAACGGCGCTTTCAGAAAACCGACGCCTGACCTTACTCCCGGCACGGATTCAAGCCGAAGGCGCCGTGCCAGCGCCGACCCGCCCCCCGGGGCGGCGCTTCGGCCGAGCTTGGCGCAGAGCTGGCGCAGAGCTGGTGCAGAGCCCGGATGCGGCTGACATAAAGTGCGCAGCTGAAATGTCGGAGTGCGCCGCCCCGCGGATCGGCGCTGCCACTCCGTATCTAACACGCCCTGAAAGTGCACCCGTTCCAATTTTGAAACATCCCGCCGTAACGGTGCGCCCACCACCTCCTTCAACCCAAACGCGACTCCGGTATTCACGCAACGCCCATGCCTGCGCTAGGCTCCCGTGCAATCCATTTGAACCGGAGCCCATTTCAATGACCCTCACCCGCCGCGCATTCCTCGCATCCGCCGCCGCCACCTCCGGCTGCGCCCCCTACACCTACCGACAGGCCCGTGTCTGCGAACCGCCCCGGCCTGATGGCCCGATCCGCATCGACATGCACTGCCACCTGATGAACGTGCGCGACGTGTCAGAGGCCGACTTCGTCACCCGCCGCTTCTTCAACCTCGAAGAGGACGCCTCGCCCACGCTCGAAGCCATCGCCGCGTCGCTCGCGACCTTCCTCGCGGGTTTCCTCAGCGTTGGCGCCTGGGGCATCCGGCAGGAACGCGGCTACCTGCGGGTCGAGATGGAGAAGCCGCTCGACCTCAGCGCCGAAGGCCGCAACCGCCCCGCCCGCCAGTCGAACACCGATTTCTGCTTTTTCGCCGGCCGCACCCAGGCTGGGGCGTTCCGCTCGGATGCGCAGCGCCAGATCACCGGCTTCTTCTCGACGCGCATCCGCAACGCCGCGCGGATGATGACGCTCTACCCGGACATGGACCTGTTCCTGCCCTCGATGGTCGACCTCTACGAAGGCGCCAACATTCTGCCCCTGCCCGAACACATCGCCTTCTATTCCGAGCTGAACCTCGCCACCCGCGGCCGCTTCCTGCCGCTGGTGTCCTTCACGCCCGAACGCGAATACGAGGACCGCACCCTGGGCGGGCGCAGCCCCGACGACCCGGCACGGCCCAGTCAGATGTTCTGGGTCAAGCGCGCCATCGACCAGCTCGGCTTCGTCGGCGTGAAGGTGCATCCATCCTCGGGCTTTTCGCCCATCGACAACCTGCGCTGGGGCTGCCTTAACACCCCGCGCCAGCGCATCCGCGAAACCGACCGGGAGCTTTACGACCAGTTCAGCGCCTACGACCGCTACATGGAAGAGCTGTACGCCTTCTGCAAATCCCGCGACGTGCCGATCCTGACGCATAACTCGACCGGCCTCTCGGCCAACGAGGTCTGCATGCAGGGCGCCTTCCCGCCCGGCCATGGCGACCGGCAGGCGCCGCCGTCGGGCGACTATGGCGACCCGGCCTTGGGAGAATGGACCTACGCACCGCGCGCCGCCTCCAATCCACGTCGGCACCGGCGTTGGAACCGCGCCACGGATCCGCGCGACGAGCAGGATTTCACCAACAATCCCGGCGCCTGGATCGCCGCGATGCGGGCCGCGGACCGTGCCGCCCCCGGCCTGCCGCCGCTCAAGGTCATCCTCGGGCACCTCGCCAACGGCATCGACCGCAATTCGCACGATGGCGGCACCGCGACGCTGCAACCTTCGCCCTGGCTGCGCACCGCCGTGGGCGCCATGCGCACGCAGAGGCACCTCTACGCCGACCTGTCCGAGGTCAACGAGTTCTTCGAGAGCCGCGCCGCCTTCGACGGCTACCGCGAGGTGCTGCGCCGGCTCATCGACACCGAGCCCGGCTTTGCCCGCAACCTGCTGTACGGCAGCGACTGGCACATGCCGGCCACCGCCGATGCCGGCGCGCGCTATCCCGACCGGATCGAGGCGCTGCTGCCCGCGCGGGTGCGCCCGGCGGTGATGGGCGAGACCGCGGCGGATGTCTTCGGCCTGCGCCCCGGGCAACAGACCCGCGCGCGGCTGGCCCGATTCTACGCCGATCCGCCGACTCTCACGGGGGTTCCGCGCCGCACGGACGCGTCCCTGCCGCTCTCCGAAGTGCCCTGGTGGGACCGGATGTGAAAAAAGGATCGCTTTGGCCCGGCAACGGTGCGCGCAAGACGGCTTTCGGGCGGCCAGAGCATCACCCGGGACGGACGTTTTCCTCAATCGGCCGCAATCGGAACAGTGTTCTGCCTGCGCAAATCCCGTACTAAGGGTAAAGCCTTGCAATGCGCCCGAACACCCTAGATCAGGAACGAAATTCCTGATCCGGGAGAAATCCATGTTCGAGTCTCTGGGCTTTGAAAATTACACGGCACCGCAGGTCGTGGTGTTCTTCGCGCTGGCCCTTGGCCTCGCCTTCGGCTTTCTGGCAGAGCGCACCAAGTTCTGCTTCCGCCGCAGCCTTGTCGGCGAGGACCGCCGCCAGGCCATGGGCGTCTGGCTGACCGCGCTTGCGGTGGCCGTGCTGGGCACCCAGGCCGCCGTGGCCATGGGCTGGATCGGTTTTGCCGATCACCGTTTCATGGTCTCGGATCTGCCGATCCTCGCCATCGCGCTTGGCGGGCTGCTCTTCGGCGCGGGCATGGTCCTGACGCGCGGCTGCGTGTCGCGTCTGACCGTCCTGACGGCGACCGGCAACCTGCGCGCTGTCTTCGTCCTCGCGGTCTTTGCGATCACCGCCCATGCCACGCTCAAGGGTGTGCTGGCGCCGCTGCGCACCGCCGCCGGGTCGGTCACCGTGCCGCTGGGCGAAAACGTCAGCCTCGCCGCCCTGCCCGGTGGCGCGCTGGTCTGGGCCGGCATCATCGCCGCCGCCGCGCTCGCCTATGCGCTGCGCTCGGGCAGCCGCCCCGGCATGCTGATCCTCGCCGCGCTGCTGGGCGCGCTGGTGCCGCTGGCCTGGGTCGGCACGGGTTACGTGCTCTATGACGACTTCGACCCCATCGCCATGGAGTCGCTGTCCTTCACCTCGCCCTTCGCCGATACGCTGTTCTGGACCATCGCCTCGACCTCGATCCCCGCGGGCTTTGGCGTCGGACTCATCGGCGGCACGCTGGCGGGTGCTCTCTTGGCCTCGCTCATTTTCCGCAGCTTCCGCTGGCAGAGCTTTTCGGCCCCTGCCGAGACCGGCCGCTACGCGGCGGGCGCGGTTCTGATGGGTGTGGGCGGCGTGCTGGCGGGCGGGTGCACCGTGGGTGCGGGCCTCTCGGGCGTGCCGACCCTGTCGGTGGCGGCCCTGCTGGCGATCCTTAGCATCGCCGCCGGCGCGCTGGCCACTAACCGAGGTCTGGCCCTTTCGTCTCCATCGCGTGGCGAATTCGCCGGATCGCGGTCCACACAAGCAGCACAACCGGCAGAGTGATCGCCGCGGTCAGGAGGCCCTTGGACACCCCGAGGGCCTCTGCCACAGGGTAGAGCAGATACCCCACCAGCGACACGGCATAGTAGCTGATCGCCACCACCGACAACCCCTCGACGGTCTTCTGTAGGCGCAGCTGCATGTCGGCGCGCTGGTTCATCGATTCTAGAAGCTGCTGGTTCTGGGCCGAGCGTTCCACCTCGACCCGTGTGCGCAGCAGGTCGCCCGCGCGCATGGCGCGGTTCGCCATCGCCTCGAGCCGACGTTCGCTGCTTTTCACCGTCCGCATCGCCGGGTCGTAGCGGCGCATCATGAACTCGGCGAAGGTCTGGCGCCCGTGCCAGCGTTCCTCGCGCAGCACCTGGATGCGCTGCGCCACGATCGCCTCGTAGGCGCCCGTCGCGCCCAGCCGGAAGGCGCTTTGCGCCGACAGGGCCTCGAGCTCTGCCGACACCGACAGGAGCGCCTTCAGCGTCTCTTCAGCGGGTGCGGTGCCATGGGTCATCGCCTCCATCAGTCGCGACAGCTCGGTGTCGATCTCGCTCATCCGCGGCGAGATCTCCTTGACCCGGGTGAACCCCAGCATCGACATGGTCTTGTAAGTCTCGATCTCGCACAGCCGCTGCACGATCCGCCCGATCCGGCGCTCGCCAACGTGCGGCTTGGCGAAGACGGCGAAACGCTGGTGCCCGGCCGGGTCGATGCGGAAATCGCCCGCCATCACCGCCTCATCGTCGATCACCGCGCTGACGGCGACGCTCTCGGGCACGAACCAGTCCTCGATCTGGTCTTCCATGTCATCGTCTTCGGGCCGCACGCAGATACGGATCAACGCCGAGGTGATGCGCACGCCCGGCGCCTCGGCCAACCAGTCCTTGGGGAACAATTCGAAATCCGCCGGATCGAAGGGCCGGTCGGACAACCCGTTGAGAAAGACCGTGTAGGTCACGAATTCGGTGTGCTGTTCCCACTTGAGCGTGTGCTGCCCGATCTGCCCCGAAAAATGCGTGGCACCGGGCTGCGGATGCGCGGCGCCGTAGCGGTCCAGCAGGTCGGTCAGATGCTTGAGATCCAGCGACTTGTCCCGCGACGCCGCCTGGTGCGGTTTCTTGACCGCCAGATACACCGCCCGGCACGGCGCCTTGAGCGACGGAAAGGGCCGCGCGTGCAACTCGTTTGCAAGCCGGTAGCGCAGGGGATGATCTTCGATCGGTGGCATGGCGTCAGTCCCGCATCTTTCCTCGGCAGTTAGGACATGCATCCGCCCCATGTAAAGGAAATCCGCCGCGATTTCAGATTGTTAGCGGTACACCTTTGCATGCAGCCCGATTTTCCGGCGCGGGCTCTATACGCGGCCGTGCCGGACCACGCTCGAAGTTTACTTCGGAGTCCGGATCTTTGCACAGCGGTAAAGGCGCTGCGAGCGCTCTTGGCCGAGAGAGCGGGCTCCCGCCATACATTTTCAATCTGGCCGCCGCGTTGCCGAGACGCAGGATGCTCCACACAGAAAGGTCTACTGCGCCATCAGGTCGAGGATATCGCCATCGAGGAGTTCACCGAACCCGGCACTTTCCCCGTCCTTGATCCATTCGAGCGATGTGCCGTCGATCTTCGCCTGGTAACAGCCGAAATCCGTGTCGGGATAGCAGACGCCCTCGTCGATGATCTCGTAGGGGCCGGACCCGGAGGCATCGTAATAGGTGCCATCCTCGGCGAAATAGCTGGAATAGCCACCTCCGCCCATGTCGCCCTGGAAGGTATTGCCGACCAGCGCCGCGCGAATCTCGCCCTGGGTCGCCGCGAGGGCGGGAAATGCGATCACGCTGACGGTGACAGCGGTCGCGATTCGCGTGAGGAGGGTCATGGCTTTTCCTTGTTAACAAGTGATTAAACTCAACCTAGCGGACGGCGCGAATTATCAAGTGGGCAGGAAGACCGGCGGCGAACAGCAGCCGATGCGACCACCGGAATCACACCTGTCCCGCAGAACGTCCGCAGTCCGGCAGACGCCGATTGCATCGCCATCCTGCTCGCCCAACCACCTTTCCCCAAGTTACAGCCCACGCGCCGCCTTGTTCCACGCCGTCGGGCATGCCGCGAAAACGTACCGCACATGCAAAAGCCCCGCCGTTTCCGGCGGGGCTTTCGATGGGTTCGCTGAAGCGAAGCTCAGGACAGCTTGGTCAGCAGCTCGTCTAGGGACTTCTTGGCGTCGCCGTAGAACATCCGCGTGTTGTCCTTGAAGAACAGCGGGTTCTCGATGCCCGAATACCCCGTGCCCTGCCCGCGCTTGGACACGAACACGTTCTTGGCCTTCCAGCATTCCAGCACCGGCATCCCGGCGATGGGGCTGTTGGGATCGTCCTGGGCTGCGGGGTTCACGATGTCGTTCGATCCGATAACGATGACCACGTCCGTATCCGGGAAGTCCTCGTTGATCTCGTCCATCTCCAGCACGATGTCGTAGGGCACCTTGGCCTCGGCCAGCAGCACGTTCATGTGGCCCGGCAGACGGCCCGCCACCGGGTGGATGGCGAAGCGCACGTTCTTGCCCTGCCCGCGCAGCCGCTTGGTGAGCTCGGAGACAGAGTTCTGCGCCTGCGCCACGGCCATGCCGTAGCCGGGGATGATGATGACCGAATCCGCCTCGTCCAGCGCGTTGGCCACGCCTTCGGCGTCAATCGGCACCTGTTCGCCCTCGACCTCGGCAGCAGGACCCGTGGTGCCGCCGAAGCCGCCCAGGATCACCGACACGAAGCTGCGGTTCATCGCCTTGCACATGATGTAGCTCAGGATCGCACCCGAGGAGCCCACCAGCGCACCGACGACGATCAGCAGGTCGTTGCCGAGGCTGAAGCCGATGGCCGCCGCCGCCCAGCCGGAATAGCTGTTCAGCATCGACACCACGACCGGCATGTCGGCGCCGCCGATGCCCATGATCAGGTGATAGCCGATGAAGAGCGCCAGCAGCGTCAGCACCACCAGCGTCCAGGATCCGGCATCGGCGAGGTAGGCGATGGCCAGAACCAGCGACAGCGCCGCCGCACCGGCGTTGAGGATATGCCCGCCCGGCAGCTTCTTCGCGGCGGAGTTCACCTTGCCGGCAAGCTTGCCGTAGGCGATCACCGACCCGGTGAAGGTGACGGCCCCGATCCAGATGCCCAGCACCAGCTCGATCTTGAGGATGCCGATCTCGACCGGCGTCTTCTTGGCGACAAGCTCGGCAAAGCTGCCGGTCACCGTGTCACCGGCCGCCTGCGCGGCCTGCACCATGTTGATCGTGAGGTCCGCGTTGAACCCGACGAAGACCGCGGCAAGGCCCACAAGGCTGTGCATCACCGCCACAAGCTCGGGCATCTGGGTCATCTCGACCTTGGTGGCCAGCTGGTAGCCGACGCCCGCGCCCAGCGCGATCAGCACGATCGACGCCAGCCACAGGCCCTGCCCCGGCCCGGTCATCGTGGCGACGACCGCGATGGCCATGCCCGCGATGCCGTACCACACCGCGCGCTTGGCGCTTTCCTGGTTCGACAGCCCCCCCAGCGAGAGGATGAAGAGAACGGCCGCGACCGCATAGGCCGCAATCGTGAATCCGAATTCCATGTCGCGGCTCCTTTACGATTTCTGGAACATGGCGAGCATGCGCCGTGTGACGAGGAAGCCGCCGAAGATGTTGATGGCGGCCATGAAGATGCCCAGCGCGGCCAGCGCCGTGACCAGCATCGAACTCGATCCGATCTGGATGAGCGCGCCGAGGATGATGATCGACGAAATCGCGTTCGTGACCGCCATCAGCGGCGTGTGCAGGCTGTGCGCGACGCCCCAGATCACCTGGAAGCCGATGAAGACCGACAGCACGAAGACGATGAAATGCTGCATGAAGCTGGCCGGAGCGATGAGGCCCGCGCCCAGCACCAGCGCGCCGCCGATGGCCAGCAGCGTGACCTGGTTCTTGGTCTGCTGCTTGAAGGCGGCGATCTCTTCGGCGCGTTTCTCCTCGGGAGTCTTCTCCTTGACCTTTTCCTTGGGCTTCTGCGCCGCGATGGCCTTGGTCTTGGGCGGCGGCGGCGGGAAGGTCACCTCTTTCTCGTGCGCGATGGTCGCGCCGCGGATCACGTCATCCTCCATGTTGTGCTTGACCTTGCCGTCCTTGTCGGGCGTCAGGTCGGTCATCAGATGGCGGATGTTGGTGGCAAAGAGCGTCGAGGACTGCGTCGCCATCCGGCTGGGGAAGTCGGTATAGCCGATGATCGTCACACCGTTGTCGGTGACGATCTTCTCGTCCATCTTGGTGAGCTTGCAGTTGCCGCCCTTTTCCGCGGCAAGGTCGACGATCACCGATCCGGGCTTCATCGCGTCGACCATGTCCTTGGTCCAAAGCTCGGGCGCCTCGCGGTTGGGGATCAGCGCCGTGGTGATGACGATATCCATGTCGGGTGCAAGCTCGCGGAACTTGGCCAGCTGTGCAGCGGTGAATTCCGGCGAGGAAACAGAGGCATAGCCGCCAGTCTCGGCACCGTCCTTGGCCTCTTCCTCGAAATCGAGGAAGACGAATTCGGCGCCCATCGACTCGACCTGTTCGGCCACTTCGGGCCGCACGTCGAAGGCGTAGGTGATGGCGCCGAGGCTGGTCGAGGTGCCGATGGCGGCCAGACCGGCAACGCCCGCGCCGACGACCAGCACCTTGGCCGGGGGCACCTTGCCCGCGGCGGTGATCTGACCGGTGAAGAAACGGCCGAAGTTGTTGCCGGCCTCGATCACCGCACGGTATCCCGCGATGTTGGCCATCGAGCTCAGAGCGTCCATCTTCTGCGCCCGGCTGATGCGCGGCACCATGTCCATGGCGATGACCGATGCGCCCTTCTTGGCGGCCTCTTCCATCAGGTCCTTGTTCTGGGCGGGCCAGAAGAACGAGATCAGCAGCTTGCCTTGCGTCAGGCGCTTGACCTCTGCCTCCGACGGCGGGCGCACCTTGGCCACGATGTCGGCGACTTTCCACAGGGCCGCTGCGGTCTTGATGATCTCGACTCCGGCCTCGGCATAGGCGTCATCGGTAAATCCGGCCTTTTCGCCCGCGCCGGATTCGATGGCGCAGTCGTAGCCAAGCTTCTGCAGCTGGCGGGCCGAGTCCGGGGTCATGGCGACGCGCGCCTCCCCCTCGAACACTTCCTTTGGCGTTCCTATCTTCACGTCGTTTGTCCCCTCTTGTGTTCAGACAAGCCTGTTGTCGTTGCGGCACCTTGCAGGTCGCGAAAGGTCTACGCTGCTGACCTAGCGATCACAACCGCATCGCAAGTCGTAGAGCATAGGACGTCGCAGATTTAAAGCCACCTGTTCGTTTGTTGCGCATACCGCTCGAAAACCGCAAGAAACTTAGCCTTGAGCCTCGCCTCTTCCGGCAGCACGAAGCGGCGTTCGATCACCCAGACGAAGACCGGCAGGAGTGGTAGCGCCAACACCGCATCCCACCGCAGGATAAGGCCGAAAAGGATCATCGAATCGGCCAGGTAGATCGGGTTGCGGCTGCGTGCGAAGACGCCCGTGGTGACCAGCCGATCGGCGTCCATGTGGGGAATGATCGTGGTCCGGTGACGGCGCATCTCGATGGCGGCAAGGACGATGACGACCAACCCGCCCCCTACCAGAATCCCACCCGCAAAATCCGCCCATGCGCCGCCGAAGCCCAGCCCCATCGGCAAGAAGGTCGCCTGCGCCCAGGCCAGCGCGGCGAAGGCGGCGAGCCAGACCGGTGGAATGTCGATCCATCTCATCGCCTCGCTCCCGCGAGGACGCCCGCATGGGCGGATCGAGCCGGTCGTCTTTGCCTGCGCAAACGCGGCCTCATTCCCACTCCATCTCCTCGAACACCCGGCCGGCGTTGCGCGTCGCGAGTTCCTCGAACGTGTCCAAATGCGCCCAGTTCGACTGATCGACATAGTAGGCTCCGGCGAGGTCTCCGCCCTCGTCCAGATGCGCGCCGATTTTGGCGCGGAGGTCCTTGAGGTAGTCCGAGGTATATCGAGTCACCTGCGCCATGTTGGTCGGATGGCCATGCCCCGGAATGACATAGGTCGCGCCGAGCGCGGTGAACGGCCCGTCGAAGGTCTCGATCCAGCACGCGGTGCAGGTGTCCTGAAAGATCGGCGGCATGCGTTCGTGAAAGGCGATGTCGCCGGCGATCACGATGTCCCACTGCGGGATCCAGACCTGCGTGTCCCCCGGCCCATGGGCGGAGCCGAGGTGCAGGACCTCCAAAGTCACCTCCCCCATCTCGATGACCTCGCGGTCGGAAAACGACCGGCCCGCCGCCACCACACGCGTGCCCTCGGCGCGGTCGCGGTTGTAGCGCTGCATGCCCTGCAGGATGAAATCGCCGTTCTCCTCGACCTCGGCGATGGCGTCCTCGTGCGCCAGGATCTCGACGCCCTGGTCGGCCCAGTAGCTGTTGCCCAGCATCGCATGGCCCTGGCCGTTCTCGTTGATGACCAGCCGCACCGGCTGATCGGTCACCGCCCGGATCTCGTCATGCAGCGCCGCCGCCAGCCGCGCCGAGGCGCCGCCGTTCACGACCACCACGCCGTCGCCGGTCACGATGAAGCTCAGGTTGTTGTTGTGGCCCGCGTTTTCGTAGGTCGGCGGCGCGGTTGCGCCGATGGCGCTCCAGACATGCGGGATCACCTCCACCGGCTTGTCGTAAAGCTCCGACGCCGGGTACTTGTCGGCGATATCCTCGCTGGCCTGCGCCGCCAGCGGCGACAGGCAGGCCAGTGCAATGAGCAGCGGTCGCATGGTCTTTCCCCTCCTGTTAGAACATCACATTCACATGCGCGAATACGTTTGGCAAGCGCCGCAGAGGCAGGCTTGCTTGCCCCGCCCGCTCGGATAGGCTGGGACAAAGACAGGGAGGCATGGATGACACTCACGGGCAAACACGCGCTGGTCACCGGCGGCGGCACCGGCATCGGGCTGGGCATCGCCCGCGCGCTGGCCGACCAGGGCGCGCAGGTCACCATCACCGGACGCCGGGCGACGGTGCTGGACGAGGCGGCCGCGACGCATGGCCTCTTTGCACAGGTGATGGACGTGACGGACGAGGCGTCGGTGGCGGACGGCATCGCCGCGGCGGTCGCGGCGCGCGGACCGGTGCAGATATGCGTTCCCAACGCCGGCATCGCCGAGGGCCGCGCCCTGCACAAGACCGACAGCGCCTTCTGGCGCAGAATGATGGCCACCAACCTCGACGGCGCGTTCCTCACGATCCGCGAAAGCCTGACCTCGATGCGCCAGACCGACTGGGGCCGGGTCATCGCGGTCAGCTCAATCGCCGGGTTGCGCGGGCTGAAAGGCGCGCCCGCCTACACCGCCAGCAAGCACGGGCTCATCGGCCTGATCAAGGGGCTCGCGGCGGATTACCTCGGCAAGCCCTACACCTTCAACGCGCTCTGCCCCGCCTATGTCGACACCGAGATCGTGCCCTCCAACATCGCGCGGATCATGGAGCGCACCGGCATGAGCCGCGAAGAGGCCGAAAAGATCGTCATCGGCGCCAACCCGCACGGGCGGCTCATCACCTCCGAAGAGGTGGCAGAGGCGGCGCTCTGGCTCTGCGCGCCGCAGTCCGCCAGCGTCAACGGGCAGGCCATCCAGATCGCGGGAGGCGAGTTTTGACCGATTTCACCTGGACCAGGGCGCAATTCCACCTGCCCATGGGCATGATCTACCTCGACGGCAATTCCCTGGGGCCGCTGCCAAAGGCCGCGCCCGCCCGCATCGAGGCGATGCTGCGCCACGAATGGGGCGAACAGCTCATCACCGGCTGGAACGCCAGCGGATGGATGGCGCAGCCCCGCGCCATCGGCGACCGCATCGCCCGGCTGATCGGGGCGGAGCCCGGGCACGTGGTCATGGGCGACACCCTGTCGATCAAGGTCTACCAGGCGCTGGCCGCGGCCCTGAAACTGCGCCCGGACCGGCGGGTGGTCCTGTCGGACAGCGGCAACTTTCCCTCGGATCTCTACATGGCGCAGGGGTTGGTGAAGCTGCTGGGGCAGGACTACCGGCTGCGCGTGGTCAAGCCCACGGAGGTGGCCGAGGCGATCGACGAAAACGTCGCGGTCACTCTGCTGACCGAAGTCGACTATCGCACCGGGCGGCGCCACGACATGGCGGCGCTCACGGCGCTGGCGCATGAGAAGGGCGCGCTCACGGTCTGGGACCTCGCACATTCGGCGGGGGCGCTGCCGGTGGACGTGTCGGGTGCGGACGCCGATTTCGCCGTCGGCTGCACCTACAAGTACCTCAACGGCGGTCCCGGCGCGCCGGCCTTCATCTACGTCGCCCCGCGCCATGCGGATCTGGCCGAACCGGCGCTGGCGGGCTGGTTGGGCCATGCCAAACCCTTCGATTTCGACCGCGACTACACCCCCGGCGCGGGCATCGAGCGGATGCGCGTCGGCACTCCGCCGGTGGTGCAGATGACCCTGCTGGAAACCGCGCTCGACATCTTCGACAGGGTCGACATGGCCGAAGTGCGCAAGCAGTCGGTGCGGCTCTGCGAGCAGTTCATCGGCCTTGTCGAGGAAAGCTGCCCGCAGCTCCGGCTCTTCAGCCCGCGCGATCCCGCGCAGCGCGGCAGCCAGGTGAGTTTCCGCGCCGAGAACGGGTATGCCATCATGCAGGCGCTGATCGCCGAGGGCGTGATCGGCGATTTCCGCGCGCCGGACGTCATGCGCTTCGGCTTCTGCCCGCTCTACATCCGCGAGACGGATGTGGAGGAGGCGGTCGGCATCCTCGCGCGGATCCTGCGTGGCGCGCTCTGGGATCGGCCGGAGTTCCTGCGCCGCAAGGCGGTGACCTGAGGTTTCCGCAGGGGACCGCCCGTCGGGCGATACGAGAGACGCCGTTCGATGCGCTTGCGCATCGGCGCAGCGGTATCGCCCTTCGGGCGAAACGAGAGACCAGTCTCTCGTGCTCTCTGGAGTTTTATGGCAAGATGAAGGAGGTGCGGATTTCGCCGTCATTGGGGGGTGACCTTTGCGTCTCCCGTGCCATTATTGACCGAGACGGACTCGGGAGGGCGGCATGGCCTATGCGATCACGGTGAACGGGACGGAGCACGAGGTGGACCTGCCGGGCGACGTGCCGCTTTTGTGGGTGTTGCGGGACGCGCTGGGGCTCACGGGCACCAAGTTCGGCTGCGGGGTCGCGGCCTGTGGCGCCTGCACGGTGCATGTGGACGGACAGGCGGTGCGGTCCTGCGTCACGCCGCTGGACCAGGTGGCGGGCGCCGTCACCACGATCGAGGGGCTGGGCACGCCCGAGGCCCCGAGCGCGCTGCAATCGGCCTGGATCGAAAACCAGGTGGCGCAATGCGGCTACTGCCAGTCGGGCCAGATCATGCAGGCGGCGGCGCTGCTCGCGGAGGTGCCGGCGCCCACGGATGCCCAGATCGACGATGCCATGGCCGGCAACCTCTGCCGCTGCGGCACCTATCCGCGCATCCGCGCCGCCATCAAGGCCGCCTCGGCCACCACGTCGGAGGGCTGAGCCATGAGCCGTATCGGAAAGATCGCGCGCCGGACCTTCCTCGTGGGCGCCGTGGCCGTCGCGGGTGGCGTGGCCTTCGGCGTTTGGGCGGTGCGCAAGCCGGCGCCGAACCCGCTGCGCCCAGCCGACGGGGAAACCGCGCTCAGCCCCTTCGTGGTGATCGACGCCGAGGGGGTGACGCTGGTGGCGCCGCGGGCCGAGATGGGCCAGGGCGTGCACACCACCTGGGCGGCGCTGATCGCTGAGGAACTCGATGTCGACTGGCAGGAGATCCGGGTCATCCACGGCCCCGCCGCCACCGCCTATTACAACCACGCGATGCTGGCGGAAGGTCTGCCCAACAAGGGCTATGATGCGAGTGCATTCCAGGAAGCGCTCGGCGAGACGCTGGGCGGGGTCGGCAAGCTGCTGGACCTGCAGGTGACCGGCGGATCGACCTCGATGAAGGACGGGTTCGAGCGGATGCGCGTCGCCGGTGCCGCGGCGCGCGAGACGCTGAAGCTGGCGGCGGCGGAGCGGCTGGGCGTCGCGGCCGCGACCCTGTCGACCGAGGCCGGTGCGGTGGTCACGGCGGACGGCACCCGCCTGCCCTATGCAGAGCTTGCCGAAGCCGCGGCAGGCATCGACCCGCCCAACGTCATCCTGCGCGATCCGGCGGACTGGCGCTACCTGGGCCAGACCCTGCCGCGGGTGGACATGGTCGGCAAGGCCACCGGGACGGCGGAGTTTGCCATCGACATCCGCCTGCCGGGGATGAAATTCGCCAGCGTCCGGATGAACCCGCACCTTGGCGGGGGAATGCGCTCCTACGATTCCCGCGACGCGGAGAAGATGGCGGGCGTGCTGCGCGTCGTCGACCTCGGGGAGGGTGTCGCGGTCATTGCCGAGAACACCTGGCTGGCCATGAAGGCGCTGGAGGCGATCGACATCGACTGGGAGCCCGCCGCCTACCCCGCCGACATGGATGGCTTGCGCGCGGCGGTGAGCGAGGGTTTCGAGACCTCCCCCAATTCGACCATGCGCAACGACGGCGACGCCGGCGCCCTGCCCGAGGGCGCGCAGGAGATCACCGCCGAATACGAGGTGCCTTACCTTGCTCATGCCACGATGGAGCCGATGAACGCCACCGCGCTCATCACTGCGGACGGGCTGGAACTGTGGTCGGGCAACCAGGCCCCGACCTTCGTGCAGGCAGCCTGCGCCGAGGCGGCGGGGCTGAGCGCCGACCGGGTGACGGTGCACACGCCCTACATGGGCGGCGGCTTCGGACGGCGCGGCGAGCTCGATTTCTCGGTTCTGGCGACCCGCGTCGCCATGGCGCTGCCCGGCACGCCGGTGCAGACCACCTGGAGCCGCGAAGAGGACATGACCCACGATTTCTACCGCCCGCTGGCCATGGCGCGGATGCGCGGGGCGGTGCGGGACGGCACGGCGGTGCTGCTAGACGCGCAGGTGTCGGCACCCTCGACGTCGCAGCAGGCGCTGAACCGCTGGGTGGGCTTTGCCCCCGGTGGCCCGGACAAGGTGCACGTGGAGGGGCTGTTCAACCAGCCCTACGGCATCGCCAACTACCGTGTGCGCGGGTATCTGGCGGATCTGTCGGTGCCGATCGGTTTCTGGCGGTCGGTGGGCAATTCCTACAACGGCTTCTTCCACGAAAGCTTTGTCGACGAGATGGCCCATGCGGCGGGCGCCGATCCGCTGGAGTTCCGCCTGGCCCTCACCCGAGACGAATACGAACCCGCCTGGGAATGCCTGCGCGCGGTGCAGGAGATGTCGGGCTGGAACGGGGAGACGCCCCAAGGCGTCGGGCGCGGCGTGGCGCTGTGTTATTCCTTCGGCACGCCGGTGGCGCAGGTGATCGAGGTCACGGACGAGGACGGCGCGATCCGCATCGCGAAAGCCTGGATCGCCTGCGACGTGGGCACGGCGCTCGACCCCGGCAACGTCGAGGCGCAGATGTCCGGCGGGCTGATCTACGGGCTGTCGGCGGCGGTCATGGGCGAGATCACCTTTGCCGAAGGCCGGGTGGAGCAGCGCAATTTCCCCGACTACGACGCCCTGCGCATGCACACCACGCCCGAGATCGCCGTGCGCGTGCTGACGGGCGGCGGCAAGCTGGGCGGCGTCGGTGAGCCGGGCACGCCCCCGGCCGCGCCCGCGCTGGCCAACGCGGTGTTCGATCTGACCGGCCAAAGGGCGCGAACGTTGCCGCTGGCGAAACAATTCAAATTTATCACCTGACCTGATCAATTATGGCAGGCTGCCGCAATCTCCCCTGAAAACGTCAAGTTTTCAGGGGGCCTTCACCTGCCCCATCGCAAATTAACCGCAATTTACTCAAATTTTCGCCGTCCGCGGTTTGTATCCCGTAGGGAAACCGGACGGTCACTCGGTACGCCGCCCGAATCGTAAAGTGCTGATTTTCGTGTTTTTCCTCGCGCCGAACCAAGGGTGGCTCAGGTCATGGCAGTCTACAACGTCGCGTTCTACCTGACGAATCCGGCCGGCATCCTGTCGACCGGCGTGGGCAGCACGTTCGTCTGGTCGGGTCCGGCGGCCACCGGCGGCACGGCGACGATCAACGACCCCGAGACCGGCATCCAGGGCACCACGCTCGATGACGACAGCGCCGGCGGCGAAACCGCCACCGCGACCGTCACCACGCCCAGCGGCACCTCGACCGGCAGCCCTGTCGATGCGGAAATGGTCTGGACCGTCACCGACAGCGTGACCGGCGAACGCTTTGAAGTCGTCCAGTTCGAAGTCGAAAGCGGTGCGGCGACGGGATTCTACACCCTGTCCGAAGTGCCGCTGGTCGCGGGGCGTACCTATACGGTGAACGCCTACAACAGCAACCCGAACGTCGCCGCGGGCGACATTGCCTTCAACTCCGCCGATTACGTCGACGGCGTGGTGGACGGCACCTCGGGCAACGATTCCATCGACCTGAACTACAGCGATGCACAGGGCGAATCGGTGGATGGCACCAGCTACGCCAGCAGCGACAGCATCAACGCCGGCGCCGGGAACGACACCGTCATCGGCGGGATGGGCAACGACACGATCAGCGGCGGCACCGGGAACGACCTGCTGTACGGGGATTTCGGGACCTACACGCCGGGACCGATCACCGAAACGCTGGACTGGACCGACCAGGGCGGCAACGGGACCAACCTCGCGGGCGGCTTCACCCAGGACACCGGAACCGTCAACGTCTCGGTCAGCTTCGCCAATACCGGCAACAACAACCCGACCTACCAGGTCAACACCGCCGACGCACAGTATGTCGCGCCTGGAGAGGCCTACGACCCCAATTCGTCGCTCTTCCTCTACGGCAACGGCGACGGGTCGACCTCGACGACCACCATGACCTTTGCCCGCAGCGCCGGGGCCAGCGTCGCCGAAGAGGTGGAGAACGTCCGCTTCCGGATCAACGACGTGGACTGGGGCAGCGGCAACCACACCGACGTGGTGACGGTCCGCGCCTTCGACACCGCCGGCAATCCGGTGTCGGTGCGGCTGACGCCCTCGGGCGGCGACACCGTTTCGGGCAACACGGTCACCGCCAACGCCGTCGCCGACAACCCCAACAGCGTCGGCGGATCGGTCCTGGTCGAGATCGCGGGCCCGGTGGACCGGATCGAGATCGCCTATGGCAACGCTCAGGGCGGCACCCAGGGCATCTGGG
>Ga0114903_1000637_pt1 | contig 17811 bp, 11 predicted proteins | sample MalvirDeepMed_s2_FD_87289 | JGI IMG/M metagenome (GOLD analysis project Ga0114903, IMG submission 87289) | Marine viral communities from the Global Malaspina Expedition - Malaspina viral metaG DeepMed_s2 | ecosystem: Environmental > Aquatic > Marine > Oceanic | place: Mediterranean Sea... | reverse complement strand
TCGTAAAGCTCGGGCACCTGGATGACGCCGTTCTCATCGAAGAGCCCGCCGAGGCTCCTGGTCAGAACGCGGGCGGGGTTCATCGCGATGCCGCCATACATGCCCGAGTGCAGATCCTTGTCGGGGCCGGTGATGGTCAGCTCCTCGCCGAGCAGGCCGCGCAGCATGGTCATGATCGCCGGGGTCTTCGACTGAAACAGGCCGGTGTCGCAGATCAGCGCGATCTCGGCCTTCAGCTCGTCGGCATTCTCCTTCATGAACGGCACCAGCGAGGGCGAGCCGCTCTCTTCCTCGCCCTCGAGGAAAAAGGTGATCTTGCAGGGCAGCGCGCCGTGCTCGGCCTTCCATGCCCGGCAGGCCTCGATGAAGGTCATCAGCTGGCCCTTGTCGTCCGAGGCGCCGCGGCCGCGGATCACCTTGCCCTTGGGCGTCTCCTCGATGGCCGGGTCGAACGGGTCGCGATCCCACAGGTTCAGCGGATCGACGGGCTGCACATCGTAGTGGCCATAGAACAGCACGTGCGGGCCGGGGCCGTCGACATGGCCCACCACCATCGGGTGGCCCGGCGTGGCGCGCTTTTCCGCGCTGACGCCCAGCGACTGCAGATCCGCCACCAGCCAGTCGGCGGCCTTGTCGCACTCGGCCTTGTAGGCCGGATCGGTCGAGATCGACTGGATGCGGAGAAGCTCGAGCAGACGATCGGTTGCGGCGGGAAGATCGCTGTCGATGCGGGCGAGAACGGCGTCGAGGGACATGCCATGTGCTCCTGTCGTTGTGGGGAGATGGGTTCGTCGCGACCCTAGCAGCGCCGTGGGCACTGTCCAGAGCAGGCGCGCCACGCCGCCTCGCGGCGTTTCCTGTCGCGTCCTGCCGGCAAGGGGCCGCCAGTGTAGGGGCAGGGGCGTGGCAGGCGGCCCCGGCCAGCGCGGCCGGTCCGGGCGATGACGGCAGGGGGCGTCGCGCGACCGGCGTCATTCCGCGCCCGTGTCGGCGCGCCCGATGGCCGCGTGTGGTCTGCTCCTGACGTGCAGGCTCTCGACCGTGACGGTGCTGTGGCAACTTGTCTCGGCGGGCCTCACGCTTGTGGGAGGGCCGGGCAAAGCGCTTGAATTGCTGTATCTGGGCGGTATCTATGCGCCAGATCTCCGATGCGCCCCGAGAGACGACGCCGGAACATGATCCGAAAGTCTTGATGCAGATCAAGGCCGCGACTCTTAGTCTCTTTCTAAACCGTGGACAGGATGCACTGCGAGCGTTATCCATCTACGACCGTGAATGCGGGGCGACCCGCCGACGAGATACCGCGCAGCCAGCAACGATGTGGCCAAAGCGAAGGAAGGAGATACCGGTGGATTACGCCGCGAAGCTCGACGAAGCCCTGAACCGACTGCACGAGGAAGGCCGCTACCGCACCTTCATCGACATCGAGCGCAAGAAGGGCCAGTTCCCGCACGCCACCTGGCGCAAGACCGATGGCTCCGAGCAGCCGATCACCGTGTGGTGCGGCAACGACTACCTCGGCATGGGCCAGCACCCGGCAGTCCTGGCCGCGATGCACGAGGCGATCGACGCCACCGGCGCGGGCTCGGGCGGCACGCGCAACATCTCGGGCACCACGGTCTATCACAAGCAGCTCGAGGCCGAGCTGGCGGATCTGCATGGCAAGGAGGCCGCGCTGGTGTTCTCCTCGGCCTACATCGCCAATGACGCCACGCTCTCGACCCTGCCCAAGCTGTTCCCCGGCCTGATCATCTATTCCGATGAGCTCAACCACGCCTCGATGATCGAGGGCATCAAGCGCAATGGTGGCGCCAAGCGGATCTTCCGCCACAACGACGTCGCGCATCTGCGTGAACTGATCGCCGCCGACGATCCGCGCGCGCCCAAGCTCATCGCCTTTGAATCGGTCTACTCGATGGATGGCGATTTCGGTCCCATCGCCGAGATCTGCGATCTCGCGGACGAGGTCGGCGCGCTGACCTATCTCGACGAGGTGCACGCCGTCGGCATGTACGGCCCGCGCGGCGGCGGCGTGGCCGAGCGCGACCGGCTGGCGCATCGCATCGACATCATCAACGGCACGCTGGGCAAGGCCTTCGGCGTGTTCGGCGGCTACATCGCGGCCAGCGAAAAGATGTGCGACGCGGTGCGCTCCTACGCGCCGGGCTTCATCTTCACCACCTCGATCCCGCCGGCGGTGGCGGCCGGGGCAGCCGCCTCGATCGCCCATCTCAAGCGCGACCAGAGCCTGCGCGAGCGGCACCAGACCCAGGCGCGGATCCTCAAGACCCGGCTCAAGGGCATGGGCCTGCCGATCATCGATCACGGCAGCCACATCGTGCCGGTGATCGTCGGCGACCCGGTGCACACCAAGAAGCTCTCGGACATGCTGCTCGACCGCTACGGCATCTACGTCCAGCCGATCAACTTCCCCACCGTGCCGCGCGGCACCGAGCGCCTGCGCTTCACCCCCTCGCCGGTGCACGGCGCCAAGGAGATGGACACGCTGGTGCACGCGCTCGACGCGCTGTGGTCGCATTGCGCCCTGAACCGTCAGGAGCTCAGCGCCTGATCCGATCGCGCTTTGCTCTCAGGGCAGTGATCCTCTCGCGCCCCCTTCCGATCGCCGAGACCGGGAGGGGTTAGCGATCCGTTTACCTATTCGGCACAGGATCAGGTCGCGCTTTGCGAGAATTTCGCCGTTGGGATTCTTGAGAGGATAGAGGGGCTTCGGCGCGGCCCGCGTCGCTGGGCAAACTGCACGATCTACGGGCGGGCTTGCGCAGAACGACGCTCATGGCCCGTCGAATCTCTGTAAATGCAGTTGTGATGTGCTAACGTAGCGCTAATAAAACGCGCGACGCGAATCGCGAATGCGTGATTGGGCAGGCGAGCTGGGACAGCACCATTTTTAGGTTGAACGCATGATCGGGCGGAAATCCTCACGTAGGCCGGACGAGGTCGTCGAAGATGATGGCCCGCGCGGCTTTGATGATTTTGCACTGCGGCTTGGCGATGTCATGCGCGGTGAACGCGCGACCATGGGCAAGTCCCTGCTCGACGTCCAGCGCGAGCTGAGGATCAAGGCCAGCTATATCGCCGCGATCGAGAACTGCGATCCCTCCGCCTTCGACACCCCGGGCTTCATCGCCGGCTACGTGCGCTCCTACGCGCGGTATCTCGGCATGGATCCGGACGAGTGCTTCCAGGAATTCTGCGCCGAGAGCGGCTTCTCCGTCGCCCACGGCATGTCCGAGAACGCCTCGACCATCCGCAAGCCGAACTACACCAAGACCGAGGCGCCGCGCCCCGCCGCGCGCGATCCCTTTGCCGAGCCGCGCATGCCCTTCGTGCCCGCCGGCGACAGCCTGCTGTCGCGGATCGAGCCCGGGGCCGTGGCTTCGATGCTGGTGCTGGTCGCGCTGATCGGCGGCATCGGCTATGGCGGCTGGGCCGTCCTGCGCGAGGTGCAGCGCGTGCAGCTTGCCCCTGTCGACCAGACCCCCGTGGTGCTGAGCGAGCTCGACCCGCTCGACGGCGCGGTTGCGCCCGTGGCCGAGGAGGGTAGCGGCGAGGATGCGGTGGCGCAGGCCGATGGCGCTGGCGCCTTCTCGCCCCCGGGGGCCGAGGCGCTCGACCGTCTCTACCGCCCGCAGGCGCTCGACGTGCCGGTTCTGGTGGCCCGAGACGCACCGATTTCCTCGCTCGATCCGGCCACGGTCGGCGTTTTCGCGCAGCGCGGCACCGTGCCGCCGGCGCCGGTCGCAGCCCCCGATGGCTCCGAGCGTCAGCTCGCGCAGCTGCAGCCGGTTGCGCCGCAGATCGGCACCGGCGCGCAGATGACGCTGGTCGCGGTGCGCCCGGCCTGGGTGCGCGTGCGCGGCGATGATGGCAGCGTGCTCTTCGAGCGCGTGATGGATGCTGGCGACACCTGGGCGGTGCCGGCAGGCCAGACCGATCCCAAGCTCAACGTGGGCGAGTCCGGCGCGGTCTACTTCGCGGTGAACGGCCAGACCTACGGCCCGGCCGGTCCCACCGGCACGGTGACCCGCGACCTGTCGCTGCAGCCCGATCTGATCGCCGCCGCCTACACGCCGGCGGACGCCACGCGCGACACCGACCTGCAGCGCGTGATGGACGACCTGACCCAGTTCGCAGCGGCGCAGCCGCAGGGCGAGCCCGGCCAGCCCAAGGTGCTCGAGGACAGCGCCCCCGGCGTGACGATGATCGCCGTGCGCACCGCTTGGGTGCGGGTGCGCGCCGCCGATGGCTCGGTGATCTACGAGGCGACGATGCGCGCCGGCGACACCTTCGCGCTGCCCAGCACCGAGGATCCGGCGACCCTGCGCGTGGGCGAGTCCGGCGCGGTCTATTTCGCCGTCAACGGCCAGACCTACGGCCCGGCCGGCGATACCGGCGCGGTGACCTCGAACCTCGCGCTCTCGGTCGACAACCTGACCTCGAGCTATCAGGTCGCCGACATCGCGCGCGACGCCGATCTCGAGCGCGTGGTGGCCGAGCTCAACAACGGCGCGACCGTCACCGACTGACCTGCCCTGCGCGGGCAGGCCGGCAGGTCGGGGCCGGCTGTCACGCAATCGTCTCTGGTCTCGTGGCGCTCCCGGCATTAGGTATGGCCGCACGCGAACCACCTGTCCCGAGGAGCCTTGCGGCATGAGCCACAATCCGATCCGTCCCTGGCGCAACATCGAGCGGCGCAAGTCGCGCCGGATCATGGTCGGCAACGTGCCGGTGGGGGGCGACGCCCCGATCTCTGTCCAGACCATGACCAACACGATCACCACCAACGTCAAGGCGACGGTGGAACAGGTCCAGCGCGCCGCCGAGGCCGGGGCCGATATCGTGCGCGTCTCGGTTCCCGACGAGGACAGCGCGAAGGCGCTGAAGGAGATCGTGCGCGAAAGCCCGGTGCCGATCGTCGCCGACATCCATTTCCACTACAAGCGCGGCATCGAAGCCGCCGAGGCCGGCGCTGCCTGCCTGCGCATCAACCCGGGCAATATCGGCAGCGAGGCCCGCGTGCGCGAGGTCATCTCCGCCGCCCGCGACCACGGCTGCTCGATGCGCATCGGGGTGAATGGCGGCTCGCTCGAGAAGCACCTGCTGGAGAAATACGGCGAGCCGTGTCCCGACGCGATGGTCGAGAGCGCGCTCGATCACATCCGCATCCTCGAGGACAACGATTTCCACGAGTTCAAGATTTCGGTGAAGGCGTCTGACGTGTTCCTGTCGTCCGCCGCCTACATGGGTCTTGCCGATGTGACGGACAAGCCGATCCACCTTGGCATCACCGAGGCGGGCGGCCTGACCTCGGGCACCATCAAGAGCGCCATCGGCCTCGGCCAGCTGCTCTGGATGGGCATCGGCGACACGCTGCGCGTCTCGCTGTCCGCCGATCCGGTCGAGGAGATCAAGGTCGGCTACGAGATCCTCAAGTCGCTCGGCCTGCGCCATCGTGGCGTGAACATCATCTCCTGCCCGTCCTGCGCCCGTCAGGGCTTTGACGTGATCAAGACCGTCGAGGCGCTGGAAGAGCGGCTCGAGCACATCAAGACGCCGATGTCGCTGTCGATCATCGGCTGCGTGGTGAACGGCCCCGGCGAGGCGCTGATGACCGACGTGGGCTTCACCGGCGGCGGCGCCGGCAGCGGCATGGTCTATCTCGCGGGCAAGGCCAGCCACAAGATGAGCAACGACCAGATGATCGACCACATCGTCGAGGAGGTCGAGAAGAAGGCGGCGCAGATCGAGGCAGAGGCCGACGCCGCGAGCGAAGCGGCCGAGTAAACCCGCTCAGTGCCGCGGGCGCGGCCCGGGGCCGGGCGCCTGCGCTCTGCTGATCGGCTGCGCCAAGGCGCAGGGCCCGACCCAAGCCATCTTGTCATGCGCTCAGGGCCGCGCGTCGATGATCCGCGACGCGATGCCCAGCACCACGCCCTCGCGGCCCTCGAGCGCTTCGGCCAGGGCCTCCGCCACCGAGGCCACGCTCTCGTCTCGCGGGCGGCGGATGTCGAAGAGCGGCTTGCGCGTCAGGATCGCCACCACCTCGGACTTGCCGTAATCGCCTTCGGTCACCTGCACCGCCAGCCGCGCCGGATCCTCGGCCAGCGACGAGATCGGCCACAGGACGCGGATCCTGCGAATGCCGTTCTCGACCACGCCGAGCGCATCGACCGAGGTCTCCTCGGCGTTCATGTTGGGCAGGATGTGGAACACCTTGCCGGTGTTGTCGACCACCATCACCCAGAGCGAGGCACCGGTCACATCGGCGGGCAGCTGGATCTCGGCCACCGGGTTCTCGCCGGTGCGGTAGACCCCGGTGAGCACCGGCTTTCCGCTGCCGCCGTCGCCAAGCCAGATCGACACCGGTCCGGCGGGCGTGTTCGGCATCACCGAGCGGATGGCGCAGAGATCGTCGTTCAGCGTGCGGGTCTCGACCCGCAGTTTGCGATCGCCAAGGACCGGCGTCAGGTCGGCACGGATCGCCTCGGCCACGGCGTCGTCCGAGATGTCGCCGGTGACGGTGACGGTCTCGAACAGCGCATAGGTCACGCCATCGCCGTCGAGCTGCTCGAGCGGGCCGCAATCGGCATGGCCGGCGAGCACCGGCTCGAGCGAAGAGGCCGGCAGCCGCTCGGGTCCGGCCAGCAGCTCGGCGCTGACCGCGAGAGGGCTGTCGCGCCCTGAGAGCGCCTCGCGCAGCGCATCGCGCGCCGGCGTGCCGGGGGCAAGGCCGGTGAGCCGCGCGGTGCTGCCGCTGACCTCGAGATCCCAGCGTTCGAGCGGCGAGAGGCTGGTGAGCAAGGCCGCGACCTCCTCGGTCCAGCCCTCGAAGGGCAGGCCGGTGGCGAGCGTCAGCGCGCCCTCGGGCACGGGACCGCCTGCAGCGTCGACAAAGGCGGTGCTCAGGGTCTGCGCCGCCGCCTCGTCGGGGGCGTTGCCGCTCAGATGCGGGGTGGCACCGTCCTTCACCGCGCTCAGCCGGTAGGGCTCGGCATGGGGCAGGGGTGGTGGGAACAGTGCATCAACCGCGCCGCCCTGCCACAGCGCCACGCCGCCCGCGACCACCGCGACCAAGAGCCCGGCCACGATCATGCCGCCGCGGCCGCCTGCCGACCTCTCGGTCTTGCGCGTTGCCTTGCCCGAGAACGGCTTCAGCCATCCATCGAGCTTCTCCAGCGCTTCGGTGGCATCGTGCGGGCGGTTGCGCAGATCGGGGGCTGAAAGCCAGTCGATCAGGTCCTTCAGCGGCGGGTCAAGCCCCGCGGTGTCGAGCGGTCGCGCCTTGAAGCGCACCACGTCGCCGGGATTTGTGCCGACCTCGGGCACCTCGCGCCGCTTCACCGCCAACAGGGACGCGCCGAGCGCGTAGAGGTCGGCGCGGAAATCCGCGTCGCCGTCGAGCTGCTCGGGGGCGGCGTATTCGTACTTGCCTGCGAATTGCTTGCCGACGATGGTGCGGGCACCGGCAGCGGTGTCCTTGGCGATGCCGAAATCGATGATCGTCGCCCGTTCGGGCGCACCGCCGCGCAGGATGATGTTGTCGGGTGAGAGATCCCGGTGCACGATGCCCTGCGCGTGGGTCGCCACCAGCCCCTCGAGCACGCGATGCGCAACGATCAGCAGCGCGCGATCCTCAAGCCGGCGCTGCTCCATCAGGTCGCTGAGCGAGATGCCGTCGACGTACTCCATCACGAGGAAGACGTGGCCGTCATCCGAGCGCGAGCAGTCGGAGTAGCGCACCACCGCGTCGTTGAGGATGCTGCGCATCTGCTCTTCGCGCTTCATCAGCTCGACATATTCGGACTGGCCCGAGAACCGCGCGTTGAGCGCCTTGATCGCCACGTTGCGTTCCGAGATCTGGTTGCGGGCGAGATAGACCTCGCCGGTGCCGCCACGTCCGAGCACGCCCTGCACCTCGTAGGTGTTGTTGAGCACCTGGCCCCTGGAAAAGATGTCCGTCGCGAGCGGGTCCTTGAGCACGAGCAGTCCCCCGTGGCCGGCGAGCGCCAAAGCGGTCGATTTGAAAGCGAAATTAGGTTATTCTGAAAGCATAATTCGAGACCGATTATTTCATTACCGGCGGTGCCGGGCAATATTATTTGCCGGAGATACTCAGAGATGGCCAATCGCGGCTCGCAGGAGACGTTCAAGCGCAAGGAGCTTGTCGGAAAGCTCAACCCGACCTGTCTCAAGGCCTTTTCCGAGGCCGCGCAGGCCGCGAAACGGCGCGGCAACCCGTATGTGGAACTCGTTCACTTCGTCACAGCGCTCGCTGATACCGAGTATTCGGATGTTGCGATTCTCCTCGATGCCGCAGGGGTCGACCGGCACCGCTTCGACGGCGACATCCTCAAGGCGACCGACGCGCTGCCGCATGGCGCAAGCGCCGTCGAGGAGTTCTCCGACCACATCTTCCGCGCCATCCAGGAGGCCTGGAGCCTCGCGACGCTCGATTACGGCGACGGCACGGTGCGCTCGGCCTACCTGCTGATCGCGGCGCTGAAGGTGCCGGTGCTTGAGGGGCTGCTCTACAAGATCAGCCTTGAGTTCGACAGGATCGACCCCAATGCCATGGCGGGCGCGCTCGATACGCTGCTGGTCGACAGCATCGAGCGCCCCGCCACCGCGCCCGAGGAGGCGCCCAAGGCCAAGCCCGCGCCCGGCGGCAAGTCGGCGCTGGCGCAATATGCCACCAACCTCACCGAGCGCGCCAAGGCGGGCAAGATGGACCCGGTGGTGGGCCGCGATCCCGAGATCCGGCAGATCGTCGACATCCTGCTCCGACGCAAGCAGAACAACCCGATCCTCACCGGCGAGGCCGGGGTCGGCAAGACCGCGGTGGTCGAGGGCTTCGCCCAGCGGCTGGCGCGTGGCGACGTGCCGCCGCAGCTGCGCAGTGTCGATCTGCACATGCTCGATATCGGCCTGATGCAGGCCGGGGCCTCGGTGAAGGGCGAGTTCGAAAAACGCCTCAAGGCGGTGATCGAGGAGGTGCAGAGCTCGGACACGCCGGTGATCCTGTTCATCGACGAAGCCCATACCCTGATCGGGGCGGGCGGTGCCGCGGGCACCGGCGATGCCGCCAACCTGCTCAAGCCGCCGCTGGCGCGCGGCGAGCTGCGCACCATCGCGGCCACCACATGGGCCGAGTACAAGCAGCATATCGAGCCTGACCCGGCGCTGACCCGGCGCTTCCAGACGGTGAGCATCGACGAGCCGGACGAGGAGAAGGCGGTGCTGATGTGCCGGGGCGTGGCCGGGGTGCTCGAGAAGCACCACAAGGTCGAGTTGCTGGACGAGAGCATCGAGGCGGCGGTGAAGCTGTCGCATCGCTACATCCCGGCGCGGCAGCTGCCTGACAAGGCGATCAGCCTGCTCGATACCGCGTGCGCTCGCGTCGCGGTGAGCCAGCACGCCACCCCTGCCGAGGTCGAGGATTGCGAGCGGCGGCTGGCGGCGCTCGAGATCGAGGCCGGCATCATCGAGCGCGAGGACGCCATCGGCATCGAGGTCGAGGCCCGCGCCGCCGAGGTGGCGGCCCAGCTTGCCGATGCCCGGGCCTGTCTGGGTCGCGCCAACGCCCGCTGGGAGGAGGAAAAGGCCATCGTGGCCGAGATCCTCGACCTGCGTGCCCGGCTGCGCGGCGCCGGGGCCAAGCTTGACGAGACCGGCGAGATCGGCGACGCGCCACCGCCCGATCGGGAGGTGGCCGAAGGCGACGTGGCGGTGGCCGAGGCCCCGGTTCAGGCCGAGGTGGTGACCGAGAGCTTCGACCGCGCTGCCGCGCTCGACAGCCTGCGCGAGCGCATGGCGGCGCTGAGCGCGGCGCAGGGCGAGACGCCGCTGATCCTGCCGGCGGTGGATGCCGTGGCGGTGGCCGCGGTGGTGCAGGACTGGACCGGCATTCCCATGGGGCGGATGCTGGCAAGCCAGACCGAGCGCGCGCTGTCGCTGGCGCGCACCCTCGCCGAGCGGGTGGTCGGGCAGGACCACGCCATGGAGATGATCGCCAACCGCATCCAGACCTCTGCCGCCGGGCTCAAGGCGCCCGAGAAGCCGGTGGGCGTGTTCCTGCTGTGCGGCCCCTCGGGCGTTGGCAAGACAGAGACCGCGCTGGCGCTGGCCGAGCTGATGTATGGCGGCGAGGACAACCTCATCTCGATCAACATGAGCGAATACCAGGAGGCCCACACGGTCTCGACGCTGAAGGGCGCGCCCCCGGGTTATGTCGGCTATGGCAAGGGCGGGGTGCTGACCGAGGCGGTGCGGCGCCGGCCCTATTCGGTGGTGCTGCTCGACGAGGTCGAGAAGGCGCATTCCGATGTGCACGAGATCTTCTTTCAGGTCTTCGACAAGGGCATGATGGATGACAGCGAGGGGCGCCGGATCGACTTCAAGAACACGCTGATCCTGCTGACCTCGAATGTCGGCTCGGACGAGATCATGCGCCTGACGAAGGACGGCACCGAGGCGGTCGAGGAGCAGGTGCTCTCGGACGCGCTGCGCCCGCCGCTGCTTGGCGTGTTCCCGGCGGCGCTGCTGGGGCGGGTGGTGACGATCCCGTATTACCCGCTCTCGGACAGGATGATCGAGGCCATCGCCGGCCACAAGCTGCGCGGTGTCGCCAAGCGGCTGGGCGAGGGCTATGGCGCCGAGCTGGTCATGGGCGAGGGCGCGATGCAGGTGATCAAGGACCGCTGCACCGAGATCGAAAGCGGCGGACGGATGATCGATGCCATCCTGACCAACACGCTCCTGCCCGAACTGAGCCGGCGGATCCTGTCGTATCAGCTCGAGAAGAAAGCGCTGCGCAGGGTCACCGTGACCGGCGGCCCCGCAGGGTTCGACTACGCGTTCGATTAGACGTCTGCGTCGGATCGGAGGCAGGTCGCCGGTTCACGACCTCCAAGCGATTGCAACCAATGAGGGAATCTTGACGTAGCGTCTCCTTTGCTTTGTCGCATGCCGCAAATTTGGGCATTGAATACCTTACCTCCAAGATTGTTGCCAGAATCGACGGTTTCTGTAACACTTTGTTTCGTTAATTCATTTTTTAGAGGCCATTTGAGATGGAGTTCGTTTCGCTCCTGGCGCCCGTTGAAGGCGAGCAGCCTTCTGGTGTCGAGTTGAGAAATGATGGGCGGTTCCACGCCATCGAGCGTTTGCTCGAGGTCGCCGATAAAGGCGTTCGCCTTAAAGGTGATGGCACGATCAACGAAGCCGCCGCTGCGGTGCCGTGGCAGGAGATCATGGACAAGGGCCGGGCGCTCTCTGCCGATGGTCGCGATCTCCGGCTTCTGGTGATGCTCGTGCGCGCCGGCTACGGCATCGAGGGCTTCGAGGGGCTGCGCGACGGGCTCGAACTGCTGACCAGGACCTTGGCCGAGCATTGGGACAGCCTTCACCCGGCGCTGCGCGACCGGCCCGATCCCAAGATGGCGGCGCTGCCGCGCTCGAACGCGCTGCGTCAGCTCGACAACGACGACAACGGATTGCTGGGCGATTTGCGCTGGGGCTACGTGCTGACCCCGCGCGGCATCGGACCGATCAGCGGCGACGACCTCGCGCAGGCAGGGCTGAGCGATTTCGAGATGCTCAACCGCGCCGCCTCGGGTCTCAGCCAGACCGAGAAGGACGCGCTGGTCTCGAAGCATGGCCAGCGGGTCAGCCGGGTGAACGCGGCGACGCGGGCGCTCGCCACCGAGGAGACCGAGCGCGCCGACGCGATGATCGCGGATCTGGCGGCCTGCGAGGCGGGCCTGACGGCGCTGTGCGCCACCTTCGATCAGCGCGCCGGGTTGCCGGAGGGGCAGGGCCTGATCCTGCCCGAGTTGCGCGGGTTCCTCGAGCGCTGCCGCGCCAGCCTCGAAACGGGCCGGGCCGCCGTGGCCGGGGCCGGCGCGCCCGAGACACCGCCCGCCGCGCCCGCGCCGGATAATGCGGCCGCAGCGCCCGCCGCCGGGGCCGCGCCCGCCGCCGCACCGCCCGTGCCGGCGGTCGACGGCGCGATCCGCAACCGGGCCGATGTCGAGACGTCGCTCGACCGCATCGTGGCGTTCTACGAGCGCACCGAGCCCTCCTCGCCGATCCCGCATCTCGCCCGGCGGATGCGGCGCATGGTGGCGATGGATTTCTTGGAGCTGATGGAAGAGATCGCGCCCTCGGGACTGAAGGAGTTCCGCAACATCGCAGGGGTCGACGACAAGAAGACATAGGGACACAGGAAAGGAACTCGGATGGCCGACAGCAAGCAGAAAGTCATTGAACGAAACCGGGCCCCCCGGGTTCAGATCGCCTATGACGTGGAGCATTACGGCAGCCCCACGACCATCGAGTTGCCCTTCGTGATGGGGGTGATGGCGGACCTCTCCGGGGCCTCCGAGACGCCCGAGGCCAAGAAGCCGATCGGCGAGCGCAATTTCGTCGAGACCGATGCCGGGCGCTTCAACAAGTTCATGGAAGCACTGGCCCCGAGGGTGAAGGCACGGGTCAGGAACACCCTGCCGGCGGATGAGGGCGCGGCGGCGGACGAAGAGATGTTCGTCGATCTCAGCTTCAGGAGCATGAGCGATTTCGCCCCCGACAAGGTCGCCGAGCAGGTGCCGGCGCTCAACGAGTTGCTGGCCATGCGCCGCAAGCTCGAGGAACTGCTCAGCTACATGGACGGCAAGGTCGATGCCGAGAAGCGCATCGCCCAGCTTCTCAACAACGAGCCGCTGCTGGCGCAGGCCGCCGAGCAGGCGATGGCCGCGCAGGCCGACAGCAAGGAGGACTGACGCATGGCGGAAGAACAGAAGACCGACGCCGCAGGCACCGCCGAGGCCGAAGCGCTCGATCTTGGGGAGTTCTCCTCGCTGCTCGAGAAGGATTTCCGCGTCAGGGACGCCGAGAGCGACAAGCTGCAATCGCTGGTCGCCAACCTTGCCGTGGCGGCGAAGGAGAAGTCGGGCACCGCGACGATCTCGGGCAACGCGGTGAAGTCGATCAAGTCGCTGATCGCCGGCATCGACCAGATGCTGTCGAAGCAGATGAACGAGATCCTGCACGCCCCCGAGATGCGCGAGATCGAAGGCACATGGCGTGGGCTGCATTACCTCGTGAACAACACCGAGACGGATCAGAAGCTGAAGATCCGGGTGATGAACATGAAAAAGGACGAGCTGGCCGACCACCTCGAGGATTACGAGGGCCAGATGTGGGACCAGTCGGCGGTCTTCAAGAAGATCTACTCGGACGAGTACTCGATGTTCGGCGGCGAGCCCTTCGGCGCCATCGTCGGCGCCTACGAGTTCAGCCACAAGCCCAAGGACGTGGGCATGTTGCGCAATCTCAGCGGCATCTGCGCCTCGGCGCACGCGCCGTTCATCGCGGCCGCCGCGCCGCAGCTGTTCCGCATGGAAAGCTGGCAGGAGTTGCCCAACCCGCAGGATCTCGAGCAGATCGTCTCGAGCCCGGAATACGCCAGCTGGCAGTCGCTGCGCGAATCCGAGGATGCGCGCTATATCGGCCTGACCATGCCGCGGGTGCTGGGGCGTCTGCCCTATGGTGCCGAGACGGTGCCGGTGAAGGGCTTCGATTTCGAGGAAGAGCTCGACGGCCAGCACGACCATTACGTCTGGATGAACGCGGCCTTCGCCATGGGCGTGAACATCAACCGCAGCCACAAGATCTCGGGCTGGGGAACGCAGATCCGGGGCGTGGAATCCGGCGGCACGGTGATGAACCTGCCGGTGCACACCTTCCCCACAGATGACGGCTCGGTGGCGATGAAATGCCCCACTGAGATCGCCATCGACGACCGGCGCGAGGCGGAACTGGCCAAGCTCGGCATGATGCCCATCCTGCACCGCAAGAACACCGACGTGGCCGCCTTCATCGGCGCCCACTCGCTGCAGGATGACGAAACGCGGGCCGGCAGGCTGGTCGACCCGGACGCGCAGGCCAACGAACGCCTTTCGGCGAACCTTCCTTATCTGTTTCCGGTCAGTCGGTTCGCCCACTACCTCAAAGCCATCGCGCGCGACAAAGTCGGAAGTTTCAAGGAACGCGCCGATATGCAGGTTTGGCTGGGAGAGTGGATCAACCGCTACGTCCTCGCCAATCCGGCCATGGCCGATGACAAGGCCAAGGCCCGACGACCGCTTGCCGCCGCTGAGGTGCAGGTGGACAGTGTCGAGGGACGCCCCGGGTATTACAACGCCCGCTTCTACCTTCGGCCGCATTACCAGCTGGAGGGGATCAACGCGAGCCTGAGGCTCGTCTCCGAGCTGCCCTCCGTGAAATCATAGCACTGAATTTGAAGCAAATGGAGAGGTAGAATGGCATTTACCGGCTATCTGAAAATCCCGGATATCGACGGCGAGTCGCAGCGCGCCGACCACGAGGACGAGATCGACATCACCGACATCATGTGGTCGGTCGAGCAGGCCGCCACCGCCCAGACCGGTCGTGGCCGGGCGCGCTCGCGCGCGGAAGTGTCGTCGCTCTACTGCAAGAAGGTCTACGATGCCTCCTCGCCCTATATCGCGCTGGCCGCGATGCAGGCCAAGAGCTTCAAGGACGTGATCGTGACGGTGCGGCGGGACTCGGGCGATGCCCATCTCGACTACCTCACCATCACCATGACCAACACGATCATCTCCAGATACGAGATCGACGGCGTCGGCAGGATCACCGACTCCGAGGGCACCGAGCGTGAAGGTCAGGAGCTGCAGGAAAACATCGGCTTCGCGTTCGAGAACATCAAGATCAAGTACGTCGTCCAGGAGGAGGATCACTCCGCCGGGGACGAGCACGAGGTCGAGTTCGACATCGCCATGGGGGCCTGAGGCGGGCCGATGAGCACTCCCGATGCCCGAACGTAGCACGTCGCAGGCCGTTTCCCGGCAGGACGTCGTCCAGCCGTCCCTCTGGGACCGGTTGGTCAACGACCTGCCGGGGCTTTCGGCCGAGGCCGAGGCGCTGTCCCGCGATCTCGCGGCGGTGCTGGGCTCGGCTGAAGAGGTCGGCCTGCTGCTCGAGGGCGGCCTGCGCGGCATCGAACGGCGCGAAGGGCTGAGCGACGAGACCCGTATGCTCGCGCGGCGGCTGTTCGGGCTGCGCGCACGGCAAAGGATGCTCGAGGACAGCGGCGTCGTGGTCACCGCGGATGTCCTGCGCGAGGCGGTGCGGCGCGACATCGAGATCCTGTTCAACACCGAACGGCTGGAGGCGAACTTCCTGCTGACCGAGCGCGAAATGCTGGACCACGAAAGCCCCGGGGATCTTCTTTCGGAGTTTCCCGAGGTGCGGCGCAGCGTGCTCAATTTCGGCGTGCCGGCCTTCTCGGGGCGGGGCGGGCTCGATTTCGACGCCGACGCGCTGGCGCGCGAGCTGAAGCTGGTGCTGAACACCTTCGAACCCCGGCTCAAGCGCGACAGCGTCAAGGTCAGGGTCGAGCGCTCGGCCAAGGCCGGGCTGGTGATCCACATCGAGGGCACGCTGCAGCTGTCGCCGGTGCCCGAGCGGATGCGCCTGTCGACCACCATCGACCTCGACAACGGCAACGCCCGCACCACGCTGGAGGAGCGCTGATGGATGCCGTCTTCCTCGACTACTACGAAGAAGAGCTCGGCCATATCCGCGGGCTGGCGCAGGAATTCGCCGCGCTGCATCCCAACGTGGCGCGCAACCTCGCGCTCGACGCGGTGCCGTGCCCGGACCCGTATGTCGAGCGGCTGCTCGAGGGCGTGGCCTTCCTGGCCGCGCGCACCCGGCTCAAGGTCGATGCCGAGGCCAGCCGCTACGTGCGCAACCTGCTCGACATGCTCTATCCCGACCTCGCAGGTCCGTCGCCGGCGATGTCGATGGCGCGCATGGGGCCCGGCCCGCAGGTCGAGCGGATGCTCGACGGCTACCGCATGAAGCGCGGCACGCGGCTGGTCTCGGGCCTGCGCGAGGGGTTGCAGACCCGCTGCACCTACACCACCGCGCAGGAGGTGCATCTCTGGCCGATCAAGCTCGGCGCGGTGCGATACCTGCCGGACCGCGGCGCGCTGGCACAGGCGGGCGTGAGCCAGACGCTGACCCGCGGGGCCTCGGCCGGGCTGCTGTTCGAGATCGAGCGGCAAGGGGCGGGTGCGCTGTCGGACCTGTCGCTCGACCGGCTCGACGTCTATCTCGGCACCGGCGCCCGCGGCGGCGCGCTGTTCGACGCGGCGTTCGGCTTCGGGGCAGGGGCCGCGGCACGTCCCGCCGACGGGCGCACGCCGTTCCGCCGCATCGACGCACCCCAGATGGTGGGGATCTCCGACACGGAGGCGCTGCTGCCGCGGGTGCGGCCCTCGTTCGAGGGCTATCGCCTCCTGCGCGAGTATTTCCTGATGCCCGAGCGCTTCCACTACATGCGGCTCGACGGGCTCGCCCCGGTGATCCGCGCCTGCGACAAAGGCAAGGCCGAGATCGTGGTGCTGCTGAGCGCGGCGCGCGGCGCGCTTGCCAGCATCACGGCGCAGGACCTGAGCCTGTTCGTGAGCCCGGTGGTCAACCTCTTCGAGCACGAGTGCAACCTCGTGGAGCTGCGGCGCAACCGCTCGGCCCATATCGTGCAGGCCGACCGCACCCGCCCCAGGGATTACGAGATCTACCGCCTGCTGCGGGTCGAGGATGCCGAGGCCGACGGCCCGAGGGCGCGGGTCAAGCCGCTGTTCTCGACCGAGGTCAGCGCCGACAGCGGCGCGGTCTATTCCGCCGAGCGCCGTCCGCGCCTGCCCGACACCGAGGAGGTGCGCCGTGGCCAGACCCGCTCGAGCTATGCGGGCGACGATTTCTACCTCTCCATCGGTCGCCCGGCGGGGGGCGAGGCGACCAAGCCGCTGCGCAGGCTCGATGTGCGGGCGCTCTGCACCAACCGCGACCTCCCGATCCTCGACGACATGCCCAAGCTCACCCTCGAGACCGGCGACCCGGTGCAGGAGATCCGCCTGCTGCGCAACATGCGCCGGCCGCGCCCCTCGCTGCGCTCGAGCCTGCCGCATGGCGCGGGCGGCGAGGGCGAGCTCGATCACCTCACGTGGCGCTGGATCAGCCAGCTCGGCCTCAACCACATCTCGCTGACCGAGAGCCGCGACGGGGCCGAGCCGCTGCAGGCGCTGATCGCGCTCTATGCCGATCGCGGCGACCCGAGCCTGCGCCGTCACGGCGAAAGCGTCGAGGGCATCGAGGCGCGCACGATCGTCGAGCGGTTGCAGCGCTCGGGGCCGATCTGCTTTGGGCGTGGCACCGAGATCACCTTGCTGGTCAACGACCAGATGCTCTCGGGCGGCAGCGACCTGCTGCTCTCGGCGCTGCTGTCGCGGCTCTTCGCGCGGCACGCGGCGATCAATTCCTTCATCCGGACCCGCACGAAACTGACCCATCAGCAGACGGAGGTGACATGGCCGATGACGCCGGGCACACGCGCGCGGATCTGAGCGCCGCGCCCCCCTCGGCGAAGGAGATCGCCGAGATGGATTTCTTCGAGCTGCTGCGCCAGCTCGAGACCGAGGAGCGCCGCTTCGGACGCTCCGGCGATGCCGGGCGCGAGCCGGCCCGGCTGGGCCAGTCGGCGCGCATGAGCTTTGCCACCTCCGATCTCGCCGCGGTCACACCGGCGCGGGGCGCGCGCCCGGCGCAGGTCACGGTCAACCTGCTGGGGCTGATCGGGCCCGAGGGGCCGATGCCGCTGCACATGACGCGCTGGATCCTGCAGCGCCTGTCGAACCGCTGGTTCTCGGGCGAGAGCGAGGGCGTCACCGCCGACACCTCCTT
>Ga0114903_1000632_pt1 | contig 17991 bp, 18 predicted proteins | sample MalvirDeepMed_s2_FD_87289 | JGI IMG/M metagenome (GOLD analysis project Ga0114903, IMG submission 87289) | Marine viral communities from the Global Malaspina Expedition - Malaspina viral metaG DeepMed_s2 | ecosystem: Environmental > Aquatic > Marine > Oceanic | place: Mediterranean Sea... | reverse complement strand
GCGTGGCAGCAGTACCTCTTCGGCCGTCAGGGCGTTGACTTCGACGCGGCCGCGCAGCAGGGCGGCACGCGACCAGTCAAGCTCGACCCCGCGCAGGGTCAGCCAGATGCCCGCGTCGTCGGCGATGGTCAGCTCTTCGATGCTGGCCACAGACGACAGCGCGCCCTCGAAACCGACGATCCTGATCTGGCGCCCGGCGCCCGACAGGTTGTCCTCAAGGAACGCTTGCAGATAGCCGCGGTCCTCTTCCTCGGATTGTGCGAACGCCGCTTGCGGCGCCAGGCTCAGCGTGAGCAGAAAAACCAGTGCGCGTGCCAGATGTCTCAAAATGCTTGCCCGATCCCGATGTAGATTTGCACCCCATCGCCGGTGTCGCCGCCGCCGACAGGTCCCGCCACGTCGAACCGTATGGGTCCGATGCCGGTGTTGTACCGCAGGCCCAGGCCCGCGCCGGAATGCCATTCGCCCGACCCGTCGTAGGTGCTTTCGGCACCGATGTAGCCGGTGTCGGCGAAGGCCACGATCCCGAGGCTTTCGGTGATCGCGCGCCGGTATTCCGCCGACATTCCGACGAAGCTGCGCCCGCCGGTGCTGTTGCCGTTGCCAAGGTCGACGTCGAGCGACTTGTAGGGCTGGCCGCGAACCGTGCCGCCGCCGCCCGAGGAGAACAGGAATTCGGGGTTGGTCTCGTCGAGGTCCGAGCCGTAGATCGACCCCATCTGGAAGCGCCCGGCAAAGACGTTCGCAGCGTCTTCGCCGACGTTCAGGTAGCCGCGCAGGTCGATATAGCTGCGCGCGCCGCTCTGGCTGCCGCTGAGGCCCGCGTAGGGGGTCAGCTGGGCCTTGGCGTAATAGCCGGTTGTGGGGTTCAGCTCGTTGTCGCGCTTGTCGTAGGTGAGAGCCAGCGGGAATTGCAACAGCGAAAACTCGCGTTCGCCGAGGTCGTTCTCGGTGTCGGAGTAAAGATAGCTGATTGCCGCCTCGAATTCGAGGTTCTCGCTAAAGCGGCGGGTGGCACCGATGCCGGTTTCGAACGTGTCTGACAGGTAGGTGGGTTCGTCCTCGCGGCTGATCCGGGCAAAGGCGAAGCCCAGCGTCTCGGCGCCGTAGATCGCCGGCACTTCGAGCCGCGCGCCCAGCGAATAATCCATGCCGCCGCCGGCGGTGGTGCCGATATTGGCGACCTCTGCATCGACGCGGAAGCGTTCGGCCCCGCCCAGGAAATTGCGGTGCAGCCAGAAGGTGGACAGCTTCAGCCCTTCGAGCGAGGAGATCTCGGCGCCGAACCCGATACGGCGCGGCTTTTCGTCGACGACATTGGCGGTCATGTCCATGACGTTGTCGGGGCCCACGACTTCGCCCTCGGTCAGGGTGACGGAGGCGAATGTGCCGGTGCGGCGCAGCCGGTTGGCGGCTTCCTGCACCGCGTCGGGCGAGAAATACTCGCCACGAGGCAGCCCGGCGATGCGCCGGATCGAACTGGTCCGGACATTCGTGGTGCTGCTGTCCACCAGCAGCTTGCCGAAGCGGACGCGCGGGCCGGGGTTCAGGCGGATGTCGACGTCGAGCGCGCGGCGGGCGTGGCGCGCAGTCACCTGCGTATCGGTGGTCTGCGTCTTGGCAAACCCGAGGTCGCGCCAGCCCAGAACCGCCGCATCGACCGCGTCGCGTACCAGACCGGCCCGGGCGCGGCGCCCGGTCTTGAAATCTTCGGGCAGTTCCGTGCCCTGCGCGAGCGGCTGCACCTCGGCCCGGCCAAAGCGGAACTTCGGCCCCTGGTCGATGACCAGCGTGACGGTGGTGATCTGGTCGGGCACCCGCAACAGGGGGATGTCGGCGGCTTGCTGGCCGTCCACCAGCACGTCGACCACGCCGCTGTAGTAACCTTCGGAATAGAGGGTTTCGGTCATCCGCCCGTATTCGGCCAGGGCGGCGGCGTAGATGTCGGACGCGGCGGTGCGGTCCTCGGCCTGCGCCGCCTTGACGACGGAATTGTTCTTGAGGATCTCGCGCAGTTCCTCGTCCGGTGTCGCCAGTTGCACCACGACATTTTCCACGGCCGCGACGGGCAGGGCGAAACCGGCAGAGGCGAGGGTGAACAGCGCGGCGCGTGCCCGCGCGCCGATCCGGATTGTCATGTCACTCGTCCCCACGGATTGCATATTTGCATTGACTGCACCTTAGACATGACCATGGGGCACTGCTACCGGGATTCAATCACAAAATGGCGTGTTTGGCGGTCAGGCGCGCGTCGTTTGGGGGGCAGGCTGCGGCCGGAAACGGCGCAGATTTCCCCGATATGCCATGCAAGCCTTTGACTCGGGACGGCTTTGCGACACGGCCGAGCTTGGGCCGGCTGTCAGAGGCAGAGGTGCGAGTGCGGCGTTGTTGCAACGGCTGGAACGCCGGGCCCCGGGCGCGGATGAACGCCCGGGGCCCGTGTTGTCTGCCGATGTCTCAGCAGTCTGCCGACGGGATCGGCTGTGGGATGTCTGGCTGCTGGGTCCCGTCTGGCGGTGGTGCGCGGTGATGGCTCCTTTCGGCAAGCGGCGGGTTGCGGGGGCCAGGCGGCGCTGGCGCGAGGGTGCGGCCGGAAAACACGGCCGCGACACGTGGTGCCGGACAAGCTGAGCAGCGGAGAGGGCGCCTGTGCACGGCGACCACGTGGGGCGGTCGGGATGTATCGGTGCACCTGCTGTGAGGGACTGAGGTGCCCGTCCCGATCCTGTCAGATGCCCGTTTCGGGCCGATGGTGGAGGCTGATCAGGGCGTGTCCTCCTCGGTCGCGGTGACGCTGTAGAGTGCGGGGCGGCCGGCGTGGCGCGGGTCGATCCGTTTCGACACCAGCGACAGGTAGGAGGTGACGGGCCGCACGAACCGGAGCGTCTCCTGCGCATCCAGGCGTTGCGTCAGCCGCGTCGTCAGCATGTAGTCGTCGCCCGGGCACCAGTCGGCGGGGGTCGCCGCACCGATACGGTCGTGCGCCTGCAGCGCGTCCACGGCCCGCAGGATTTCCGCGGTGCTGCGCCCCACCGCCTGGGGATATTCCATGATCATCCGCACCTGCATGTCCGGGTCGACGATATACGTCTTGCGGACCGGCGCCTGGCTGAGCCCGGTGCCGTCGAGCATGCCCAGGATTTCGGACAATCCGCCCGAGGGGTCGGCGGCCATCGGAAACGGCACGTCGATCCCGAAGCTTGCGGCGATATCGGCGCACCAGGCGCGCTGTTCGTCCAGTGCCGATGTCGAGATCGACATCACCTTGATGCCGCGTTCTTCCAGGTCGCCCTCCGCATCGGCCAGCGACAGCACCTCGGAGGTGCAGACGCCGGTAAAGGCCGCGGGGTGGCTGAAGAATACCGTCCAGTGGCCCGCGGCCCAGTCGCGGTAGCGCAGGCGGCCATGGGTCGTGTCGGCTTCGAAATCGGGGAGGGTATCGCCGATGCGCAGGCACCAGCCAAGGCCGGCGGTCGACGGGGTGGGCTCTGCGGCCCGCGACGGTGCGAATTGTTCTGCCGGCGTCACCATCCGGTCGCGGTCGAGAATGAAGGGCATCGTCATGGATTATCTCCGGTGTGTGTCGATGAACCCAGAGTTGTATCGAATTATGTCGGGAAATAGGCCGTCCTCAGGCGCGGCGGTCGCATTTACACTGTTTATGTTGTCAACTCCGCAAACCTGCCCTTGCAAAATTTGCGCATCCATCTGGCGTCGGGCTGCTGCCGACCGGCGTCAATTCCACCTCTCCGGTTAAGTCATTGTGATTTATTTATTTTCACGCAAAAGCGGGGTCTCAGGTGATCGCCTCGAGACGTTCCTTGGACAGGTCTCCGGGCACGATCGTGATCGGAATGGGCAGGCTTCCGGACGACCGGCTGAGCTGCGTGACAAGCGGGCCGGGGCCCTTCTTGTCGGTGCCCGCACCCAGTACGAGGACGCCGATTTCCTCGTCCTCACGGACCTGTTCGATGATCTGCGGGACCGGCTCGCCCTCGCGGATGATCAACTCCGGGTCGACCCCCTGCTTGTCGCGCATCCACTTCGCAAAGACCTCGAAATGCGCGACGATGCGTTCGCGCGCCTCTTCGCGCATGATGTCGCCGACGCCGATCCAGTGGTTGAACTCGTCGGGCGGGATCACCGACAGGATCGCCACCCCGCCGCCGGTCTTGGCGGCGCGCATGGCGGCGAACCGCATCGCGTTGAGACATTCGCGACTGTCATCGAGCACAACAAGAAACTTGCGCATCTGGACCTCCCGTTGCACGGATCATGGCCGAGCGCGCCGGACCTGTCCAGCACTGCCGCAGCCGGGCCGGAGGGACGCCGCGCTTTGCCGCAGGCAAAGACGCCCCGCCCGCCGTCCCGCGGGCCTCAGCCTTGGCTGGTCGCCCAATCCCAGTAGAGCGAACGAGCGCGGCGCGCCATGGGGCCGACCTGATACTGCGTTTCGTCGAAGGCGGTCACGGGGGTGATCTTGTTCATGTTGCCGGTGGCAAAGACTTCGTCCGCGGCGAGGAAATCGTCGAAGCTCAGCACAGTTTCCACCACCTCGACCCCGTCGGCGCGCAGGTTGGCGATGTGGCGCGCGCGGGTGATGCCGGCAAGGAAGGTGCCGTTGGGCACGGGCGTGAAGACAACGCCGTCGCGGACCATGAAGATGTTCGAGGTCGCGGTTTCGGCGACGTTGCCCATGGCGTCGGCCACCAGCGCGTTGGCGAACCCCTTGGACCGCGCTTCGGCCAGCATCCGGGCGTTGTTGGGGTACAGGCATCCGGCCTTGGCGTTGACCACCGCATCCTCCATCACCGGGCGGCGGAAGCGCGTGCGGGTGACGGTCATCGACGCGGTCTCGGACGCCATCGGGATCTCTTCCAGGCAGATGGCAAAGCCGGTCTCGTCGGCCAGCGGCACGATCGCCGTCGCGTCGCCGTGGATGCCCCAGTACATCGGGCGGATGTAGACGGCGGCGTCGGGAGCATAGGCCGACAGGCCCTCGCGGACGATCTGCACCATATCCTCGGTTGTGACCGTGGGCGCGATCATCAAAGCCTTGGCCGAGGCGTTGACCCGCGCGCAATGCAGGTCGAGGTCCGGCGCGCGGCCATGCACGTAGCGCGCGCCGTCGAAGACCGTGCTGCCCAGCCAGGCGCCGTGATCCGCTCCGCGCATCACGGGCACATCGCCGTCGTGCCAACGGCCGTCGAAATAGGTGCGGATGTTGCTGCCGGTGGCCATGGGATGTCCTTTCTGATCGCCGCGCGACACTAGGCCGGTGCGGCGCAGAGGTCCAGACGGTCAGGACGCCTCGGCCAGCAGCGCCTCGAGGTCCAGGCGGCTGTTCGACAGGATCACCCCACCGTCCGCATCGCGCGGCCAGTCGGCGCGCGGGCGGTCGCGGTAAAGCTCCACACCGTTGCCGTCGGGATCGTCGAAATAGACCGCTTCGGACACGCCGTGATCCGCTGCTCCGGTCAGCTGCACCCCGGCGTCGAGCACAGCTTGCAGGGCGCGTGCCAGCGCCGGGCGGTCCGGATAGACGAATGCGGTGTGAAACAGCCCGGTGCTGCCCGGCGGCGGCGGCTTGCCGCCCTTGCTGCCCCAGGTGTTGAGCGCGATGTGATGATGATACCCGCCGGCAGACAGGAACGCGGCCTCTTTGCCCTGCGTGACGACCTCGAGTCCGATCACGTCGCGGTAGAAAGCGACGGCGCGGTCAAGCTCCGCCACGCGCAGGTGGACGTGGCCGATCTGGGTGGCGGCGGGGGCGGTGTAGCTCATCTCGAGCCTCCTTGATCTGTGCCGGGACAAGATAGGCGCAACAGGTCGCCGCGCGAAGGGGCGATCCAAGAGAGGCACCGTGCGCTGCCGCACAGTTCTTTACAGGTAGGGCGCGAGGAGCCTTGGCATGTCGACCCGGGCGCGCAGCCTGGCCGCCAGAAGGTAGAGCCCGCCGATCTTGCGATGGAGAAACAGCGTCTCGGGCGGCGGCACGTCGGCAAAGCTGCGGTCGGCGGCGAAGGCCGCGCCCTTTTCCTGCAGGTCGCGGACCAGCGTCGCAGTACCGAAATCGAACATGCCCGGCACATTGAGCGGCGCAAAGGCCATCTCCATCATCTCTAGCAGCAGGGCTTCGTGATGCGGCGCGGTCGTTTCGCTGATGTAGCCGATGTCGCGCGCGGCGGTGCGCAGGGTCTCGCGGTCGCGGCCCAGGGCGGCGTGCAGCAGCCGACGGAACTGCGCGGCGGTTTCGGGCGCGATTTCGCGCGTGGCGCCGAAATCCAGCAGGACGATGCGGCCGGTGTCACGCTGGACGCGGTAATTGGCGAAGTTGGGATCGGTCTGCATCAGCCGGAAGTCGAAAAGCTCCTGCAGGACCAGTTCCAGCAGCCGGATGACCGCTCGGTCGCGGCTGGCCTGATCGGCCTCGGCAAGGTCTTCGATCGGATCGCCGGGCAGGTAGTCCATGGCCAGGATGTCGGTCGTGGTGAGGTCGTCATGCAGCCGTGGCACGGCGAAATGGCTCTGGTCCGCCAGCAGGTCGTAAAAGGCGGAAAGATACCGGCCTTCCCGGCGGTAGTCTGCTTCTTCGTGAAGCTGCGTGCGCGCTTCGTCGAGGAACGGACCAAGGTCCAGCCCGCGCGGGACGAGGCCTGACATGCGCAGCAGCGCCGCGACGTTGGCAAGGTCGCTGTCGATGGCGCGGCGCACGCCGGGATATTGCACCTTGATGGCCAGATCGCGACCATCCTTCGTTTGCGCCCGGTGCACCTGCCCGATGGAAGCGGCGGCGATGGGGCGGACGTCGAATTTCTCGAACCTTTTCAGAAAGTCCGCACCCCAGTTGGCCGCCAGCAACTGTTTCAGCTGCCCGCCGGGCATGACGTGGCCGTCGTCGCGCAGGCGGGCGAGGATGTCCGACAGCTCGGGCGCGAGAAATTCTCCCGCCTCCATCGACAGCAGCTGGCCCATCTTCATCGCCGCGCCGCGCATCTGGCTCAGCTGCGCGGTCAGCCGCGTGGCATTGGCGGGGGTCAGCAGCAGGCCGCGCCATTCGGGCCGTTCGCCGCGCGCGAACTGGCGGGTGCCTTCGGCGGCGGCGGCACCGAGGATGCCCGTCGTCATCGCGCCAAAGCGCGTAAGGCGCGACAGTCGGCCCGAGGGCACGCGGGTTTCTGAAGGGGGGCGTTTCATGCGGCATACCTCTGATCGTCCAGAAGTATGCCGCGGATGAAGAGCGGCAATGGCGGCAGGTTACCGCACGATTCCCATGATGTCGTAGGTCTGCTCGAGAATCGGCGTGGCGATGGCGCGCGCCTGGTCCGAGCCGCGGCGCAGGATCGCGTCGATCTCGTCGGGCTGCTCCATCAGCCGCGCCATTTCGCCCGAGATCGGCGACAGCTTCGCGACCGCGAGATCCGCCAGCATCGGCTTGAACTCCGAGAACTGCTTGCCGCCGACGTCGGTCAGCACCTGCGCCACCGTCATGTCGGCGAGGGCCGCGTAGATATTGACGAGGTTGCGCGCCTCGGGCCGGTCCTCCAGCCCCTTGGCCTCGGACGGCAGGGCGTCGGGATCGGTGCGGGCCTTGCGGATCTTTGAGGCGATGGTGTCGGCATCGTCGGTCATGTTGATCCGGCTCATGTCCGAGGGATCGCTTTTCGACATCTTCCTCGACCCGTCGCGCAGGGACATGACGCGGGTGGCGGCGCCCTCGATCACCGGTTCGGTGAGCGGGAAGAATTCGACGCCGTAATCGTGGTTGAACTTCGTCGCGATGTCGCGGGTCAGCTCAAGGTGCTGTTTCTGGTCCTCGCCCACCGGAACATGAGTTGCGTGGTAGCACAGGATGTCGGCGGCCATGAGCGCGGGATAGGCGAAAAGGCCCAGCGAGGCGTTCTCGGCATTCTTGCCCGCCTTGTCCTTGAACTGGGTCATGCGCTTCATCCAGCCCATGCGGGCGACGCAGTTGAACACCCAGGCCATCTGCGCGTGTTCGGGCACCTGGGACTGGTTGAAGAGGATCGAGCGTTCCGGGTCGATGCCGCTGGCTATGAACCCTGCGCAAAGCTCGCGGGTGGCGCGGCGCAGTTTTTCCGGGTCCTGCCAGACGGTGATCGCATGCAGGTCGACCATGCAGTAGATCGACTGGATGCCTCGGTCCTGGCTGTCGACAAAGCGCTTGAGCGCGCCCAGGTAGTTGCCCAGCGTCAGTCCGCCCGAGGGCTGGATGCCGGAGAAGACCCGCGGCGTGAAGGCAGGAGAGGTTTGGACCCCCTCGGACATGGCAATTCTCCGTCTGGAATTATGGCTGCGGCAGGCTTATCCATGGGGCCCTATGCCGTCAAGCAAAGGGCCCCCATGACCCATCCGCATACCGAAAGCCCGTTGAACCCGCTGCCGCCGGTGGTGGTGGCGCTGTCCCTGCTGATCGTCGCGGTCGAGGTGGTTCTGAACCTCGGCGCGCGCGGCATCATCGGCGGGCCGGGGGCCATCGGCTGGCGGCTCGCGGCGGTCCAGGACTATGCCTTTTCCGGCCGGGTGCTGGCCTGGATGCTGGAGACCGGGCAGATGCCGCCCGAGCAACTGATGCGCTTCGTGACCTATCCCTTCGTGCACGGCAGCTTTACCCATGCGCTCTTTGCCGTGGTGATGCTGCTGGCTTTGGGCAAGATGGTGGGCGAGGTGATGGGCAACCTCGCCACGGCGGTGATCTTCGTGGGGTCGGGCATCGGCGGTGCGCTGGTCTACGGGCTGGCGATGCCGGACGGCGCGCCGCTGCTGGGGGCGTTTCCGCCGATCTACGGCCTCATAGGCGGGTTCACCTACCTGCTCTGGGTCCGCCTCGGAGAGATGGGGGCGCAGCAGATCCGGGCATTTTCGCTGATCGGGATCCTGCTCGGGCTGCAACTGGTCTTCACGTTGCTTTTCGGCTCCGGGCAGGAGTGGGTCGCGGATATCGCCGGGTTCGCGGTCGGGTTCGGCCTGTCGGTGCTGCTGGTGCCGGGCGGGCTGGCGCGCATCCTGGCGCGGCTGCGGCGGGACTAATCGCGACCGGGCATCGGCCAGGTGTCTGACAGGCGGTAGCCGCGCGGAAACGGGTCGTCGGGGTCCAGCATGTGCTGATGGGTGCCGGTGATCCAGGCGCGGCCGCTGATCTCGGGCCGGATCGCGGGCAGCCCGCCGACCGAGGTTTCGCCCAGGATCGTGCCGCGGAACTCGGTGTCCAGCACCGACACGGCGGTCAGGACGTCGCCGACGGCCATCTCTCCCCGCGCATGCAGCAGCGCCATGCGCGCCGAAAGGGCCGTTCCGGTGGGGGAGCGGTCGAGCTTTCCGGGCGCGATGCTGACCGCCGACCGCACGCGCAGGCCGTCCGCCCTGTGCTCGGGCTTGCCGGCAAAGAGGCAGAAGGAGATGTGCCGCCAGTCCGGCAGGTCCGGATGGGTGAAGCCAAGCTGCCGGGTCGCCGCATCGGCGATACGGGTGCCGAGCCGGGCCAGAGCCTCGGCATTCTCGGGCACCAAGTCGAGCTCCAGCCCCGCCGGATCGACCACCACGAAGCTGTCGCCGCCCCAGGCGATGTCGACGGTGAGCGTGCCCAGCCCCTCGACCTCGAGCCGCTGGTCCAGCGGCCCGGCAAAGGCGGGCAGGTTTTCCACATGGATGCGCTCTGCCTTGCCGTCCCGGCAGTCGGCGCGCAGGCGCACCAGCCCGCCCGGCGCTTCGAGCACGAGGTGCGTCACCGGCTCAGTCATCGGCAGGATGCCGGTGTCGAGCAGCACCATCGCGACGCAGATGCTGTTCGAGCCGGACATCGGCGGCGTGTGCTCAGGCTCCATGATGATGAAACCCATCTGCGCCTCGGGGTGTGTCGCCGGGACCAAAAGGTTGACGTGCCGAAACACGCCGCCGCGCGGTTCGTTCAGCATGAAATCCCGCAATACGCCGTCTTCTGCGATCCAGCTGCGCTGATCCCAAAGCGTGGCGCCCGGCGGCGGGTCAACGCCGGCGGTGATGACGTCACCCACTTCGCCTTCGGCATGGCAGGACACGGTATGGATGACGTGGGTGCTGCGCACGGAGGGGCTTTCGGGCATGCGTCAGAAGATGTCCGACGGCACGAACGGGATACGCCGCGAGAACTTCCTTCCCCGCTCCAGAGGGAAGGGCACGACAAAGCCGATCCGCTCTTCGGGGGTGAGGCCGCGGTTGGCCTCGGTCGCCTCGGTCCATGTCGCCGCCTGCGTCGGATCCTTGCCGTCCAGGTGATCCGCCAGCCACATCCGCGCCAGCCGATACCGCAGGTCGCGCATGACATCGCCGTCGCGGAACGCGACCGAGGCTTCGGTGTCCCAGCGCAGCGACCGGCCGTTGAGGTTGGCTGATCCGATGATACCGAACCGGTCGTCGATCAGCGTCAGCTTGGAATGCACGTAGATGGGGCCCGCGCCATGGATCGCGATATTGCCTTCGGGTGCCGGCTTGGGCTGTGCCGGCGCGATGACGGCAACGCGGTCACCGTAAGCCTTTTGCAGTGCCTCGACCGCGTCGACCTGAAGCCTGTGCGCGTGCCGCGCGTCCCAGCCTTCGTGGCCGTCGAAGAGCACCCGGTCGGGCGCCGCGGGCAGGACGACGACCAGTTGCAGCTCCGGCGACCGCTGCGCGGCTTCGGTCAGCGCCTGCACAATGGGCGGATGCCGCAGGAATTGCGTTTCGATATAGATGTGGCGCTCGGCCTTGCCGATCTCGCGCAGGAGCACGGTTTCATGCTCGATGATGCGCGGCTTGGGGCCAAGCCGCCCGACGCCGCGGCAGGGGTCGGAAAAGGTCCGCACCAGCCGCAGGTCGGCCGGGGACTGCGGTCGCTTCGAGACGTCGATCGGCAGCGCGCGGTCGGCCAGCGACGCGGCCCCGCAGTTCAGCGCCGCGTTCCAGGTGTCGGCCAGGTGCGCGCGCAGCGCGGCGGCGAAATCGCCGTCCACCTCGATGCTCAGATCGTGCCAGGTCTCTTCGGGGGGCAATTCGTGGCCCAGCGTGTCATACCGCCGCTCGTCCACGTCCAGTCCGCCGATGATGCAGCGTTCGCTGTCGGCGACGGCGCATTTCTGGTGGATCGTGACCGGCCGCAGGATCGGCCCGGATTTTAGGACAGTCCGCTGCACCGGAGTGAGCCGCGTCGGCTCCTCGTCCCGCAGGCGCTGTATCATGCGGGTGATCTTGCCGCGCATCAGCAGCTTCCAGATCCATCCGGCCTCTTGCCCATGCGGGGCGCAGAGGATCTGCACGTCACCCTGCGCCGTGTCGGCAAAGCCCGAAGCATTGGTCCAGGCCGCGCGGTGAAGCGTCGAGGTGAAAAGCGGGTCGAAATCTGCAACCAGCAGGCGCAATTTCACGCCGCGTCGCGCCACCAGCGCCAGCAGGTCCGCCCAGGTGTCCAGCCCGCGTTCGCGGATCTCCGGGTCGCGCAGCTTGGTGCGCGGGTCGAAGATGCGGAAGGTCAGGAACAGCTCGTCCCGCGCGGAATCCGCAAGCCTTTCAAGCGCCGGGAAGCCCTCGGCAGCGGTGATGAGCGGTTTGAGCGTCATGTGTCTCTGGGTTTCCTACGCAGGGCGTTTCTGAATTCGGACAGACGAAAGGCCCCCATGGCTTGGCCGACGATGCCGTAGGAGGCCGCACCGACGGCCAAAAGCACGAGCAGCGCCAGATAGCGCCACCCTGTCTCTCCGAACAACGGGCCAAGTATCAAAAGGGTTCCCCACATCGCGGCACCCATGATCGCCGAGGCGAGGCAGATGCGCCAGGCGCGCCGCCGGAACCGGTCGTCGAACTGCGCCACCTCACCAAAGCGGCGCGCGCCAAAGCTAAGTTGCGCGACCATGATCCAGCCTGCGAGCGTCGTGGCGATGGCCGGTGCTATCCAGCCGATCACCGGCGCCAGGCCGATGGCCACCGCAGCGTTGACCACCATGGCAACGAGGGCATAGCGGAACGGGCTGCGGGTGTCTTCGCGCGCGAAGTAGAGCGGTTGCAGCACCTTCTGCAGCACGAAAGCCGGCAGGCCCAGCCCGTAAAGCGCGACGGCGAGCGCAATCGCGGCGCTGTCGTCGGGGCCGGTGGCGCCGCGTTCGAAGAGCACCGACACCATCGGCAGCGGCACCACCACCAGCGCCACGGCGCAGGGCACGGTCAGGGCCAGCGAAATCTCTCCGGCGCGGGAAAACGCCTGCCGTCCGCCGATGCTGTCCCCGGCCTTGAGCCGCCGTGACAGGTCCGGCAGCAGCACGATGCCGACGGCGATGCCGACGACCCCCAGCGGCAGCTGGTAAAGCCGGTCGGCGGCATAGAGCCAGCCCACCGCCTTGTCGAAATAGGAGGCGACCTGCTGGCCCACGAGCAGGTTCACCTGCATCACCCCGCCGGCCAGCGCCGCGGGGATCGCCACCGCCGTCAGCCGCTTCATGTCCGGCGTGAGGCGCGGCCGAGACGGGCGCAGCCGGATACCGGCGCGGTCCGCGGCGATCCAGACCAGTGCGAGTTGCGCGATCCCCGCCAGCGGCACCGTCCAGACCAGCCAGATCACCACCTCTCCGCCCAGGTAATACCCGGCAATCATGGCGATCAGCACGAAGATGTTGAGCAGAACCGGCGCTGCCGCGGCGGCGGCGAAATGCCCGGCGGCGTTCAGCGCGCCGGAAAACAGCGCCGCCAGCGACACGAAGAGGATATAGGGAAAGACGATGCGCCCGAAGCCCACGGTCAGGTCGAACCGCTCGGACCCGGCAAAGCCCCCGGCGGTGGCCAGCACCAGCGCCGGCATGAAAACCATCGCAAGGCCGGTCAGCACCAGCAGCACGAAGGCCAGCCCGCTCATCGCGTCGCGGGCAAAGCGCAGCGGATCGTCTTCCGCCTCGAGCTTTTTCGAGAACATCGGCACGAAGGCGGCGTTGAACGCGCCCTCGGCAAAGAAGCGGCGGAACATGTTGGGCAGGCGGAAGGCGGCGACGAAGGCGTCCATCACCGGGCCGGGGCCGATCAGCGCAAGAATCACGATCTCGCGGGCTACGCCCAGAACGCGGCTGGCCAGCGTCCAGAAGCCGACGGTGAGGATGCCCGACATCAGGCGGATGGGTTTCATTTCGGCTTCGGCTCCAGAACAGCGCGCCCGACACGCAGCAGTAGTGCATCGCCCGCGGCGGGGGAAGGGGGCGCATGGCGTTGACACTGCCGTGGCTTGGGCATTGAGTGGCGGCGACGCCGCAAGGAGAAAAAACCCATGACCATCAAGCGCATCGGATCGGGCAGCCCGTTCGAGGAAAGGATCGGCTATTGCCGCGCCGTCGTGGCGGGCGGGTTCGTGCACGTGGCCGGCACGGTCGGGCAGGGCGACACGGTCGAGGACCAGTGCCGCCACGCCCTGGGCACCATCGCCTCGGCCTTGCGGCAGGCGGGTGCCAGCCTGTCCGACACGGTGCGGGTGACCTACTACCTGCCCGACGCGTCGGAATTCGAAGCCTGCTGGCCGATCCTGCGCGACACCTTCGGTGACGCGCCGCCAGCGGCGACCATGGTGCAATGCGCGCTCATCGACCCGAAATACCGGATCGAGATCGAGCTGACCGCGCTGGCCCCGGCCTGAAGCCGGTTTCCGCCGACGCCGGGTCCCCGGTGCGGCGGCGCGGCACTGGACCTCTGCGCCGCGATGGGCCATAGAGAGGACCAAGGATCACGGGAGTCGTCCATGGGTATTCTGAGCAACCTGCTGCGCGCCGTCACCTGGTGGAACGGGCAGACGCTGAACACGCAGCTCTACACCTGGCGCAAGGGCCACAAGGTCGGCGAAGATGCGCAGGGCAACGTCTTTTACCAGAGCGGCGATGGCGCTCGCCGCTGGGTGATCTTCAACGGCGAGGTCGAGGCGACGCGCGTCAGCCCGGAATGGCACGGCTGGCTGCACCACACCTACCAGGAACCGCCGACCGAACGCCCGCTGCCGCGCAAGACCTGGGAAAAGCCGCACCAGGAGAATCTGACCGGCACCGCACTGGCCTATGCGCCCGCCGGGTCGATCCGGCGCCAGGATCCCAAGGACCGCGGCGATTACGAGGCCTGGTCGCCCGAGTGATGCTCGGACGCGCCGGCCCCGGAAACGAAAGCCCCGCATGAGATCCCTGTTCGCCACGCTTCTGTGCCTTTCGCTGGCCTGGCCCGTCCAGGCGCAGGAAACGGTGAGCCATGGCTCCGGCGCGGTGCTGCGCGCGCTCGACAAGCTCAACGGCACGGTCACGGATATCGAGGTCGGAGACCGGCAATCGCAGGCCGTCGGCCGGATCGAGGTGACTCTGGACGATTGCCGCTATCCCGAGGGCGATCCGGCGGGGGATGCCTATGCGTTCCTGACCGTGCGCGAGGTCGGCGTCGCCGATCCGGTGTTCCGCGGCTGGATGATCGCCAGCGCCCCGGCGCTCAACCCCATGGACCATCCGCGCTACGACGTCTGGGTGCTGCGCTGCATGACCTCCTGACCGGTTTCGGGTAGGGCCACGGCGTTGAAATCCGCCTCTTTTTCAAGTGCTTCGGCCAGCAGGCGGTGATAGGCGGCGCGGGTGATCTCCTGCCCGCCAAGCGACGCCAGGTGCGGCGTCAGGAACTGCGTGTCGAAGAGCGTGAAACCGCAGCGGTTGAGGTGATCCACCAGCCAGGCAAGGGCCACCTTCGACGCGTCCGCGCGGCGCGAGAACATCGACTCGCCGCAATAGGCCGCGCCCAGCGTGACGCCGTAGACCCCGCCCACCAGCGCGTCGCCCTCCCAGACCTCGATGGAATGGGCCGCTCCCCTGTCGAAAAGCGCCCGGTAGAGCTGGCGGATCTCGTCGTTGATCCAGGTCTCTTCCCGGTCGGCGCACCCCGCCATGACGCCGTCGAAGGCGGTGTTGCGCGTGACCCGGAAGGTGTCGCGGCGCAGGCGCCGCGCCAGGCTGCGGGAGATATGGAAGCCGTCCAGCGGCAGGATCCCGCGGCGGCGCGGATCGACCCAGAAAATCTCCGGATCGTCCTGCCGCTCGGCCATGGGAAAGATGCCCGAGCGATAGGCGTGCAACAACAGATCAGGCGTGATGCTCATCCGGCGGACCCAAGACTTTTGGCGAAAGTCTTGGCAAACATTTTCTGAAAATGTTTGCGCGGCCTCTGGATCATGCGGCGCCGCTCAGTCCGCCTTGAGGGCCTGTTCCAGCCAGTGCTCCAGCCAGTGGATGTTGTAGTTGCCGCTGTGGATGTCCGGCTCCTGCAAGAGCGCGTGAAACAGCGGAATGGTGGTATCGACGCCGTCGACGATCAGCTCGCCCAGGGCGCGGTTCAGCCGTGCCAGCGCTTCGGGGCGGTCCCGGCCGTGCACGATCAGCTTGCCGATCAGGCTGTCGTAATAGGGCGGGATCTTGTAACCGTCATACAGCGCGGAATCCATGCGCACGCCCAGCCCGCCCGGTGCGTGATACTGCGTGATCCGGCCCGGGCTGGGCGAGAAGTTCGGCAGTTTCTCGGCGTTGATCCGAACCTCGATGGCATGGCCGTTGATCTTGAGGTCTTCCTGCGTGAAGGACATCGGTAGTCCCGCAGCCACCCTTATCTGCTCGCGCACCAGATCGACGCCGAAGATGCCTTCGGTCACCGGGTGTTCGACCTGCAGCCGGGTGTTCATCTCGATGAAGTAGAACTCGCCCTTCTCGTAGAGGAATTCGATCGTGCCGGCGCCGGCATAGTTGATCGCGGCCACCGCATCGGCGCAGACCTTGCCGATGCGCGCCCGTTCCTCGGCGCTGATCGCCGGGCCCGGGGCTTCTTCAAAGACCTTCTGGTGGCGGCGCTGCAGCGAACAGTCGCGTTCGCCCAGGTGCACCGCGCGGCCCTTGCCGTCGCCGAAGACCTGGATCTCGATGTGCCGCGGCGTGGTCAGGTATTTCTCGATATAGACCTCGTCGTTGCCGAAGGCGGCCTTGGCCTCGGACCGGGCGGTGAGAAAGGCGCGCTCCATCTCGGAGGCGTTCTGGGCAACCTTCATGCCGCGTCCGCCGCCTCCGGCGGTGGCCTTGATGATGACCGGATAGCCGATCTCCTCTCCCAGCTTGCGCGCGGTGTCGAGGTCGGGCACGCCGCCGCCCGATCCGGGCACGCAGGGGACGCCAAGTTCCTTCATGGTCTCGATGGCGGCGATCTTGTCGCCCATGACGCGGATATGCTCGGCGGTGGGGCCGATGAAGGTCAGGTCGTGATCCTCGACCACCTGTACGAAGCGGGCATTCTCCGACAGGAAGCCATAGCCCGGGTGGATCGCCTGGGCGCCGGTCACCTCGCAGGCGGCGAGGATCGACGGGATGGACAGGTAGCTGTCGGTCGAGGACGGCGGGCCGATGCAGATCGTTTCGTCGGCCATGCGCACGTGCATGGCGTCGCTGTCGGCGGTGGAATGCACGGCGACGCTCTGGATGCCCATCTCGCGGCAGGCCCGGATGACGCGGAGGGCGATTTCGCCGCGGTTGGCGATCAGGATCTTGTCAAACATGCCCGGACCTTATTCCAGGATCACGAGAGGCGCGCCGTATTCGACCGGGGCGCCGTCTTCGACGAGGATGCGCTTGACCGTGCCCGACCGCGGGGCAGGGATGTGGTTCATGGTCTTCATCGCTTCGACGATCAGCAGCGTGTCGCCTTCGGAGACGCTGGCGCCGACCTTGATGAAGGCGGGCGCGCCCGGTTCGGCCTGCATGTAGACCGTGCCGACCATCGGCGAGGTCACGGCGCCGGGGTGGGCGGCGGGGTCTTCGAATGCGTCGGCCCCCGTCGCAGGCGCGGGGGCCGCGGCTGCGGCCGGAGCGGGGGCAGCGGGCTGCGGCATCGCCGGGGCGGCAGCGGGCGCGGCCTGCGGCTGCATCCGGCTGACGCGCACGTTCAGGCTGTCGTCCTCGCCATATTCTCGCTTTACCTGAAGCTCGGTCAGGTCATTTTCGCGCAGAAGCTCTGCCAGCGCCTGGATAAAGGCCACGTCTGCGTCTTTGGTGTTCTTGGTCATGCCATCCTCGCCCGATTTGCGGTGCCGCTGCCCTGTGCGGGCCTTTTTCGGTTGGCCCGCTTATAGGCCATGTGATTGGGCATGAAAAGCGATGGCGTGGCACCATGTCGCGGCATGTGATCTGCCGCCTGAAACGCGGGGAGTTGGGAAGGTCGGGGAGGCGTTCAGGCGCCGGTCAACTCTCGATGCCGGGTGCGCGCTGTGGTCTGCGGCGACGCCGGGCGCGCGATCGGCGAAGGCATGTCGGTTCGCAAGGTCCGGTGGCCATGCGGTGACCGGGAATCATGCGGCGTCCGGTGGCTAGGCGGGCGTCTCGTCGGCCCGTGCTTCGGCCTGTTCCTGAAGCATTGTCGCGATCTTGATCTGCATGATCGTGGGCGGCGCGGCTTTTTGATCCTTGCGCGATGCCGTGCCGTCGTCCTGTGCGCTGCCGTCGCCGCTTTGGCCCAGGCTCGCCTCCTTGCTGCCGGACAGGGCGACGACGCGGCTGTCGCTGGCTGCGGGTGCGGGCGTTGCAGGCAGCGCCTGTGGATGGCCGGTACTTTGCGGCGCGGCCCAGGCTGGAATTCCTGATATGAGCATCTGTCATCTCCTTCCGAAAAAACCCCCATGGAAAGAGTTTATCACGCGGCAGGAAGCCTCGCCAAAGCCATTTGAGTCAAGTGGTTAACCAGGTGGTTAACGCAGAAAGGCGGCGCTGGACGCGCCGCCTTTCGACTGACCATGACTGTCGGTGTCAGGTGTTCATGCGGTTTTCGATGAGGTTGTCGACGACATCGGGGTCGGCGAGGGTGGAGGTGTCGCCGAGGGAGCCGTAGTCGTTTTCGGCGATCTTGCGCAGGATGCGGCGCATGATCTTGCCGGAGCGGGTTTTCGGCAGGCCTGGGGCCCACTGGATGAGGTCCGGGCTGGCGATCGGG
>Ga0114903_1000629_pt1 | contig 18086 bp, 15 predicted proteins | sample MalvirDeepMed_s2_FD_87289 | JGI IMG/M metagenome (GOLD analysis project Ga0114903, IMG submission 87289) | Marine viral communities from the Global Malaspina Expedition - Malaspina viral metaG DeepMed_s2 | ecosystem: Environmental > Aquatic > Marine > Oceanic | place: Mediterranean Sea... | reverse complement strand
GCGTGCGCACCGGGACAGTGGAAAGCAACGTGCGGCCAAGCCGGGATCTCGTGGGCTCTGCGACGTTAAAGGAGATCGTGGCAGAGACGACGGAAGTGATCGAAAAGATTTGCATCGAAACAGCGATCGAGCTGACGGACAACAACCGGGTCGCCGCCGCTGATATGTTGGGTTTGTCGCGGCAGTCCTTGTATGTGAAGCTCCGCAAGTACGGGCTGCTGACCCGCGAAGACTAGGCGATCAGGAAGACCACCGTTCGGTCAGCGGACCGGTGCCACCCGTAGTGGGATCCGTCTTTGGCAGGGGAACCCGGGCAATCCGATCGACACTGTCTGCCACCCCATCCTCGATGCGTCGCGTCTCCAATTGATCCAAGCCCGGTGGGTAGGCGCCGCAGACCTGAAACCCGCCGTGGTCGTCTTCCAGTTTGTGACCGGTGCCCGCTGGCAGGATCAGGCAATCGCCCGCCTTCACCTCGACGGCTTTCCCGCCGGGGCCACCGAGGACAAGCGTCGCGGCCCCCGCGCTCACGGCCAGGGCCTCGTGCGCGTTTGGGTGATAATGGTGGTATGAGAACACCGACCAGGTCCAGGTTCCGGTCCAGCCGTTCTCCTCCAACCGGGAGCAAATGTCATCCGCCCCCACCCCGCTGAACGCGCCTTCGATTACCACCACGGGCAGGGCAGAATTGTTCGGAACGCCATTGTTGGACGTGAAATGAAAGACCTGCACCTTGGCCATGGTCGATACGACTCCGTGTTTTCAGGCAGAACGCAAAGGTCCGACGTCAGGTTCATCCTTGCCGCGGTGCCGCAGCCGACCGATCTTGGGGCCATGGAAGATGCCATCCCCATATGCGGCCTCTGCGGTCGGCCGATCCCACCGGACGTTCCGCAAAGCCTGCATCATTTGATCCCGAAGCTTCGCGGCGGGAAGGGTGGCCCGACCGTCCTTCTGCACCAAGTTTGTCACAGCGAGATTCACGCGACCCTTTCGGAGGCCGAATTGGCGCGTTCCTACAACACGATCAATGCCTTGCGGTCCCACCCCAGGCTTGCGAAATTCGCTGCGTGGGTTTCGAAACGGCCACCTTCGTTCCGCTCGAAGATTCCCACGGGGCCAAGGAAGCGCCGCAGATGACCAGGACGACCGTCCCGTGATATCCTTGCGATGGGCCGCGATAGGCGCGGTCATTCTCGCCGCTGCGTTGTGGGGCAGCACCGGCACGATTCAAGCGCTTTTGCCGGAGGGGCGTGCGCCCGTGGCAGTCGGGGCATTGCGCCTTATCGTCGGCGCCGCCACGCTTTTGCTGATGGCTGCGGTCCGGCCGGACAGCCGTGCTGCCTTCGCTGGCCTGCCATGGCGCGGCGTGGCGTTTTCGGGCATCGCGATCTGTGCCTACAACCTTTTGTTCTTTTGGTCCGTCTCGCTGACCGGGGTCGGGATTGGGACGGCCATCACCATCGGCAGCGCGCCAGTCTGGACATCGCTCTATGAGATCGCAATCGCACGCCGTCGTCCGCCGCCGCGCGCCTTGGTGGGACAAGCTATTTCGATCATGGGTGTCTTGATCCTCGCCACGTCCGGTCAATCCGGTCAGGCCGGGGGCGTCGGGATCCTCCTCGCGCTAGGCGCGGGCGCCTGCTATGCGGCCTATTCGGTGTCGACCTCGCGGATCGGACACACGGCGCCTTCGGTCTCCATTGCCGCCGCGACGTTCCTCGTGGCAGCGCTTTGTGCCGCGCCGGTCCTGATCTTCGTCCCACTCGGCTGGCTTGCGGGTCCAGTGCCTTGGGCGGCCATGGCCTTCCTGGGAATTGGCGCCACCGGGCTATCCTACGCCCTGTATACGTGGGGACTGACGCATATCACGGCGTCATCTGCAGTGACCCTCGCGTTGGTCGAGCCGTTGACGGCCTGGATTCTTGCCACGGTCGTCGTTCTCGAGCCTCTGACGTCGGGCGCGGTTCTTGGGGCACTTCTGGTTTTTGCGGGTCTGGTCCTCGTGACCACTGCTTCAGCGAGGGCGCGTGCGCCCTTATCGAACGCCTAGGCCGATCCACCCTGGCGCGGTCCCAACCGCACGGCAGCGCCAAGGGCGACGAGCGTCAGGATCAAGGCCGTTCCCAGGATGAACAGCGCGAAGGCAATGGCAGCCCCCGCATCGGGGAGTCCGGGTACGTCTCCGGTGACGATCCACGTCCCCAACGTCGCCGCGAAGACGCAGATCACGGCAAAGGCCGCCCCAAGAACGGGGCCGCGCGTTCCCCTGGACCGCGGAGACACGGCGCGGCGTAGCGCGGAAAAGGCGCGGCGCGTATCCTCCTGCATCGCAAGAAGGGCAGGGACCAGTAAAAGCACCAGCACCATGCCGAACCCAAGCCCGTAGACCAGAGTGATGACCGTCGGCTTCAGGAATTGCGCTTGGCTTGAGGATTCGTAAAGAAGCGGCGCAAGCCCCAGAACGGTCGTCAGGGTCGTCAGAAGAACGGGCCGCAGGCGGTCGCAAGCGGCATCCACGATGGCGGGTCGCATGGCCCTGTCCTGGGAATACTCGTCCACCGTGGTGACCAGAACGATGGAGTCGTTGATGATGATGCCTGTCATCCCGATCAGTCCCACGACCGAGAACATCGAAAGCGGAACCTCCCAGATATAGTGGCCCCAGACGGCCCCGATCAGACCGAAGGGGATGATCGACATGATGACCAGCGGTCGTGTCCAGCTTGCGAAGATCCACGACAGGACAAGGTAGATTCCTAGAAGGCAGAACAGGAAGCCGATCAGCGCGTCGTTCAGAAACTCGTCTTCCTGCTCGGACAGGCCCGACAGCTCGGTCGAGACGCCATAGCGTTCCTGCAGGCGGGGCAGGATGTCGTCGGACAGGATCGTCATGACCTCGGCCGCGCGGGCCGGATCGTCCCCCGCCAGATCGCCGGTGACCGTGACTTCGCGGACGCCGTTCTCGCGACGGATGGTGGAAAAACCGTCCTGTACCGTGACGTTCACGATATCTTTCAGCATCGCTGTCCCGCCCGAGGCCGTCGGCAGGATCACGCGATCCAGGAAATCGGCGGTGAACTCGTCCTCCGGCAGCTCGACCCGGATCGCGGCAGAGCGTGTCCCGTCCGGGTAGGTCGCCGCCTCAATCCCCTCCAGGCGATCGCGCAGGATGCGGCCGATCCCGTCAATAGTGAAACCCAGCGCTTCGCCCTGTGCGGTCAGATCGAGGACGTATTCCTGCTTGTCGTAGGCAAGACTGTCCTCGAGCGCCGAGACCTCGCCGAATCCCGACAGCTCGGACTTCAGGGCCTCGGCCGCGTCCTTCAGGATCTGCGTTTCGGCCCCCGACAAACGCACGTCGATTGCGTCCCCTCCAGGCCCCGAGCGCCAGCCGCGAAACGACAGCTCTTGCATGTTCGGATGACGCGGGACGGCGTCCTGAAGGGCCGCGACGAATTCGAAGCTGGAATAGGGGCGCAGATCCGGGTCGATCAGCTCGATGGAGATCGCACCAAGCTGATCGGGTTCCAGGTTCTCGGTCCCCGAGAGGCTTCGCCCGGCATTGCCCCCGATCTCGGCTAGGGCGTAGTCGATCGGGTTTGCGCCATAGTCTTCTGCGTATTGCGCACCCAACTCGTCCAGGGCCTGCTGGATCAGGGCCAGCTGCTCCAGCGTGTCCTCGCGCGGGGTCCCTGCCTGCATCGCGAAGTTGCCGGTAACGGATCCCCGCTCGGGCGAGTCAAAGAAACGCCACTGTACCTGTCCGGAGATGAAAAGGACCGCGATAAAGGCTAGCAAGGATAACGCCCCGGCAAGCACGGGATAGCGCGCCTTCGTCACCAACCGCATGAGGGGGCGGAACGCATGATCGCGCAGCCATCCGAAACCCCGGTTCACCATCCGGGACGGCGCATCGTACCAGTGTTTCTTGGCCGAGTGGGCCAACGCATGGGACAGGTGGTTCGGTAGGATCAGGAAGCACTCGATCAGGCTGGCGATCAGGACCGCGATGACCGTGAAGGGGATGTCGGCGATCAGTGCGCCGAACGTGCCGCCGATGACCACCAACCCGAAAAAGGCGATCACGGTGGTGATCGTGGCCGAAAAGACCGGTGGGAACATGCGCCGCGCCGCGTTCTCGGCCGCGGTGACGGGGTCTTCGCCCAGCCGCCGGACGCGGAAATCGGCGTGCTCGCCCACCACGATGGCGTCGTCGACGACGATGCCCAGCGTGATGATCAGCGCGAACAGAGAGATCATGTTGATCGTCAGCCCACCAGCATACATCAGCGCAATCGCCGCGGTCATGGCAACCGGGATGCCGGCCGCCACCCAGAACGCGATGCGGGCGTTGAGGAACAGGAACAACAGGCCGACGACCAGCGCCAGGCCCATCGCGCCGTTGTCCAGCAGGATGTCCAGACGCCCCGAGATGTATTCGGCGCGGCCGCGGATCAGGTCGATTTCGACCCCTTCCGGCAGGGTGGGGCGAACCTGCGCCGCCACCTCCTCGACCTGGGCCTGGATCTGCAGCGCGTCGCCCTGCTGGGACCGCTGAACCTGGATCGACACGGCGGGGTTGTCGCCGACGAAATAGGCTCGTTCGCGGTCGGCCCCTTCGACGACGACGCGGGCCACGTCACCCACGGTCAGGGGCGGCCCGTCCGCGCGGGATCGCAGGACGACATCGGAAATCTGCGCGGCCGTCCGACTTTCCGTGCCGGCCCGGACCCGTGCGGTGCCCCCCACATCGCCTGCGGGGGAGGCATCGGTTTCCGCGCCGATGGCGCTGGCGATCTCGGCCAGTGTCAGGTCGTACTGGACCAGCGTCAGCGAGGGGACCTCGATCACGGTCTCCGGCGCGGCGATGCCTTGCGTGATGGTCCGCGTCACGCCCGCCTGGAACAGTTGCGTCACGAAATCGTCGGCGATGCGGGCCAACTGATCGACGCCGACCGGACCTGTGATGACCACGTCGGTCACGCGATCGCGCCACCCGCCGGATCGGATCTCGGGTTCCTCGGCCGAGGCCGGAAGGTCGGAAAGACCGTCAAGCGCCTCTTCGACATCCGCGTTCGCGACGGCCATGTCGTAATTCGGCTCGAACTCGACCTCGATCGAGGCACGCCCTTCGGACGAGCGGGATTCAACTTCGACCACGCCTTCGACCGCGATCAGCGCAGGCTCCATCACGCTGACGATAGCGTCGTCGACCGCTTCGGCCCCGGCGCCGGGCCAGGCGATCGAGATGTCGATATTATCCGAGATCACGTCGGGGAAGAACTGCGCGCGCATTCGTGGAAGTGCCGCGATGCCAAGTGCCAGAAGGATCAGCAAGAGCAGGTTGGCGGCGGTGCGGTGGCGGGTGAAATACCCCAGAAGCGAACCGATCATCCCCCGCGCGCCCCTTCAAGCCGTTCCACGACCTGGGCCGGGACCTGCGCTTTCTGAAGCTGGGCCAACACCCGCGCCTTGGCCTCCTCGGGCATGCGGGCGTTGTCTTCGACCATCGCGATCAGCGCCGCGCGCCGCTCCGGGGTCAGGTCCATCATCTGGGCGCTGTCCTCGGCGGCCGGGGCGTCACCGTCGGACTGGCGCAACGGGCGCACCTTGATCCCCGTCCCCAGAAGGGGGGAGCGTTCGGCCACGACCTCGGCCCCTTCCAGGTCGGGGGCCCGCACCAGAACGCTATCGCCCTGGGTTCGCAGCAGTTCGACCTGGGCCAATTGGAGGCGGTCGTCGTCGGACAGATACAGAACCGTCTGTGCCGCATCGACGGCGCTGGCGGGAAGCTGGGCAACATTCTCCAACGGGGGCTCGGTCACGCGGACCCTTGCAAAATCCCCGGGGCGGAAGCCCTGAGGCTCTTCCAGCCGCGCAAACAGCCGGCGGCCAGTCTCCCCCGTGCCGACAGCCGGTGCTTCGCGGGTGATGGTGGCGGACGACGTCAGGGTGTATCCGCCAACTTCGAGACTGACGGTCGCCTGTTCGGCCGCCAGGGTGCCGTCCTCGTTCAGCAAACGTACGTAATCGGGGGTGGACAGGCGAAACGCGATTTCGAGGCGACCGGGGTCGATCAACGTCGCTAGTTGCTCGTTGGTGGAAACCAGCCCCCCTTCGCTGACCGTGAGGTCAGAGATCGTCCCGGCAAACGCCGCTTCGATCCGGGTGTCGGCTAGGGTGCGCTGGGCCTCGGCGACCGCGATTTCTCGGCGCGACAAGGCGGTGCGGGCTTGGGCGACGCGGGCGTCGGCCTGTTGCGCAGCGGACCGCCGCGACAGAACCTGCTGGCGGGCGGACGCGGCCGAGATCTCCGCTTCCTCGACAGAGGCTTCCGTGCCCACGCCGCGGTCGGCGAGGTCGCGTTGCCGTGCCAGTGCTCTTTCACGCAGGTCGGCCTGTTCGCGGGCGGCGTCCACATCCTCGACCGCCAGTTCGGCGGCCGCCTGGGCATCGCTCAGTTCAGCTTCGGCATCCTGAAGGTCGGCTTCGGCCAGGGCGAGGGTGGTTTCGGCATCGGTAGGATCGATCGCGAACAGAAGCTGACCCTCGGTCACGCGCCCACCTTCCTCGACGCCGGGCCCAAGCTCGATCACGCGTCCGGCCACGGGCGCCCGCAGGTCGAGAGACCGGCGCGCGCGGATTTCGCCGAAACTCGTCAAGGTGGGGGTGATCGTCTGCTGCGTGAGGGTGACGACGTTCGCAGCGAACACCTGCTCTCGCCCCGGCCGCTGACCCGGTTCGCGATTTGCGCGTTCCTGCAACGCGTCGCGTAGGCTTCCCCCCGCCAACGCAAGAAGCCCCGCCGTGATAGCCAGCAAAAAAAGGCCGGTCAGGGCCCGCGTCAGAAATCGCATGCGTCGAATGTCTCCGGATCTGTGCGCAGTATAGACCGTCACCTGGCGGGCACAAAGCACGCCGGTGTGAGTGATACGTCATGCCACGCCGGCTCCGTCGCGAAGGTTTGTTATTTTCTCCGCTTGTGCTCGTCGAGCCTGGGCATGATCTCGATGAAGTTGCAGGGACGGTGCCGGTAATCCAACTGCCATTTGAGGATCTCGTCCCACGCGTCCATGCACGCGCCGGTCGAACCGGGAAGCGCGAACAAATACGTCCCGTTCCGTACACCGCCGCAGGCCCTGCTCTGCACGGCCGAGGTTCCGATCTTCTGCATCGAGATCAGGGTGAAGACCGTCCCGAAGGCGTCGATCTCCTTCTCGTAGACATCGCGATGGGCTTCGACCGTAACATCCCGCCCGGTCAGCCCGGTCCCGCCGGTCGACAGAACCACGTCGACGGCATCGCCATCGCACCAATCGCGCAACTGGTGCGCGATGGCGACCCGGTCGTCCTTGAGAAGGGCACGCGCGGACAGGGTGTGGCCCGCCTCCTCCAGTCTGGCGACAAGCGTATCGCCTGACCGGTCGTCCCCCATCTCGCGGGTGTCGCTGACGGTCAGGACGGCAATACGGGCCGGGATGAACGCGCGCGTTTCGTCGATGCGGGACATGTCGGGGCTGGCCTTGTCGGTGTGGATCAGAGGTCGAGCTTGTCGAAATCCGAAGGTGCGTGCCGCTCCAGAAGGAAGTCATCCCCCTTGCGGTTCACGCGCTTGCCACGTTGCACGCCGGGGCGGGCGTCGATCTCTTTCGCCCAGCGGATGACATGCTCGTATTCATGGACGCTCAGGAACTCGCCGGCCTCGTAGGCCTCGCCGAAGACCATGCGCCCGTACCAAGGGAAGGTCGCCATGTCCGCGATGGTATAATCGTCCCCGGACAGGAACCGATGCTCGGCCAGATGCCGGTCCAACACGTCCAGTTGGCGCTTCGTTTCCATGGCGAACCGGTTGATCGGGTATTCCATCGGTTCGGGCGCGTAGGCATAGAAATGGCCGAAGCCACCGCCGAGATAAGGCGCCGAGCCCTGAAGCCAGAACAGCCAGGACAGCATTTCGGGACGGTTTGGCCCCAGGAATACATCATAGCGCTCGGCCAGGTGCATCAGGATTGCCGCGGATTCGAACACGCGGAGGGGCGTTTCGCCGGATCGGTCCAAAAGGGCCGGGATCTTCGAGTTCGGATTGACCGATACGAAGCCGGACGCGAACTGGTCGCCATTCGCGATGTCGATCATCCAGGCGTCATACTCCGCGGGATACCCGGCTTCGAGCAGCTCCTCGAACAGGATCGTGACCTTCTGCCCGTTCGGCGTCCCCATGGAGTAAAGCTGGTAGGGGTGTTCCCCCTCCGGCAAATCCTTGTCATGGGTGGAGCCGGCGATGGGACGGTTCAGGCTGGCCCATTTGCCGCCCGACTCCGTGTCCCAGGTCCAGACCTTGGGTGGCGTATAGTTGGTCATGTTGGCTCTCCTGCCGGTTTGGGCGGAGGGTAACGCCCCTGCGCCCTCCGTCAATCCAGCCGGTCCTTCAAAGCAAGAAGATCGGCCCATGCCTCGCGCTTGGCGACGGGGTTCCGCAGCAGATAGGCGGGGTGGACCATCGGCAGGGCAGGGCGGCCCTGCACCTCTGCCCACTTGCCCCGCATGCGCGTGATCCCCCGGCGTCCCAGAAGCGCATCGGCCGAGATGTTGCCCATCACGATCAAAACGTCGGGCGCCGCGATCTGGATATGGCGATGAAGGAAGGGACGCATCATCGCGATTTCCTCGGCCGAGGGATCGCGGTTCTGCGGGGGGCGCCAAGGCAGAACATTGGTGATGTAGAGGCTGCCGTCCCCCCGCGACAGGCCTATCGCGCCGAACATTCGATCCAGAAGCTGCCCGGCACGACCGACAAAAGGCTTTCCCGCAATATCCTCGTCACGCCCGGGCGCTTCGCCGACGATCATCACGCGCGCGCCGGGGTTTCCGTCCGAGAACACGAGATTGCGCGCGCCGCGCTTGAGATCGCACTCCTCGAACGCAGACATCGCGGCCCGCAGACCGTTTAGATCGGCACTCGCCCCGGCGGCGGCTTTTGCGACGGCCACAGGATCGGTCGTCTGAACAGCCGGGCCATGATCAGGTTGTGCGGCCACCTTTTTCGGGGCCACCGGTTGTTCTTCGTACCTGTTTACAGGTGTGTCCTGGATCGCCTCGTCGACCCCGAGGTCGACCTGCCATTCCAGGGCGGCCAGCGCATCGTGGAAAGCGTCGGTGTCCAGCATTACACCGCTCCGGCCGCGGTCAGGAGAAACCGGCCCGGTTCGATCCACCCTTCACGCCACCCGGACCCGAACGCAGGTTGTCCGCGCTTTCGTTCGCGCTGGCATATTGTCCCGAAGGCCGGAAGCGCCACAGGTAATCAGGCAGGATCGCTTCGGTCGCCAGCGGCTGGATCCCGAGATCGGCAAACGTCTTCACGCCATCTCCCACGACATTGTCCTGCCCAAGGTTCTGAACCTGATCGAAGGTCAGCGGGGGCTGGATCAGTCCGCCGGACAGCCATTTCACACCGTCGAACCCTTTGCCCATCAGCTTGGCGATGGGCATCGGCGTGTTGATGATCAGGGCCCGGCGCTTGATGACGGCCAGCATTTCCTGCATCCACTCGCGGAACGTAGAGACATCGGGCCCGCCCAGCTCATAGACCCCGGGATCGGCTTTCCCGGTGACTCCCATCTGGATCGCTTCGGCCACGTCGTCGACATATACCGGCTGAAACTTGGTCCCCGCCCCCACCATTGGCAGAATCGGCGCCATGCGGGCCATGCCGGCGAACCGATTGAAGAACTCGTCCTCGTGCCCGAAAATGATCGAGGGGCGAACGATCATCGCGCCGGGGAAGTTCTCCATCACGGCTTTCTCGCCAAGCGCCTTCGTCCGCGCATAGGCCGACGGTGCCTTCTCGGACGCGCCGATCGCCGAGACCTGAACCAGGCGCTCCACTCCGGCCTCTGCCGCCAGTTTCGCAATGCGGCCCGCGCCTTCGTGCTGCAGCGCGCGGAAGTTCTGCTTTCCGTTCTCGGCAAGGATCCCGACGCAATTCACGACGGCATCAGCACCCCGCAGTACGCCACGCACACTTTCGTCGTCACGGATGTTGCAGAACACCGGTTCGACCTGGCCGACCACGCCATAGGTCCGCACGAATGGAGAGTCGTTCGGGCGACGGCAGGCGCACCGAACCCGCCAACCTTCCTTGGCCATGCGCCGGGCAACATAGCGACCTAGAAAGCCGGTTCCGCCAAAAATGGTGACGAGTTTCATGGGGTATCCCCTCCGCGAATTCCGGACGACCCGGGTTTAGGCCGCCGCCCTATATGAAACAAGCGCCAAACCTTTCAAAGAGGTCCCGTTTCCCGTTGACACCCTTTCGCGAGGCCATTAGATCGCGGCCTCACGACACCGGCCCAGGTGGCGGAATGGTAGACGCGCTAGCTTCAGGTGCTAGTGTCCGTATGGACGTGGAGGTTCGAGTCCTCTCCTGGGCACCACTACTTCTGTTAAGCCGTTGTTACGCCTCAGCTTTATCTCTGGATGGAGCAAGCGTAGTACATGGCGGAGTACAGAACTGCACCCCGCGCATTTGTCAAAGCAGGTGTCTTCTACTTCAGTCGGCGGGTGCCGAAGGACCTTCAGCAGCATTATTCGTCGTCGCGAGTATCTTTTTCGCTACGAACCAAGTCGGCAACGGTAGCCACCTCACGAGCGCTGCGGGCCGCGCAGAAACTCGATGAATACTGGTATCACCTACGGGTTCAGCAGTGCGACCTGCCAGGAAAGCACCTCCTGCGTGATCAGACACCTGACCGTGGAACTCCGGGGAACGGCGAGAACAAGGCTGAGAGCGATGCGGTCGAGTTGTCCGAGGCCGTCGCAATCTATCTCCGCCTGAAGGGTCAGAACCGGCCCAACACATTCAAGCGGGCGGCAGAACGATCGTGTGGCTACCTGATCGACATCTGCGGCAACAAGAGCATCACCCGATACACTCGCAAGGACGCCAACACGTTCCGGGACGCCCTCATCGCAAAGGGCCTCGCCGGTAGCAGCATCACGCGAACCTTTGGCACGGTGCGGTCAATTATTAACTTTGCCGCTGCGGAGATCGGAATTGATCTGAACAACCCCTTCGCGAAGGTGTATTTCGACAGGAAGGCGGGAGTGATCGAGCGGAAGCCGATCCCAAACGAGGCAATTGCAACGATCCAGTCTGTTTGCAGGGAGGTCGCCTTCTCCCGTACTCGCACGAGAAGCCTTTGAAAACAGCTTTGCCGCCCCTTGGTTGAGGACGTCACAGAGTATCACGGTCGTCCAAGGGTTCTGAAAGCTGACCCAAAAGCGGATGCGGAAAGTTTCGCGGCGTGGTTACGGCGTAGAAGCTCTCGACAACGTCGAGCGGGAACGGGGCGGTCGCCAGCACACCTTGTGCCAGCTCGTCCGCCAGGACCACAGCCGGTGTCACCGCAAGGCCGAGGTCTTCGCGGGCGAGCAATCGGATCATGGCCATGTCGTCAACGGTTGCCGCAATCTTCGGGGTCACGCCCAGCCGCGCCACGAGGCTGTCGAAGCCTGTCCTGATCGAGCTTTCTGTTGGCAGGATGACAGGCTCTGCGCCCAGAAGAGCCGCAAGAGAGTGATGGCGCAGCCGCCGTTCCGTTCCATGAAGCCCCACTGGCTGCTCGGCAATGCGATGCGCGACGAGACTGGGGAACGTATCGCGGGGCGGCGGATCGGTCAGCAGCACCACGTCGAGGGCCAGAGTCTCGAGCGCGCGCAGCAGGGTCTGGCTGTTCCCCGATGAAAGTATCAGGTCGACGTTTCCCGCCAAGGCCGGTTGCAGGAAGCGAAGCTGAAAGTTCCGTGACAGTGTGGACAATGCGCCGACGCGCAAGGGGGCCTTAGCCGCACCGCCCGCTGTGAGGGTGGCGACCAGATCGGCGCCGACGTCGAAGATTCGGTCCGCATGGTCCAGCGCGATCCGTCCCGCCTCGGTCAGGATCATCGTCCGGCCGGTACGCTCGAAAAGCGCGTGTCCCAAACGATCTTCGAGGTGACGGATCTGCGTCGAGAGCGCGGATTGCGACAGGTTCAGCCGAGCTGCCGCGCGGGTCAGGTTCCCTTCGTGGGCGACCTCCTGAAAATATCGCAAGTGATGATAGTTGAGCCGCATGGCTTTCTAATAAAGCGAACGAATTGATCCAGACAATGTATTTTTCCTGATGGTCGCGCCCCTCTAACTCGTCCGCACGTCCACTTCCGGAGGTCTGCGATGACTGCTCTGATCCTGTTTGCCCCGTTCGTCCTTGCCGCCTCGGCCCTTGCGATGCGTCTCCGGCCGCCCGTCCGCGGGAACTGGCGACTGGTGTTGCCCGAGGCCGCCGCCCTTGCCGCGCTTTTTGTCGGGGCGCTTGCCGCTGTCGACCTCGCCGTCTCGGGCTCGTCGACGAGCCCGCTTCTCGGGGTGGCCTCGATCGGCCTGTCGGCTCGCATCGATATCGTCAGCATAGCAATGATGCTGACGGTGGCCTTCGTCGGGTGGGTAGTCCTGCGCTTCTCGCGCGTGGCACTTGATGGTGAAGCGCGCCAGCCCGCCTTCATGGGATGGATGGCGGCAACTATTGCCTGCGTCCTGTTGCTGGTCAGCGCGGGGAACGTCGCGCAACTTGCCATAGGCTGGGTCGCGACGGGCGTGACCCTGAATCGCCTGCTGCTGTTCTATCCACAACGGCCCCGCGCCCGCCGGGCGGCCCGGAAGAAGGCAGTGAGCGGGATCGTCGGAAGCGCGGCGCTGCTGATCGCCGTCGGCATCCTGGTCGCGGGTTTCGGCACGTCCGATATTGCCACGATCAACGCGGCAGCGCAGGCGGGCGAGGGCGCCGGCCTGCTCTGGCTGGCCGGGCTGCTCCTTGCGCTTGCGGCAATCTTCAAGTCCGCGCTGGTGCCGACGCACGGCTGGCTGACCGAGGTCATGGAAGCACCCACGCCGGTCTCGGCCATGCTGCATGCGGGCGTGGTCAACGCTGGCGGGTTCCTCCTGATCCGGTTCGCCGACGTGCTGATCGCAGCCCCCGGTGTTCTGGCGATCCTGGCGCTTGTCGGCGGGTTCAGTGCCCTTCTTGGCGCTGCTGTGGCGCTGACCCAGCCTGCGGTCAAAACGGCCCTGGCTTGGTCCACCTGCGCACAGATGGGTTTCATGGTGCTGCAATGCGGGCTGGCGCTGTTCCCGCTGGCGCTGCTGCATATCGTGGCGCATTCACTTTACAAGGCGCATGCGTTTCTGGCCTCGGGCGGTGCGGTGCGCGAGGTGGCGTCGATCCGACGGCCCGGCCCCGTCGCGGTGCCTGACCTTGCCGCGGTGGCGCGGTCATTCGGCCTGGCGCTGGCGCTCTATCTCGTTGTCGGGCTGGCCTTCGGGATCGCGTCGAAGCCGCCGCAGGCCGTCGCGGTTGGGGCGATCCTGATCTTCGGGGTGGTCTACCTGATCGCCCAGGGCCTCGCCGATCTCGCACCCCGTGCACTTGCCTGGCGCACCGTCGCGCTCTCGGTCGTTGCGACGGTCGCCTACTTCGCCTTGCATCAAGGGGCGACCTGGGCCTCGGCGGGCACCTTGCCGCCACCACCGCCGCCCGACGGGCTGATCTGGGCGACCATCGTCCTGGCCCTCGTCAGCTTCGCCGTCGCTGCGGTTGCGCAAACGACCTTCCCGCTCTGGGCCGGACATCCGGTGGCGGCCGGGCTGCGCGTGCACCTGATGAACGGCCTCTACCTCAATGCGGTCTCGGATCGGCTTTCGGGCCGCTGGGCCCCCAAATCCGGAGCGATCCAATGAACGTCCACATGACCTGGCCCGGCCCGACGCTTGAACTCTTCGCGGCGGCAGAGCACGCTATTCACCAGATTCCGCCGGCCTTCCCGCTCGAGGCAACCGTCGCGGTCAATCCTTGGCTTGGCCAGTCGCACGAGGATCGCACCGTCGCGGCTGCCCGCGTGGCCCTCGCGGGCGGCGGAAGGATGTACCTGCCACGCAAGGCCGTTGCCGCGATGATGGATGCAGGAGAGGTGACGGCGAAGGACCTGTCGGACGCTGCGGCGGCACGGGGCCTCGACCCGAACGATCTGGTCCGCGCCGCGAATGAGAAGGCCCATGTCCAAACGGCGCTGCCGACCGTCGCCGACCTTGCAAAGCATGACGAGGGTATCGACTGGCCAGACCTCATTGAGGAGCGGATCGGTCACTGGGCAGCCGTGCAATTCGACCGCGGGCAGGCATTCTGGCCCGCGCCGTCGGCCGGCGCCTGGACCTCGTGGCGGGCCTATGCCAGCCGAGACCTGACCCCGGGCGTCGCGGGCCTGTCGGGCTTCGCAGCCCGGGTAGAGGCGATGCCGACGGATGTGCGCGCTGCCTTCGCGGAAGCCTGCCGGGCGCTCGACCTGCCGGCAGACGCTGCGCCCCTCTACTTCCACCGTCTGCTTGTGACCCTCTCGGGTTGGGCCCAATACGCACGCCATATCGGCTGGATCAGCGAGCGCGACGGCGGGCGGGACAGCACGCTCTTCGAACTTTTGACCATCCGACTGGTGTGGGAGGTCGCCCTCCTTGCGAAAGGCGGTGCCGCCCGCAAAAACGCATGGCAGCGGGCGAAAGCCGATTACGCACGCCCGGTCGAGCCTGACCGGAACCTGACGCTTGATTCCGCGCTTCAGGAAGCTGTCGACCGCAGCGGCGAACGGCACCTCGCAGAGAAACTCTCGGGGGGAACCGACACCGATGCGGGGGCGCCCCCCGCGATTCAGGCGGCATTCTGTATCGATGTGCGGTCCGAACGCCTGCGCCGGGCCCTCGAATCCGCCGATCCTAAGATCGGGACGATCGGCTTCGCGGGCTTCTTCGGCCTCGCGGTCCGGCACCACCCCCACGCCTCGGACACCGTCGAGGCGCGGGCGCCCATTCTGGTGAAACCCGTTATCGAAACACATGCAGTTGGGGATGGCACGGCTGAGACGAGCGCGCGCGTGCGGCTGCGGACGATCCGCGCCTGGGGTCGCTTCAAGCGGGCCGCGGTCTCGGCTTTCGCGTTCGTCGAGGCCGCTGGGCCTATCTACGTGGGCAAGCTCATCCGCGACAGTCTTGGCGCCCGCGGGCCATCTTCGGACGGCCCGGCCCCGGCACTCGACTTACCCCTCGACGAGCGGATCGCGGCGGCCGAGGGTGTTCTGCGGGCGATGTCCCTGACCTCGGGGTTCGCCCGGTTGGTGTTGATCTGTGGACACGGCGCCACGGTCACGAACGTGCCCCATTCCAGCGCGCTGCAATGCGGGGCCTGCGGCGGGTTTGCGGGCGACGTCAACGCGCGTCTCCTGGCCGAACTTCTGAACAACGAGGAGGTCCGTGCCGGTCTCGCCGCCAAGGGGATCGCGATACCACGCGATACGAGCTTCGTTGCCGGGCTGCACGACACCGTCTCCGATGACGTCCGGGTTTTCGAAGACCATGCGGCCGCAAACCGTAGGGTAGAGATCGATCGTCTGCGCGTGGCGTTGTGGAAAGCGGCGATGCTGACCCGGACCGAACGCGCACGGGGGCTGCCCCGGGCATCGGCCGAAACGCTGGAGCGGCGGGGTCGCGACTGGTCCGAGATCAGGCCGGAATGGGGGCTTGCGGGCTGCTGCGGCTTCATCGCCGCGCCCCGGGCCCGAACTGCGGGTCGCGATCTTGACGCTCGGGTCTTCCTTCATGACTACGACTGGCGGCAGGACAACGACGCGACGACGCTCGAACTGATCCTGAGCGCCCCGGTCGTCGTCGCGAGCTGGATTGCGCTGCAATATCAGGGCTCGGCGGTCGCGCCCGAGACATTCGGCGCGGGCAACAAGCTTCTGCACAACGTCGTCGGGGGGATCGGCGTCCTCGAAGGCAACGGGGGCGCGCTTCGGGCCGGACTGCCTTGGCAATCGGTGCATGACGGCGAAACGCTGCGGCACGTACCGAGCCGGTTGGTCGTCGCCGTCGAGGCCCCGGAAGAAATGATCACCCAGGTGCTCGAACGTCAGTCCGAGGTCCGGGCGCTTTTCGACAATGGCTGGTTGACGCTCCTGACACTGGAAAGCTCAGGGAAACTGAGCCGCCGATACGAAAAGGGCGCATGGACGGATCGTGACGCGTACGGTGCGATCGTCCCCGCGGCGGCCTGAAGTCCCACAACGGCTGGGATGTTCGGCAATCAGCGGGCTTTTGATCTTAGTTGGGACCGACCGTCTGAAGACCCGGGTTGTCATGACGCCAATCCTCGGAACCGGCGCGATCGGCCTCTTCACTGGCGGGACGGGCCGCACGGCAATTTCGTTTTTTGGCGCCGGTCCGGAGGTTGTCGTGTTCCTCGCTATCGGTTCCGGTCGTCATCCGCGACCGCCTACGCGAAGGCCAACCCGTCTACGACACCGCCGGGTTCGGAACCGCCACCGTTCCCGGGCTTCCCTGGTGGAAACCCAATCACGCATGCTGCGGGGGCATTTTTCAGCAGCCAGTACCCAAAAACGCGAATGCCGGTGGAAGCCATTCGAAGCTCGCAAGCGGCCGGGTCGACGTGGCTATACGCTGACGCCGAACAACCAGCCCGTCGCGCCCGTGACGGCCATGGCAAAGACACCCCAGCCGACCACGCGCACGATCGCGGGCACCAGCGGGGCGGCGCCTGCCTTGGCCCCGGCCGCCCCCAGAACGGCAAGCGCAAGGACAGTAACGGACAGGACGGACGGCACAATCGCGGACGACGGCGACAAGTATGCGGCGAGTACGGGCAGGGACGCGGCAACGCTAAAGGTAGCCCCGGACGCGACGGCCGCTTGAAGCGGGTTGGCCGCATGAATTTCAGACAGACCGAGTTCATCGCGGACATGTGCGGCAAGGGCATCCTTGTCGGTCAGTTCGCGCGCGACGGCCTCGGCCGTTTTTCGGGTCAACCCCCGGGCTTCGTAGATCGCGACCAGCTCGGCCAACTCTTCCTCGGGCATCTCGGCCAAGGCGGTTTCCTCGCGTTTTATGTCGGCCCGCTCGGTATCGGATTGGGACGAAACCGAGACGTATTCTCCGGCCGCCATGGACATTGCACCGGCCACGAGCCCTGCAACGCCAGCGATCAGGACGGCGCGCGGGGCAGGGTCCGCCGCAGCGACGCCGACAATCAGCGATGAGACCGAAACGATTCCGTCATTGGCACCCAGAACCGCAGCGCGCAGCCACCCGGAGCGCGTCACATAGTGCGGATCATCCGGGTGAGCGCTAGGATCGGTCATGACTTCCCTCTTGCGGCAGGAGCGGCGGGCCGAGCCTTGTGCGTTCCGTCTACGCCAGTTTCCTTTTCGCGAAAAAGGCTTCGATCACCTCCGACAGATGACCCCGGGCAATATCGAGACCGGTTTGCGTGTAGAACATCCGCGACAGCAAGCAGCTCAGTTCCAGCATCAGAAAGATCACGCAGAATGTCAGGGTAACCTCCGCCCCGGGTTCGAGCGTCAGGCGCTGTGTTCCGATCTTCCCGGCCTGCCGAAAGTTCTCGACCACCCCTCTGATGAAGAACAGGGCACATATGGCCTGAACGAGAATGCGCCCCGCAGGAACCGATGCACGCCATTGTGTCGTCTTGCGGGGTCTCGGCTTTCATTCGATCTGATGTCCCGGCGGAATGACTTTCCTGCCATCTATCATGGCGCGCCCCAGATTTACACGCTGGCTCGGGGGCTGATGCGGTGTTCTGGCGCTACCTCCCGATCGCGCTGCCGTGCGTCGCTACATGCCATCGGGGCGCCCACGCCACGTGATTGAAGGATGCGCCCCGGGCGGAGATGTCCGGTACTTTAGCAAAAATGCAATCGGCGGCCGGGTTGCAGCCTATCAGAAGTCGAGATCCGCGTAGTGAGGCGGCGGGGGGAAGCCCGGGACGACATCTGCCAGTAGCCCGCGGAAGGCAGGGCGCGACTTGATCTTGGCGTACCAGTCCTTCACCGCCTCGTTACGCGCCCAATCCACGTCGCTCGTGTAATCCAGAGACGACAGCTGCGCGGCGGCGGCGAAATCGGCCAGCGTCATCACGTCGCCGGCCAGCCAGCGCCGCTTTTCCAGCAGCCACGCCATGTAGTCG
>Ga0114903_1000625_pt1 | contig 18131 bp, 22 predicted proteins | sample MalvirDeepMed_s2_FD_87289 | JGI IMG/M metagenome (GOLD analysis project Ga0114903, IMG submission 87289) | Marine viral communities from the Global Malaspina Expedition - Malaspina viral metaG DeepMed_s2 | ecosystem: Environmental > Aquatic > Marine > Oceanic | place: Mediterranean Sea... | reverse complement strand
GGGTGTTCAGGATCCGGGCCCCCGACGCGCCGATCGGGTGGCCGATGGCGATGGCGCCGCCGTTCACGTTCACGATCTCCGGATCCCAACCCATCTCCTTGTTCACCGCGCAGGCCTGCGCGGCGAAGGCTTCGTTTGCCTCGACCAGGTCCAGATCGCCCGGCGTCCATCCGGCCTTTTCCAGCGCCTTGCGGCTGGCGCCGATGGGACCGGTGCCCATGATCGACGGGTCGAGGCCCACGGTCGCGTAGCTGACGATCCGGGCCAACGGCTCGATCCCCTTGGCCTCAGCCGCGTCGGCAGACATCAGAAGGACCGCGGCGGCCCCGTCGTTGATCCCGCTGGCGTTGCCCGCGGTGACCGATCCGTCCTTGGTGAAGGCCGCGCGCAGCTTTCCCATGCCTTCGACGCTGGCGCCTTCGCGGATGTGCTCGTCGCGGTCGACCACGGTGTCGCCCTTGCGACCCTGGATCGTGAAGGGCACGATCTCGTCCTGGAACTTGCCGTCGGCGCGCGCCTTTTCGGCCTTGTTCTGCGATTTCGCGGCGAATGCGTCCTGGTCCTCACGGCTGATCTGCCATTGCTCGGCCACGTTCTCGGCCGTCTGGCCCATGTGATAGCCGTTGAAGGCGTCCCAAAGTCCATCGCGGATCATCGAGTCGATGAACTTCACGTCGCCCATCTTGTGACCCTGTCGCAGGTTCGCCACGTGCGGCGCCATTGACATGTTTTCCTGCCCGCCGGCGGCGACGATCTCGGCATCACCCAGTTGGATGTGCTGCGCGGCGAGCGCGACCGCCCGCAGCCCCGAGCCGCAGACCTGGTTGATGCTCCACGCGGCGGATTCGATGGGAAGGCCCGCGTTGATATGGGCCTGCCGGGCGGGGTTCTGCCCTTGGCCGGCGGTCAGGACCTGGCCCAGGATCGTCTCGCTGACTTCTGAAGGGTCGATCCCGGCCCGCTCAACCACGGCCTTCAGGACATGTGTCCCGAGGTCGTGCGCTGGCGTGTTGGCGAACGAGCCGTTGAAAGTGCCCACGGCTGTGCGTGCGGCGGATGCGATGACGACGTTGGTCATGAAGGTCCCCGGTTGATCCTGTAACGTGACGGCAAGGCTGCGGCTTGCCGCTTCGCCGTCACGTTACAGGTTTTCCGGGGTATTTCCACCGTGGCGGCGCTGTCTCGCGCTAAACGACGATATCACGGGCGCAGCTTTGCCATGCTGGACGGACGGTCGGCGCACCCAGATAGTATCCCTGAAGGCAATCCACCCCCATTTCCATCAGCGCACGGGCATCCTGCGCCGCCTCGACCCCTTCGGCCACCGTCACCATGTCGAAATGCTGCGCGATCGAGACGATGGCCCGCACCAGCGCCTGGTTGTCTGGTTTGTCGGCGACCCCGTGGCAGAACTCCCCGTCGATCTTGAGGATGTCGAAGCAGAAATCCTTGAGATACCGCATCGAGGTATAGCCCGACCCGAAATCGTCGATGGCAAAGCAGATGCCCATGGCTTGCAGGCGGTCAATGAAGCGGCTGACCAGCCGCGGTACCGTGATCGCCGAGCTTTCGGTAATCTCGAGGATCAACCTCTCGGCCAATGTCGGGTCGGAGGCCAAGCCTTGCTCCAGCGCGGCAAGCCACAGGGGATATTCGACCGATCGGGCCGACAGGTTGACCGCCAGACGCAGGGATGGGCGCTCGCGCAGCGCTTGCAGCCCCAGTTCCAGAGAGATCGCATCGATGCGGCGCCCAAGCTCGGTCTCTTCCACGTCCAGAATGAATTCGCGCGCGGGAATGATCCGTCCCGTCGTGTCCATGATCCGCGCCAGTCCTTCATAGAAGACCGGCTCATCTCGTCCGGCCATGACGACGGGCTGAAACGCCAACATGACCCGCCCGGCATCGACTGCGGACTCGACCATGTCGAGCACCTTCGAATCGCGCTCGGCCACCGCGTATTCCAGCGGGTCTGCGGTTGCGCTTTCCGTTCGCCTGTCCATGAGCTTTCCCCTTTTGCCCCGCATTCGTTCTAGTGCTAAGGGACTAAGAAGCCGTAAAGGCGTTCCGCCCGGAGGATTTGCCCGTGTCAGACCGCTGCCCTTGGTGCGGAACCGATCCGATTTACGTCGCCTACCACGACACGGAATGGGGTATTCCCGAATACGACGCCCGCGCCCTGTGGGAGAAACTGATCCTCGACGGGTTCCAGGCCGGGCTGTCCTGGCTGACCATTCTGAAGAAACGACCCGCGTTCCGCGAGGCGTTCGAGGGGTTCGAGCCCGAGCGCATCGCCGGGTGGGCTCCCGGCGACGTGGACCGCCTGCTGGGCAATGCCGGAATTGTCCGCCACCGCGGCAAGATCGAGGCGACGATCATGAACGCCCGTGCCTTCCTGGAAATGAACGAAGCCTTCGACACGTTCGTCTGGTCCCATGTCGACGGCGCGCCGCAGGTGAACCGCTTTGCAACCATGGCTGACGTTCCGACCCAGACCACCACGTCCGACGCGCTGTCGAAGGCCCTCAAGGCCCGGGGGTTCCGGTTCTGCGGGCCGACGATCGTCTATGCCTGGATGGAGGCCTGCGGGATGGTCAACGACCATCTGACGACCTGCTTCCGGCATCCCGACCGCCCCTGAGACGGAACGAGGCCCCGCCGCGGACGTTGCACCCTATTGAACGAAGGGAATTTCGTATGGCCGGCAGCACGAACAACACCAAGTCGAATGGCAAGACCGGCGGCACCGGCAAGGAACAGTCCAGCACGACCCGCAAGGAAACGGTGACGAAGGCCGCGCCCGTGATCAAGTCCGAAGGCCGGGTCGGTTCGTTCCGCACGCTGGCCGAAAGAATCGCGTCCGGCGAACAGATCGTGCCGCCGCGGCAACTCAGCGGACTCGACCGGCGCAACCACGTCCGCTCGACCCTGCGCGAGGACCATCAGACCCGGATCGAGGAACGCTCGGCCGGCGCACGCGACAAGTTCAAGAAGCTTGCCGGGTCCCGCTTCAGTTTCTTTCGCGGCACCGCACTGCTGTTCTATCGCGACATGGTCGGTTCGGACGCGCATATGCCGACCGTTCTGGCCCTGGGTGATGTCCACCCCGAGAATTTCGGTGTCATGCCCAACAAGGAAGGTGTGCCGATCTTTTCGGTCAACGATTTCGACGAGGCCGTCTACGCCCCCTTCACGTGGGACATCAAGCGCGGCGCGGTCGGCTTCTGGGTCGGCGCGCAAGAGGAAGGCGACCTCAGCCGCAAGCAGCGGCGCAAGATCATCCGCCACTTCGTCAACGGCTATCTCGATGCGATGACCGATTTCGCCGAGAACGAGACCGAGAAGAAGGACGCGTTCCAGCGCAACAACTCGCCCAAGGTGATCAAGCGCCTGTTCGACGAAGCCTGGGAAGAGCGTAAGGACTGGCTGTGGTCGGACTACCTCGAACCCACGGGCCGCGGCTTCCGCGCGGATGACGAGCTGGAGCCTGTGTCGTCGCAGAAGGAAAAGTTCCAGAAGGCGATCGATAAGCTGGCCAAGGATAACGGGATCGACGTCACCCACAGGGTGGGCGAGCTGAAGGTCAAGGACGTGTGCATCCGCCACGGCCAAGGCACCGCGTCCCTGGGCCTGCCGCGCTATTACGTTCTGCTGGAAGGCCCGTCGAAGAACGCAACCGACGACATCATCATCGAGTTCAAGCGCGCCCGCACCTCGGCCCTGGAAGGGCTGACGCCGCCGACTGAATTCAACGCGGGCACCGAAGCCGACCGAATCGCGCATGGCCAGGCGGTGCAACTGGCCCATGGCGACGTGTTCTACGGCGCGATCGAGATCGAGGGCACCAGCTTCATGACCCGCGAGCGTGCGCCCTTCCGCGACGACATCGACCTCGATGAGCTGTCGAAGAAGACCTGGCGCAAATACGCGTATGTCTGCGGACAGGCGCTGGCACAGGCGCATGCACTGTCGGACGACCTTGGGCGCGTCGACTACGACGTCGAGCCGTCCATCGTCTCGGCCTGCCAACCGCGCGAGCTGTTCATCGAGGACATTCTGAGGTTCACGGTGGAAACCGCAGACCGGCTGAAGACCGACCACATCGACTTCATAGAGGATTTCAAGACAGGCGCCTTCGACAGCATCGACTTCGTCTACCGTTAGGGCAGCATGTCGGACGGGTGCCCTATTGCGAGGGCACCATGTCCGCGAGGTGCGCCCCCAGCGCCCGACGCGTCTTGAGGTACCCCTCGTTCGACGCGTCGGCGAGGGTGAGATACAGGACCGCGGCTTCTTTCGACGTCAGGTCGGCGGGGTCCACGTCGAAGCCATAGAATGCCACCTCCTGCGCCACGGTGACGTTCAGGGGCGTGGCTGGCGGAAGGCACCCCGCCAGCACGGCCATGGCCGACAGGCCGATCACCAGACGCATTCTCATATCTCCCGATCCGCGCGCAAATCCCTGCGGTAATACAGCAAGATCCCCCCGGCCGTTCCGGCGACAACCAGCGCCTTTAACGCGACCTCGCCCGACAGGCCGCCCATCAGCACCAGCGCGATGACACTGACCAACGTGAACAGTACCACCAGCGCCGCGAAGAACAGCGCGGCGTAGGCCAGGACCTTGCGCACCGGGCTGTCGCGATCCGCGCGCCAGTCGATCACGCCGAAGATCGGCGCGAAGACGACAATGGCCGCGACCTGCCATGCAAGTTGCCGCCCGCCCAGCGGATCGCCGGCGACCAGCGACTCGATCACCTCGAACATCAACGAGACGAAGTTCACCACCACGACGCACAGCGCGAAGAAGCCCAGCCCATAGACCGCCGCATCCCGCGCCGAGACGAAGGGCCGCGGACGGGGCACGGGCGGCACGAAGGGCACGTCCGCAAAGGCCGCCAGGGCCCGGTCCGCGTCACGCTCGCGCCAGCCCGCGACCAGCATGGTGCGCCGGATGTCGTCGCGCGCATGACCGGCGCCCAAGGCGTCCCGGACGAACTGCTCCAACTCGGCGCGGGCCGCCATTCAGTGGCCTTTCGACGCGGTGTCGAAGGTGGCCTTCTGCGCGTCGCTGGCCTCAGTCTGGTGCATGTCGCGCCATTCCGCATAAGGCATGCCGTAAAACGCCTCGCGCGCATCCTCCTTGCCCATCTCGATCCCGCGCTCGGCGGCGGCTTCCTGGTACCACCGGCTCAGGCAGTTGCGGCAGAATCCGGCCAAGTTCATCATGTCGATATTCTGCACGTCGGTCCGGGTTTGCAGGTGATCGCGCAGGCGGCGGAAGGCGGCGGCTTCAAGTTCGGTACGGGTCGCGTCGTCCATGATCGAAAATTCCCTCTCTGGTGTGCCTGTTAGCTGGGCAGATGCCGCCCGAAGATCAAGCGCGCTGCGCCGTTGTCAGTGGCCGAGCTTTGACGCATAAGCGTGACCGACGCTAACGGGAGTCCTTCATGCGACGCATGCGCAAGATCAAGATCGTGGCAACCCTCGGTCCGGCATCTTCCGACTACGACATGATCCGCAAACTGTTCGAAGCCGGGGCCGACGTGTTCCGCCTGAACATGAGCCACGGCAGCCATGACGAGATCGGCGAACGCCACCGGATCATCCGCCAGATCGAGGAGGATCTGGGTCGCCCCATCGCGATCCTCGCCGACCTTCAGGGCCCCAAGCTGCGCGTGGGCGTCTTCGCCAACGGCGAAGAGGAACTGGCGGCGGGGCAGGACTTCCGCCTCGACCTCGACACCGCCGAAGGCGACGCCACGCGGGTCCAGCTGCCCCACAAGGAGATCTTCGAAGCGCTCGAACCCGGTGCCTCGCTTCTGGTCAACGACGGTAAGATCCGCCTGAAGGTGAAGGACTGCGGCGCCGATTTCGCCGATTGCGAAGTCCTCGTCGGCGGCACGATCAGCAACCGCAAGGGCGTCAACGTGCCCGACGTGGAACTGCCGCTGGCCGCGCTTTCGGACAAGGACCGCAAGGACCTTGAATTCGTGTGCAGCCTCGGTGTGGACTGGCTGGCCCTGTCCTTTGTCCAACGCCCCCGCGACGTGGAAGAGGCGCGCGAGCTCTGCCAGGGCCGCGCCGCAATCCTGTCGAAGATCGAAAAGCCGCTGGCCGTCCGCAATTTCGAGGCGATCCTGCAGGCCAGCGACGGCATCATGGTCGCCCGCGGCGATCTGGGGGTCGAGCTTCCGGTCCAGAACGTGCCGCCGATCCAGAAGCGCCTGGTGCGCAAGTGCCGCGCCGCCGCCAAGCCGGTGATCGTCGCGACCCAGATGCTCGAATCGATGATCGAAAGCCCGATGCCGACCCGGGCCGAGGTGTCGGATGTCGCGACCGCGATCTACGAAGGTGCCGATGCGGTCATGCTCTCGGCCGAATCGGCCGCCGGGCAATATCCGCTCGAGGCCGTGGCGACGATGAACAACGTCGCCATGGAGGTCGAGGCCGACCCGACCTATCGCGATGTCATCAACGCCAGCCGCGGCGGCAAGAAGGAAACCGTGGCCGACGCCATCGTCTCGGCCGCGCGCGAGATTGCCGAAACGACGAACATCAAGGCGATCTGCTGCTACAGCCAAAGCGGCGTGACCGCCCTTCTGGTCGGACGCGAACGCCCACAGGTCCCGATCATCGCGATGACCTCGATGATGGGTACGGCGCGCCGCCTGTGCCTGTCATGGGGGATGCACTGCGTCCGCACCGGCGAGGTCACCCGCTTCAAGGAGGCGGTGCTGAACGCCGCCCGCGCCGCCCGGACCGAAGGCATGGCCGAAGCCACGGATCAGATCGTCGTCACCGCGGGCGTGCCCTTCGGCGTCTCGGGGTCCACCAACATCCTGCGCGTCGCCCCCTGCGAGGAACGGCTGATCTACGCCACGGACCCGGGCTGACCCGGTGGAGGGGGTCTGGCAGGCGATCACCGACCTCTGGGACGCTCTGGTCGCGCGCACCGCCCCCCTTCGCGCCGTGCTGGCCGACGAGGCGTCGCAACTGGGCGACCGCCTCGCCACCCTCGACATCGGGCTGTCGCGCGACGCGGCGGTGGTCGCGACGCTGCTTCTGTTCTGCCTCTCGCTGCCCGCCCTTGCCGCGGCCTTCGCGGAACGGCGGGCGCCCCGCGTCGGCGCCATGCTCCTGATTCTCGCCATGGCCCTCGGCTGGTGGACGGTCGAGACCTACCAAGGCCCCTGGACCGTCGACACGGTCATGCGCTCGGCCATCCAGGTGATCGCGGATCTGACGCGCTGACCCTTGCAAACGCCGCCGCGCTCGTCTACTGGGGCCGCTCATTCGCGCGCGGTCCGGCCGGTGTGGCATTGCCGAGTCCGCGTAACTTGTCCTCTCAAGCAGGAGACGGAAATGCCCAAGATGAAGACGAAGTCGAGCGCCAAGAAGCGCTTCAAGGTTACGGCGTCCGGAAAGGTCGTCGGTGGCCAGGCCGGCAAACGACACGGCATGATCAAGCGGTCCAACGATTTCATTCGTGACGCCCGCGGAACCCGAGTGCTCAGCAAGCCCGACCAAAAGCTTGCCAAGCAATTCATGCCCTACGACCGGTAAGGAGCACCACCAATGTCCCGAGTCAAAGGTGGAACGACCACCCACGCCCGTCACAAGAAGGTCACGAAGGCCGCGAAAGGCTATTATGGCCGCCGCAAGAACGCCTTCCGCACAGCGACGCAGGCCGTCGACAAGGCGAACCAGTACGCCACGCGCGACCGCAAGAACCGCAAGCGGAACTTCCGCGCCCTGTGGATCCAGCGGATCAACGCCGCCGTCCGCGCCCATGACGAGACGCTGACCTACTCGCGCTTCATCAACGGCCTGGCGCTCGCAGGGATCGAAGTTGACCGCAAGGTCCTCGCCGATCTGGCCGTACACGAGCCCGATGCGTTCAACGCCATCGTGGAACAGGCGAAAGGCGCGCTGGCCGCCTGAACCGGCGTCACGCAGACCCATTCGAAGGCCGTCCCGCCGGGGCGGCCTTTTTCGTGTCCGGACCGCTGAATCCGGGCCACCGAACGCAGCGATCACCCCGCCTTCACCTTTCGCCCCGATACTCGCGCCCCGAGAGCTCTTGCGCGTCGGCCTTACACCCCGGCGCGGACCGATCCAGGGGGCCGCCTTATCGGGCGGTCCATGTCCACGATCACGCGGCCGGTCTGGCACCCGGTCTGCACGGGCAGTCCATTCACGCGATCGAACCGGGACCGGCGTCGTCCCCTTCTATCACACCCGCAGGACCCGGCCCGCCAGAACGGCGGTCGCCGGGCCGCGGCGCATGCCCCGCGGGAACGCCCCGCCCCAGGCGGCGTTCACCCTGCATGTCCTATTCCTTCGCCCCCGACGACGACAGCCTGACGACCGCCCTGCGCCGCGTCGCGCTGGACCAGATCGACAGCGCCCAGGCCGAGGCCGCCGACGACGCCATCTCGGAAGCCGAGCGCATCCACCAGCTGCGCAAACGCTGCAAGAAGCTGCGTGGGTTGATCCGCATCGTGCGGCCCGGGTTCGACGCTTACGGGTCCGAAAACGCGGCCTTCCGCGACACCGCCCACAAGCTGGCCGACGTGCGCGATTCCCGCGCTCTGGTCGAGACCTGCGACGCCCTGCGCGACCACTTCGGCGACCAGCTCTACAAGAACGCCTTTTCGAGCATCCGCGACCATTTCGAGGCTCGTGCAAGGGCCGTAGAATCCGCCCCCGATCTGGCCGACCGCTTGGCCGACGCCATGGAAGCGATGCGCGCGGCCCGCGATCGGGCCTGCCACTGGACCGTGGATCCCGACGGAGCCGAGGCCATAGCGGGCGGGGTCAAGAAGACCTATAAGCGCGCGGTGAAGGCCATGCGGACGGCGCGGGCCGATCCGACGGGTGAAACCCTGCACGAATGGCGCAAGCGGGCGAAATACCACTGGTATCATCTGCGGCTTTTGAAAAAGGCGTCGCCCGTCGTCAACGCACAGGTCGATCCCGCGGATCGGTTGTCGGACCTGTTGGGCGATCATCACGACATCCACGTCATGGGCGAAGCCTTGTCCGAGGCCAACGACGAATTCGACACCGACGCGCTCGCCGCGTTCCGGGGCCTGATGCGCGCCCGTCAGGACCTGCTCGAGGTCGAGGCGTTCAAGCTGGGCCCGGCCGTCTTCGCCGAATCCCCCAAATCGGCGGCGCGCAGGCTGGCAACCTACTGGTCCACCTCGCGCGACGACGCCTGATCCCCGCCCAACGCCATCGCGGCGTTGTAGTATGACGGATCGTCCGTCACCTCACGCCCCAGCCAGTCGGGTCGGTCGAAGGGGGTGTCCTCGAACGGCAGCTCGATCTCGGCCAGAGTCAGACCATCCTCGAAGGCGTCGACCTCCCAGGTCAGATCGCCCGCCGGGACCAGGTGCCGGGTCTTGACCAGAACGCGCCCCGCTGCCAGCGCCTCCATCTCGCGCGCCTCGTCCACGGGGATGTCCCACTCGTATTCCGGGCGGGACATGCCGGCGCGGCGCCCCTTCACGGTCAGCCGCGCGGACGTTCCGTCGCTGATCCGTACCCGGACGGTCGCGCTGTCACTCTGGGCCAAATAGAACTGACGGATCGCGCGCCGCTGCGACACGCGATCCCTCCATCCCTCGCCGGTGACGAGAAACTTGCGCTCGATCTCCTCAGCCAAGACGCTCGGCCAGGAAATCGGTGAAGGCTTCCCAGCTTTCCTGCTCCGCCCGCTCCTGATAGCGGTCCGAGCCTTCGACCGTGAAGGCATGCGGCGCGCCCGAGTAGATCTCGACCGTGAAGGTGTTGCCCGCCTCTTCCAGCGCGCCGGTCAGGTCGAACAGGTCCTCCAGCGTCTGCGACTCGTCGGCGGCGCCGTGCAGGATCTGGATCGGCGGCTCGTCGCCGTCATAGCTTTGGCCTTCGGGCGTGGTCAGCGTGCCGTGGAAGGCGGTGTAGCCCGATGCCTGGTCCGAGTATTCGGACCGCGCCATCTCCAGCGCGACGCCACCGCCGAAGCAGTAGCCCATGACGACGAAATTGGGCGCGTCGCTCTGCTCGTTCGCAGCCTCGATCCCGGCAAGGATCAGCTGGCTCATCTTGCCGCGATCTTCGGACAGTTCGGACGTGGCCGCGCGGTTCTCCTCGACCGAGCCGGACGGGGTATCTTCGCCATACATGTCGATGACGAAGGCGTCATAGCCCATCGCGGCCAGCTCGTCGGCGCGGCCGGTCTCGTACGCGTCGATCCCGTCCCAGTCGTGGACGATCAGGACCATGCCGCCCGTCTCGCCCTCGGCGGCGGCGTAATAGCCGGTGTGCTGGACTCCGTCCACATCGTAGGTGACCTCCTGCGCGAGGAGGGGCGTGGATAGCAGGGTCGTGGCAAGGATTGTGCGAAGCATCGGATCTCTCCCAGGATTGAACTTGCCCTTAAGGTGGCGCGGGGGCGGGCGGTGGCAAGCGCGGCGGCTTGTCATGCGGCAGGCCACGGGGTAGCACGGCGCGCGTCAGCGAGAGGAGCGGCCCCATGCAAGACCTGCGCGAGAAATACCTGACCCGCGTGAACGAAGCCGGGGACGAAGCCACGCTGGAAGAGGTGCGGCTGGCCGCCATCGGCAAGAAGGGCGAGGTCGCGCTGGAGATGCGCAAGCTGGGTCAGATGACGCCCGAGGAACGGCAGGTCGAAGGCCCCCGCCTGAACGCCCTGAAGGACGAGATCACCAGCGCCATCGCCGCCAAGAAGGCGGCGCTGGAAGATGCCGCGCTGGAGGAACGGCTGAGCCAGGAATGGCTGGACGTCACCCTGCCCGCCCGCCGCGGCCCGCGCGGCGTGGCCGATGGCAGCATCCATCCGGTCAGCCAGGTCTGGGAGGAATGCACCGCGATCTTCGCCGACATGGGATTCGCCGTCGCCGAAGGCCCCCAGGTCGAAACCGACTGGTACAATTTCGACGCGCTGAACATCCCCGACCATCACCCCGCGCGGGGCGAAATGGACACGTTCTACATGCACCGCGCGGACGATGATGACCGTCCGCCCCACGTGCTGCGCACGCACACCTCGCCCGTGCAGATCCGATCCATGCAGGCGCAGGGCGCACCGTTGCGCATCATCTGCCCCGGCCGCGTCTATCGCGCGGATTACGACCAGACCCATACCCCGATGTTCCACCAGATCGAAGGCCTGGCCATCGACAAGGACATCAGCATGGCGAACCTGAAATGGGTGCTGGAGGAGTTCTTCTCGGCCTATTTCGGGCGCAGCGTGAAGACCCGCTTCCGCGCCTCGCACTTTCCGTTCACCGAACCGTCGGCCGAGGTCGACATCCAGTGCAGCTTCGAGGGCGGCACCGTGAAGGTCGGCGAAGGCGACGGCTGGCTGGAGGTTCTGGGGTCCGGCATGGTTCATCCCAAGGTGCTGAAGGCCGGCGGCATCGACCCCGACCAGTGGCAGGGCTTCGCCTTCGGCATGGGCATCGACCGGATCGCGATGCTGAAATACGGCATCCCCGACCTGCGCGCCTTCTTCGAGTCGGACCTGCGCTGGCTGCGGCACTACGGCTTCTCGGCTCTGAAGGTGCCGACCCTGCGCGCCGGGGTGTGAACGATCGACGGCCTTCGTCGTTTGCGTCATGTCATGCTGCAACGACGGGGGACCGCGATGAAACTCTTTCGACACGAGAACCGGCAGAATTCGGAACGGTCGAAGCGACTCTATGCCGCGACCGAACTGGCCTACACGATCGTCGATTTCACGGCGGCGTTCTCGTTCCTGATCGGTTCGATCCTGTTCTTCTGGCAGGAGACTGAAACGGCGGCGATCTGGCTTTTCGTCATCGGCTCGGCCTGTTTTGCGCTGAAGCCCACGATCCGGTTCGGGCGCGAGCTGAAGCTGGCGGCCATGGGCGACGAGTCGGACCTGGCCGAGCGCGAGTGACCGGCCGGGACGAGGGGCGCTGCCCCTCGCGCTCCCCGGGGTATTTGATCAAGGATGAAGGGGCGCGACGTTCGGCGCAGGTCATTAACGTGGGTTTTGGGTATATCCACCGTGCATGCGTATCGCCAAGATCCTGTTCATCCTGTTCACCGCCTGCCTCGTGATCGCGGGGCATGTCGGGCTGTGGCGCTCGGACGCGCCGGACGAGCTGAAAATGAAACTGACCGTTCTGAACGCTCTGGGCTGGGCCATCGTCATCCTGCCGGCCTTCGCGGTCGCCCGTTGGGCCGCCATGAAGCGACCGCCTGCCGATCAGAGCAGCCAGAGCCCGAGGTAGAGCGTTCCGGCCCCCGCCAGGATCGCGGCCAGAAGGTTGCGCGTGACCACCGCGACGCCGATCGTTGCCGCGGCGGCCAGGACGCGCGGCGGATCGAACGTGCCCCCCGTCGCCGCGGGCCAGACCACCAGCGGGGCGACGAGGCCCGGAAAAACCGCCACAGGCGTGTAGCGCAGCAGCTTCTGCGCCCAGCCCGGCAAGGGACGGTCGCCCAGAAGCCCCAGGAACGAGAACCGCAGTGCGAAGGTGCCGATCCCCAGAAGCACGATGATCAGCCAGATCTCGGTCGGGCCGGCGGTCATTGGCGCGCCTCCATCCATGTTTCGACAGCCGCACCGGTGACGCAGGCCGCCACAGCCGCGATCAGAAGGCCCACGCCCGCGGGCATCCCGGCAAAGGCCAGCGCAAGCGACGCCGACACGATGGCCGCCGCCACATGAGGCACGGTGCGCAGAAGCGGGCCGACCATGGCGAGGAAGGTGATTGGCAGCGCGAAGTCCAGCGCGAACGCGGGCGGCACCGTGGCCCCCAGCGTCGCGCCCCCGAAGGTGCTGACATACCACAGGGGAACGATGGGCGTGGCGACGCCGAAGAAGAAGGCGAGCTTGTCGCGCAAGGGCTCGTCCGGGGTCTGCTCGTACCGGGCCGAGGATGCGGCGAACAGCTGGTCGACATTCATGTAGGCGACCAGCGCCCGCTGCCACAGCGTCGCGCGGCCCAGATGCGGGACCAGCGAGGCCGAATACATCGCCATGCGCAGGTTCACGGTCAGGCTGGCGGCGAGGATCAGAACGATGGGGGCGTTGTCGGTCATCAGCTGCACGGCGGTGAATTGCGCCGCCCCCGCAATGACGAGGACCGAGAATCCCATGACCTCGGCCAGGTTCAGCCCCGCCTCGGTCCCGACGACCCCGAACAGCAGGCCGAAGGGCACGATGACCAGTACGAAGGGTAACCCTTGCGCGATGCCCTGCCCGTAAGCCGATTTCGTGGTGGAGACCGCCATGCGCCCGCCCTATCGTGTTGCGGTGCCTACCTGCCCCAGCGATCCGAAAGCCGCAAATGCAATCTGGTGATACGACCTATCTGATCGCGCCCGACCCCGCGCGGCCCCGCCTGACGCGCCGCGTCACCGGCACCGACCAGACCGGCGCCGCGCAGGAGATCTCCGTCGTCGAGGAGCGGCCGCTGACGATCTACCTCAACGGACAGGAGATCGTCACCGCCATGACCATCGGGGATTACCCCGAATACCTTGCACTTGGATTCCTGAAGAACCAAGGCATGCTCCGGGACGGCGAGACTGTGACCGGCGTGGACTACGACGAGGAGCTGGAGGTCGTCGTCGTGCGCACCGACAGCCCCACGACCCACGAGGCCAAGCTGGCCAAGAAGACCCGCACCAGCGGCTGCGCGGTCGGCACCGTGTTCGGCGACATGATGGAGGGGCTGGAAGATCTGCGCCTGCCCGGCTCGGAGGTTCGGGTCAGCTGGCTTTATGGGCTGGCGAAAGCGATCAACACCACGCCGTCGCTGTACCTGGAAGCCGGCGCGATCCATGGCACGGTGCTGTGCCAGGAGGACCGCCCGCTGGTCTATATGGAGGATGTCGGGCGGCACAATGCGGTGGACAAGATCGCGGGCTGGATGCTGTCCGAAGGGGCCGATCCCGCGGACAAAATCCTCTATACAACGGGGCGGCTGACGTCCGAAATGGTGATCAAATGCGCCCATATGGGGATCCCCGCGTTGGTCTCACGCTCCGGCTTCACCGCCTGGGGGGTCGAGATCGCCGAGCAGGTGGACCTGACCCTGATCGGTCGGATGCGGGGCGAACGGTTCACCTGCCTTGCGGGCGAGCATCGCCTGATCCGCGATGCGTCGCCCGAGGCCGCAGGCACAGACCGGCGGCGGAGGTCGGCGGATGTCTGAGTCGAAGGGGCCGGGTCGATGATCGCGCCGGTGGGCGTCATTCTGGCGGGTGGGCGCGCCACGCGCATGGGCGGGGGCGACAAGGGTCGTTTGGAGCTTCTGGGCGAATCCATCCTGCAACGCGCCATCGACCGGCTGTCACCGCAAGTGGCCGATCTGGCGCTTAGCGCGAATGGCGATCCCACGCGCTTCTCGGACCTGTGCCTGACCGTGCTGCCCGACAGTATTGAAGGGCATCCGGGGCCACTTGCGGGGGTGCTCGCCGGGCTCGACTGGGCGGCGCATCTGCGGGCCACGCATGTCGTCACCGCCGCCGCCGACACGCCCTTCTTCCCCGGCGACCTGGTCCCGCAGCTTCTGCTGGCGGCCGAGGCGCAGGGCAAGCCCATCGCGCTTGCCGCGACCCCCGACCCCGAACGCGGCATTGCGCGGCACCCGACCTTCGGCCTATGGCCCGTGGCGCTGCGCGAGGATCTGCGCGCGGCGCTGAAGGACGGGGTGCGCAAGGTCGTGCAATGGACCGACCGGCACGGCACCGCGCTGGCCAGCTTCCCCATCGACCGGGGCGATCCGTTCTTCAACGTGAACACGCCCGAGGATCTGGACGTGGCGCGGGGCATGCTGTGAAATTGTATGGCGTGACCGGCTGGAAGAACGCCGGGAAGACGGGCCTGATGGTGCGCCTGGTGTCCGAGTTTCGCGGGCGGGGGGTGCGTGTGTCGACCTTGAAGCACGCGCATCACAGCTTCGACGTGGACCACGAGGGCAAGGATTCGCGACGGCACCGCGACGCGGGCGCGCATCAGGTGCTGCTGTCCTCGGGCAAGCGTTGGGCGCTGATGACCGAACTCGACGGGCCCGAGCCACCGCTTGAGGCGTTGCTGGACCAGATGGCCCCCGTGGACCTGATCCTGGTTGAAGGCTGGAAGCGCGACCGCCATCCAAAGGTCGAGGCGTGGCGGGCCGAAACCGGCCGCCCCCTGATCGCCCCCGACGACCCCACAATCCGCGCGGTCGCGGCGAAGGGCCAGCCGGGGATCGACGACCGCCCCGTGCTGGACCTGGACGACACCGCCGCCATCGCCGACTTCATCGCGGCGGAGGTCGGGTTGTGAGGGGGTTCGACACGATCCTCGTGGTGGATTGGTCCGCGGCTGAAGGCGTGGCCCGGGCCGCGAAGAACTCGATCTGGATCGGGATCGCCCGCGACGGTGTGGCCGAGGATCCGCGCCACATGCCCACCCGGGCTGAGGCCGAGGCGTGGCTGGCCGAGACCCTGCGGGCCGAGATCGCGGCCCGCCGCCGGGTGATGGCGGCGTTCGACTTCCCCTTCGGCTATCCGGCGGGCTTCGCGAAGGTGGTGACGGGCAAGCCCGACCCACTTGCCGTCTGGGACTGGCTGGCCGCGCGGATCGAGGACGATGCAAAAGGGCGCAACAACCGGCTCAAAGTGGCCGAGGCGCTGAATGCGATGTTTCCCGGCACGGGGCCGTTCTGGGGCAAACCGCGCGAGGATGCCTTTCCCGGTATCCCCTATCGCGGCAGCATGCGCGACGGCCACGGAATGACCGAAAAGCGCGCCTGCGACGTAGCCGCAAGGGCCGCGTCCAGCGTCTGGCAACTGGCCTTCCCGCCCACCGTCGGCAGCCAGGCCTTGATGGGTCTGCCCATGCTGTCGCGTCTACGCCGGATCGAGGGCGTCGCCGCATGGCCGTTCGAGGCGTGGCAGGACGCCCCCGCCGTCCTGACCGAGATTTGGCCGGGTCTGATTGAACCCGCGGTGAAGGCCGTCGAAGGGGGCATCCGTGACCGGCATCAAGTGCGCCTCTTGGCCCATGCGTTGGCGGCCCTGCCCCCGGAGGAGCTGGCGTCGATGATGCGCGACCTGCCGCCCGAAGCGGCCGAGGAGGGCTGGATCCTGGGCGCCGAGGCGCGCGATCGTCTGACTGCGCTGGCCTTCTCCGCCCCGGCGGAGGACACGGAACCGTCCGCCCCCCTCGCTCCCCCGCCCCTGTCGAACGATTGTTTCGCCCTGCCGCCGGGGGTGGAGTGGACGCCGGTGGATGACGCGCTCGACCTTCTACGAGCGCGTTTGCGCCCGGTAACCGGCGCAGAAGGGGTCGCGGTCGACGACGCCGACGGACGCATCCTGTCGCAGCCGGTGACAGCCCGGCGCGCGAACCCGCCCGGCGCGAACGCCGCGGTCGACGGCTTCGGCTTCGCGGGATCGGTTGCGAGCGACGGGCCGCAGGTCCTGCCCTTGCTCGCCGGGCGTGCCGCGGCCGGTGCGCCATACCCCCACGCTGTTCCCCTTGGGCACGCCATCCGCATCCTGACGGGCGCACTTCTGCCCGAAGGCGTGGACACCGTGGTGTTGGAGGAGGACACGCGCAGCGACGGCGCGTCGGTCGCGTTCAACGGGCCGGTGAAGGCCCGCGCCAACACGCGCCGCGCGGGCGAGGATATCGACGCGGGCGCCGAGGTTCTGCCCGGGGGCCACGTCCTGCGCCCGCCCGACCTTGCGCTTCTGGCGGCCACGGGGACCGCTCGCCTGCCCGTCTTCCGCCGCCTGCGGGTGGGCGTGTTGTCCACGGGCGACGAGATCGCGCATCCCGGCACGACCGACGACCCGGCCACGACCTATGATGCCAACCGCCCCATGCTTCTGGCGCTGGCCCGCCGCTGGGGGCATGCGGCCGTCGATCTTGGCCACGTGCCGGACGACCGGGATCAACTGCGCGCGACATTGAACGCGGCCGAGGCGGACGTGATCCTGACCTCTGGCGGTGCGTCGGCGGGGGACGAGGACCACGTCTCGGCCCTGCTGCGCGAGGAAGGGACGCTGGCCTCCTGGCGGATCGCGCTGAAGCCGGGGCGGCCGCTGGCGCTGGGGATCCGGGACGGCGTTCCGGTCTTCGGACTGCCGGGCAACCCGGTGGCCAGCTTCGTCTGCGCGCTGATCTTCGCGCGCCCCGCCCTGTCGCTGATGGCGGGCGGGCCGTGGCGGACGCCGCTGGCGGTGACGCTTCCGGCCGCGTTCTCGAAGCGCAAGAAGGCAGGCCGCAAGGAATACCTGCGCGCGCGGATGGGGTCGGACGGGGTCGAGGTCTTCGCCTCCGAAGGGTCGGGGCGGATCACGGGGCTCAGTTGGGCCGACGGGCTGGTCGAACTGCCCGACCACGCCCACGACATCGCGCCCGGCGATCCGGTACGGTTCCTGCCCTATGCGGGGTTCGGCCTGTAGGTGATCAGCACCGGCGCCGATCCTGCGCCGCAGGGCAAGCCCCCTACGCGCCGGTAAGCCCCTGCACCCAAAGGGCCGCCGATTGCAGCGTTTCCTCGACGCCCGCACGGAAGGCGTTCACGGCGCCCACGTAGCTGGCCAGCTCCGGCTCGATCGCGGGAAGGGCCTGCGACAGGTTCGGGGCCAGGACGTAGAGCAGAATCAGCACCGCCCCGACCAGCAGCATTGACAGGAACCCCCGCCGGAAAGAGCTCGCACCGCCCTGCCCCGCTGTGGTGTCCTTGGGGGCCGCGTTTGCAGGCGTTTGCCCCGGGCCCAAGGTCGAATTGATCTCTTCGATGTCGGGAAAGCTGTCCCCGCGCGACGCGGCAGCATGGTCGGCTGGCTTGCGCGCCTCTTGCGACGGCACGGACCCAAGGGCCGCGGCCGCGTCCTCTCCGTCGGGCACTGGGCTCTGCGGCGTCGGCGCAAAGGTCCGGTCGGGGGTCTGGGCGTGGGTGCTGTCCAGGCCCATTTCGGTCTGGGTCTCGATCTTGGCTTCGCGACGTTCGCGGCGCCGGGCAGCCTCGCGCGCAGCCTCCTCGCGCAGGATACGGCGCGTCTCCTCGTCCAGCTCGCGGCGGCGCGGGCGATCGGCATAATCGAACCCGTTGGCATCGGCTGCCGGGGCCGGGTCGACCTCCGGG
>Ga0114903_1000624_pt1 | contig 18158 bp, 16 predicted proteins | sample MalvirDeepMed_s2_FD_87289 | JGI IMG/M metagenome (GOLD analysis project Ga0114903, IMG submission 87289) | Marine viral communities from the Global Malaspina Expedition - Malaspina viral metaG DeepMed_s2 | ecosystem: Environmental > Aquatic > Marine > Oceanic | place: Mediterranean Sea... | reverse complement strand
GGTGGGCCTCAGCTATGAAACCCTGCCGTGGTTCACCGGTGCCGCGGTGCTGGCGCAGACTTTGCCCGCGACCCCGGTGATCCTGGTCGCCATACTCTACGGGATCGGCGCGCACGGCATCATGACACTCAACGATTTCAAGGCGCTCGAAGGCGATGCGCAGATGGGTGTCGACTCCCTGCCCGTTACGCTCGGCCCGGAAAAGGCGGCGCGCGTCGCCTGCGCGGTGATGCTGGTGCCGCAACTGGGTGTCGTCGCGCTGCTGATCGCCTGGGCGCAACCATGGCATGCGGGCGGCATCGCGGCGCTGGTGCTGGCGCAGGTCTGGGCCATGTCGGTGATGCTGCAGGACCCACGCGCAAAGGCGCCCTGGTACAACGGCACCGGCGTGCTGATGTACATCAGCGGCATGATGATCGCCGCCTTTGCCCTGCGTTCGCTGGAGGTGCTCTGATGACCCTGTCCTGGCTGTCGATCGTCCGTCTTGGCCTCGTGCAGATGGCCCTGGGCGCGGTCGTGGTGCTGACCACATCGACCCTGAACCGCCTGATGGTGGTCGAACTTGCCCTGCCCGCCGTCCTGCCCGGTCTGCTGGTGGCCCTGCATTACGGCATTCAGATCACCCGGCCGAACTGGGGCTTCCGGTCCGATACCGGCGGCAACCGCACGGTCTGGATCATCGGCGGCATGGCGGCGCTTGCGCTGGGCGGGTTGCTGGCCGCGCTGGGCGTCGTTGTGCTGCAATCGTCCTTCGGCGCCGGGCTCGCGCTTTCGGTTCTGGCTTATGCGCTGATCGGCCTCGGCGTCGGTGCCTCGGGCACCTCTCTTCTGGCGCTACTCGCCACCGCGACGGCCCCGAACCGCCGCGCTGCCGCCGCGACGATCACCTGGCTGATGATGATCTTCGGCATCGCCATGACCGCCGGCGTGGTCGGCAGCTTCCTGGATCCCTATTCCCCGGCGCTGCTGTTGCGCATCGTCGGCATCGTCACCGGTACGGCGCTGGTCCTGACCGTGATTGCCGTCTGGGGCATCGAACGCGGCGTCGACGCACAGCCCGAAGCGGAAAAGATGCCCTTCCTTGAAGGCCTGGCCGAGATCTGGGCCGAACCCAAGGCGCGCAACTTCACCCTCTTCGTCTTCCTCTCGATGACCGCCTATTTCATGCAGGAGTTGATCCTCGAACCTTACGCCGGCCTCGTCTTCGCCTTCACGCCCGGCGAATCCACGACCCTTTCCGGCGCTCAGAACGGCGGCGTCTTCCTCGGCATGCTGACCGTCGGCATCGCCGCCACCGGCCTGCGCTTCGGATCGTTGCGCAACTGGGTCGTCGCGGGCTGCATCGGCTCCGCCGCCAGCCTCGTTGCCATCGCGAGCCTCGGCAGCCTCGGCGCTGACGCGCCGTTAATGCCCGCCACCGTCGCGCTCGGGTTCTTCAACGGCATGTTCGCCGTCGCCGCCATCGGCTCGATGATGGCGCTGGCCGGCGAGGGGCGCGATGCCCGCGAAGGCACACGGATGGGCCTTTGGGGCGCGGCGCAGGCCATCGCCGCCGGGTTTGGCGGACTTGTCGGCGCCGCCGCGGTCGATGTGATGCGCGGGTCCTTGCCCGACGCCCCCGCCTTCGGCGCGGTGTTCCTGTTCGAAGCCGCGCTCTTTCTAGCCGCCGCCCTGATGGCGATGCGGATCATGCAGGGCCGTGCGCCCATGGCCCAGATGGTACCGGGAGAATGACCATGTTCGATGTCGTCGTCGTGGGCGGAGGCCCCTCGGGTGCCACAGCCGCCGAAGATCTGGCCCGCTCGGGTCACAAGGTCGCGCTGCTGGACCGCGAAGGCCGGATCAAGCCCTGCGGCGGCGCGATCCCGCCCCGGCTGATGGCCGACTTCCACGTGACCGAGGATCAGCTCGTCGCCAAGGTCAGCACCGCGCGGATGATCTCGCCCACCGGACGGCAGGTCGACATCCCGATCGAGAACGGCTTTGTTGGCATGGTCGACCGCAAGGATTTCGATCCGTTCCTGCGCGCCCGCGCCGTGGCTGCCGGCGCCACACCCTTCACCGGCACCTTCATCCGCATCGACCGCGAGAACGGCACCCGCGTCGTCTATCGCGACAAGGCCAGCGGCGAGGAACGCAGCCTCGAGACCAAGCTGATCATCGGCGCCGACGGCGCGCGGTCGCGCGTCGGACGGGCCGAAGTGCCTGGCGGCGACACCATTCCATACGTTCTGGCCTATCACGAGATCATCAAGGCCCCGCCCGCCAGCGCCACCTACGACCCGGTGCGCTGCGACGTGATCTACGACGGCAAGATCAGCCCGGATTTCTACGGCTGGGTGTTCCCGCATGGCGACAGCTGTTCCGTGGGCATGGGCACCGAGGTCGGCTCGGTCGACCTCAAGACCGCCACCGCCGCCCTGCGCGCGGCCTCGGGGCTTACCGACTGCGAAACCCTGCGCCGCGAGGGTGCGCCGATCCCGCTGAAACCGCTGGACCGCTGGGACAATGGCCGCGACGTGGTGCTCGCGGGCGACGCCGCCGGCGTTGTGGCGCCTTCCTCCGGAGAGGGGATCTACTACGCAATGGTCGGTGGCCGCGTCGCTGCCACCGCCGCCGCCGCGACGCTGGCCACCGGCAAGGCGAAGAACCTGATGCTGGCACGCAAGCTCTTCATGCGCGAGCACAAGACCGTGTTCCGCGTGCTCGCATCGATGCAGAACGCCTATTACCGCAGCGACAGCCGCCGTGAACGCTTCGTGTCGCTCTGCCACGACATCGACGTGCAGCGCTTGACCTTCGAGGCCTACATGAACAAGAAACTTGTCAAGGCCCGGCCGATGGCGCATCTCAGGATCGGCCTCAAGAACCTGGGCCACCTGACCGGCCTTGTGCGGGAGACGCATGTATGAGCATTGAAATCCCGGCATGGGTGAACGGCAGGCTGACACCGGTGGACAAGCTCGAAGCGCATGTGCGCGGGCTGCGCCACAAGGCCGTGTCGGTCTTTGTGACCCGCGGCCGGGAGGTGCTGATCCAGCGGCGGGCGATGGGCAAGTACCACACGCCGGGCCTCTGGGCGAATACCTGCTGCACCCATCCGGAATGGGACGAAAGCAGCCTCAATTGCGCCGTGCGGCGGCTTGACGAAGAGCTTGGAATCACCGGCCTGACCCCGGCCTATCGCGACCGCGTCGAATACCGGGCCGATGTGGGTGGCGGGCTGATCGAGCACGAAGTGGTGGACATTTTCGTCGCCGAAGCGCCCAGGACGCTGCGCCTGCGTCCCGACTCCGACGAAGTGATGGAGACACGCTGGATCGCCTATCCGGCGCTGCTCTCCGAAGTGAAGGCGGCCCCGTCCCGCTTCACCCCGTGGCTGCGCATCTACCTCGACACCTATGCCGAGCGGATCTTCACACCCGAGATGCTTGCGCAGGCCTGAAACTCCCGCAATCCAAAACGAAAGCCCGGGATCCTGTCCCGGCGCCCTGCCCTTCTCCGGTTTTCAATAACTCTCGGGGGTCCGGGGGCAGAGCCCCCGGAAAGCTCTCATCCCATCCGCAACGGCACGACCTTCTGCTCGCGCCCCAGCGCCTGCAGCGCCACAGCGGCGATATCCTGCCTTGTCAGACCCGCATCGGCATACATCTGATCCGGGCTCGCCTGGTCGATGAAGCGGTCCGGCAACGTCATGGTGCGAATGGCCAGCCCCCGGTCCAGCGCGCCGCGCGCCGCCAGTTCCTGCAACACATGCGCCCCGAAGCCGCCGCGGGCCCCTTGTTCGATGGTGATGAGCGCGGCGTGGTGACGGGCCAACTGCCCGATCAGTTCCATGTCCAGCGGCTTGGCGAACCGCGCATCCGCGATGGTGACGCTCAACCCCTCGGCCTCGAGCAGCCGGGCCGCTGCCTGCGCCTCGTCGAGATGCGCACCGAAGGACAACAGCGCCACATCCGCGCCTTCCTGCAGCACCCGGCCTTTGCCGATCTGCAGGACCTGGCCCCGTTCGGGCAGGGTCACCCCGGTGCCGTTGCCGCGCGGATAGCGGAAGGCGATGGGCCCCGCGTCATGGGCGGCGGCGGTTTCGACCATGTGCATCAGCTCCGCTTCGTCCGACGCGGCCATGACCGTGAAGCCCGGTAGATTGCTCAGATAGGCCACGTCGAAGGCCCCCGCATGGGTCGCGCCATCGGCCCCCACCAGCCCGGCCCGGTCGATGGCAAAGCGGACGGGCAGACCCTGCAGCGCCACGTCATGCACCACCTGGTCGTATCCGCGCTGCAGGAAGGTGGAATAGATCGCACAGAAAGGTTTCAGCCCCGAGGCCGCCATCCCGGCGGCGAAGGTAACCCCATGCTGTTCGGCGATACCCACGTCGAAGACCCGCGCGGGGAACCGGTCGGCGAAAATGTCGAGACCGGTGCCCGAGGGCATGGCGGCGGTCACCGCAACGATGTTCGGATCGCGCGCCGCGGCATCGGTCAGCGCCTGGCCGAAGACCTTGGTATAGCTCGGTGCGTTGGGCTTGGATTTTGCCTGTGCGCCCGTGACAGGGTCGAATTTCGAAACGCCGTGGCCGCGGTCGGCGCTGGTCTCGGCGGGGGCAAATCCCTTGCCCTTGACCGTGCAGACGTGGATCAGCACCGGCCCGGTGGCGCGGGTCCGTGCCGCGCGCAGCACCGGCAAGAGCTGGTCCATGTCGTGACCGTTGATCGGCCCGATGTAGTCGAACCCCAGCTCTTCGAAGAGCGTGCCCGACCCCGACAGGGCCCCGGTCACCAGCTGGCGGGCGCGTTTCGCGCCGTCGCGCATCGGCGCGGGAAGCGCGGATTCGAACCCTTCCGCCAGAGATTTCATCCGGGCCAGCGGTTCGTTCGCGTAAAGCCGGCTGAGGTAGGAGGACATGGCCCCCACCGGCGGAGCGATGCTCATCTCGTTGTCGTTGAGGATCACGAACATCCGCCGCCCCTCGGCGCCGGCGTTATTCATCGCCTCGTAGGCCATGCCGGCGCTGATCGACCCGTCGCCGATCACCGCGATGGCGTCGCCGGTGGGCCGGCCCATGTCGCGCCCGACGGTAAAGCCGAGCGCCGCGGAGATGGAGGTGGAGGAATGGGCCGCGCCGAACGGGTCGTATTCGCTTTCGCTGCGCTTGGTGAAGCCCGACAGGCCGTCCTTCTGGCGCAGGGTCCGGATGCGGTCGCGGCGGCCGGTGAGGATCTTGTGCGGGTAGCACTGGTGGCCCACGTCCCAGACAAGCTTGTCCATCGGCGTGTTGAACACCGCGTGGATCGCCACGGCGAGTTCCACCACGCCCAGCGACGACCCGAGATGCCCGCCGGTTTCCGACACCGCCGAGATCACCTCGGTCCGCAATTCGTCGGCAAGGGTCGCGAGTGTGCGATCGTCCATCCGGCGCAGATCGGCGGGACCGGCGACGCGGTCGAGGGTCGGGGTTTGCGGTGTCGTGGTCATGTGGAGCCTCCATCAAAGGGGAGATTTGGCGCCACGTTCATAAGCGGGGTGCCCTGAACGTGGCGCCGGTCTCCTGTAGCCAACAGGAAGGGAACCGGGATCATGCGATCCCGACATCCGCTGCACGATTTTGGGAACAACGCAGCGGATCCGGCGAGGGTCGGGGCGGCGCGCGACCGCCCCGACCGGTCATTCGTAGACGGGCGCGCCCGTCGTTGCGAGTTCGGGATAGTTTCCGATGACGTTGGTGCCCTGCAACGGCTGCTGATAGCCCTTGTGGCAGGTCCGGCAGGCGGCCTTGGGCGCGTCGGCAAAGACCGGGCCCAGGCGTTCCGGCGGATAGACGTCCTGCAGCGGCACGAGGTATTCGGTGTTCATCTCGACCACCATGTCGATGCCCAGCAGTTCGGTCGCCCATTGCGGCGTCACCTGGCCCGCGTCGTAAAAGGCGCGGCTGTTGTGGCAGAAGACGCAGTTCACACCCAGCGAGTTGCTGACGTAGTTCATCAACGAGAAGGTGCGTTCTGCGTCCTGCCAGGCCGGGTAGTCGACCGCGGTTGGCTTGACGTCCACATGCGCTTCGAGGTCGTGGACCTTGATCGACTCGCCGTTCAGCAGGTAGGCCTCGAGCGCGTCGGAGGGCAGCGAGGTGTAGGAGCTTTGCACCGTCACCTTGTTCTGCACGCCGCCCCAGCCGGTCATCGGCGCGCTGACTTCACCCAGCTTGAACCAGATGTCAGACGGCACGTTCTCGCCACGGTGGCAGGTGTAACAGGTCACACCGACCTCCTTGTTGGCGTTGACGTGCCCGGCCCAGGCCTCGTTGAGGTTCTGGGTCATCTGGATCATCCGGCGCGACACGACCTTCGTATAAAGATCGTCATTGCCGTATTCCTCGATCCCGACATCGCCGTGGCAGTAGGCGCAGCCCTGTTCGGGGGCGACCCACTGGGTGATGGCGGCCATCACCCGGTTGAAGTTGTCCTCGGTCAGGTCACCCAGAACCTGCACATTCTCGTAGGCTTCGCCGGCGAGAGTCTCGCCGCCTTCGGGAACATAGGGTTCTTCGGTATACATCGCCTCAATCGTGGGATCGGGAGTGGCGAGATCGACCTTGAACTCGGGCACCGACATGCCGATGCCGCGCGGGCCGGTCTGCAGGCTGTCGGTGGCGTAGGGCTGACCGAAGCTGATCAAACCCACCACGACGATCACGGCCGCGCCACAGGCCCCCACCAGGATCGCAGGACCGTAGATGTCGGTCTTGTTCTCCGAGTTCCACTTGTTGAACCATTGGGGAAGCATATCAGTTCTCCTGTCCAATGAAGGCTTCATAGGAGCCGTATGCATCGTAGCCGTAGCTGCCGTCATACATCGGAGCGAAGTGATGCTCCTGGGCCCAGATGAACCAGTTGTCCACGACCGTGCCGGTGAGCAGGATGCCGATGCCGCCCGTGATCGGGGTCAGTACCGCAAACCACCACGCCCAGCGGTGAATGCCTTCCATCGTGGCGTTGAAGCCCATGGTCCAGCGCCAGAACAGGGCCGCACGTTCCGAGGCGGTGCCGCGGTCGACGATCTGCTCGAGCTCGCGGTCGCCACCGTAGCGGGTCACGGCGAGGATCGTCGCACCGTGCATCGCGAAGAGCAGGACGGAGCCATAGAGGAAGACGATCGAGAGGCAGTGGAACGGGTTGTAGTAGAGGTTGCCGTAGCGGATGGAAAACGCCGTGGTCCAGTCGAGGTGCGGGAAGATCCCGTAGGGCACCGCCTCGGACCAGGATCCCATCAGGATCGGCCGGAAGAGACCCAGCACCAGGAACAGCCAGACCGCAGAGGCGAAGGCCCAGAAGACGTGCTTGCCCATCTTGTGCTCTGCCGCCAGCAGGTAGCTGCGCAGGAGCCAGGTCATCACCGACACCAGCAGGAAGAAGCTGGCGATGATGTACCAGCCGCCGTCATAGAGCGGCGGGATGGTCAGCCCGTATTCGGGGCTGGGCGGCTCCAGTGCCAGCCAGAAACCCTGGCGCAGGAACTCCGGCAGCGACCAGTCGACCTGGGCCAACATGTTGATGCCGATGATGTTGATCGCGAGGATACCCGTCAGGATCGAGATAAGCCCGGTCCAGCCCAGGTACACCGGGCCCAGCTGCGCATTGCCGATCCAGCCGGCCAGGGTGGAGAACCGCGCCCAGGTGCCACGCTCGCGCTTGGCATTGCCGCTGTCGTCCATGCCCCATTCCGGAGCGCCCTGCACCTGGACCTGCGTGAATATGTTCTGATATTCGATCATGTCTTACATCCCCACATTCGTGCCCCAGAGCGGAAGCTCCAGCCACCAGTTCCACCATTCCGGCCAGCCCTTGGTCCAGACCGGGCCCGAGATGATGATGCAGACCGCCGAGAAGAAGACGGCATTGATTGCGAGCAGGAAGCCCAGGCGGTGAATGCCCAGCGTTCCGATGGAATAGCCGATGAAATCGCGGAAGAAAGTGTCCTCGTGATCCGGCGTCTTCATCTCCTCGCCCTTTTCGGGATTGGCCGCGCTCAGGATCAGACCGCCATGCAGCGCCAGCGCCAGGGTGGTGGTGAAGAACAACGTCACCGCCAGCATGTGGGCCGGGTTGTAATGGAAGTGCAGATAGGCGTAACCGGTGTTGCTGACCCAGTCGAGGTGGCTGAAGATCCCGTACGGGAATCCATGCCCCCAAGCACCCATCAGCAGCGGGCGGAAGATCACCAGCGTGACGTAGGCCAGGATCGCGAAGGCAAAGGCGAAGGGTACGTGATACCCGATGCCGAGCTTGCGGCAGATCTCGACCTCGCGCAGCGCCCACGAGATGAACGCGCCGGTGGCACAGATCGTGATGATCTGCCACAGGCCGCCCTCCATCAGCGGGGCCGCGCCCAGACCGTAGCTCAGGTCAGGCGGCGCGATATTGATGAGCCAGGGGTTGAATGTGCCCTGATGAGCCGCGCCCCAGAAGATGAGGATGGTTCCCAACAAGGCGAAGAAGGCGGTCGTGACTCCGAAGAAGCCCACGAAAAAGGGCCCAACCCAGAAGTCGAACAGATCGCCGCCGATCAGCGTCCCTCCGCGGACGCGATATTTTTTCTCGAAGCTGAGCAAGGCCATCTTCTTGATCTCCGCGTTTGGCGGTGCGTCCTGTCGAGACTGCGACCGTCATTTCAAATGCTTTTGCTTGGTTTGCCGCGGGCAACCGGCGAATGCCGTCAGCTGCCCGCAGCGATGCTCTTGGGTCATGTCGAACCTCCCCTTGCAGGGACGGTTTACATGCCTGCTGATGCGGCGGTTTCGAACCAGTTCACACCATTGGCGAGCACGACCATGTGGATCATTGCTGCCAGCAGGAAGAGAAAGACACCCTGTGCCACGAACACGCGGCGGGGGTCGAAGACGAGCCAGATCTTGTAGAACTTTGCCATTTTCTATCTCTCCCTCAGAACCACGGACGCCAGATGAAGGTCGCAAGGTGTGCGACCACTGCAACCGCCGAGAACAGCCAAAGGCCGCTCATGTAGACGGAATGCAGCTCCTGGGCCTGCTCGTCGGTAAGACCTGTGAAGGACAGGTCGGAATTATCAGCCATGAACTTTCCTCCGGAATGTTATTGCTGACGCCGCAACCCCTGCGGCTGGGTCCTTCGGAGGCGCGCCCCCTCGGGCCTGTCTGCACGGGGGTCGCCCCCCGAACAGTCAGTTTCGGATTCCAGGCGGTCAGGCCTGGAAAATGAGCGGTGTGATCCGGTCCGCTTCGGCCCAGGCCCGGGCCAGCGGGCCGTGCAGGTTGAGCGTCTGCTTCTGGAACACCTCCAGCGCCCAGAACGCCGTGGCGAAGGGGATCGCCACGAGGAAGATGAGCGTGAAGTAGAAAAGGAATTCGGTGCCGCGCTTCTGCGTGGTCCGGTGGCCACTGGTGCGCGGCCCGTTCGAGGTAAAGTCCGTCATGATGTCGGTCCTCCTGTTGACGTCGAAAGCTGGCGAACGGTTTCGATCACGACCCGTTCGTCCCCTTGTTTCAGTGCCGCCGCCTCTGCTGCGTCGCGCAGGTTCTTGGCGGCGGAAATCCTGGTCAGCACCGGATGGGTGGCAACGATGCGATCCAGTTCGGCCTGGGCATCCGCATCCCACGGGAAATCCCGGCGCAGAGGCGTGAGCGTGGCGTCGGTCTTGTCCATTTCCGTGCCCAGCGGCAGGATGTGAAAGAGCGCATCGAACAGCCCGTTGCACACCTCCTGCAGCAGGTAGGTGGCCCCCGCGTAGCCCATCATCGGCGTGCCGGTGTGCCGCCGGATCGCGGCCCCCGGAAAGCTGGCCGGGATGAACGTCGGCTGCGGCCCGTGGCCCGCCTTCATCTCGGCGAGGTACATCTTTTCGTTGATCGACCCCATGACGACGAGCGGGCGTTTGCCGTGCAGCATGGCCCGGACCTCTTCGTTGTTGGTCTTCTTTCCGGCGGTCCGCGCGACGGCGAAGGCGCAGGGCAGACCAAGGTCGTTCTCGAGGTAGTTGCGGATGCCGCGCGCGTAGGTCTCGTTTGCAACGATGGCGAAATTCGCTGTGGCGAAGAAATCCTGAGTCACCGACCGCCAAAGGTCCCAGACCGGCTTCAGCGTCGAATGTTTCTCGCGCTGGATGAACGGCTCGGGATCGAGGTCCAACATCTCGCCCAGGGTGCGCAGGAACTTGGTCGTGCTCTCCACCCCGATGGGCGCTTGCAGGTACGGCTTGCCCAGGCATTCGCAAAGGCCGCGGCCGAATTCGCGGTACATGCAGATGTTGACGTCGGCATTCACCAGGTTGCGCATCTCCGCCAGGTGCGCGCCCAGCGGCATCACCATGTTGACCTCGGCGCCGATGCCCTCGACCAGCCTGCGGATCTCGGCGAGGTCCGAGGGCATGTTGAACGTGCCGTACATCGGCCCGAGGATGTTGACGCGCGGGGCGGCGCCCTCTTCGCGCTTCTTTTCGGGCGGCATCCGGCCCTTGGTCATGCCGAATTCGGTAAAGATCCAGGTCATCGCGCGGTCGGCGCTTTGCCACTGGTCCTCGTCGATTGTGCGCGGCAGGAAGCGCTGGATGTTGGTGCCCTGCGGCGTGACGCCGCCCCCGATCATCTCTGCGATGGACCCGGTGACGACGACTGCTGGCAACGCCGGGTCGAGCACTTTCCACGCCCGCTCCATCGCCTCTTCGGTGCCCTTGCCCATCTCGTCCTCGGCAAGGCCGGTGACGACGATGGGCAATTCATGCGGGGGGAGCGCATCGGTGTAGTGCAGCACGGAGGTGACCGGCAGGTTCTCGCAGCCGACGGGGCCGTCGATCACCACCTGCAATCCCTTGACGGCGCAGAAGGCATAGACCGCCCCCCAGTATCCGCCCGCGCGATCGTGGTCCTGGATCAGCATTTCACACCCCCGTTGGCCGCGACCCGGGCCTTTTCGGCGCGTTCGAGCTTCTTGAGGTTCTGGGCGCGGAAATCGGGGCGCAGGTTCGGTGCACCTTCCCAGACGCCGGCGGTGTCACCTGTGCCGACGCCCTCGAAAAAGGCCTTCATCTTGCCCATCCGCTCTTTCCCGGCGATGGCGGCGTTGATGACTTCGGCCAGCGACCCGGCCCCCGCCGGTCCCATCAGGGGCCGCGCGGAAATGAGGTTGGTGTAGTAGAGCGCCGGAATGCCCAGCTGCTTGGCCTTCTGCACCACCGGCGTCGTGCCGATGGCGAGGTCCGGCTGTACCGCTTCCATCGCGGCGCAATCGTCTTCCAGCGAGGCCCGGTACTTGACCTTGATGCCCTTCGCCTCGAGCCAGGCGGCATCGTCGGCGGACCAGGGCGACTTCGCGCAGGCCGTGCCGACATAGCGCAGATCCGCGCCGCTTTCGACCAGCAGCCGCGCCACCAGGAGCTCGGAACCCTCGTAGCCCGAGAGGGTGATCGTGCCGTTGATCGGCGCATTGGCCAGCGCACCCTTGATCGCGGGCAGAAACGCGTTCTGCGCCGCCGCCACCTGCTCTTTCGAGATGCCAAAGGCTTCGCCGATAGCCGCGAGCCAGGCCGCGGTGCCGTCATGTCCCACGGGAGCCGATCCGACAATGGTCCGCCCGGCAGCTTCGAATTCGCGCACGGCAGCGGTGTAGAAGGGATGGATTGCCGCCACTGCGCCGCAATCGAGCGCCGCATAAAGCTCGCGCCACTCGCGGCACGGCACGACCGGACCAGCGGCCAGGCCCAGGGGCGCCAGCATCGCGCCGATCATCATCGGATCGGCCGGGAACATCTCGCCAAGCAGGCTCACGGTCGGGCGGTCGGACTGGCCGTTTTCGGGACGCGCCACCGGCCCGGCCTCGATCTCTTTCCGGGCGTAATTCAGCATCGCCCCGGCCAGCACGTCCTTGGCCTCGGCATGGGTCGGCACGCCGAACCCCGGCACGTCGATCCCGACGATGCGCACGCCGTTGATTTCTTCGGGCAGCAGTCGCAGCGGCACGCCGCTGGCGGTGGGCACGCACAGGTTGGTGACGACGATGGCATCGAACCGGTCCGGGTCGGCCATCTCGTGCACGGACTCGCGGATGTCCTCGAAGAGCTTGCCGGTCACCAGCGTTTCGGAATTGAACGGCACATAGCCCACCGACCGGCGCGCGCCGTAGAAATGCGACACGAAGGTCAGGCCATAGACGCAGCAGGCGGATCCCGACAGCACCGTCGCCACCCGTTTCATCCGCAGGCCGACGCGCAGGCTGCCGAAGGCCGGGCACATGCTCTGCGGCTTGTCATGCGGGCCTTGCGGGTAATCAGCCGCGAATTTGTCCAGCATCTCGGCATTGCCGGCCATTCGGGCGGCCTTCTGCATCTCGGCCCCGGAATGACAGCCCAACCCGTCAGCGGACACGGCATCCTGCGGCACCTCCGCGTCGCGCGGATGGCCTTGCGTCACCTCTGCCTGTGCGGCGGCGTCGTATGTCACTTCATCGGTCAAAACGATCCTGACTTCTTCTCTGGTTCAAAATAACCCTCGGGGGTGCGGGGGCTGGCCCCCGCTCCGGCGTTCCCTCAGGCGTCGTCGTAGACCACCTCGAGAGAGGCTTTCGGCTTGGCGTGTTTGCCGCGCATGTCGGCATCGGTGGCGGGCACCAGCTGGTAGTCGCCGCCGGTATCCTTGGCGTCGAAGAGGCCCAGCAGGCCGTCCTGGTCCAGCGGCGTCGGCCGCACCGGCGGTGCGAGGCTCACGGCATCGGCCAGTTCGGCAAACAGGCTCCCCCAGGGGGATTTCGCCGTGCCGACGATCTGGTAATTCGCCGATTTCTTGCGCAGGTCGTCGTCCTGCGGGATCGCGGCCAGGATGGGGATGTCGACTGCCTTGGCAAAGGCCTGCGCCTCGCCCGACAGGTCGTCCTTGTTCACGACAAGACCCGCGACGCCGACGTTGCCGCCCAGCTTGCGGAAATACTCCACCGCCGAGCAGACGTTGTTGGCGACGTACAGCGACTGCAGGTCATTGGACGCGACCAGGATCACCTTCTGCGCCATGTCCCGCGCGATCGGCAGGCCGAAGCCGCCGCAGACCACGTCGCCCAGGAAATCCAGCAGCACATAGTCAAAATCCCAGTCGTGGAAGCCCAGCTTTTCCAGCAGCTCGAAGCCGTGGATGATCCCGCGCCCACCGCAGCCGCGGCCCACTTCCGGCCCGCCAAGCTCCATGGCAAAGACGCCGCCGCGCTTGAAGCAGACGTCGCCGATGGCCACCTCTTCGCCGGCAAGCTTCTTGCGGGTCGAGGTTTCGATGATCGTGGGGCAGGCCTTGCCACCGAAGAGCAGCGAGGTCGTGTCGGATTTCGGGTCGCAGCCGATCAGCAGCACACGCTTGCCCTGTTCGGCCATCATGTGGCTGAGGTTGGCGAGCGTGAAGGACTTGCCGATCCCGCCCTTGCCGTAGATCGCGATGATCTGGGTTTTCTTCGTGGCCTCGGTCGGGATCACGTCGGCCAGATCCTCGCCTGCTTCGTCCCGCAGGCGCTGGTCGAAATCCTTGAGGTTCGGTACATCGTCCTTCACGCGGCGTCCTTCCAGTTGAGTATCATCTTCAGGCAGGCCGGATCCTCGAAGGCGGTTCGATACGCCTCCGGGGCATCGATGGCCCGTGCGTCATGTGTGATCAGCCCCGCCAGGCTCAGCGCGCCCTGGTCGATCAGGGCCCGGGTGGCGGTCAGGTCCGCGGGCGTCCATTCGGCGGCGACGCGGAACCGCGCCTCCTTCATGAAGGCCGGCGGAAAGGCGAATTGCAGCGGCTGGGCGTAGAACCCCGCCAGCACGATCTCGCCGCCCTTGGCGATGCGGCCGATCAGGTCGTTGAGCAGCGCGCCGTTGCCCGAGGCGTCATAGACGCTTTGGTAATCGCGGCGCGTGTCGGTTTCGGGGTCGATGACGTCATAGCCGTCGGCCCCGGAGCGACGCGCCGGGTCGATTTCCCAGACCGTCGGCGCGGGCGCACCCGCGGCCAGGGTCAGCCGGGCCAACAATCGGCCCAGGACCCCATGGCCCACGATCAGGTCCGGCACGGTCTTGTTGAACCCGGCCATTGCATGGCGCGCCGTGGCGGCCAGCGCCAGCAAGGCACCCTGCGCGCCGAGACCCGAATCGATTCGGCACACCCGGTCGCTTCCGGTCACAATGTGGCTTGCCGCCCCGCCGAAAAGTCCGAAGGCGCCATCGTAGCAATTGGCGCCGGGAACGAAGACATGATCACCCGGGCTGAACCCGGTTTGCGCACCCGCTTCGATGACTTCGCCCGCGGCTTCGTAGCCGGGAACCAGCGGATACCCCATGCCGGGGAATGGCGGCATGTCACCGGACCAGAACAGCTTTTCCGTGCCGGTGGAGATGCCGGAGTGGCGCACCTCGATCACGAGATCGGTCTGACCCGGGTCGGTCAGCGCAAGATCCGCGACCGCCAGATCCTTTGGTCCATTGAGAAGGACAGCTTTGGTGTGCATTTCGACCCTCCCCCGGTTCGAGCGCAGCGTTGGTTTACGGGGCGATTCCCCTTGTACGCGGCGGTTTGTCCTTCTGTCAGTTTAAGCTTACACACCTATGTGTCAACATAAATGGACAGTCTGGATCATGCGGAGCGGACAGTTTTGCGGGCCGTGAGGGTGGAGGTCACATAGGGCCGCGCGGGCCGTGGCGACGCGATCTGGTCAAAACCCGCAGCCTTGCACATCTCGGCGATACGACTGGCAGAGCGCACCGTTCCGGTCCGCATGGCGAGCGTATAGAAGGCGAAATAGACGTCGCCCGCCGGCTCCGGCGCCGCTCCTCCCGACATCGGTTCCGAGACGATCAACCGCCCGCCATCGGGCAGCGCGTCAAATGTTTTGGACAACAGGGCCGACACGGTCGCGTCCTCGTGGTCGTAAAGAACGCGAATCAGCGAAACGGCATCGGCGCCCATGGGGAGCGGGTCGTCCCGAAAGGATCCTGCTGCCGTGATGATCCGGTCCGAAAGCCCGGCCTCAACCAGCCGTGGCCGCGCAGCGTCGACAACGTGCGGCAGGTCGAAGAGCGTCACCTTCATCCCGGGTTCCGCGCGGGCCGCGGCCGTCGCGAAGGCGCCAAAGCCGCCGCCGATATCCAGCAGGTGGCGCACGCCTGAAAGCGACACGGCCCTCAGCGTGTCCTGCGCGACCAGTCCCTGACTTTGCGCCATCAGGTCGGAATATGTGGAGGTCACGTCCGGATCGATGGCACCCTGCGCACCGAAGACATAAGGCCAGAATTCCGCCAGCTCGGTCTCGACCTCGCCGCGCAAAAGCGCCACGGGATCGGCCATGTCTCGATACAGAACGTCGTGATGGCGGATCATCTGCTCGAGACCCGGCACACCGAGAAGTGCCGCGCCTTTCCGAGCTATGGCAAAATCTCCGCCGCGCCGGCGTTTGAGTAGGCCCAGCGCCGCACCTGCTTGCAACAGGCGGAGCATGCGGTCGGGGGTGATACCGGTGCCCTGGGCGAGCGCGCCCGTGGTCTGTGGTCCCGACATCAGACGATGCAGCACCCGCAGTTCGACCAGCGCGTACAGAACCTGCGATTTGACGAAGCCCTGCACGAGATCGAAAAGCTCTGCGCCTTCGCGGCGCGCGATACGGCGGGTGAGAATATTGCGCGCCGCCCAGCTTTGAAATCCGGGCCGGGCGATCAGTCGCGCGATCCGCGTGCCCAGGCCCGGCGCCTTGGCGCGCGGGACGGGGGGCGGATCGGCCGTCACGGTCATAGGATCAGGCCTTGGCCTGAACCGGCTCGACAACCGGGGTCAGACGTTCGGCCTGCAACCGCACCATCTCGGCCAGCTTCGCCTCGCCGGGGCAGGACGGGATCGAGGCGATCGCACCCGACAGGATGTCCTTGAGCCGCCGGATCGCGCCGTCGACGCCCAGCGCCGCCACGGCGTTGGGCCGCCCGTGCAGGTCGTCCTGTCCGGCGGGCTTGCCCAGCGTTTCGATATCGTAAAGCGCATCGCGCAGGTCGTCGGCCACCTGGAACGCCTCGCCGATGCGGGCACCCAGTTCGTGCCAGGGCTCGGCCTCCTGCCCGGCGGCCACGGCGCCCATCTGGGTCGCCGCTATGAAGAGCGCGCCGGTCTTGGACTGGTGATAGGCCGACAGGTCGATCCGCGCTTCGCTCTCCCACCCCTGCCCGGCGCAGATGCCGTTGGGCATCCCGGTCTGCCGGGCGAGCGTCAGCACCAGCTGCATGGCGCGGTCGGGCGCATGGGGCGCGGCGCTGGCGAGGACTTCGAACGCCAGCACGATCAGCGAATCGCCGGTCAGAACAGCAAGCGGTTCGGAATAGGCGCGATGTACCGACGGCTTGCCGCGCCGCAGGTCGGCATCGTCGAAGCACGGCAGATCGTCATGCACGAGGCTCGCGCAATGAATAAGCTCGAGCGCCGCGGCGGCCGCATCCGAAAGTTCCGGGCGGTCGTCGCCACATGCCAGGGCGACCGACATGAGAATTGTCGGGCGGATGCGCGCGCCGCCGGGCGTGGTCGCATATCCCAGCGCGGTCGAAAGCTGCGATGGAGCCTTGCCGGTCTGGCCCAACGCCACCGCGCGGGCGACCGCCGCATTGATCCGCTTGTGCATATCCATGTGGTCGCTCCTTCACTCCGGGCCTGGCGCTATGTAAGTATTTCTAGACAGGCAGGTGTAAATCATACTGGACAGGTTGCCTTCGCGAGTCAACAATCCAGACATGGCAACGCCGACGGCATCCGACCGAGACCGTCCCGCCGGGCCGATCGTAGTGATCGGCGCGGGCATCGGAGGTCTGTGCGCTGCGCTTCCGCTGGCCCATGCCGGCTATGACGTCACGGTGCTGGACCGGCACGGGCATGTCGGCGGCAAGATGCGCCAGGTGAACGGCGTCGACGCGGGACCGACGGTTCTGACCATGCGCGACGTCTTCGACGACCTCTTTGCCGTGGCAGGCACAAGGCTCGAGGCGCATGTGACCCTGTTTCGGCAGGATATCCTGGCGCGGCACTGGTGGCCGGATGGCGGCACGCTCGATCTCTGCGCCGATCGGGCCGTCAATGCCGAGGCCATCGGGAAACTGTCAGGCCCGCATGACGCCCGCGCCTTTGCGGCCTTCTGCAAACAGGCGGAGACACTGTTCGACGGGTTCCGCGATCCGGTGATGCACAACCCGCGCCCGGCTTTCAGCGGCCTTGCCGCACAGGTCCTGCGCGCGCCGAGACTGCTGCGCGCGATGGCGCCGATGCGCAGCCTCGCGGGGCTACTCGATCACAGCTTTTCCGACCCGCGCCTGCGGCAGCTTTTCGGGCGTTACGCCACCTATGTCGGAGGGTCGCCCTACCGATCACCGGCGCTGCTGGCGCTGATCTGGCAGGCCGAGGCTGCCGGTGTCTGGTGTGTCGAGGGCGGGATGCAGGCGCTGCCCCGCGCCATCGCCACGCTGATCCAAGCGCGCGGCGGGCGTATCCGGCTGAACGCTCAGGCCGAGACCATCGTCACCGACAGCCTCGGCGTCAGCGGGGTGGCCTTGGCGGATGGCACCGTCCTGCCCGCCCGCCACGTGATCTTCAACGGCGATCCGCGTGCACTGGCCACCGGCCTGCTCGGACCCGACGTGGCGAAAGTTGCGCCGCAGACCAATCGTTTGCCCCGCAGCCTCTCGGCCAATGTCTGGGCCTTTTCTGCCCGGCCGACCGGGCCGGAACTGGCCCATCACAACGTGTTTTTCTGCGCCGACCCGAGAGCCGAATTCGACGCCATTGCCAGGGGCCGCCTGCCCGCCGATCCGACACTCTACATCTGCGCGGAAGATCGCGGCAAACCGCAGTCGCCGCCCGGCGCGGAGAGATTCGAGATCATCGCCAACGCGCCTCCCCTCACCCGACATCGGCAAACCGCCGAGGAGACAGACAGATGCCACCGTCAGACCTTTCGGACGCTGGCCCGTTTTGGGCTGCACTTCGACCCCTCGCCGGCGGCCGGCACGCTCACGACGCCGGAGATGTTCGAGACGCTGTTTCCGGCGAGCGCCGGATCGCTTTACGGGCAGAGCCCGCACGGGATGACCGCGGCGCTGGCGCGGCCGGTGGCGGAAACGGCGATCCCGGGCCTGGTGCTGGCGGGGGG
>Ga0114903_1000612_pt1 | contig 18400 bp, 14 predicted proteins | sample MalvirDeepMed_s2_FD_87289 | JGI IMG/M metagenome (GOLD analysis project Ga0114903, IMG submission 87289) | Marine viral communities from the Global Malaspina Expedition - Malaspina viral metaG DeepMed_s2 | ecosystem: Environmental > Aquatic > Marine > Oceanic | place: Mediterranean Sea... | reverse complement strand
GTGCAGATGAAGGCCGGCGGTCTGGAGCGGCCGGACCAGTTCGAGGCGGTGGACGACGCGACCTTCGTCATCACGCTGGACCGGCCGTCGAAGCTCACCATTCCCGATCTCGCGGTGCCGGTGCCCTACATCATCAACTCCGTCGAAGTGCAGGAAAACGCGGCAGAAGACGATCCCTGGGGCCTTGAGTACCTGCACACCACCCCGGCCGGGTCCGGCGCCTTCAAGGTGCTGCGGTGGGCGCCGGGCGAACAGCTGGTCTACGAACGCAACGACGACTGGGCCGGCGGTCCCCTGCCCGCGCTGAAGCGCGTCGTCATCCGCGAAGTGCCCAGCCCCGCCACCCGGCGCGCGTTGGTGGAACGCGGTGACGTGCAGATGTCCTTCGGCATCCCCGACAAGGACGCCGCGGAACTGGCCGACACGATCGACGTCTTCTCGACCCCGGTCGAGAACTGCATCCACTGCCTGTGCCCGAACTTCAGCTTCGAGCCGTTCCAGGATGCCAACGTGCGCAAGGCGATCGCCTATGCCATCCCCTACGAGGACATTTTCCAGACCGCCGCTTTCGGCCGCGGCCTGCCGCTTTATGGCGGTGAAGCGGAGATCGCCGAGGGCGACACCCAGTGGCCGCGCAAGACGCAATACGACACCGATCTCGACAGGGCAAAGGAACTGATGGCCGCCTCGGCCTACCCCGACGGCTTCGAGGTGCCGCTGTCGATCAGCCTAGACCTGGCAAGCTGGATGGAGCCCACCGCCCTGCTGGTGCAGGAAGCGCTGGCCAAGATCGGCATCACCGCCGAAATCGAGAAGATCCCCGGCGCCAACTGGCGCACGGCGGTGCTGGTCGAAAAGCGCCTGCCGCTGCATCTGGAGAACTTCGGCGGCTGGCTCAACACGCCCGACTACTACTTCTTCTGGGCCTACAAGGACGGGCACCTGTTCAATTCGTCGAACTACCGCAACGAAGAGATGGAAGAGCTGGTCGACGCCACCCTGCACATGCCGATGGACGATCCCGAGTGGGCCCCGATGATCCAGCGCATGTTCGAGATCGCGCTGGACGAACTGCCGCGCATCCCGCTCTATCAGCCGGCGCTGAACGTGGCGGCGAACGGGGCCGAGGGCTACGAGTTCTGGTTCCACCGCCAGCTCGACGTCCGTCCGATCAGCGTGGGCTGAGCCATGCTGCGCACCCATCCCCGGCTGCGCGCGGTGCTGTTGCGCTGCGCGCAGGCGATCCCGGTCGTCGTCGGGGTCGTGGTCATCAGCTTCGTTCTGACCCGCGCCCTGCCCGGCGACCCGGCGGTCTATTTCGCCGGTGTCATGGCCGACGAGGCCTCGATCCAGGAAACCCGCGTCGCCATGGGCCTCGACAAGCCGCTGCCGCAGCAATTCCTGATCTACGTCGGAGAACTGATGCGCGGCGACCTGGGCCAGTCGCTGACCTCGGGCCGCGCGGTGGCGACCGACCTCGCCAACCGCCTGCCCGCCTCGCTTGAACTGACGCTGACGGCGCTGCTGCTGGCCTGCGCCATCGCCATCCCGCTGGGCGTGCTGGCGGCGACGCGGCCCGGCACCTGGGTCGACCACCTCTGCCGCGTGATCGTCACGGCGGGCGTTTCCCTGCCCACCTTCTTCACCGGGATCGTGCTGATCTACGTCTTCTACTACCTCCTGGGCATCGCGCCCTCGCCGCTGGGGCGGCTCGACTTCATCTACCTCGAACCCGAGCACGTCACCGGCTTCTACCTGATCGACGCCGCCATCGCCGGCGATTGGGAAACCTGGTGGGGGGCCGCCAAGCAGCTGATCCTGCCCGCGGGCACGCTGGCGCTCTTTACCCTGGCCCCTGTGGCGCGGATGACCCGCGCGGCGATGCTGACGGCGCTGTCGTCGGATTTCATCCGCACCGCCCGCGCCGCCGGGCTGAGCCGGAGCCGCGTGCTTTACGGCTATGCCTTCCGCAATGCGCTGCTGCCGGTGGTGACGACGCTGGGCATGGTGTTTTCCTTCGCCCTGGGCGCCAACGTGCTGGTGGAAAAGGTCTTTGCCTGGCCCGGCATCGGGTCCTACGCGGTCGAGGCGCTGGTGGTGTCGGATTACGCCGCCGTGCAGGGCTTCGTGCTTGCGATGGCACTGCTCTTCGTGTTGCTCAATCTGGTGATCGACCTGCTTTACACGGCGATCGACCCCCGCATCGGGTTTGATTCAAAATGACCGACATGCCCGCCCCCGCGAAATCCACGAATACGCGCCAGTCCGGCAGCTTCGAGCACCTGGTCTACGTGTTGCGCGCCAACCCGGTGACGCTTCTGGCCTTCGGGCTTTTCGCCTTCCTGATCTTCTGCGCCCTCTTCGGCCCATCGGTGGTGCCCTACGACCCGCTCGAGACCAACGCCACCAAGGCGCTTCAGCCGCCATCCATGGAGCATTGGTTCGGCACCGACCAGATCGGGCGCGACGTCTTCAGCCGGGTGATCGTGGCGACGCGGCTGGACCTGTCGATCTCCGTGGCCGCGGTGGCGCTGTCTTTCGTGGTCGGGTCGATCCTCGGCGCCATCGCGGGCTATTGGGGCGGCTGGCTGGACATCGTTCTGAACCGGTTCCTCGACACGATCATGGCCTTTCCGCTGTTCGTGCTGGCCATGGGCATCGTCGCGGCGCTCGGCAACACGATCGAGAACATCATCTACGCCACCGCCATCATCAACATGCCCTTCTACGCGAGGCTGGTGCGGGCCGAGGTCAACATCCGCCGCGATGCGGGCTTTGCCCGGGCGGCGAAACTGTCGGGCAATTCGGACCTGCGGGTGCTGGCGCTGCACATCTTCCCCAATGCGCTGCCGCCGATGATGGTGCAGGTCTCGCTGAACCTCGGCTGGGCCATCCTCAATGCCGCGGGCCTGTCGTTCATCGGTCTGGGCGTGCGCCCGCCGACGCCGGAATGGGGCATCATGGTCGCCGAGGGCGCCAACTTCATCGTCTCGGGCGAATGGTGGCTGGCGGTCTTTCCGGGGCTCTGGCTGATGATCGCGGTTTTTACCTTCAACCTTCTGGGCGACGGGCTGCGCGACATCGTCGACCCGCGCAAGAGGACCTGAGCCATGCTGAACGTGCGTGACCTTGCGGTCAGTTTCCAGACCCGCCGGGGCCAGGTGGACGCGGTGCGCGGCATCAGCTTCGATCTCGCTGCGGGCGAGATCCTCGGCATCGTCGGGGAAAGCGGATCCGGCAAGTCGGTGACCTCCTACGCGCTGATGCGCATCCTCGATGCGGGCGGCGTGATCCGGGCGGGCGAGGCCAGCTATTCCGGCACCGACCTGCGCCGCGCGTCCGAGCGGGACATGCGCGACATCCGCGGGCGCGAGATCTCGATGATCTTCCAGAACCCGCGCGCGGCGCTGAACCCGATCCGCAAGGTCGGCCACCAGATCGAGGACGTGCTGCGCCAGCACGGCCGCGCCACCCGGCAGGACGCCCGCACCAAGGCCATCGCGGCGCTCGAGGCGGTGCGGATCAAAGACGCCGCCGCGCGCTACGAGGCCTATCCGTTCGAACTGTCGGGCGGCATGTGCCAGCGCATCGTCTGCGCCATCGCCCTGGCCTGCGACCCCAAGCTGCTGATCGCCGACGAGCCGACCACCGGGCTAGACATCACCACGCAGAAGGCGGTGATGGACCTCGTGCGTGACCTGATCCGCGACCGCGGCATGAGCAGCATCCTCATCACCCACGACCTTGGCCTAGCCGCGCAGTACTGTGACCGGATCATGGTGATGAAGGACGGGCAGATCGTCGAACAGGGCGACCCGGTGCAGATCTTCTCGGACCCGCAGCATGCCTACAGCCGCAAGCTGGTGGACGCGACCCCGCGCGAGGGCGAAAGCATCCGCAGCCTGCTGCCGCCCGAAGAGCGCAAGGCGCTAATCCCGCACAAGGTGCATCCGCGCCCGCTGCTCGAGGTCACGGACCTCGTGAAGACCTACCAGGGCAAGTCCGGTCCTGTGCACGCGGTGCGCGGCATCTCGTTCCGCATCGACCAGGGCCAGAGCGTCGGGCTGGTAGGCGAGTCGGGCTGCGGCAAGTCGACGACCTCGGAAATCCTGGTCCGGCTGCTGGACCCGACCAGCGGCACGATCCTGTTCGACGGACAGGACATCGCCGGCATTCCCGCACAGCGTTTCGTCAAGGACACGCGCCGGGCCGATATCCAGATGGTGTTCCAGGACGCCACCGACAGCCTCAACCCGCGCCACTCCGCCCGACAGACCATCGCCGAACCGCTGCGGCGGCTGGGCGGCATGGGCGGATCGGCCCTGGCCGCGCGGATCGAGGAACTGGCGGCCCTCGTCGGCTTGCCCCTGCCCTTGCTCGACCGGTTTCCGCACCAGCTGTCCGGCGGGCAGAAAGCGCGCGTGGGCATCGCCCGCGCGGTGGCGCTCAATCCACGGTTCCTGATCCTCGACGAACCGACCGCCGCTCTCGACGTGTCGATCCAGGCGGTGGTGCTGAACCTGCTGGTCGACCTGCGCGCCAAGCTGGGGCTGAGCTACCTCTTCGTCAGCCACGACCTGCACGTGGTGCGGCTCTTGTGCGATCATGTGCTGGTGATGAAGGACGGCGCCATCGTCGAGGACGGCCCGGCACAACAGGTGATGTCAGAGCCGACGCATCCCTATACAAGGGAGTTGCTGGCCGCCGCGCCAAAACCCCCGGCCCGCCGCATCGCCGCGGCGTGATCCCAGGCCCCGAGACCCGAAGCCCCAAGACCGAAAGACCGTGCCGATGCTCAGTTCCCTGCCCTTTACAATCGCCGCCCTCCAAGACGCCTATGCCAGGGGCACCCGCCCCGAGGAGGTCGTCGACGAGGTGCTGGCGCGTCTCGACCGGATCGGCGATCCGTGCATCTTCATCCACCTTTGCGACCGCGACAGCCTTCTGACGGAGGCGCGGGCGCTGGGGGCCTATGATCCGGCGAAACCGCTCTGGGGCATCCCCTTCGCGGTCAAGGACAACATCGACGTGGCGGGCCTGCCCACCACGGCCGCCTGCCCCGCCTATGCCTATACGCCCGAAAGGGACGCCTTCGTCGTCGCCCGGTTGCGCGCGGCGGGGGCGCTGATGATCGGCAAGACCAACCTCGACCAGTTCGCCACCGGCCTCGTCGGCGTGCGCACACCCTATGGCGCGCCGCGGAATGCCGTCGACCCGGAGATCGTGCCCGGCGGGTCCTCGGGCGGGTCGGGCGTGGTCGTCGGCCACGGCGCCGTCGCCTTCTCGCTGGGCACCGACACCGCAGGGTCGGGCCGCGTGCCCGCGGCGCTCAACAATATCGTCGGGCTGAAACCGACGCTTGGCGCGCTTTCGGCCGGCGGCGTGGTGCCCGCCTGCCGCACGCTCGATACCGTGTCGGTCTTCGCGCTGACGGTCGACGACGCCTTTGCCGCCTTCGACGTGGCCCGTGGCTACGACCCGGCGGATGCCTTCTCCAAACCTCTGACGCCCGCGCCGCTGACGGCGCCCTCCGCCGACCTGCGCATCGGCATACCCGACGCGGCGTCGATCCAATTCGACGGCGACACCGTGCAGCAAGAGACATTCGCCCGCGACGTGGCAAGACTGGCCACACAGGGTGCCGAGATCGTCGAGGTGGATTTCACCCCGCTCTACGCCATCGCCGCCATGCTCTACCAGGGCGCCTGGGTGGCCGAGCGGCACACGGTGATCGCCGACCTTCTGGCGCGGGACCCCGAGGCCGTTTTGCCGGTGACGCGCCAGATCATCGGGCTGGCAGAGACCATGAGCGCCGACGACGCCTTCCGGGGCATTTACCGCTTGGCCGAACTCAAACGCGAGGCCGAGCCACTGCTGGCCGGGCTCGACATGCTCTGCGTGCCGACAATCCCACGCTTCGTGACGGTGGCCGAGATCGAGGCCGACCCGGTGGGCCCGAACTCAGTGCTGGGCACCTACACAAACTTCGTGAACCTGCTCGACCTGTGCGGCATCGGCGTGCCGACCGCACCGCGCAGCGACGGGCGGCCCGGAAGCGTCACGCTGTTGGCCAGGGCCGGAGAGGATGCGGCCATCGCCGCCGTCGCCCGCGGCTTCGAAGCCGATTGCCCGCGGCCCCTTGGCGCCACGGCGCATCCCGTGCCGACGCCCGCAGCTCTGCCCGCCGCGCAGGATGACCGCATCGCGCTTGCGGTCTGCGGCGCGCATATGTCCGGACTGCCGCTCAACGGCCAGCTCACCGCACTCGGGGCCAGGCTCCTGCGCGCGGATCACACCGCGCCTTGGTACCGCTTCTACGCCCTTGCCGGCGGACCGCCCGCACGCCCCGGACTTCTGCGCGACAGCGGCCCCAAGGCCGGCGCCGTCGCGGTCGAGGTCTGGTCGCTGCCCAAGGCCGCCTTCGGCAGCTTCATCGAACAGGTGCCCGCGCCGCTGTCGATCGGATCGGTCGAGCTGTCGGACGGCACTTGCGTCAAGGGGTTCCTCTGCGAGGCCGACGGCATCGCCGGGGCGACAGAGATCACCCATCTGGGCCACTGGCGCGCCTACCTGGACCAGCCGCTGGAAACCGCCTGATGGGGCGCGTCGAGCAGCGGTTGCAGGCGGCGGGCCTGACCCTGCCGCCCGACTGGACCCCGCGCGGCCGGTTCCTGCCCTACCGACGCGACGGGTTGGTCGTATACCTCTCGGGCCAGATCTGCGAATGGGACGGCGCCGTCACCCATACTGGCCCGGTGGCGGACACGCCCGACGCCATTGCCCAGGCCCGCAAGGCGGCGCAGGTCTGCGCGCTCAACCTGCTTTATCGCCTGCGCGAGGCTTGCGACGGCGACCTCGACCGTGTCGACGGCATCCTGCGGCTGGGCGGCTTCGTCAACTGCGCCCCCGGCTTCGGCGCCACCCCGGCGGTGATCGACGGCGCGACAGAGGTTTTCATCGAACTCTTCGGCGACGCCGGCTGGCATGCGCGCACCGCGGTCGGCGTCTGCGGCCTGCCCGGCAATGCCGCCGTCGAGGTCGATGCCGTGGTGCGCCTGCGCGGCTAGGCCCCGGGAGGCTGCGGGCGCGGGATCGGCGGAGCCTTGGATTCCAGCGATGCCGCGACCGACAGCAGGCGCAGGTCGTCACCCGGATGCCCGGCCAGCATCACCGCCCGCGGCCGCCCGAGGCTGTCCAGCCCCCATGGCAGGCTCACCAGCGGGCCGCCGAACACGGTCCAGGGCGTCAGCCAATCCTGAAACCCCGTCGTGCCGTCGATCAGCGGCGCACCGTCGGGCACCGGCAGGGTCAGGATGACATCCACCTCTTGCATCTGCCGCCAGAACGCCATCCGCGCCGCGTCCAGCGTGTTCCTTGCCTCTGTCACCTCGCCCGGCGACAGCGCCGCGCCGGCCTCCAGCCCGGCGCGGAACTTCGGTTGCAGCAGGCAGATCCGGTCCGGGTGCAGGAGCGCCGCATGGGTCTCGGCCGCCTCGGCCTGCATCACGCAACGATGCGCGGCGACGATGGCGGCCACGTCGATCTCGGGCACCACTTCGCGCGCGGCGCCCATGGCGTCGGCTGCGTCCTGCCACGCCGCGTGCGTCTCTTGTGTGGCCCGCGTCTGCGTTGGCAGCAGGAGGCGCGTAGATCGCAACGGATCGGCCGTCTCCGCGGCATTCGGCGCCAGGACGGAAAACGCCGACCGCGCCACGGCCACGTCGCGCGCGATGATCCCCACGGTGTCGAAGCTTCGGGCCAGCGGCGTCATGCCGTCAACAGGCAGCACGCCATAGGTCGGCTTGACCCCGACGACCCCGCAATAAGCCGCCGGACGGCAGAGCGATCCGGCGGTCTGCGTGCCCAGCGCAAGGTCCACCAACCCCGCCGCCACCGCCGCACCCGATCCGCTGCTCGACCCGCCGGGCGTGCGGGTCAGGTCGTGTGGGTTGCGGCAGGCGGTGGGATCGGTGAAGGCGAATTCCGTCGTGGTCGTCTTGCCGACGATCCGCGCCCGCGCCTGCCGCAACGCCGCCACCACCGGCGCATCCGCCTCTGCCGGCGCGGCGCCCTCGCAGGCGGCGCTGCCGTTCCGCGTCGGCAGGCCCGCCACGTCGATGATGTCCTTGACTCCGACGGTCAGCCCCCGAAGCGAGCCGGAGGATGGCGCCGCCCGGGCGTCCGGTGGGCAGAACGCCACGAACGACCGGATGTGCGGCTCCCATGGCGACAGATCGGAAAAATCTCGCGAATCGTCCATGGGGCGCGGTCCTTGGAGGGTCGGGCTCGGGTCGCGCGGAGGGGCGTCGATCTCGCCGCATGGTCCGGGGCCCGCGGTCCCGATTGGTAAAGCCGACATGCACCGCGGTCCATCGGTATCGGGCATCCCGGTCGGCCGGACAGTCCCGCCGAGACGGACTGCCCAATTTCCGGGCTGATTGGACGCTTAGCGGCGGGTCCGGGCCCGAGAAAGCATTTTGTCGAATGTTGACAGAACCTGACGCGCTGCCTACGCTTCGATTCTGGGGAGGACGTTTTTCAGCTCATGAAACAATCGAATACGCGCCCGCAGGCGCTTGAGAACGATGAGCCCGAAGGCTCGAGTACGGGTGCAGCGCACGGAATTCACCTCCGATGAAAAAATCCCTGGGACACCTGATCGTCAGCGGACGCTGGGACGACAACGTCGCCATCGTCGATCTCGACAAGGCGCTGCTTCCCGAAAATCACGAGACTTCGAACGCGGTGATCTCTCGGCCGCGCGCCACCCCCGATCTCGACCTTGATGGGGATGGCACGCCGGACGCTCGGGCCAGCGGACAGCCGGTCGCGGTGGCGGTCGATGCCGACGGGCGTTTCGCCTATGTCGTCTGCCATTCCGGCGCCGCCACGCCAGAGGCCGCGGGCGCCTACCAGCACGGCCATCCCGGGCTGGTGACGGTGCTCGATGTCGCCAGGGCGCTCGACCCCGCGCATGATGACACGCTTGGCGCGGTCGCGGAATTCATCCCGACCGGGCGGACGGGACCGGTCGGCTGCGCGTTGTCGCCGGATGGCGCGGTGCTGCTGGTCAATTGCGGCGAAGCATCGGAAAGCGAGGACGGCGGCGACGAGGTCACGGTAATCGACGTGGCGACCCGTAGCGTTTCGGCGCGCACGCCGCTGGTGCTGAACCCGGATCACCCGGCCCGTACACCCAGCACGCAAGACAGCCCGCACGAGACCTTCGGCCATTACCCCAACCCCACCGGCATCGTGATCTCGCTGCACGGAGGCGGCACGGTGTTCATCGGCAACGGCGGCTTCAGCGACGTGTCGGTGCTCGACCTCGCGAAGGCACGTGCCGGGTCGGACGCGGCCGAGATCAACCGAGTCGCGACGGAAACCGGCCCCTTCGGCATGGCGCTAAGCCCGGACGGGACGCTCGTCGCCGTCGCGGCGCGCGAAAGCATGTCGCGGGACTACGAGGGCGAGACGGTGTCGCTGATCGACGTGGCGCGCGCGGCTGCCGGGCGCGACGATGCGGAACGCGCCCGCATCAAGGTGGGCGGCAGCACCGACGACCTGCACAGCCGGCCCTTCGGCGTGGCCTTTTCCGAGGATGGCAAACGTCTGGTGGCCTCGTGTTTCCGCAGCAACGCGGTGTCGATCCTCGATGTGGAGGCCGCGGTGGCCGGACAGCCCTGCGAGCTGCACCTCATCCATCCCGAGGCGCCCGGCGGCGGGCCGTCGCGGCCCCGGGGCATCGCCGTCAGCGGCAAGTATGCCTGCGTGATCGGCGGCGCGAAGGGCGGATCGCGCAGCAGCCTCGTCTGGCTGATCGACATCGACACCGGCACCGTCGCCGCGACGGTCACCGAAGTCGGCAACGAATCCTATTTCCTGGCCGCCGTGCCGCCCCGCGGGGCGTGACACGGACGGACCGGGACAAGGCCCCGAAGAGGGCCGATTTCGTGAAACCCTAGGGAGGAAAGACAATGATTGACGTGACCAAGAGGACAGCCCTCGGGCTGATTGCGGCGGCCGCGGTCTGCGCCGGGACGGCCCAGGCGCAGGACACGCTGGAGCTGAGGATGTCGGTGGAAAGCACGCCGGGCGCCTCGACCCAGCAGATCCTCGGCGTGTTCCGCGACGCGCTGAAAGATGAGCTGGGCGATGCCGTGGCCATCGAGTATTTCGACAGCGGCACGCTTGGCGACGAGATCGTGCACATGCAGCAGGTGCGGACCGGACAGCTCGACGTCATCCCGATCGGATCCGACGCCGTGCAGCTCGATCCGAAATTCGCGGTCTTCGACATCCCGTTCCTGTTCAGCAGCCGCGAACAGGTCTCGGCGGTGCTCGACGGGCCGATTGGCGAGGAGCTGGACCAGTCGTTCCAGGAGAACGCGGGCCTGAAGGTCCTGGGGTTCGGCGAGATCGGGTTCCGCCACATCACCAACAACGTGCGCCCCGTGGTAACGCCCGCCGACCTCGAGGGTCTGAAACTGCGCACTCCGGGCAGCGCCACGCGGATCATGTCCTTCGAGATGCTCGGCGCCTCGCCGATCAAGATGAACATCGGCGAGGTCTACCTGGCGCTCCAGCAGGGCGTGATCGACGGGCAGGAAAACCCCTTCGGCAACATCGCCAAGTGGTCCTGGGATGAGGTGCAGAACTACATCTCGCTGTCGCGCCACGTCTACACGCCGATCACGCTGGTGATGAACCTGCGGCGCTACGAGAGCCTGACCGACGAACAGCGCGAAGCGGTACATGCCGCCGCGCGCACGGCGGTCGAGGCGAGCCGCGCCTACGGGGCCGACAACGACTCCTCGCTCGAGGCGGTGATCCGCGAACGGTCTCCGGACGTGCAGTTCAACGAGATCGACACGGCAAGCTTCCGCGAGATCGCAGGCCAGATCGGCGAACGCATCGGCGAAACGGCGGGGCCCGAGTTCACCGCGCGCTTCGTCGCCGCCGCGAACGAGTGACCGGCTGAGCACAGCCGCCAGACCGCCGCGGCTTCGGTCGCGGCGCATGGACCGTGCGCGCACCCCTGCGCGCGGTCCGGACACCGCCCCTTGCGCTATAGGACCCCCATGACCCGAGACAGCAGCGATCGCGACACGATAGATGTCGCCGAGGAAATCGACCGTACCGCCCGCCAGATGGAACTGGCGGATCCGGACGACGGCCTGGGCCGGCTCGACAAGATCATCAACCGTAGCGTCGAGGCCATCGGCGTGCTGGCGCTGACGACCATTGTCGCCGTCGTCTTTGCCAATGCCGCCTCCCGCTACCTGCTGAACCACAGCTTTTCCTGGGCCGAGGAACTGGTGCAGATGACCATCCCCTGGCTGGCGATGTCGGGGGTCTTCCTGTCGATGCGGCGCGGCACGATGATCCGCATCGACTACTTCTTCGAGAAACTGCCTGCCGCCGCGCAGCCGGTCATCGCGAAGGCGGGTTTGGCCTTCAACTGCCTGGTCCTCGCCACTTTGGCCTACATTTCCTACGACTTCGTGCGGCTCTTCGGCGGCGACATGACGCTCTACACCGGGCTGCCGGTCGGCTTTTCCACCTCGGCGCTGCTCTTCGGCGCGGCGGGGGTGGCCATGGCCTATGCCGCTGCCTTCGTCGGGGCATTTCGCAGCGGCCCCCGGAACCGGAACGGAGACATGACATGACGCCGCTCATCGGCGCGGGGCTGGCCATCGTCCTGCTGTGCCTGCTGCTTGTCCTGAGCATTCCCATGGTTGTGGCGATCATGGCCGTGGTGCTCTTCAGCAATTATTTTTCGGGCGCGTGGATGCTGACGCTCCCGCAGACCATGATGTCCGGCATCGGCCGCTTCGTGCTGATCGCGCTGCCGCTCTTCGTGCTGGCCGGGGGGCTGATGAACGCCGGCGGCATCTCGGGCCGGCTGTTCGAGTTTGCCCGCGCGCTGGTCGGATCGCTGCGCGGCGGGCTGGCGCATGTGAACGTCGTCACCAGCATGTTCTTCGGCGGCATGATCGGGTCGTCCACGGCGGACCTCGCCGGCACCGGGTCGATCGTCATCCCCGAAATGCGCAAGAACGGCTACCCGGCGGATTTCTCCGCTGCGCTCACCGCGTCTTCGGCGGGCATCGGGCCGATGATCCCGCCCAGCTCTCCGATGATCCTCTATTCCGCCATGACCGGCGTGTCGCTCGGTTCTCTCTTTCTCGCGGGGCTGATCCCCGGCCTGCTGCTGGGGCTCACGATGATGATGATCATCGCCTGGCTGGCACGGCGCCGCGGCTGGGAGCCCTACGCGATCTTCTCGCTGCACGAGGTCGCGCGCGCCGGGAAACGGTCGATCCTGTCCTTCGGGATGCCGCTGATCATCGTCGGCGGGCTGGTGGTCGGCGTCTTCACCCCGTCCGAGGCCGGGGCCTTTGCCGTGGTCTATTCGCTGGTCCTCGCGATGGTCGTCTACCGGGTGCTGAGCCTCAAGGGGCTCTACCGCGTGCTGTCGAACGCCGTGCAGCTGAGCGGCGAGCTGCTGATCATCGTGGGCCTGTCCTTCGCCCTCGGCTCCGCGCTCACCAACGCGCGGGTGCCGGAATTCCTGATCGAATTCATCGACCTCGCGACCGTCGTCGACAGCATGTACCTGCGGCTGGTGGTGCTGCTGATCCTCGCGATCCTCGCGGGCATGATCCTCGACCCGCTCATTCCGGTGCTGATGCCGATCATCCTGCCGACGCTGATCTTCTACGAGGTGGACCTCGTGCATTTCGGCGTGCTGATGGTGCTGGCGGTGGTGATCGGACAGGTGACGCCACCGATGGCCATCGCCCTGATCATCGCGGGCAAGATCGCCAACGTCGACCAGATCCGGGTGATGCAGGCCAACATGCCGTTCTTCCTGGGCATCATCGTCTTCCTGCTCGTGGCCATCGCGGTACCGGGGCTCGCGACCTGGTTGCCCGATATGCTTCGGAACTAGGGACCGGCGCGCGGCGCTGATGTGCCGCGCGCCGTATCGGAAGCGCGGAGAGTGAACCGGTCCCCCTGCCCTTCTCGACCCCGGGCTGCGGTCCCAAGCTGGTCGGAGTTCAGCTCTTTCAAGCCTGCCGCGGCAGAGGTAGAAAGACCGCACACAGCGCAGGAGCTTCCCATGCCCGACACGCCCCGACGGCAGACATTCGTGACCTCCAGCCACTGGGGCGCCTTCGAGGTCGATGTCGAGGCCGACCGCATCGTGGCGACCCGCCCCTTCTCACAGGACCCGCACCCGACCCGCATCCCCGACATCCTGCCCGCGGCGGTGCATCATAACACCCGCGTCGCCCGCCCCGCGATCCGGCGCGGCTGGCTCGACACCCGCGACCGCAGCGGGCGCGGATCGGACGACTTCGTCGAGCTGCCCTGGGACGAGGCGCTGGACATCGCCGGGGCCGAGATCGACCGGGTGCGCAAGACCCATGGCAACGAGGCCATCTTCGGCGGCTCCTATGGCTGGAGCTCCGCCGGGCGCTTTCACCACGCGCAAAGCCAGGTGCACCGGTTCCTGAATGCCGCCGGGGGCTATGTCGCGTCCTTCGGAAGCTATTCCACCGGCTGCGCCCAGGCGATCATGCCGCATGTCTTCGGCGGCAATTTCCTGAACCTGCTCTACCAGCACCAGGACAGCTGGCAGACACTCTTCGATCACACCGAAACGCTGGTCATGTTCGGCGGGATCAATCCGAAGAACGCGCAGGTCAGCATGGGCGGCATCACCGAACACGACACCGCCAGCTGGTTCGACCGTTTCGCGCAGAAGGGCATGCGCTGCATCAACATCGGCCCGCAGCGCGGCGACGCGCCGGCGGGCTGCGACTGGCTGCCGGTGCGGCCCGGGGCGGACACGGCGCTGATGCTGGCGCTGGCCTTCGTGCTCGAGGACGAAGGGTTGACCGACCGCGCCTTCCTCGACGCCTGCACCACGGGTTTCGACCGGTTCCGGCCCTACCTCATGGGCGACAGCGACGGGCAGCCCAAGACGCCGGACTGGGCGGCGCCGCTCTGCGGGGTCGATGCCGACGAGATCCACAGCCTTGCCCGGCGCATGGCCGGCACCCGCACGATGATCACCGTCGCCTGGTCCCTGCAGCGCGCAGAGCACGGAGAGCAGCCTTACTGGATGTCCGCCGTGCTGGCGGCGATGCTGGGCCAGATCGGCCTGCCGGGCGGCGGCGTGGGCTACGGCTACGGCGCCATCGGCGGGGTCGGCAAGTCGGTGATCGGGATGCGGGGCATGACCTTCTCGCAGCTCACGAACCCGGTCGACACGGTGATCCCCGTCGCCCGGATCGGCGACATGCTGCGCCATCCCGGCGCGGAGTACGACTTCAACGGCCGGCGCGGCCCCTACCCAGATATCCGCCTGATCTACTGGGCCGGCGGCAACCCGTTCCACCACCACCAGGACCTCAACGCGCTGCACGAGGCCTGGCAAAAGCCCGAGACGATCATCGTCAACGAACCCTGGTGGACGGCGACGGCCAAACGCGCGGACATCGTCTTTCCTGCGACGACGTCCTACGAGCGCGAGGACATCGCGCGCACCAACCTCGACGATTACCTCTTCTACATGCCGCAGCTGATCCCGCCGGTAGGCGAGGCGCGCGACGACTACGACATCTTCGCCGGACTGGCGCAGCGGATGGGGATCGAGGATACGTTCACCGAAGGCCGCAGCGCGCACGCTTGGATCCGCAGCCTCTACGATGACTACCGTTCCCTGGCCGCAGAACAACGGATCGACGTGCCCGATTTCGACGACCTGAAGGCGCGAAACTGGGTGCGCCTGCCGATCCGCGTCGATGGCCCGAACCGCACGCTCTTTGCCCCCTTCCGCGAAGACCCGCAGGCGCATCCGCTGCAGACGCCCTCGGGCCGGATCGAGATATTTTCCGAGACCATCGACGGTTTCGGCTACGACGATTGCCCGGGCCACCCGGTCTGGCTGCCGCCTTCGGAATGGCTGGGCACGGCGACCGAGGCCGCGCCGCTGCACCTGGTGTCGCCGCAGCCCGGCGACAAGCTGCACAGCCAGTTGGAGAGCGCGTTGGCGGATGTGCCGGGCGCGCGCCCGGTGGCGCTGGCGATCCACCCCGAGGACGCGGCAACGCGGGGGATCGGCGCGGGCGACCTCGTGCGGGTCTTCAACGCGCGCGGGGCCTGCCGGGCGCGGGCCGAGGTGACGGAGGACATCCAGCCGGGCGTCGTCGCCCTGCCGACCGGCGCGTGGTTCGGGGAGCCGGACAGCAACATCGACCCCGATGGCAACCCGAACGTGCTGACGCGGGACATCGGCACGTCGCGGCTGGGACAGGGGTGCAGCGCGCATACCGCGCTGGTCGATGTGGCGCGGCTCTTGTCCTGACGTTTTTCGGGGCCGATGTTACCCGGCGGCCTCTCCCGGAAACGGCGGCTCCAGCCCGTGGTCCGACGCCAGCGCATTGAGATCGCGGCGCAGGCCGGGCGTCAGTGTCAGCCCGTCGCGGCGGCGCGCCTCGGCGGCGGCGGTCTTTCCGTCGCCGGGCAAGCGCACCGGATCGTGGCCCGGCAGCGGCTCGGACGCGCGCATCTCGGCAAAGACCCGCGCCGCTTGCCGCGCGAACCCGTCGCCCATGCCGAAGACCTTCGGATCGAGCGCCGCGACGAACTGCCCGGTATTGGTTGCCGAGGTCGTGTCGCTGGTGAAATCGACCACGTCCGACCCGAAGGCCGCGCCGTTCAGCACGCCGGCCATCAGGCCGATGGCGACCGACAGGCCAAAGCCTTTCGGCCCGCCGATGGGCAACAGAAAACCCTCGGAGCGTTTGGCGGGATCGGTCAGCGGCAGACCGTCGCGACCGACCATCCAGCCTTCGGGCATCGGCTGGCCCTCTTGCAGCAGCGTCTTGATCTTGCCCATCGCCGCCACGGTCGTCGCCATGTCGAAGACGAAGGGGTCCGGCCCCTCCGCCGGGGCGGAAAATGCAATGGGGTTGGTCCCCAGCAGCAGATCGGTCCCGCCGTAGGGCGGCACATGATTGGCGCTGCCCACGGCGGCGGCCATGCCCAGCATCCCCGCCTCGGCCTGCGGGCGCACATACAGCGCCAGCGGTCCCGCGTGATTGCCGCGCCGCACCCCGACCCAGCCAATCCCGGCGGCGCGGGCCTTTTCGATGGCCAGATCGCGCGCCGTGGCCATGGCGAGGTGCCCCAGCCCGTCGTCGCCGTCGATCACTGCGGTGGCGACGGTGTCCTGCACGACCGAAACCTTGGGCGCCGGATTGCAGCCGCCGCCCTTCAGCCGTGCCAGGTACTGCCGAAGCCGGAACACGCCGTGGGTGCCGTAGCCGTAGATGTCCGCCTCGACCATGAGGCCCGCGACGGTGGCGGCATCGGCCTGCGGTACCCCCTGCGTTTCCAGCGCGCGGGCCACGAAGCCGCGCAGACCCTCCGCCGGGATCGCGCCGGCGTCAGCCATCGTAGGACCCCACGGTTTCCTTCTGCCAGAACACTACCCGGCGCTGAGTCCACTGCACGATGAGGTACAGCACCAGGCCGACGACGCTGAGATACAGGATCAGCGAGAACACCCGCGGCGTGTTGAGCTGCGAGGCTGCGACGCGGATAAGTTCGCCGAAGCCCTTGCCGCCGCCCAGGAATTCGCCGGTGATCGCCCCAGCCATGACGCCCACCGCACCGATCTTGAGACCGGTGAATATCTGCGGCAGCCCGGTGGGCAGTTTCATCTTGATCAGCGTCTGCATCCGGCTGGCGCCCATGGTCTTGAACAGCATCCGGGCGTTCTCATCCGCCGCGTGCAGCCCTGCCGCGGTGCCCACGACGATGGGAAAGGTCGCGATGAAGGCCGCGAGCGCCACCTTGGATTCGATGCCGAAGCCCAGCCAGGCCACGAAGAGCGGCGCAAAGGCCACCTTGGGCATGGTGTCGATGGCGACGAGATACGGCATCACCGCCTTTTCGCCGAAGGCCGTCTCGCCCACCAGCACGCCCAGCGAGAAGCCGATGGCGATGGCCAGCGCGAAGCCGTAGATCACCTCGAGGATGGTGATCCAGAGCGAGTCGAGCATGTAGCCGCCGGTCAGGAGGTTCTGGCCCACGAAGATCATGTCCTTGAAGGTTTCGATCGGCGTCGGAAGGATGATCGGGGACACCATCCCCAGCGCCGTCACCAGCTGCCAGGTGCCGATGAAGACGACGAAGACGAAGGTCATCGCCACCGAACGCGGAACCGAGTCGATGAAGGCGACTTCCTGCTCCCAGACGGTCTCCTGCACCGTTTCCTCGTCGGTCGGGTGGTTGGTCTGAAATTCGGTCACATGTCCTCTCCCTTGTCCAGCATCGCCCGGATCCGGTCGACGATCTCGCCGAATTTCTGCGTTGTCATCATGTCCAGCGTCCGCGGGCGCGGCAGGTCGACGGGGACCACCTCGGCGATGCGTCCGGGGCGCGGTTTCATCACCACGATGTCGTCCGAGAGGATCACCGCCTCCTGGATCGAATGGGTGACAAGGAAGGCGGTGGCGTTCTGTTCGCGGCAGATGCGCTGAAGTTCCATGTTCATCAGGTCGCGCGACAGCTCGTCCAGCGCGCTGAACGGCTCGTCGAGCAGCAGCACCGCCGGTTCGGTGATCAGCATGCGACAGATCGAGGCGCGCTGCGCCATGCCGCCCGAAAGCTCGTTGGGATAGACATCCTCGAAGCCCTTGAGGCCGACCATCTCGAGCAGGTCGTGCGCGGCTTCCATCGCCTTCTTGGCAGCGGCCTTGCCGTCGCGGATCTCGATCGGCAGGACGATGTTCTCGGCCGCCGTCTTCCAGGGAAACAGCGTCGCCTGCTGGAACATCATCCCGATATCGCGGCGCGGGCCGGTCACCGGCTTGTTCTGCAGGATCACCCGGCCTTTGGTCGGCGGGATCAGCCCGGCCATGATCTTGAGCAGGGTCGACTTGCCGCAGCCGCTCGATCCGATGACCGAGGTAAAGCTGCCCTTGCGCAGGGTGAGGCTCACGTCCTGAAGGGCCACCACCTGATTGCGGGCGTAGGTCTTGCTGACATTCGTCAGCTCATAGACCGGCGCGCCCTGAGGCACGCCGGAATAGTCATGTGCGGCAGCACTGGTCATCCGCCGACCGCCTCGCTGCCGATCTCGGCGAACTCGTTGGTCCAGGCCGCGTCCAGATCGTCGAGCGGCCCGGATATCTCTCCGCCGTCGACCAGCGCCTGCTGCCATTCCTCCCAGACTTCCGCCGGATACCAGCCCATGTACGGGGCATCGTCCGAGGGCACGGTCTTTGACCGGACCGCGTCGAACAGCGCCGACTGGAACTCCTTGTCCTCGCCTTCCTGCGGGTTGCCCGCCGCCAGATGCGCCAGCACGGTCTCCCGG